>Ga0079224_100006918_pt1 | contig 15121 bp, 21 predicted proteins | sample Stecom2015_FD_80414 | JGI IMG/M metagenome (GOLD analysis project Ga0079224, IMG submission 80414) | Agricultural soil microbial communities from Utah to study Nitrogen management - Steer compost 2015 | ecosystem: Environmental > Terrestrial > Soil > Agricultural land | place: USA: Utah...
AGAGCGAGCAAGGAAAATCAATTGATGACCTGCCCGGCATGTGGTGCGAATCCGACCTGTCGGGCGGGCGGGCTGATACAAAATAATTGTGTTTAGTATATAGCTGTGGTATAATAAAAATGTGGAGGGGATTGGCCCCTCCCATCAAGAGCGAGAGTGAAAATATGAAGACGATCAATGAATTGCATACTATGTTGGAACGTTTGATTTTGTGTGGACACGCAGACAGTGAGTTTGCACTGATCGACAAAACCAGCGAAGATTATTCAGGCGTCAAAGGTCTGATCATCATGATCAAAGATATAGAAACAGAAGACGTCGCGGAAGAAGAAACAGAAGACACCGACGTCGAGGTGATTTTCGAATCCGAGATGTACAATAGGTAGTTGACAGTACCACAGGGATGTGGTACAATAGGCTCGTTAAGGCGGCATATAAGAGATACGAACCTCCTACCAACTCCGAACACAAGAGCGAGAGCGAAATGAACGAGAAAGATAAAATCGTCGGACGTGTACAAAAACTGTCGGCCATGGCAGCTAGAAAAGTGCCACTCCACATGGGGGTGGACGAGACTGATAAGGTGGAAAGTGATGAGTAGAATCCCAAAAGTTTGGGTTATCCAAGAGGGGAACAATGATTATTCCTCTGCCGAGTCTTTCGGAGAAGTAAACTTCGTGACTCGAAGTGATTTGCGATCGATGGAGGGGAGTGCCCAAAATCAGGAATTGCTCGCTGACATCAGAAGATTCCTATCAAATTACGTGGCGGGGGTAGACTATATCATCCCTGTCGGTAATCCTATGGTCAGCGCCTTGGTTTGCATGAGCCTGCCGAGGACTGACCATAGGCTGTTAAAATGGGATGGCCGAAGAGCCACATATATTCCTTTCGTTCTGAACTCAAACATGGTGAAATCATGATCAAGACAATTGAACAAGCGCGAGATGTCCAAGCGGCGCGAGTAGCAAACGGCAAGCGAGGATGGGCGCGATCCGTACGCCGTTTCCTAATGCGCGAATATGGAGATAAAGACCTCAGTCTATGGCACAAACGTGTTGAGTTGAAATCTTCGCTGCCCCATTTGCCTATTACCCCAGACCCTGAGCCTGAGGAACCGAACGGTAATGTAGTAGAAGAGGAAGTTAAGCCGAAACGTGGACGTAAGCCAAAGGTGAAAGCAAATGTGACCGATGGTGAATCCGAACCCAAACCAAAGCGCAAACGCGCAACCAAAAAAGAAGAGGTGATATCTTGAAAAATCGATATTTCGCATACGTAATAGCATGTTGTCACGAAGTAATCTCAGCACTTGATGCCAAAGATCGCGGAGAGGAGGATATTGATCCAGTACCTCCACTAACGCCCAAGGAAGCACTAGAAATGCTGGTGGCGGCGGTCGAAAATTATGAGTGCCCATATGACAGCATTGACGAAGACTCGGTTCAATCATTCAATTTGCAAGAACTAGCAGCCGCATTGCGCAACCTGAAAATTGATCTGGATTGGCAGGGGAGCGAAAAAACCCGGTTACAAAAAAAGTACGATTTCTTGTCTATCTCCGTGATTCCAGAGGTGATGGACGAGTTGGGCGTGGAAACAATGAAAATCACTGGCGTGGGGCGTTTGCAAGTAGCCAGTGATATCAATTGTACTGTCCCATCTGCTAACAAGGAAGCCGTGCAGCAATGGTTACGTGACAATGGCCACGAATCCTTGGTACAAGAAACCGTCAACTCGTCTACGTTCAAGGCTTTTATTAAGGAGCGTATGAAAGAGGGCAAGGAGTATCCAAAGGATCTGATCAAGGTCAACCCGTTTTCTCGCGCAACTGTGGTCAAGGGGTGAGTCATGGATCAAGTAAAAGTTCTGGACCACGGCTTCATCAAGATCCGCAACATCAGCGGGCCTACTCGCCGAGTGTGGAGAGATGATACTCTATCTGATTGTCAACGCGATTTCGACGCTGATGATATTGATCCTGCTAACACCGCTCGTATGTCCTTCGATCAGATGGACAGTGGACGTGCTCGCGAACAGGATTTGGCGTTAGCAGATTACCTCATGCGGAATAAGCACACCACCCCGTTTGAGATGATAGAGGTTTGGGTAGAAATGAAGCTCCCGATCTTCGTAGCTCGACAATTCGTGCGTCATCGCACTTGTACTATAAATGAGGTGTCCGGTCGGTACACCAAATTGCCGGAAGAATGGTATATCCCAGAAAATGTGGGTATGGTGGCGACTGACAAGAAGCAAGGGCAGACTGGTGGTTTGCCGAACGAAATAGCATTGTGGTTCAAGGAGTCGCTAGAGCATAATTGTAAAAAGGCATATAACGATTATTGCTTTGCCATGGAAAACAAGGTGGCCCCCGAACATGCCCGTTTGCTGTTGCACCTCAATCATTATACCTATTGGGTGTGGAAACAGGATATCCATAATATGATGCACTTCCTCTCACTGCGGGAGGACAGCCATGCTCAGGTGGAGGCGCAATTGTATGCTGACGCTATCATCTCCCAGCTGCGGCGATACCTACCCGCAACCATGGATCTGTTCGATAAGTATCGCCGTATATCCGCGCCTGTTAAAGAACACAAGGGGCCTGTGTCATCTAAAGGTCCGGATCACCACCCGTAGACCTTGACGCCATCACAGGGACGTGATATAATCATACTTCCGAACTCGAGAGCGATAACAAAATGCAAAGCAAAAAAGACTCACTGGTAGAATTTTTACCAAACACCGCATCTGGCCTAGCGCACAATCAACACCAACTGAGGCCACAGGAATTGTCCTCCTCTTCACGATATTCGCAATGGGGCGCAACCGCGTCGCACAGCAAATATCCGTGTGGTGGTCAATGAGAAAGACCGAGAGGGTACCCGTTACGAGAGAGGATGTTACCAAAAGTTGATTCCTGTGGATTATGCCCACCTAATCGTAGCCAGTCATAAAACTAAGACCCATTTTTCTAATAGAGCGCTCATCTCTCTAACCTGAGCAAAACGAACGATAGTCGACAAACGTGTCAAAAACTAATCAATGGTGCAAATCATGGCTAAGAAAGAAGAAACGAAAAACGAAGTATTGAAAAAAGACGATCAACTCCCGGCGTATATCAAACAGGGGAGCAACCGTGGTAACGAAAACGTCAAAAGCGAGGATTTGCAACTCCCTCGTATTGACGTGCTTCAAGCTCTTTCTCCCCAAGTCAACAAGAAAAAGCCGGATGATTATATCGAAGGCGCGGAAGTGGGCATGCTGTTTAACACCCTTACCGGTGAGCTTTATCCGGATGGCGTGAATGTTACTCCGGTGAGCTTTGTTAAACGGTATCTGGTCTGGGTTAACCGGAAGTTGGATTCCGACGGTGGATTGCGCGGGGTGTTTGATGATGCGCAGGAGGCTGAAGATTTTATCCAACAGCAGGAGGACGAGGATAAGTTGGAATTGGTCCCGACTGCAGAACACCTTATGTTATTGGATGATGGCACCGAGGTTATTGTATCGATGGCCAAGTCCAAAATGAAAGTTAGCCGGAAGTTCAATAGCCTCGTCCGGTTGAACGGCGGTGATCGTTTTGGACGTCGCTACAAGATCACTACCGTTGATGATAAGAGTTCGCAAGGCGAATTCCAAAACATCAAGATCGAAACGGATGGCTATCCGAGTGAACAGGTGTATCTCAAAGCAGAAAAACTCTACGAAGCTATCAACAGTGGAGCAATGAAACAAGCATCAGGCAACTATGATGGTGCGATGGCCGAACCGGGGCAAGCTGAACCGGATTCAAAAGAAGAGTACTAATCTTCCCTAGTGGCCCTTCGGGGCCACATTTCTAATCGAGAGCGAATCAAGATGAAGACATACCTAGTAGGGATCCACATTGGTAACAGTGTAATCCAATATGCCGTGGTGCTAGCTGAGAACCCCCGCAATGCATTAATCAAGGTCGATAAACACATGCAAGCTGATGCGCAAAGGCCAAACATCACTGTTGATGATGTGGTTAGTATCATCGAGGTGATGGACCCAGTAACCATGATTCAATAGGCCACATATGTACCCGAACCTGAGACAATTTGAAGAGTTTTCTTATGACACTGAAACCACCGGTCTTACTATCGTAGATAAGCCGTTTGGTTTCAGTATATCGACTCCTGATGGTCAAGACTACTATTACGATATCAGGGAAAATCCCGAAGCCAAAGAATGGCTAACTGACGAAGTGGTAGGTTATCGAGGCAACATAGTTTGCCATAACGCGTCATTTGATTACTCCATGTCTACTAAGGTAGGCATATTGCTACCGATCAACCAGTTGATATGTACCGGCGTACTGGCTTGTTTGATAAACGAGCATGAACACTCATATAGCTTGGATAATTTGGCCCGTAAATACACTAACTCTTATAAGAAGGGGGATGAGCTATATCAAGAGTTGGCTAAATTGTTCGGCGGAAGGGCTACCAAAAATGTCCAGATGAAAAACATATCCAAAGCACCGTCGCATATAGTAGCCCCCTATGCTAAAGGTGATACCAGATCAACACTAGATCTATATCACTATCAGAAAAAAGCTATATCACATCAACAGCTAGAGAAGATAGTAGAATTTGAGCGCCGTGTGATGCCGGTTTTGATCAAAACTGAGATGCAGGGGATTAGAGTAGATACCGGGGCGGCTGAACAAGCTGTTGGTGAATTGAGCGCAGTGATCAAAGAAATGCAGAAACACTTGGATGATGTGGCCGGATTCAAGTGTAACCCCCAACCTAGTGGCGATATCAAGAAACTGTTTAAACCAGAGTGGAGAGAGGGGAGATGGTGGGCCTGTGATGGCACTCCATTGGAAGAAACTGAATCTGGACAAGCCAGCATAGGAGCCGAGGCGCTAAGGGCCATGAGCCACCCGGCTGCTAAAATCATATTGGAACTACGCAGTATGATAAAAACACGTGATACGTTCTTGGTCGGCCACGTGTTGGAGTCAGCACATAACGGTAGAGTATATCCCACCATAAACCAAACTAAAGGTGACGAAGGTGGAACAGGAACTGGGCGGTTGTCATACGTGGCCCCAGCTCTACAGCAAATCCCAGATCGAAACAAAAAAGTGGCCGAAGTGGTCAAAAGAGTGTTTCTGCCAGACGAAGGCCATAATTGGGTGGATTGCGATAAGGCATCATTCGAAGTACGTATTTTTGCCCACTTGGTAGGGACACCTGATATTGTACAAGCCTATATAGACAATCCAGAAACCGACTTCCATCAATATGTAGCTGATTTGACAGGTCTAGTTAGAAATGCCACGTACAGCGGCCAACCTAACGCCAAGCAGTTAAATTTGTCTATGATCTTCAACCAAGGTAAAGGGACGACCGCCGAGGAGTTGGGTATGCCTTGGACTTGGGAATCCTTCGTACCCGCTGGATCTGATAAAGAAATAGTGTACAAAAAAGCTGGTCCAGAAGCAGAAGCTATTATAAACGCGTACCACAAGCGACTGCCCGGAGTGAAGAAATTAGCTGATGGCTGCAAAGCCACGGCTGAGAGAAGAGGTTACATCTTTACTCGGTACGGAAGGCATCTACGCTTTCCCGGTGGTTATAAATCATATAAAGCATCCGGTCTGTTAATTCAAGGCACAGCTGCGGATGAGAACAAGATGACATGGTTGATGATCGATGAGGCTCTAAAGGGAACAGGCGGTAGGATGCTATTGAATACTCATGACTCATATAGCCTATCGTTACCAGAGGGGGAGGAAGAGAAAATAGCTAGATTAGTTAAACAAGCGGTCGAACAAGATAGAGGTTTAAGGGTGCCCTTGATTCTAGAAGTGAGTCATCCGGGCGTAAATTGGTGGGCTAGTAAAAGTTCAAAAAGGTGGATGTGATGATATGTTATGAATGCAGCGACCCATGTCACTATCTTTTCGATGATGGTAGATGTAAAAATTGTACAAGGGTCACTATGGACCAAGTAACAGGAGAAAGAAACATGACAAGAGAAGATGTTTGCGAAGAGCTAGCCAATGTGTTAGCTGATACTTTCGGAATCCCAGTAGATGAGTTAGAATGGGAAACACCCCTGAGTCAACAAGGACTTGACTCATTAGACCAAGTAGAATTGGTTATGCATATGGAGGACCAATTAGATATATATATTGGAACAGGCGATGAGCAATACGAGAGCGCTGATGTTACGCCTAACATGTTTGCTGACAGAATAACCAAACAATTCGGAGAATAGAAATGAAGTCATATTTGATCATGGACATGCAGTATGGATCTACCGGGAAAGGGCTACTGGCCGGTTTCTTGGCTATGAAAGAAAAACCTGATGTGGTGGTCACAGCGTGGGGACCCAATGCGGGACATACGTTTATAGATGCCAGTGGTCGAAAATTCGTACATCGCATGTTGGCGAATGGGATCGTGTCCCCCAATCTGAAAGCTGTCCTTATCGGTCCCGGTTCTGTGGTCGATATCGAAGTATTGAAAAAAGAAATCGAGTCTTGTGCAGATATACTCCACAACAAGACAATCATCATCCATCCCCACGCAGCTGTTGTCCTGCCGAAACACCTAGAAGCTGAACGAAAAAACGTGGTGATTGGTAGCACTATGAAAGGCACTGGTGCAGCGGTCATCCAGCGAATCGAACGAAACCCGGAAGATCTCAACACGGCATCGCATGTGATTCCCCAATGGTGGATGGATTCTATCTATTGTCTCGGCGTAGATGTGTTTGTTAGCGCTAAGATGTACAATGCCGTGATGGAAAATGCCCGTTGCTTGCAAATCGAGGGGGCACAGGGGTTTAGCTTATCTATGTACCATGGCCAATATCCATATACCACCTCTCGTGATGTGACTCCCCACCAAGTGCTTGCTGATTGCGCTGTTCCATACTATATCCACCCATGTGTATATGGTACGTTGAGAACATTTCCGATCCGTGTGGCAGACAGATACAACGAACTTGGAGTGAAAATAGGTACTAGCGGCCCCTGCTACGACGACCAAATCGAGATAGACTGGGCCAGTCTAGGCATTGAGCCTGAGTTGACCACTGTTACCAAGTTGCCAAGACGCATATTTTCTTTTAGCTTCCAGCAGTTGCGAGAAGCCGACTATATGTGTGGCCCATCTAAAATTTTTCTAAACTTCGCTAACTATGAGAGCAAGGAAAGATTGAACACCTTGATTGAAAGAATCGAGAACATCACAATGGCCCAGGTAGCTTGGGTCGGCCATGGCCCAACTATCAGCGACATCGAAGAACGGGAGTACAACTGATGAAAATATTGATATTAGGGAAAACGCAACATGGGAAAGACGAGGTGGCGCGCATCATATCTAACATCACCCGTTTGAAATTCAAATCCAGTAGCGAGGCTGCTTTAGAAGCCATATGGCCGGTGTTACAAGAAGTGAAGGGATATGAGACCAAACAAGAAGCATTTGATGACCGAAACAATGGAAATCAGATGTTATGGAGAAAATGCATCTCACTATACAACACTCCTGATAAGACGGCTCTTGTAAAAACTATACTCAGCGACAATGACATATACGTAGGTATGCGATGCCCGATTGAGTTTGCCGAATCAAAACACTTGTTTGACCACATCGTATATGTAGATGCGAGCGGGCGAGTTCCTAAATCGGACATAGATTCGATGGGCATACCGTACAATGCATCGGCCATGTTGTTGTTGGATAATAACGACACTAAAGAACAGTTGGTGTGCAATGTGGCGAAACTGTGTTTGGATTACCTGAAGATACCGTATGATACCGGGCGAGTTCAGGCTGAGCTGGGCAATATAGTGCTTGAGAACAAAACTAATCAATGCCAGCCAAAGACTCACAAAGACGACTACGCCGAGACAATAGAGGAGTTAATAGCCAATTGGGCAAACTCGGTGTTTCCCCACAGAACCATCACCAATGCTCTCAGCAAGATGGTGATGGAAGAGATACCCGAATATTTGATGGCCCAAGGCGACGCGATGGAGCTTGCGGATATCGGCATTCTTCTTTACGACATAGCATATTTAGCGGGCATCAATCTAGACAAGGCTATACGGGAGAAAATGGAAATCAACAAGAAGCGTAGTTGGACTATCAATGAGGAAACTGGCCTCATGAAGCATGTTGAGTATGAATATCCAGAAGAATTACCGTTGATTCTTCAACCGCGAGAGGGTGTGATATATAACCCACAGCCTGTCAATACCGCCGTCGATAGATCAAAAGGCGAAACATTTCCTCCGGAGAAGTAGTATGATACTTGATTTCAGTTTCAAACAGGTTATGAAACTGTCATCGATCCAACGTTGGGCCATCATCGAGATGGCTCGACCTCAATCGGTGGCTGAACATTCGTACAATGTGGCTATGATATCACTATCTATGCTAGATCGCATGGAATTAGAATTTCCCGGCGCATATTCAGAGGAATATAGAAGCGTGGTTATGAAATGGGCGCTATGCCATGATCTGACGGAGATTGTCACAGGTGATTTTCCCAGCTCCTTGAAAAGTTATTTTGGGAAAGACATCAGTGCCATGGAAAAAAGCAAATTCCCGGCCCACGCTGCGCTGAAAGATATGGTATCACAGCAAGATATGCCGTTCAGGATTGTAAAGGCAGCTGATTATATTGACGCCATATACTTTGCTTCCCGATTCTGTGTTGATGAGGGGAAAGCCAAAATCATTGGGGACATGAGAGAGCGTCTGTATCGCATGGTGTTTGGAGGACCTAACAAGAACGCCAACGATGTCCTGGAAGAGTTAATTATTGGCATATGGCCTGATATATGGAACGTCTAGAGAACACCTTTAAAAAATACCTAATAAGGATCATGGGCACTAGATGGGACGTTCAATCTCACGAGGATAGATATTCGGAAGGGATACCGGATCTATCGTTCGGGTTTGATTCTATCAATGGTTGGATAGAATTGAAGCAAATCAAGAATATGCCAAAAAACGAAACAATCATTATCAAACCAGCAAAATATACTCCGGAGCAGATCAATTGGATACGCAGGAGGGGGAAAAAAGGAGGGTGGTGTTTTGTTTTCGTAAAGGTGGGGAAGAGCCTTTATTTTCTCTTCTCTTGGGACGCCGCCAGAGACATCAAGGACGGGATGACGCTACAATCATACCGATCTAGGTCTCTGGCGAGCTGGGAAGGCACCGTCGTGGCGGAGGAGCTATTATCAGCGCTGAGGGGTGGCAGTTAGCCGCCCCCATGGCAAACCCGCTCTGCTAAAAGTGCGTATTCCCTGCACTGCCCCAAAACAATCTTGTATCGTTCGATCCTCCTGCGTAACTCAACATAATCACCATGTGATCTGGTTGATAGCTCGATAGCTTGCGAGATTCTACCTTGATCAACCTGTCCAACATCTCCATCGGGTCCTCTGGTATTTCCAAGATCTCCATTGGCGCTGCTGGTAGTGGGGTGCACTCCACTGGTGGGGGGGCACTCGGCGTTGACGAACAACCCAGTACTACCATCCCCAAGAGAATCGGACAGAACTTTGTTAGCATTACGCAACTCCTCGATTTTGTTGATATAAAAATCTCTAGATTGCCTCAGATCCGCTAGAGCAGCATCGCTCTTGTCCTTGGCTTCTTCAACAGCCTTGTTTTTGTCAATCAAATACTGATTATCCTTTTCTTTGATAATATTGCCGTATCGCAACTCTTGTACCCAAGTGGCGGACGCTGCTCCAATGGAAAAGGCCACCGCGATTGTGACTATAATTCCTGCAATCGTTCTCATAACGTCAATGCCTCAAGGGTAGAAGGAACAAGGGCCAAAGGGTTTAGTGTCAGCGCAGATCCCTCTGAGATAGGATAGGAAAACGGATGAGCCACGGTAGTTGGGGATCCCGTTCTTATGGCATCGTATCCATTACCTGATATGTCGGGCACAATATTTGATGCTTCCAAAAATTGCAAATTTACGACTGGGGACTGTTCTACTGCCGTAATGTTGTTCCCTGTGGCCAGCGTCAAAATTTCTTCTGGTGTCAAAAATCTATCCAGAACGAAAAATTCAGCTATTTCGTTTCTCCAGTTATACTCCCCTGAATCAAGTTCGTCAGTCCTTCCTATGTACATTCCTTGCAGGACTACATCAGTCTCGATAGAGGTGGCCGATCCCACGGGAGCGGGAGGACTCATTGCGCCTATAGGCACCCAATAGGTATCTAATCTTATGCCTACCTTGTTGATTACCAATAGATGCCATGTGTCAACTACACCATTAGGCTCTGGTAGAGTCCAATCATAATTGAACACACCCACGCCGTTACTGTCATACATGGAAGAAACGAAGGCCCTAGGACTCCCGCTATCCAGTCCCCACGCAGCGTAGCGTGATGTATTAGGAGCATTCCCTCCGGTGCCAGAGGACATCGGGAAATTGAACCCATTGTCCGTTGTGACCCCGTTAGGTAGACGGAGCCATATCCCTATACAACCGTCGACACCGATCGTAAACTGATTCAGAAAGCGATACCAAGAACCAGTATCAACGCTGATAGCCATATTAACCCCTTGTGATTACGATAGTCCCCTCAGACGGAACAGCAGCCATCAATTTTGACAGCGTGGCTCTACTGTTCGCGACATCCAAAATGTCGTCTTTATCAAGAAACTTAATTGAATCTCCCGGCAAAATGCATCCTCGGATATCACGAGTATAGTTGCCATAGTGGATCTGTATGTGAGTTCTACCAGGAACGTCCTTGATAAGCAGGCATTTTCCATTGTTCGGCGACATATGCTCAACCCACCGATATGTGCCAGCCGGAATACAACTGATATCAGGAGAATTGTTCTTGTCGGGGAGTTCTAGAGTGCAACACTTGAACGAACCAGCTTTTAGAATTCCCAATGTGAACTTTGGCCAACTTCTAGTTTCCAACGTTATCATCATTTTTGATGCCCTCCTCTATTCGTTTGTTAACAACCTTGTTGACCTTCATCCTCACCCACTCAGGACCTAGCAGTCCTACTGATGCAGCGATAACAGTGGGGATTGATAGATCAAAAAAGGCCCTAAAACCTGAATCTATTGCTTGAGCAAGCAAGCCACACAGAAGCATCTCAAGCAATATCCTCTTCCAAGCCTTCTCTTTCCCATCTCGAAGGATTCGGATGCCAGCAACAACGACGGCATATAATAGAGCTTGGATAGGCCCTAAGGCCCACGACAACCAAGCCCAGAACTGGGGGTCTTTTTCTGGCATTTTCATCTTCTCACCGTTGATTATTTGAATTGGTTGGTGGTGATCAAGTAGGCACTTTCTGGATCAACGGCATTAAGTCCAGAAACACGAATACTTGAGATGATGGTATCGATAAACCGAACAACGTTAGAAGGTTCAGTTATCACCACCGGTTTGTAGGTTGTGGCACCGTTCAACAGCACTTCGGTCACAACTCCCTCTGCCCCGAATTCAAACCCTTCAGCTACGAATTGGGTCTTGCTAAAATTAGGGTCCATAGGTTGAACAAAAGGATCAACTCCCCCTAAATATTCTTGCTGATAAACGTTAGTCATAGTAGTACCTATTGTATACTGTAGATGATCTGTGGTAAAATTGACATTTTAAACAGGAGACCTGAAATGAGAAAATTATCAATTTTGATTGTGGCAATTTTAATGCAAGCTTGCTCGAACACTCCCGAACGCGCCAGTAGAATTGAATTGACAACCCTAGACGATGGTCGCGTTGTTGAAATGTACGTCTTCGGCTACTCCGTGGAAGAATTCCTTTGTGAGTTTGAGCGCGGCGAATCCTGTCGCCACGGTGTTGTTAGCCGTTAGGGCACGTCCCCCAAACCGGACGTGGGAGCGTCCATGATGTTGCAGAATCGTCGAAACCGGTAGGTTTCGACGTGATGTTAGAAACACACCAACCAGATAAGTCACTGTTAAAGGATGTTGCGTAGTAGAACATATAACCCATATTAGTAACACTGCTAACATCCCATGAACTAAGGTTACTGTTAAAGGCCGTTGCGTTGTAGAACATGGTCTGCGTATCAATGGCACTACTAACATCCCATGAACTAATATCACTGTTAAATGATATTGCGTTACGGAACATATCCTGCATAATAGTGACATTGCCAACATCCCATGCACTAAGGTCACTATTAAATGCTGAGGCATTGCGGAACATACCTTGCATATCAGTGACATTGCTAACATTCCATGAGCTAATGTCACCATTAAAGGATGTTGCGAGAGTGAACATGTGACTCATATTAGTAACACTACTAACATCCCATGCACTAATGTCACCATTAAAGGATGTTGCGAGATTGAACATGCCTCGCATATCAGTGACATTGCTAACATCCCATGCACTAATGTCACCATTAAAGGATGTTGCGCCACTGAACATATACTCCATACTAGTGACATTACTAACATCCCATGCACTAATGTCACCGTTAAATGATGTTGCATCAACGAACATATAATCCATACTAGTTATGGACGAAGGGATACTACTTGGCACAGAGGCTAAATTAATACTGGACATACCTTGTTCATAAAAATAAATCCTTGATAGTCCATGCTGTATAGATGATATAGAGGTTAATGGTGTGCCCGATATAACTAACCCGCCTGATGATTTATATGCTCTTCCTGTAAATGTTGCGTTGGGATAAGTATGGGTTAGAGATGAATATGTAGTTTCTACCGGTGAGCCATCACCCCAATCTACAGTTAGCTCAGAGCCGCCGTCGTTGTTTCTCACATAGAGCGTCCCCGCATGGCCAACCACAAATTCTGTCACGCCACCACATGTGCCCCAAACAGGACGCGGATGAACCCAAGCCGTTGCGCCATCATCAAAAAATGTCGGCTCTGAAGTAATATTGCTCACACACCATCCAGATAGATCCTGATTAAACGAACTTGCTCCTGCAAACATTTGCGTCATATTTGTAACGTTACTGACATCCCATCCAGATATATCTTGATTAAACGCGGAGCAGGAGGTAAACATTTGCGTCATGTCTGTGATATTGCTAACATCCCATAGAGAAATATTAGGGTCGTTGAGGGAAGGGCATTCTATGAAACTCAGCCTTGTCACAGTGGTTGGGATATAAGGCGGAACACTAGTGAGGTTGTTACAGCTTGAAAAACGTAAAGTATCAAGATCACTTTGCCATGAATCAACAGATACTATAGTGTGGTTTCCGGTCATACCTGGATTCCCTCCGGGGGCGGCATACAGCCTAACTTTGTACTCCCCTATCGCCTCATACAAATGCCCTCCATCAGTCCAGTCTGTGAACTCCGGTGGCGATCCGTCCCCCCAATCAATGGCGCTCGGCCCATCCACACCTATGCTGATCATATTGCGAATTCCATCTACCGCACTGACTACTATTGTAATTTCCGTGTAGTCTTCCGGGAAAGGCTGCTCCCCAACAGCCCCCTGCGCACAACACCCCATAATCATCGGAATCATGCTGGCACCGTTTGACCAACGAGGTCATACTCATTGGTCCCTACTTTAACAAGAGTTACATACATCCCACGTTCTATCGTCAGCGTTCCGCCATATGGTGGGTTTACCGTCACTCCAGCAGCGGGGATGAAGGTCAATGTGCCGGGTGTTGCCCGCGTGAAAACGAAGGACGCCCCTACGTCATGCGGGTAGGTGGAGTTGGCTTGCACCGTGATGTCCGTATTCAATACCGCAATGGATCGGAAAATTGCACCCAGATCAGCGTCATAAATACCAGTCCTTGACGTAGAGTCGTCATTGTTCACCTTAACAATACCGTTCTGCGCTACGTCAATAGCTGATCGGATGGCGGCATTATCGGCTGCGCCAAGCATAGCCTGAACGTCGGCGGATGTGTTACCGGTGTTCCACTCTTTCTGCCACGCACCCCAGGAGGAGCCGTTGTATGACCTGCGATAAGACTCTGTGCCTCCGACTTGGTAAGCCACCTGCACGATACGACTCGGAATCTGTCCCTCTGACGAACTTGGGGAGCCGCCCAGTACGTGAACGACATAGACATTGTTGGTCGGTCGGTTTAGTGAATTTCCGCCCCACAGCCCATGCGCCCCGGCGACATTAAAATCGTTCAGGTCATCAGTAGCTTGAGACTTATATGCCAAAGCTCTCCCATTTCCAAGCCATCCCGAAACTGGCACCCGCTCAGCCGTTATATCGGTTGCAGAGGCTATTTTAACAAGATTGTCGCCGTCCCAGTATGGAACCCACTGACCCCAAGTGCCCGCAGCAAGTACCCTGCGATAAGAACGGGTGCTAATAGATGAATAAGAGTGGTACTCCTGATAACCGTACCCCGGCAGGCCAATAACGGTTTCGACGGCACCGTTGTTAGAAACAGGCTTATTCAAAGTAGATGAGCCAGCGAGTCGCCAGCAGGTGACAGAAATGCTGTCGAGGTCTTCGGCAACTGGCAAACTGTTCGAGCCAAGTCCCTGCCACGCCACTGTCGGAATTGATCCTGCGGTAGTGTCGGTAGGCGAAGCCACTTTAATTAAGTTGGCGCCTGTCCAGAATTCCTGCGAGGTCTGGTTGCCATTCTCCCTAGTCACCCCGAAAAACCGTCCGTTCCTGCCCAGGAACGATACTGTGTAGTCGGTTGTTGCCAGTATTTGAACAGTGATCCCGCCAACAGCCGTCGATAGCGGCAGACCATGATTTGTATAGTTATAAAACCCGCTGACTTGATTAGTTGATAATGTGCCGCCTGCGTCTACGGGGATTGATCTAGCACCAGCCCCCATCCAGCCAACAGTTGTAGCCCTGCCTGCTGTTGTGTCGGTAGAAGATGTAACAAGGTTCGCCTGCGAGGCGGTACCTAGACCACTAAGCCAGCCTTGAATCTTCTGTAGCGCCTGGAGGATTGTGTCAGTGGCGATGACTGCGGTAAATCCTACTCCCGCCACAAATCCTGTCAGCGCGCTCGAGCGCACGCGGGCCGGCGTGTGATACAGGTTGGTCGTGCCTTCCGGCAGCCCGTCAGTGTTAGTCAACGATAGCGCCGTCCGAAAGTCCTCCGCCGACAACCAA
>Ga0079224_100006919_pt1 | contig 15120 bp, 13 predicted proteins | sample Stecom2015_FD_80414 | JGI IMG/M metagenome (GOLD analysis project Ga0079224, IMG submission 80414) | Agricultural soil microbial communities from Utah to study Nitrogen management - Steer compost 2015 | ecosystem: Environmental > Terrestrial > Soil > Agricultural land | place: USA: Utah...
AAGGACGTGAGCGCCAGTCGAAGTGAGGCTTGCGTTCCCAAGGAGTGCGGCGTCGGAGTGGGGGCATCACGAAAGGGCGAGGTGCTCGAGAGCGAGGATTTGGTTGTGTTCGTGTAAGGGCTCGCGCCGCGAGCGCTCGCCCGGGTAGTCGGAGAGGCGGGGCTCGAGGACGCGGGAGAAATCGTGTCGCTCGCGACGACCGAGCGGCTCGAGCGGATGTTCGACGAGGATCTCTGGGTTTCGGAGCGTCCGGACGAGGAGGAGCGCTTCGACGCCGAGCGCTTCGTGCTCTGGCTGACGGTGTTGCTCGAAGCCGGGGAGGAGGTGGCGGCGCAGAAGGTCGCCGAGATGGACGCGGATTTGGTCGCGCTCGCGCTGTCGAAACAGGTGCTGGTGCTCGAGCTCGCGTCGCTCGAGCGCGCGCTCGCCGACGAGGACGACGGGGCGCTCGCGGACACGGCGCTCGAGAGCTCGCTCACGCAGGAGCTCGCGCGGTGCTCCGCGGCGAAGATCAGCCGTAGCGATCGTTGCGCCAGGGATACGCCGTCATCGAGTAGCCGCGCTCTTCCCAGAAGCCGGGGCGATCTTCGGTCATGAGCTCGAGGCGGCGTATCCACTTCGCGCCTTTCCAGGCGTAGAGCTGCGGCGTGACCATCCGCACCGGGCCGCCGTGCTCGCGCGGGAGCGGCTGCCCGTCCACCGTGTGGACGAGCAGGACGTCGGGTTTGAGCGCTTCGGCGAGCGCGACGTTCGTCGAGTAGCCGTCGTAGCCGTGGCACAAGACGTGCGTGGCTTCAGGGAGGGGCTCGGCGAGCGCAAGGACGTCCGCGACCCGCACACCGCCGAAGCGAAGGTCGAAGCGCGACCAGGCCGTGACGCAATGAAAGTCGGCGTGTTCCTCGACCTGATCCAGGGCGTACAGCTCCGAGAAGCGAAGGACGATTGGATGGCTGCACGCGCCATCGACCTGGAGGGCCCAGCGCTCCGGCGCGATCTCGGGGTGAATGCCGAGGTCGAGCACGGGCCACTTGTGCGTCTCCGTCTGCCCCACGGGCAGGCGCGGCATTCCATGGCGATTCGGGGCGCCGCTACCGAGGGGTGAGTCGTCCGCGAGGCTCGGCGTGCTCCGCATCGCCTCCTCGAAGCGCTGCTTGAGGGCGAGTCGTGCTTTCACGATCCTCTCGAGCTTGTTCCGATCCATCGCGATCTCCGTTCGGCGTGGCGAGTCGAGGACGAGCGATCATTCCGGAGCGCTCGTCGGAACGATGCGTACCAGGGCTTCCATGTGTCGCCCGGAGTTGAGCGTGAAGCGGGCGAAGCCAGGGCGCTCTCGGGTCGGTGCCCCGAAGCCGACGGCTCGGAGGTGCTTGGGCTCTGCCGTCGGGTCGGGGCTCGGGTCGCGCTCGGAGAGCGTTACTTCGATTTCCAGGCGCTCCGTTCCTGGAGTGACGCGCCGTGGATCGAGCGAGAACGTGCCGGCGCGCAGGAGCAAGAGCGCACGGTCCAGCATGCGCGTGAGGACGGAGGGGACGGAGGGTGCGGCGTCGGTGCGTACGTCGGCGATCCGACCCGCTTCGTCGATCCGCACCTCGATCGCGACGTTGCCGACGCGTCCCAAGGGAAGCGCGCTCCACGCCGCGTCCGCGTGAGTGCCGGCGGGCAACGCGCGTGCGAACGCGGCCGCGAAGTGGCGAACCCCGCGCGGGAGGCCCAGCGCGCCGAGCTCGCCTCCGTCGTGCGACGGGGCGCCTCCACCGCTCGTCGCCGCGAGATCAGCACCGCCCAGAGCGCGCGGCGGTGGCGCAGCCGATGCGTCGGCGCGCGCGGCGGGCTCCGGCACCTTCACCGGTTTTCGAGCAGAGCCCGGAGCGCGCGTGGCGGGTGCGTCGGGTCCTGCGTCTTCCGCGGCTTGCTCGCGAACGGAGGGCTCCGGCGCTGGGGCGGCGGCTTCGGGCGGGCTCGCGGGAGCATCGGCGTGGCTCGGCGGCGAATCGTTCGGCGGCGAAAGCGGTTCGGAGGCCGGCGCCGCGGCCCGCGCGGCTTCGGGCAGCGTGCCGACTTCGATGCTGCGGGTTCCCCAGACGTTGGTGACGGGCACGCTGGAGCTTTCGATCTCGACTGCACCGTGCACGGACAGCACTACCGCCGCATGCGCGAGCGCCGAGGCGATCAACGCGAATGCAGAGCGGCGATTGCCGTCCGATTCGAGTGTGGCTCCGGGCATTTGACGAGTGTGTCTCGAATAGGGGCGCGGGCAAAAATTTCCATTCGTGCTCGCGCGGCGCATTTTACGTCGCGTAACCGTCGTGTATTGGACCCACAGCCTGCTAATCTCTGGGACGTTGTACGGAGTGGCGGCGTTTTCTTCGCTCAGGACGGCGTGTACCGGGTGCTTCGCGCGCTTCGTGATGCCGTCGACCTGCGAGCGGCGGTCGCCCGCGCGCGCTTCACTTGCGGCCTTTTCCTCAGAAGAGCCCCGCGTCCGTGCGGTGCTCGTGATCGAGCTCGATTCGACTGCGACCCGAGAAAGGTCTCGACGATGACGAAATTTGCCACCTCGCGACGAGCGGCGTCCGCTTTCGCGCCCGTGCTGTTCGCGTCCGTTTCCCTCCTGCTCGCCGCTTGCTCGGGGAGGATCGAGGCAGACTTGGACGTGATGGGTGCGGCGGGCACGACGTCGAGCCAGCTCGAGCCGCCCGGTCAAGGGACGAGCACGGTCGGCTCCGGAGGCGTCGCGGGGGCGGCGAGCTCGAACGGGGGCTCTGGAGCCCTTCCCATGTCGAGCGTCGGCGGCGTTGGTGGCGGCTCGAACGGTGGCGCCGGTAACCCGTGCGCCCCCGGCCTCGCCTCATGCAACGGCGAGTGCGTGGACACGCGGACGAACGCGCTCCACTGCGGAGCGTGCGGGATTGCCTGCGCCCAGGGGACCTCGTGCGTCGCCGGGACCTGCGCGTGCCCGGCGGGGTTCATGGAGTGCGGCGGCACCTGTATCGATCCCCTCACGAACGGGGCGAACTGTGGGACCTGCGGCAACCCGTGCCGGGGCGGGCAGTCGTGCGTGCAGGGCGCTTGCGCTTGTCCCGCGGGGCAAGCGTTTTGTGGGGTCGAATGTGTCGACGTGCAGAGCGACGCCGCGCACTGCGGCTCCTGTGAGAACGCTTGTTCCACCGGGCAAACCTGCAAGGGCGGCTCGTGCGCGTGCCCCGACGGGCAGATGGCCTGCGGCGATGCGTGCGTGGACGTGCAGAGCGACGTCCAACACTGCGGCACCTGCGACAACGCATGCACGCTCGGAAAGGTGTGCTCGGCGGGCTCGTGCATCGACGGTGGCGGGGCGCTGCTCGACGACGGCTGCGCCGGCCCGGCGCAGAACCTGACGATCGAGGAGATCGCCGTTTACCAGACGGTCAAGGTTCCGGTGATGCGTGAGGGCGAGGAGGTTCCGGCGGGGGAGCGCAACGCCGACGTCGTGGCGGGGCGCGAGTCCCTCTTCCGGATCTTCGTGAAACCGGGGACCGGTTTCAGCGCGCGGCAGCTCTCGGCGCGCGTCCACATCGAGACGGACGGCGTCACCGAGACCTACTTCTCCGACAAGAAGCCGACGATCTCGGGGGCCTCGAGCGACGATGAGCCCGACTCGACCTTCCAAGTGTTCGTCCCTGGCGACGCGCTGCAATCGAGCTCGCAGTACTCCGTCGAGGTCGTGGAGTGTGGCGGCGGAAGTGGAAGCGGAAGCGTGCTGCGGCCGCGATTCCCCGAGACGGGCGGGATCGCGTTGAGGGCGGTGAACACGGGCGTCCTCAAGATCGCGTTCGTTCCCATCGAGTCGAACTCGTCCCGGCCCGACACGTCCGAGGCGGCGCTCGAGCCGTATCGGGCGATGCTGCTCGCGACGTATCCGATCACGGACGTCGAAATGACGGTGCTCGGCCCGATGAACACCGGTTACCCCATCAACTGGCCCGGGGTGCTCGACGACCTGCGCGCGAAGCGCCAGTCGGATGGGCCGCCGAACGACGTCTACTACTATGGGCTCTTGAAGCCCACGGGCACGCTGCGCGAGTTTTGCGGCGGCGGCTGCACGACGGGCATCGGCTACGTGCCGGGGCGGCTGAGCTCGGGCGCCCAGCGCGTTGCCGTGGGCATCGGCTTCTCGGATCGCGCTTCGGCCGAGACGCTCGCGCACGAGGTCGCCCACAACCATGGGCGCTTGCACGCGCCCTGTGGCAACCCCGACGGCGCCGACAACAACTTCCCGTACTCCGGCGGAGCGGTTGGCGTGTGGGGCTTCGACTTCCGTGCGAAGGCGCTGATCCCTCCGGATCGGACGGACCTGATGGGCTACTGCAACAACAAGTGGCTCAGCGACTACACGTATCAGGCTCTCGTCAAGAGCGTCCAACAGGTCTCCGGCACCGCGAGCTCCGTGCTCCAGGCCTCCGGCATCAGCGCTCCGTGGCTCGTTCTCCTCGTCGACGAGCAGGGCTCGCGCTGGGGTCATCCCATCGACGAGGCGGTGCCGCCCGCGGGCGATCCCGAGGCCGCGGAAGTGCTCGACGCCTCGGGCCAGCCCATTCAAACCGTCACCGTCTATCGCACGGCCATCTCCGACATGGAGGCCTACTCGATCGAAGTCCCGGTTCCGGAGCCCGGGTGGCACTCCATTCGCGTCGCCGGCGCGCCCGTACACCCGTTCTCTGCGCCCCGCGGGGTCGTGAGCCCGTGATGGCTTGAGAGGCGGCATCCGCGCACGACGCGTGCCGCGGTGGCGCCTTATTTCCGCGTGGTGTGAGGTCGAGCGCACCCGGATGCGGCGAGCGGAGCGGCAATCCCCTCGCGCTGGCTGCACCGAGCGCGTAGGCTCGGCTTCGAGATGGCTGCCCCGGCTCCGACGATGAGCGGTCCCCCGACGGAGGGTCGTGGCTGGACCGCGCACCTCGAGCTCGAGGTGGTGCGTCGCGGCGAGCAGGTCGTTCCGGGGCGGCGCGGGCACGTCGGGCCGCTCCGGCTCCAGCGCCCGTTTTACCCCGAGGGGTTGGACTGGCCGCACCTTTATCTCTTGCATCCGCCGGGCGGCGTCGTGGGCGGGGATCGGTTGGAGATGGAGGTGTCGGTGCGGCGTGCAGCGAGCGCGCTCGTCACGACGCCGGCAGCGCAGAAGCTTTACCGATCGCTCGGACCGGTGAGTGTCCAGCGAGCCGTGCTCGAGGTCGAGGAGGGGGCAGCGCTCGAGTGGCTTCCGGCGGAGACGCTGGTTTTCGACGGGGCGCACGCTCGGCAAGACACGGCGGTTCGTCTGGCGAGCGGCGCGGCGTTCCTGGGTTGGGAAGTGGTGGGCCTCGGTCGCCCGGCGAGCCAGCTCGCGTTCTCGCGCGGAGAGTTGGCGCTCGGGATCGACATTCGGCGCGGCGGCGCGCCGCTGTTCGTGGACCGACTGCGCCTGCGCGGCGGCTCCGCGGCGCTCGACGAAGCCTGGGGCATGGCAGGCGCGACCGTGCTCGGCACCCTGTACTGCGTGCCCGCGCGCTCGGAGGGGCTCGCTCCGCTCGTCGAAGCGGTCCGCGGCGTCTCCTCCGAGCCCGACGTTCGCGCGGCGGCGACCGCGCTCGAAGACCTCGTCGTGGTGCGCGCGCTGGGCCCGATGATCGAACCCGTGCGCCGTTGGCTCGCCCGCGCTTGGTCCGAGCTGCGACCGCGCGTCCTCGGCAGGCCCGCGGTGCCCCCTCGAATCTGGAGTTGTTGAGCTCCGCGCGGGCATCCGCGCCACTCATTATTGCGAGATTGTTTCGGGCACGTCGGGGCGCGCTTTGCGCTGGACGGCGAGGGGCGGGCGCGCGTATCGAAATGCCTCGGCCATGCATCTCTCACCGCGCGAGAAGGACAAGTTGCTTCTCTTCACCGCGGCGCTCGTCGCAGAGCGGCGCAAAGCCCGGGGGCTCAAGCTCAATTACCCCGAGGCGATCGCGTACATCAGCGCCGCGATCCTCGAGGGGGCGCGCGAGGGTCGGTCCGTTGCCGAGCTGATGCGCCTCGGGGCGGAGCTGCTCGGCCCGGACGACGTGATGGAAGGCGTCGCGGAGATGATCCCGGAGGTGCAGGTGGAAGCCACGTTTCCCGACGGGACGAAGCTCGTCACCGTGCATCACCCCATCGCGCCGAAGCGCGAGCTCGTTCCCGGTGAGCTGCTCGTCGGCACGGGGAAGGAGCTCGTGCTGAACGAAGGGCGCGAGACGCGCACCGTCGAGGTCGAGAACACGGGAGATCGCCCGATTCAGGTCGGGTCGCACTACCACTTCTACGAGGTGAACCCGGCGTTGCGTTTCGACAGGGAGCAAGCGCGGGGCTTTCGGCTCGACATCCCCGCCGGGACGGCGGTGCGCTTCGAGCCCGGACAGAAGCGCACGGTGACGCTGTGTGCCTTCGCGGGGGAGCGCCGGGTGTACGGATTCCGGGCCGCCGTGATGGGCGCGCTCGACGGAGGGCAAAAATGAGCGTCGTCGTCAATCGGCGCACGTACGCCGAAATGTACGGGCCGACCACGGGCGACCGGCTGCGCCTCGGGGACACCGCGCTCGTGATCGAGGTCGAGCGGGATCATACGGTGCTCGGGGAAGAGGTGAAGTTCGGCGGCGGCAAGGTGATCCGCGACGGCATGGGCCAGAGCCAGCGCACCTCGGCCGAGACCGCGGACACGGTGATCACGAACGCGGTGATTCTCGATCACTGGGGGATCGTCAAGGCGGATATCGGCATCAAGAACGGCCGCATCCTCGCCATCGGCAAGGCCGGGAATCCCGACGTGCAACCCGGGGTCGAGATCGTGATCGGGCCGGGCACGGAGATCATCGCCGGGGAGGGCTGCATCGCGACGGCGGGCGGCATCGACGCGCACATCCACTTCATCTGCCCGCAGCAATGTGAAGAGGCGCTGATGTCGGGCGTCACGACGATGCTCGGCGGCGGCACCGGGCCCGCGGCGGGCACGAACGCGACGACGTGCACGCCGGGTCCGTGGAACATCGGCCGGATGCTCCAGTCCCTCGAGGCCTTTCCGCTCAATTTCGGCCTGCTCGGAAAGGGCAACGCGAGCCTGCCCGAGTCGCTGGAGGAGCAGATCACGGCCGGCGCCATGGGGCTCAAGCTGCACGAGGACTGGGGCACGACCCCGGCCGCGATCGACAACTGTCTCTCGGTCGCCGAGCGCTTCGACGTCCAGGTTGCGATCCACACGGACACGCTCAACGAGTCGGGCTTCGTCGAAGACACCCTCGCCGCGTTCAAGGGACGCGCGATTCACACCTTCCACACCGAGGGCGCTGGCGGCGGGCACGCGCCGGACATCATCAAGGCGTGCGGCGCTCCGAACGTGCTGCCGTCTTCGACGAACCCTACGCGTCCCTACACCGTGAACACCGTGGACGAGCACCTCGACATGCTCATGGTGTGTCACCACCTCGATCCGAGCATCCCCGAGGACGTGGCGTTCGCCGAGAGCCGCATCCGACGCGAGACCATCGCGGCCGAGGACATCCTGCACGATCTGGGCGCGTTCAGCATGATGTCCAGCGACTCGCAGGCCATGGGGCGCGTGGGGGAGGTCGTGACGCGCACCTGGCAGACGGCGCACAAGATGAAGGTGCAGCGCGGCGCGCTCCCCGAGGACTCGGCTCATCACGACAACTTCCGCGCTCGGCGCTACGTCGCGAAGTACACCATCAATCCCGCGATCACCCACGGCCTCGCGCGCGAGGTCGGCTCGCTCGAGGTCGGCAAGCTCGCCGACATCGTGCTGTGGAAGCCCGCGTTCTTCGGCGTGAAGCCGTCGCTCGTGATCAAAGGCGGCTTCATCGTGGCCGCGCCCATGGGCGACGCGAACGCGTCCATCCCCACGCCGGAGCCCGTTCACTATCGCCCGATGTTCGCGGCGTTCGGCCGCGCGCGCGCGAGCAGTGCGGTGACGTTCGTTTCCCAAGCAGCCCTCGAGCACGACCTTTCGCGCCAGCTAGGGCTCGAGCGGCGCCTGGTGGGCGTGTCCGGGACGCGGCGCATCGGCAAGAAGGATCTGCCCTTGAACGACGCCCTGCCCGTGATCGAGGTCGATCCGGAGACCTACGTCGTGCGCGCCGACGGCGCGCTGCTCACGTGCGAACCGGCCAGTGTGCTCCCGCTCGCGCAGCGCTACTTCTTGTTCTGAGAGCCGCCGTCGATGCTTCGCTTCACCCAGCTCGTATCCCCGGACGATCCGAGCGAGCCCTCCCTGTCGATTCCGCTCGACCACGATCAGCGGCGCCGAGCCCGGCTCCGCGTGACGCTCTCGAACGGCGCGGAGGCCGGGCTGTTCTTGCCGCGGGGCCATGCGCTCCACGACGGCGATCGGCTCTGGTCCGAGGATCGCAGCGTGTGCGCGCGCGTCGTGGCCGCGCCCGAGCCGCTCTCGCTCGCGACGACGGGCGACACCCTGCTGCTCACGCGCGCCGCGTACCACCTCGGCAACCGCCACGTGCGGCTCCGGATCGAGCCGGGTCGGTTGCTCTATCCGCACGACCACGTGCTCGACGCGCTCTGTCGCGATCTCGGGCTCGAGGTGACCGAAGCGCTCCTCCCGTTCGAGCCCGAGGCCGGCGGCTACGCCGCGCACGGGCACGCTCACGCTCACGACCACGGTCACGCTCACGACCACGGTCACGCTCACGACCACGGTCACGCTCACGACCACGGTCACGCTCACGACCACGGTCACGCTCACGACCACGGTCAGGGGACGAGGCACGAGCGATGAACGCGCGCGTCGCGGGTCCCGGGCTCTCCGTCGATGACGCGGCCGCTCTGCTCGGCGCGATGCGCCTCTCGAGCGCGGCCCTGCCCATCGGCGCGTTCGCCTATTCGCAGGGGCTCGAGCAAGCCGTCGCGCGCGGCGCGGTGACCGACGCGCCCGGCGCCGAGCGCTGGATCGTCGGGCTCTTGGAGAGCTCGATCCTCATGCTCGACGTCCCGGTGCTGCGGCGCGTGTTCGAATGCTGGGGGTGCGGCGACGCCGCCGGTGCCGGCGCCTGGAACGACTTTTTGTACGCCGCGCGCGGGACCCGGGAGCTCCGCGAAGAGGATCGCCAGCTCGGGACGTCTCTATACCGCCTGCTCGAGAGCTTGGGGGAGCCGCGCGCCGGAGCGCTCCGCGGCCACCCGCGCGCCACGCTTCCGGCGGCTTTCGCCCTGGGGGCTCGCTTCTTCGGGCTCTCGGCGCCCAGCGCGGCGCTCGCCTTCGGCTATTCGTGGTGCGAGGCTCAGGTCGGTGCTGCGACGCGGCTCGTGCCGCTCGGGCAGACCGCCGCCCAGCGCGTTTTGTCGAGCGTGCAGACGGCGCTCGCCCGCGGGCTCCCCGAAGCGCTCGCTTTGCCGGACGACGCGATCACCGCCACGGCTCCCGGCCAAGCGTTGCTCTCGGCGGAGCACGAGACGCAATATTCACGGCTCTTCCGATCGTGAGGCACTCATGAACGAACACCCGCTGCGCGTCGGCGTCGCTGGCCCCGTAGGCTCCGGAAAAACGGCGTTGGTCGACGCCCTCTGCAAACACCTCCGGGACCGCTACCAAATGGCGGTCGTCACCAACGACATCTACACCCGCGAAGACGCGGAGTTCTTGATGCGGAGCGGCGCGCTTTCGCACGATCGCATCCTGGGCGTCGAGACCGGCGGCTGTCCCCACACCGCGATCCGGGAAGATGCGTCGATCAACTTGGACGCGATCGACCGCATGACGAAGCGGCATCCCGGGCTCGACCTCTTGCTCGTCGAGAGCGGCGGCGACAACCTCGCCGCGACGTTCAGCCCCGAGCTCGTCGATCTCACGCTCTACGTGATCGACGTCGCTGCCGGCGACAAGATCCCGAGGAAGGGCGGCCCCGGCATCACGAAGAGCGATCTGCTCGTCATCAACAAGATCGACCTCGCCCCCATGGTCGGCGCCTCGCTCGAGGTCATGGATCGCGACGCCCGCACGATGCGCGGCGACAAGCCGTTCGTGTTCACGAACCTGAAGACCGGCGAAGGCCTCGAGGCCGTGGCTCGCTTCGTCACCCGCGAAGGCATGCTGCCGGCTCGGTGAGCCGAGGGTCGACGCGTGCCGGTCGGCGGGGTGCCCCCCGCCGACCGACGACCGCGGGCTACTGTTGGATCTGAAATCCGATCTGGATGAGGTTCTGGTCGGTCGCGCCCTCCAGATCGCTCACCTCGGAGTGCGTGTACGCGAGGGCGAGCTTGGCGAAGTAGTCCTTCATCACGTAGCTGAGGACGACGTCGAACTGGGAGATCGTCTGATCCGTGTCGTCGTTCATCGCCTGCTGATAGCGGACCAGCGGCTGGAGCTTGCCGATGCCCACGTTCTCGGGAGTGAGGTAGCTCGCGAGCACGAAGAAGTGGTGATCCATCGGCATCGTATCGCCGTCGAAGTAGTAATATGCTCCTTCGAAGCTCAATGTGCCCGCGCCGGCAAGGTTGAACTCGGCCAGGATGTCCGCGTTGATCTCCACCAGATCGTCCTGGATGGCGGGGACGATGTTGCCCATCGCGTCTTCGCCGAACAGCGTGTGATCCTTCTGGTACTGCACGGCCGCCCCGATCGCGACGATGTCCTGGGAGCCGTAGTACGTGCTGCTGCCGTAGAAGCCGGGCTCGGAGCCGATGAAGGCGTAGCCGAGACGCGCGGAGTAGAGCGGGGACTGCGAGAACAGCTCAGGATCGCCCGGGTTGCCGTCGAGGTCCATCACTCCGAGGTAGTATTTGAACTTGCCCTCGCCGATGTCGCCCCAAACCACGCCGCCGACGTCACGGCCGAGCTCCTCCGTTCCGCGCGGGCCGATGTACGGGCCGCCGAAGTAGACGCCGGGGTACGTCCACGGGCTGATGAACCAGGGCCCGCTGAAGTTCGAGCGATCCGACGGCGTGAGCAGTCGTCCCGCCCAGATGTGGAACTCGTCGGCGAAGTCGAGCTGCCCGTAGAGGTCCAGCGTCCGCACCTCGAGTCCGGTGACGGTGTTGCCGCTCGCCTGGAAGTTCGCGGCCCAGCCCACGACGTCGGTGACCCTGCCGCTGAACCGCGGCTCGACGTAGAGCTCGTCGAACCACTGGTCGCCGAAGATCTTCTTCGGATTCTCCGGATCTTGGAGACGCAAGGCCGCGCGGAATCCCACCCCCGTCGTCAGCGTGAACGTCTTCTCCTCTTCGGGGGCTTCGGCCTCTGGCGGAGCCGGCGGGGGCGCCTCCGGAGGCATCACCGGCGAAGGCTCGAGTGTCGGGGGCGGCGGGGGCGGGGCTTCTTGCACGGGTTCCGCAGGGGGCGCGGGCGGTTCCGCGGCGGGAGGCGCCGCCTCGGGCGGAGCCTCCGCTGCTGGTGGGGCTGCCGGAGGGGGGGCCTCGGGCGGCGGTGCCACGGGGGGCACCGGCTCCTGCGCCCATGCCGTCGCCGGAGCGACGGCCGCGCACGAACCCACGGCGAAACGACACAGTAAGGAACCGAGTTTCTTCATGCTCTCACCGATGCTGTAGTCGCGCACTTCGAACGACAAATCGGCGGATGTCGGGCGGGATGGAACCGTCATCCAGCCGATGTTCGAGGAGTCGTCGGGCATGTCTCCAAATCGCTCCGCGGCGCACCTTGCGCGACAGTGACCGCGGGCGGAACATCCCGCGTCTAATGTTTACGTAATGTGTCGTGAACGCTTCGTCTGATTTCGGCGCGCTTCATCCCAATTAACCCGCCCGAAACATTGGGGGTGGTCCGACCTGCTTCGGTTTGGTTTCGTGTTCGCGGCAAATCGATACGCCGGCGTCGTCACGATGAAACTTGTGTGAAACTCATTCCCGGGGATGACACGGGGGCCGCGAGACTCGGCGGCCCAACGAACGCCGGGCTCGAGCCAAAAAGGCAGGAGATACGCATGGAAAATCGTTTTGCGACGGTGCTGGCTTTCGCTGTTGGACTGACGTCGGGGGCGTGCAAAGGGCCTGGGTCCGCTTCTACGCCCGGGCCGGCAGAGAGCACGAAGGCCCAGGATGCGGCTCCGGCCCCGGAGGCGGCCGCGGCCAAGGCGGACGACACCGGTCCGATCAAGGTCGGCATCCTGCACTCGCTCTCCGGCACCATGGCCATCAGCGAGACCTCCCTGAAGGACGTCGCCCTGATGACGATCGAGCAGATCAACCAGGCCGGCGGCGTGCTCAAGCGCAAGATCGAGCCCGTGGTGGTCGACCCCGCCTCGAACTGGCCGCTCTTCGCCGAGAAGGCTCGCGAGCTCTTGCAGAAAGAGAAGGTCGCCGCCGTCTTTGGGTGCTGGACCTCCGTCTCTCGCAAGAGCGTGCTCCCCGTCTTCGAGGAGCTGAATGGTCTCCTCTTCTATCCCGTGCAGTACGAGGGCGAGGAGTCGTCGTACAACGTGTTCTACACCGGCGCGGCCCCGAACCAGCAGGCGATCCCCGCCGTCGAGTACCTGATGAGCGCCCAGGGCGGGGGCGCCAAGAAGTGGGTCCTGCTCGGCACGGACTACGTCTACCCGCGGACCACGAACAAGATCCTTCGCTACTTCCTGTCCCAGAAGGGCGTGCCCGAGGCGAACATCATGGAGAAGTACACGCCCTTCGGCCACGCCGACTACCAGACCATCGTCGCGGACATCAAGAAGTTCGCGGCCGGTACGCCGACCGCGGTGGTCTCGACGATCAACGGCGACTCGAACGTCCCGTTTTACAAGGAGCTCGCCAACCAGGGACTCAAGGCGTCGGACATTCCGGTCGTCGCGTTCTCCGTGGGTGAGGAGGAGCTCCGGGGCATCGATACGAAGCCCCTCGTCGGCCACCTCGCCGCGTGGAACTACTTCATGTCGATCGATACGCCCGAAAACAAGAAGTTCATCTCGGACTGGAAGGCCTACGTGAAGGCCAAGAACCTCCCCGATGGCGAGAAGCGGGTGACGAACGACCCGATGGAGGCCACGTACATCGGCATCAAGATGTGGGCGCAAGCCGTGGAGCAGGCGGGCACGACCGACGTGAACGCGGTCCGCCAGGCCATCGGCTATCAGAGCGTGCGGGCCCCCTCCGGATTCACGATCCAGATGGACGCCAAGAATCACCACCTCCACAAGCCGGTGTTCATCGGCGAGGTCAAGGCAGACGGCCAGTTCCAGGTCGTGTGGAAGACGGAGGGACCGATTCGCGCCCAGGCCTGGAGCCCCTACATCCCGGAGAGCGCGAAGAAGGTGGCGGACTGGACCTTCCCTTGGGTCTGCGGCAACTGCACGGAGCCCAAATTCAAGTCCGAGCTGCTCGCGGCGGCACCGGCCGCCGCCCAGTGAGCGTGACCTCGAGCCCGGGGCGGCGTGAAGGCGTCGCCCCGGCACGTCGAGCTTTCGACCATGCCCTTGATCTTCGTCGGAATCTTGTTGCTCGTGCTCCTCGTGTTCGCGCCGGGCACGACGCGCGCAGACGTCCCGACGCGTGACGTCGCCGCCCTCGTTGGCGGAGACCGACCCGCCGTCGAGCGCGCCATCGAGGCGCTCGCCCGGAGCCCCGAGCCCCGAGCGCTCGCGGTGCTGAGCGCGCTGCTCGACGGGGTGCTCCGTGTCGATGCAGCCGGAAACGCCTTCGCGGCGCGGGACGGCGGTATGCTCGAACCGCTGAATCCAGCGGTGCCTCGGCCCCAAGGCGCGGTGCGCGCTGCCGAGGTCGACAATCAACTGCGGCGCCTGCTCGAGCCGGCGATCGCGTCGATGCGCCTCCGCTCCGGCGACCGCGAGGTCCGGCTCTCTGCAGCCGCGGAGCTCGCACGCGCGGGGGCTGGCGAGCTCGCGCCCGTCATCGAACGGGCGCTCGCGGCCGAGCGCGACGGAGACGTTCGGGAGAAGCTCGCGCTCGCCCTCGCGCGGACGGATCTCGAGAGCGCCGACGTGGCTCGGCGCCTTCGGGCGCTCGCCGCCATCGAGGCGGCCGCGGACCCCGCGTTTCGCGGCAACGTCGAGCGGTTGCTCGAGAAGGACGAGCGCGGGGAGTACCGGGAGACGAACGCCGAGGTGCGCCGCGCCGCGAACGCCGCGCTCTCCGCGATCGAGCTCCACGCGCTGTGGTTCGGGCTCCTCGGCCACCTCTTCTACGGGATCAGCCTAGGGAGCGTGCTGCTCCTGGCCGCGCTCGGCCTCGCGATCACCTTCGGGCTGATGCGCGTGATCAACATGGCGCACGGGGAGCTGCTCCTCGTCGGCGCCTACTCGACGTTCGTCGTCCAGCAGCTCTTTCAGCGGCACCTGCCCGCGTACGCGGACTACTACCTGCTCTTCGCCATTCCGGTCGGCTTTCTCGCCGCGATGGCGGTGGGGATGCTGCTCGAGCGCACGGTCCTCCGCTTCTTCTACGGCAGACCGCTCGAGACGCTGCTCGCGACCTGGGGCATCTCGCTGATCCTGATCCAGACGGTACGGCTCATCTTCGGCGCGCAGAACGTCACGGTGGCGAACCCGAGCTTCCTCGCGGGCGGCATCGAGCTCACGCCCGAGTTCGTGCTCACCTACAGCCGCATCGCGGTCATCGCGTTCAGCGCGGTCGTGGTGGCGTTCGTCTGGTTCATGCTGCAGCGCACGCCGCTGGGGCTCCACGTCCGGGCCGTCACGCAGAACCGCGAGATGGCCGCGGGCATGGGGATCTCGACTCGGCGCGTGGACCTGTGGACCTTCGGGATCGGGTCGGGTGTCGCCGGGCTCGGCGGCGTCGCGCTCTCGCAGCTCGGCAACGTCGGCCCCGAGCTCGGCCAAGGGTACATCGTCGACTCGTTCATGGTCGTCGTGCTCGGCGGCGTCGGCAAGCTCGCCGGGACGCTGGTGGGCGCGCTCGGGCTCGGCATCGTGAACAAGCTGCTCGAGCCCGTCGCCGGCGCGGTGCTCGGAAAGATTGCGATCTTGGTGTTCCTCATCCTGTTCATTCAGCGCCGCCCGCAAGGGATCTTCGCGCTGAAGGGCCGGGCCGCGGAGGTCTCATGACGGCAGCCGCAGTGCCCCGAACGGAGAGCGCCGCCCCGCGGGCGAGCCGCCTCGAGCCCGTGCTCTCGCGGCGTGGCTACGCGATCTTCGGCGCGCT
>Ga0079224_100006921_pt1 | contig 15119 bp, 9 predicted proteins | sample Stecom2015_FD_80414 | JGI IMG/M metagenome (GOLD analysis project Ga0079224, IMG submission 80414) | Agricultural soil microbial communities from Utah to study Nitrogen management - Steer compost 2015 | ecosystem: Environmental > Terrestrial > Soil > Agricultural land | place: USA: Utah...
GGTAGTCATCGTTTTAAGATGAAGTTGAAGTATTGAGAATGTGTTTATCTTTAATGGGAACAAACGTTGTTCAACGGATAGTGAGTATCATCGTAATCATCATCACAGGGAATACCACAGACGAAATGGCCTGAAATGAAACCCTGATGTGCTTGAGCGCGTGTGTAATCTGATTTTCTACAGTACGTTTAGAAATACCTAGTTTCTCGGCTATTTCATCGTTTGAAAGATTTTCTATCCTGCTCAACCAAAAAATTTCGCGGCATCTTTTGGGTAGTGGTTTAAGGCATTGGGCTAAGGATTCTTCAAAATCTTTGTAATCCAGTTTCTCTTCGGCTTCGTTACGACCGGTGTCTATGTCTATATGCTCATAATTTTCGATGTATTCTATGGGCGATATTTTTCTTGCTTTTAATTCCTTAAATATATGGTAGCGGGCGGTTACATGAATATAGTTTGCAAAATTCTTTATATCTAGATGTTGCCTCCTTCTCCATAACACGACGAAAACATCGTGTACAAGCTGTTCTGCCGTATCCTTATCTTTCAGGTAATAGTCTCCGGTTTTGTATAGTTTTTTCCAATAGCGATTGTATAAAACGACAAAAGCCCTAGAATCGTTGTTCTTTACGGAATTCCATAACGCTTCGTCGGTTAACTGGATATTGATCATTAGTTCTAAACCTGTATTTGTCGGGTTGTTCGTTGAAATTACGAAATTATGGTGATATTCCAAATAAGGTTAATGGTTTTTTAAAAAATTGTTAGCAATTTATGTGTGTGAGCTTCTATTGTAACCCTCTTTATAAATATAAGGCTAGATTACAGTAAACTTAAAATGAATTCTGAAGAATATATACAATTATATCAAAAATATATAGCAGGTAAATGTACGCCGGAAGAAGAACAGGAGCTTTTGGAGTATAAAGACAGCTTCCGATTGCAAGATGTAGAGGCTACTAATAGATACTCCAAAGAAGATAAAGCGTTGCGCAGGCAAATTTATAACCGGATTAGACAGGCTGCTGTATCAAGAGAAGTTCCAGTATTCAAAATGTGGCAGAAATATGCAGCAGCGGTATTGGTCATATTGTCTATCGGGATAACCATGTATGCCATAATAAATAAAAATAAACGAGCAGAGGAAGAGTCGACGAATATCGTGTTGAAACCAATATCCATTCCTAAAATAGATTCCGTAACAGCTATTTTAACGTTAGCAGATGGTTCTGTTATATCGTTGGATGAAGCGGCCAGTGGTATCCTTACGGATGAAGGCAGTACAGAAATTAGAAAAACACAAGACGGTGAACTCGTATATAGCAGCTTAAAAAATCCACTTCAAACCGATGCAGCACCTAATCAAATCTTTATCCCCAAGGGGCATCAATATAAACTGACGCTTGCAGATGGAACCAAAGTATGGCTTAATTCGGCATCTACCTTAATCTATCCATCAAATTTCACCGGGAACGAAAGGCATGTGGAATTATCCGGGGAAGGTTATTTTGAGGTAGCTAAAAATGAAGGCATGCCATTTATTGTAACGGCAAATGGAGTTAAAGTAAACGTACTGGGAACGCAGTTCAATATCTCAGCGTATAAGGAGGAGCAGCATATAAGAACAACGCTTGTAGAAGGATCGGTTCGCTTATTCCATGATGATCACACGGTCATATTGAAGCCGGGACAGCAAGGAATTGTAGAAAAGGGGAGCGAAGGGATAGCTGTAAACCAGGTAAACGTACACTACGCGTTAGCTTGGAAAGAAGGGTACTTTTTGTTTAAAGATGATCATATAGAAGATGTGATGAAACAGATTTCGCGCTGGTACAATGTTACGGTGGAATATAAAGGTAGTCATCTAGAAAATAAACGATTTGGAGGCATATACGCCAAGTCGAAAAAACTGGAAGAATTACTACAGGGTTTAGAGAATACCGGCTTAGTGAAGTTTAGCATTATAGAAAATACACCAACGCAAGAAAGGAGAGTAATCGTTATGGATTAAGCTTTATAATGATGATCTGATAAAAAACCCAGAAACGTTCGCACCGCTTCTGGGAGAATAATGTCAGGATCAACTGCGTTTTATTTAAGGATCACAATTGATAACTAAACCTAACATTCAAATGTATAAAAAAAAAACTGCATTTAGTTGCAGAAAACATCCTCGTGTTTATCATAAACTTTTTCGTATCATGAAATTGGTATGTGTTCTTATGTTAGCATTCGTCCTGCAAGTTCATGCAGAAACTTATGCGCAAAATATGAATATACAAGTAAAAGATGCTTCTTTAGAAGATGTGTTAATTCAGGTTCAACAGCAGAGTGGTTACGATTTTTTGTATAGCGCACAGCTATTAAAAAAAGCAAAACCCGTCACCATTTCCCTACGGACCAATTCTATTGTTCAGGTCATGGACCGATTGATGTCAGCACAACCTTTTACCTACATCATCAACCAAAAAACCATTACGATTAAAGCTAACGCTAACGCACATCAACCTGCTATGCAGGTAAAAGGAAAGGTTACCGACGAAAATGGAATGGCATTACCAGGTGTCAATATCAAAATAAAGGGAGAGACATCCGGTACGATATCGGCTGCTGATGGAACGTATAGCGTTAGAATTCCTACCAAAACCAGCATACTTGTTTTTTCCTATATGGGATTTGCACCGCAGGAAATACTGGCTGCGAATATTAGAAACAATACGCTGGATATCATATTAAAAGAAGCCGCCGAAAATCTGGAAGGTGTAGTTGTTACGGCTTTGGGGATTAAGAGAGAGGAAAGAGAGCTGGGGTATGCTTTTACGGAAGTGGATGGTGAAGATATTAACAAGGCGAAAGAAACTAATGTTATCAATTCCTTAGCCGGAAAAGTCCCGGGCTTAATTATCAATAGCACAGCTGGTGGCCCCTCCGGTTCGTCGAGGGTGATCATTCGAGGAAATACGAGTATCACGGGAAACAACCAGCCCTTGTATGTAATCGACGGTATCCCTATGGATAACTCCAATTATGGCCAGGTAGGAAACGGTATGTATGCCGGGGGGACTGATCTAGGTGTAGATATGGGCGATGCGATATCAGCAATCAACCCCGATGATATAGACAAGATTAGTGTATTGAAAGGGCCTGCGGCGTCGGCACTATACGGTAGTATGGCAGCTAACGGTGTGATATTAATAACAACCAAAAAGGGAACAAACCCAAGGGAAATGGGGATTGAATTCAATAGTACATCCACCATAGAAAACCAGCTCACAAGAGTTGATGGACAACAATATCTATATGGTCAAGGAAGATCAGGTCAGCTTCCGCTAGACCAAATCCAGTCGCAAGGGACCATGTTCACCAATTTTGGCCCACGGCTAGACCCTAATTTGACTTACATTGGATTTGATGGAGTCGAAAGACCGTATGCTTTAGTGAAAGACAACTTCAATAGTTTTTTCAGGACAGGCTCTTCCTTCAATAATACCCTATCTTTAGCAAGTTCAACGGACAGATCTAATTTTAGATTTTCAGCATCCGATTTAAGGTACGAGGATATCGTTCCGAACAGTAACATACGCCGTAATAACTTTACATTCAGCGCCCGTTCTACATTCGGTGAAAAGCTATCGCTTGATGTGCGAGCTGTTTACTTGAATGAAAATGTTAAGAATAGGGCGGGACTGGGAGATTCCCCAACAAATATAGGTCAAAACTTCAATGGCTTAGCCAATAATATAGACCAGGCAATATTTGCTGATACGTATAAAACTGCCCAAGGCGATTATGTCGAATGGGGCGGGGGGCAATATCGTCTGAATCCTTATTGGGTTTTAAACGAAATGCATAATATTACGGAAAAAGACAGGCTTACGGGGGCGTTCAATGCGAACTATACCGTTAATAATTGGCTGAGTATTTTAGCGAGAGCTTCGACAGATGTGACATTCCTAGACTATGAAAAGTATAGTCCGCCAACAACACCGCTAGCGCTGAGAGGGTTATTAAATGTACTTGATCAAAAATATGTGACCAACCAGGCAGAGGTTTTGGCTACAATTACGAAAAATATCACGGAGGATATTAACGTATCTGCCCGTCTGGGAGGAAGTATCAACACCCGGGCGAGGGTCGGAACTACAGAAGAGTATACCAGTATGTCGGTTAGGGATGTGGTAAGCTTAAATAGTTTTCAGGATAGATCCGTGGTAAAGAATAATGTAAGACGAAGGGTGAATTCCGCATATGGCCTCCTGACAGTGGGATACAAAAAATATTTATTCCTTGATGCAACATTACGAACAGATGCATCGTCTACCCTCCCGGTAAATAATAATACGTATACCTATCCTTCTTTGGCCAGTAGTTTCGTTTTTACAGATGCATTCAAAATCAATCGTAAGGTGCTTTCCTTCGGACAATTGAGAGCTTCATTCGCCGAAGTGGGGAATGACACAGATCCTTATATGCTGGATACGTATTATGAGCTATATAAATTTACGTTCGACGGCGCTCAGGCAGGAAGCCTTTCCACAAGAACGCTACCTAATGCTGATCTTAAACCGACCAGGACACGTTCATTTGAAGTGGGTACGAAATTGAAATTCTTTAATGACCGCCTCAGTTTCGACGGAACCTATTATACATCAAAGTCAAGAGATCAAATCAATACAGTGCCGGCTCCTGTTTCTTCTGGCTTTCCCAGAAGGTTGATCAATGCGGGTATGATCACCAATAAAGGTGTTGAATTATTGCTTTCCGGCTCGCCGATAGCGAAAAAGGACTTCAATTGGGAAATAACCCTTAATGCAGCGAGAAACGTAAACGAAGTGGAATCGCTGGCAGACGGTGTTTCGTTTATTACATTATCGGAGGCTAGATGGTTAGGTTTATTGGTGGCGGCTATGCCCGGAGAAAAGTATGGCGCTATCTTGGGTTACGATTACCAAAGGGATCCCCAAGGGAATATTATTCTCGACCCGATTAATCTGACACCGAAAGCTACGGAAGACAGGAAGGTTTTAGGAAAGGGTGTTTTCGATTGGACTGGAGGGATAACGAACCGATTTGCCTATAAGAATTTTACCTTGAATGCCGCTGTCGATATGAAATTTGGTGCCGATATATTTTCGATGACAGATCTGTTTTCCGTTGTAAGGGGTACCAGTGTTATTACACTGCCGGGAAGGGAAGAGTGGATCCAATCAGAGCAGGAGCGATTAGCGGAAAAAAAGACATTAATCGAATGGCAAAATGAAGGGCGTGTGAGAGGGTACGTTCCCGAAGGTGTTGTGGAGGCGGGTGTGGATGATAATGGTAACCCGATCTACGAGAAAAACACAAGAGCGGTAGACCCATCGGTTTACTGGGGTGATTTCAACGCACGGGGAACAGGTGTGGCGAGCCCCTTTATTTACAAGGCATCTTATATAAAAGTCCGTGAGATTACACTCTCTTATAGACTGCCTCGAACATTAAATTCGAAATTAGGGTTAAAAGATGCCAGCGTAGGTTTTGTGGCGAGAAACCCATTTATTATTTATAAAGACATCCCTAATGTCGATCCGGAATCAAATTACAACAATAGTAACGGGCAAGGTCTGGAATATGGTTCGCTGCCTTCCCGCAGAGGTTGGGGGATTAACTTGAATGTCAAATTTTAACGTACATTAAAAATGATAAATAGAAGAAATTTTCTGGTAAAAAGCGTGGTAATCGTTGTACTGCTTTTTGCTATCGTAAGCTGTAATAAATTTGGGGACTTGAATACTGACCCGGAGAGATCGAGTGAAATGGATCCCGAAAACCAATTGATATTTGCCCAAATGTGGTTCTCTGGCGATTTATCTACACAGGAAAGGACAAATGCTATTGTGCTAGTTCCGATGATGCAGCAATTTGCAGGAGCTTATTACACTAGAGTTGGTGGAATGTATGTGAAAGACCTTCCCCGTCTATGGGTACTTTGGGAAAATAGCTACCAAAACGACATTGTCAATATTGTTGATGCGGTGGAACGTACGAACGGAGATCCTGCGAAGGTAAACTTGAACGCCATGTGCCGCATTATGAAAGTGTACATCTTTGCCAGATTAACGGATATTTACGGAGATATCCCCTATAAGGAAGCTGCGAAAGGTTATCTTTCTAACATAGTTCTTCCTAAATACGATCCTCAGGAAGAAATTTATGACGATTTCTTAAAGGAACTGAAAGAAGCATCTGCTCAATTAACAACAGATCCTTCAGCCGACAGGGTCTCTAACGAGATATTCTACCAAGGAAACGTGACTTTATGGAAGAAATTTGCCAACGCTTTAAGGATAAGGTTGGCCATGCGTCTGGTTAAACGTAATATAGAGAAAGCTAGAGCAGAAGTTTTAGATGCATACAACGCTGAAGGTGGTGTTTTTACCAGTAACGCGGAAATGTGTATGACAAAGCATTTAGATGTCCAGAACGATTACGCAGACTTAAGGGGGAATTCGGCCTCTGTCGCTATAAACCAGCAAACGGCAACGATTAAAATAGTGTCTACATTCTTGAATCAGTTGAAAAATACGAATGATCCGAGATTAAATTCAATTCCACGATGTTACAGGCAAAATAGCCCGCTTAAACCTTTTGAAAGAGAGGATATCACCACGCAGATTAGGAATAGCGATATTGGTTTAGTGGGATCGAACCCCGGTCGTTATGTGTACGATGATTGGGTTGGCCCAGTAGCGATCACGTTGGCATCGGGAGCAACATATAACGCAGTCAATGGAGATATTAAGGCCGAATTGAATAATTGTTTTATGAGGAACGATGCGCCTTTCTTTCATTTAACGTATTCAGAAGTCGAACTATTGCTGGCAGATGCTACCGTTAGATTGGGACTTACGCTAGGTGTTGATGCCGCTACACACTATAGTCGGGGGGTAGAAGCCGCCATGCAGCAGTTAAGCTTATATCCTGGAGGGCCTGTAATTACAACGGAAGAAATTAATGGTTTTCTCGATGCGAACCCATTAACCGCGGGTGAAGAACTGAAGCAGATTAATAGCCAGTTATGGATAACCCTCATGCTAAATGGCCCGGAATTATTCGCCAATTGGAGGCGAACCGGTTATCCGGAACTGATCGCTTCACCCAATAACGAATCCACTTCACTGACGATACCCAGAAGATTTGAATATCCCTTATCTGAAAAAGAACAAAATGGAGCGCATGTACAGGAAGCAATCAGCAGGATGGGGAGCGACGATTGGACGAATCGGGTATGGTGGGATCAAGAGTAATAATTCATTAAGTATACATATTATTTAATATATCATTATGAATATAAAGAAACTAATGCATCTGTTCTACTTTATGGTTCTTACAATAGCATCAGCAAGTATAATTGGATGTGAGAAAGATGAGGAAATAAAACAGGCAGAAGGAAGACCTTTTTTTCCAAGAATATTTAAAGAGGCAAGTTTATTTCCCGAGTCACCGGATAGTATCCGTGTACTTGATTTGAATGCGTCTTATACATTTAGTGGTTTAGGGTATTCCCCCGCCGATAGGGTAAAGATAGCATGGAAAGTAAATGGGGCAGAAGTATCAAACGATACATCCTATACGTTCGTTGGTGCCGAGCCCGGTGAATTCCGTGTGACCCTTGAAGCCTCTTACGAGGGAGATACGACACGTCGGTATAGGGATTTTTTTGTACTCCCTGCTGCCGACGCAACTTATCAGCCAAAGCCTGCCAACCGCGTTGTGCTATCTTATTTAAGTGAAAACACCGGACATAGAGGCATTGCAGATATAGACTATGATAAGGTTAGCCACGTGGCTTATAAGTTGGCCACCGTGAGTGCCTCAGGAGGTGTGAGCTATGCCGCCGGAGATCAGTTCAGAAGAATAGATCATTTAGTAGGAAAAGCCCACCTGAATGGCGTGCCGGTACTTTTAGGGATCAGTGGCACGTTGTCTGCCGATGGTTGGGCTGTAAATAACAATTACAACTTTGGAAACGCCATTGTCAATCCGACTACCCGGGCAGCTTTGATACTGTCCATTAAGAATTACATCACGTTAAGAAAGCTGGACGGAGTGGATGTCATGATGACTGACGTAAGCGGAGCGGCAGAGAATGTGACCAATAATATGGTGGCCGTGGGAACCTTCTTAAACGATCTAAGGAGCGCTTTAGGAGCACAGTCCATCATCACAGCTACCGTTACCGCAGATTACACGCACACACGGTACCCTGCAAATTCTCTAGCGGCGGCAGATTGGTTGAATGTTCATGCCTTTGAAGATGGCTTGCATGTAGGACCAGACAAACCTTTAGGACAGCCTTCCAGCTTGGATTATTTAATAGCTTCTGCCGATATATGGAAAGCAAAGTATGCTGTTTCTAAGCTCGTTATAGGCGTGTCTACACTGGGAATCCGGTATAATACCTTATTGCCGAATGGTAATAATGCAACCTGGACCTCTTACGATTATATCCCATACAAAGATATACTGTATAACGTGCCAACAGCATTTGATAAGGAATACGCGGCGATATCTCAAGGTGTGTATTTTAATGGCGTACCGCTGGTTGTGCAAAAAGCGCAGTATTTGAAGCAAAACAACTATTTAGGAGCATACCTTTGGTACGCAGATGGGGATATGCCGGGGCATAACCAAATCACAAAGGCAACAGGAGAACATTCTTTAACTGCTGCCATCTACGACAATATCAATTAATGTGAGGCTTTTGCCTCCTGGTTTTTTAATTAAATGAAACATAAGATGATGAGATTTTTTATAGCTTTTTTGTTAGCAATTTTCGTGTTGTCCTGTAAAACAGCCGAAAACATGATGGTTACGTCGGAAGAAAACGACGATGACACGTTTAAGATAGTGGCCTATTTGCCCAAATATACAGCAACGTTGGCAGATCATATCGACGCGTTTGACTTTACAAAAGTGACGCATATCAATATCGCTTTCTTCAATCCTGATTCGACTGGAAATTTCCATTCCTCGCAAGGAACAGGGTTAGACCAAATTGTAACCAAAGCGCATCAGCACAATGTAAAAGTCCTCCTCTCTATAGGTGGTGGGTCGTTACGGCCCAATTATACCGATCTTTTAAAAGATGAAAATAGAGCTGCGTTTGTAGATAAAGTGGTGGCATTAGTCTCTTTATATGGAGTAGATGGTATTGATGTCGATTTAGAAGGAGACAATATAGACGAAAATTACAATCCTTTTATCACCGATTTATCCGCGCAATTAAAACCGGCTGGGAAATTGTTGACAGCCGCTGTAGCCTGGTGGACGAGAGCTAGGATTAATGATGCGGCATTAAATGCTTTCGATTTTATCAACGTGATGGCTTACGATAAGGCAGGAGCAGAGCATTCCCCGTACGACTATGCCACGCAACATTTGGGTTATTGGAAAGGAGAAAGAGGATTGCCTGCTTCTAAAATTGTAGTGGGTGTTCCTTTTTATGGAAGGTATACACAAGATGGAGCGCTGAAAGAAATGAATTATAAAACACTTATTGCCCAATACCCGGGAGCCGAATATAAAGATGAGATAACCAGAGTAGAAGACGGATTGGTTGTAAACTATAATGGAATACCCACCATACAGAACAAAACAGCCTATGCCTTAGCAGAAGCAAGCGGAATTATGTTTTGGCAGGTTTTACAAGATCAGCCGGGGCCGTTATCTTTATTAAAGGCCATCCATGATAAAATAGATAGCAACAAGGGCTGGAAAAATCCTTATATAACATGGAGATATGGCTTGGGGACGGCTACTAACAACGAAGGGACTGTTTTTGCGAGCTCTTCAATAGATAAATTTTCAAATTCTGTAAAGGGAACACCGGGATTTTTACCGTTCCCGCCGTATGGAACAAGTAGGGTGTTTCTGCCGGCTAATTCTGGAGCCAGTTTTGAATTACAGGGAATTGGGGATGCCAGAAAATTAAAGATGATAGCTGCCTCTACCGGTGCGCCAGCGAAATTTTCATGGTATAATATTGCGGAAGCAACGCCCATAGCCGCTTTATCTTTTACTCTTGATCTCGACGCCTCCGTAACAAACGGACAGTTAATTATACCATTTGGTTACAGTACGGATGTTTCCAGCACATTCAATAATACCGGGCAATTAACAAATACGATTACCGCAGGGGTATTCGGCGCGATCAGATTAGATTTTTATGGCGGTAATATAGCGACATTGTCATACAGAAATAGTACGCCGGGCTATACGGTGATAAACAATAATGTTTTCGATAAAACCGGTAATTATCAAATAGAATTATACTGCAATAACGATGTAGTAGAGCAAAAATATGTAAAAGGAGGGGTTACGTATACATTACCTTCCCAGACTTTTAATATCTGGGTAAACGATGTTGCCATGCAGATTACATCAAATTCTTTAAAGGATTTTCCAGCTACCGGAGAGTTGGATATCAATCAGGTAGTCAACAGCTTTTCGGTAAATCTATCCGGAAATACCGGAACACCTACGTCTACACCGCCAACGACAGCTAATTCACTAATCGCAACCGTCGACAATATTTCGCTGGATTTTGCTTTTAAAACAGGTTTTTAATAAAAGAAGATGATATGTCTAAATATACGAGTGTAGCAATCGTTTTCTTCCTGTTGTTTCCATATGAAAAAATTAATGCGCAACAAAACGATTTCAAGGTAAAGGGATTTCACCTCGATTTGAGAATACAGGTAATGACTATGCCTGCATTGAAAGATTTCGTTTTAAAATTAAGCCGAAATGGGGTGAATACGTTGGTTATGGAATGGGAGGCTACCTATCCTTATGAAAAGCATGCCATCATTTCGAATAGATATGCTTACAGCAGAGACGAGGTTACATCCTTTGTTACGTATTGTAATCAGATAGGTATTGATGTTATTCCGCTACAACAAAGTTTTGGTCATGTGGAATATATACTCAGGCATTATAGGTACAAGGGGTTACGGGAAGACCCAAAAGATTATTCACAAGTAAACCCTTTAAAAGAAGAAGCTTGTAAAACTCTTTTTACGGATCTATACACGGACATGCTCTCCACTCATACCTCTAAATATATCCATATTGGCGGAGATGAAACGTATCTGTTAGGCCATTCCCAAGAGTCAAAACAAAAGGTTGCAGCAGTAGGTAAAGGACGGTTATATGGAGATTATATCAAAATGCTTTGTGAAATTGTCATCGGATTAGGGAAAATACCGGTAATATGGGCAGATATAGCGTTGAATTATCCGGACGCTTTAGATGATCTTCCTAAGGAAACGATTTTTGTAGATTGGAACTACGGTTGGGACTTAGATCGATTTGGCGATCATAGAAAATTAATGCAAAGCGGATTTGAAATATGGGGTGCTCCTGCAATCAGGAGCCATCCGGACAATTATTTTCTAACGGATTGGGAAAAGCATTTTGATAATATACGCGATTTTATTCCGCAGGCAAGAAACTTGGGCTATAAAGGTATCGTAATGACGTCTTGGTCAACTTCCGGTATTTATTCCACCGTATTCGAGTCTTCATCAGATATTGTCGATCTGCATGCCGTCAGAAGAGTTTATCCAATAACGGGGTTCAATATGTTGATACAAGCGTATTTTCAGGCTATCCAATCGACAGAAGCCATTGACGTAGATGATTTTATAAAGAAATACTCAAATGCGCGATATGGATTCAACGAGCATGAGTCGGGTTTATTTTGGGAGGCACTGAAGCTTATAAATCATGAAATTAACCAAGGGGAAGTATCGGGTGGCTCTACAATAACGCCAGAACAACTGTTACATAACGCCAATAGATCATCGGAGATGCTAAGGGAAATAAAGCCAACAAACAATCAGAAAGAATTTGAACATTACCGACTGATGGGTGATATTAGACGTCAATACCTTCAATTTATGCTTATAGAAATAAGGACAAACTCCAGTTCTTTCACTAGGTCAGAGATTCCGGAGACATTGCGCCAACTGAAAGCATTGGATACCAAGAAAATTGATAAGAAGTTCTATGTATTGAATAAAAAGATATTTTATAGGGCAGAATTGGAACTGGAAAATACATTACGCAATTATAAAATAAATGCACTGATTAAAAGGTTGGCGTCGGATAAAATAAAGGAATAAGAAAATGATCAGCATAGACAATTTTAACATACAGTCTGAAAGGTACCTGTCCCTAGATGTACTCAGAGGGCTTACCGTAGCGTTAATGATCGTGGTGAATACTCCGGGAGATTGGGGTAATATCTACGCTCCCTTTAAACACTCCGATTGGCATGGTTATACGCCAACTGATTGGGTTTTTCCGGCGTTCCTTTTTGTAGTAGGAAATGCGATGAGCTTTAGTATGGGGAAGCTCAAGAGCATGAACAAGCACGATTTTTTTAAGAAAGTTCTAAAGAGGACGTTCATCATGTTTTTGATAGGACTCCTTCTAAATGCTTTTCCATTTGTAAAATATGAGAACGGACATTATGCTTTAATAGACTTCAATAGTCTAAGATTATGGGGAGTATTGCAGCGTATAGCGATTTGTTATGGTATGGCTAGTATAATGGTCTATTATATCAAGGAATCGACACTGATCATCGTTAGCGCAGCTGTGCTACTGCTTTACTGGCTGATTCTCTATTTCTGTGGAGATACACCAGATCCTTATAGTTTGGAAACCAATGCTGTACGAACGCTGGATTTGATGTATCTAGAACCGAAAAATATGTATAGGCATTATCCTGTTCCGTTTGATCCATTGGGATTGTTAAGCACATTTCCGGCCGTTATAAATGTTATTGCAGGTTATTTAGCGGGCGTCTTCATCAAAAAGAATGGGAATACGCCGGGTACGGTGTTAAAAATGGGTGTCATGGGAATCGGCTTTGTGTTGATTGCGATGGTATGGAGTATTTTTTTCCCCATAAATAAACCTCTTTGGACAAGTACCTATGTAATCGTATCTATCGGTTATTGCCTTATTTTTTTAAGTCTTTTAATGTATGTCATCGAAATAAAATCGGTAAAAAAATGGACTTATTTTTTTGAAGTATTCGGTAAGAACCCACTTTTTATTTATGTTATGGCATGGATTGTCATTAGCTTAATGACCTTGATTAGGCTGGATGATATTCCCTTAAAATCTATAGTATATAAAAACTTTTTCGTTAATTTGTTGTCTCCCATAAATGCATCTCTGCTATTTTCAATGGTGTATATGTTGTTGATGTGGCTAGTAGGTTATGTAATGGATAGAAAGAAAATTTATGTAAAATTATGATTAACTTGAAAGCCGATGAAAATAGACAACCATATTAGATGAATATCTATGATAACGAAAACATTGATCAAATTTATCGTAATAATCCTATTGACAGGAATGACAAAAGCAGGTATTGCTCAACAAGTACCCATCATTCCGATACCCAAGACGTATACAAAGGCAACGGGAGCGTTTATCCTATCAGAAAAGACGACGATCGTTCCTGAAGGGAAACACACCTCGAAGGTGGCGTATTATTTCCAGAATGAAGTTCTGAAAAGTACTGGGATTACCTTGAACATTTTGCCTGAAGAACGTTCCTCTGTTATTAAACTTTCGATCGTGCCGGTTACGGTATTGAACGAAAATACCTATAAACTGTCGATGTCTGCTACAACCATAGAAATACAGGCTGCTGATGAAGAAGGATTATTCCTCGGAACAATTTCTCTATTACAGTTGGTGCGCCAGACCGCTAATGTAGAAGGCGAGATTAAACTGTCAAACTGGAATGTGGAAGATAGTCCGATGTATCATTGGCGGGGTTTGATGCTAGACGAATCCCGTCATTTCTTCGGCAAAGAAAAGGTAAAGCAATTGCTGGACTGGATGGCATTTTACAAGCTCAATAAATTCCATTGGCATTTAGTAGATCAACCGGGTTGGCGTATAGAAATCAAAAAATATCCCCGGCTTACACTGGTAGGTGGTATAGGTAATCATTCAGATGCATTGGCTCCCGCTCAATATTATACGCAGGAAGATATTCGGGAAATCGTGGCCTACGCTGCAGAAAGATTCATAGAGGTTATTCCAGAGATAGACATGCCCGGACATGCCACGGCAGCAAATAGGGCCTATCCGGAATATAGCGGTGGCGGTTCACCTAAATATCCTGAATTTACCTTTAATCCCGGTAAAGAATCAACCTATCAATATCTCACGGACATTTTAAAAGAGGTAAACGTACTTTTTCCTTCCCGGAAGATACATATAGGTGCAGATGAAGTGCATTTCGGTAACCAACATTGGAATGTGGACGAAGATGTACAACATCTGATGAAGGAAAAGAACTTCAAAGATTTAAAAGAAGTCGAATTTTACTTTGTTGAAAGAATGGCGGACAGCATCGTGCGCATGGACAATGAAATACTGGCTTGGGATGAAGTGGTAGAGTCTGATTTACCTGTAGATAAAACGACGGTATTTTGGTGGCGACATGATAAAGATATCCAACTGAAGAACGCATTAGATAAAGGTTTTAAAACGGTATTATGCCCAAGGATACCCCTGTACTTTGATTTTGTGCAAGATGCGGCACACAACGTCGGACGTAAATGGTCGGGAGATTTTGCGCCTATAGAAAAGGTATATAATTTCCCCGGCAAAGACATTCTTGATTTGCCAAAAGCCGATAAACTTATCCAGGGGATACAGGCCAATTTATGGACGGAGTCTATATCCACAGAGCAACACTTGGATTTTTTGCTCTTTCCGAGAATAACGGCTTTGGCGGAGTCAGCATGGACATCTCCGACACAAAAGGACTACCGGCAATTCCAGAATAGGATGGGGAAGCATTTGAGATTATTTGCGGAAGCAGGATTATACTACTACGATCCATTTAATCCAACTAAATACGGTGAGTTTTTAGGTCCTGTGGAACGGCTTGAAATGACGCCAGATACGGATGAACTAACGAAGCAGGAGCAGGAGAAATAGTTAGGGTATCGGGTGGCCGGTGGAGAAATCCGTTATCGCATACGGTTTTAAGACAGCAACATGTGCAGCCTGTTTCGCTATCTCTGCTTCATGAGTTGATA
>Ga0079224_100006922_pt1 | contig 15118 bp, 14 predicted proteins | sample Stecom2015_FD_80414 | JGI IMG/M metagenome (GOLD analysis project Ga0079224, IMG submission 80414) | Agricultural soil microbial communities from Utah to study Nitrogen management - Steer compost 2015 | ecosystem: Environmental > Terrestrial > Soil > Agricultural land | place: USA: Utah...
CAAACACAGGCATTAAGTGTTTGTACCCTTGGAGCATTAGGCGATGTGCAAATATTAGACGGACTGGACTTGGAAGAATCGAAGCGGTTCATGCACCATTATAACTTCCCGCATTTTAGTGTCGGTGAAGTCGGACCGATCCGCGGACCAGGCCGCCGGGAAATTGGTCACGGAGCTCTAGGTGAACGGGCATTGGAAAAAGTTGTCCCTTCGGAAAAAGAATTTCCGTACACGATACGGTTAGTGTCGGAAGTATTGGAATCGAACGGTTCTACTTCCCAGGCAAGCATTTGTGCCAGCACACTGGCAATGATGGATGCCGGGGTTCCGATTAAGGCTCCGGTAGCAGGAATTGCCATGGGCTTAGTGAAATCGGGAGATGACTATACGATTCTGACGGATATTCAAGGGATGGAAGATGCTCTAGGTGATATGGACTTTAAAGTTGCCGGTACGGAAAAAGGCGTCACGGCCCTGCAAATGGACATTAAGATTGAAGGACTATCTAAAGAAATTTTGCAGGAGGCATTAATGCAGGCACGGAAAGGTCGCCTGGAAATATTAAAATCGATGATGCAAACAATCGATAAACCGCGGGAGCAGCTGTCCATCTATGCACCGAAAATTTTAACGATGGAAATCAATCCGGAAAAAATCCGTGAAGTCATTGGACCGAGCGGAAAGCAAATTAATCAAATTATTGATGAAACCGGAGTGAAAATCGATATTGAACAAGATGGAACGATTTTTATTTCCTCCACTGATCCGGAAATGAATGAAAAGGCGAAGAAAATTATTGAAGATATCGTCCGGGAAGTAGAAGTAGGACAAATGTACCTCGGAACGGTGAAGCGGATCGAAAAATTCGGTGCCTTCGTCGAATTGTTTAAAGGAAAAGACGGGTTAGTCCATATTTCCGAGCTGGCAGAGGAAAGAACAAATAAAGTAGAAGATGTCGTTTCCATCGGGGATCAAATTTTAGTAAAAGTGAAAGAAATTGACCGTCAAGGGCGGATAAATCTGTCCCGAAAAGCCGTCCTTAAAGAAGAACGGGAAAAGCGGGAAAAAGCAAAACAATAAACGGAAAGAAAGAAGCTGTCATGACAGTTTCTTTTTTGCTTTCGGGACCCTTCCAGTCATACCTTGTCCAAGCCAGTCATAAGGTAGTAGGGGAGGGGTTTAAATGCAACGATTCGATAAATATGTCAATCTATTCGTATTTGTCATCCTCGTAGCCTTAGTTTTTCAATTCAATCTTTCTTACAACCCGTTTTCTGCAAGTGAAGAAGTAATTTCCTCCATAACGGAAACCGTAAAAAAGGAAGAAAAATTAAAGCAGGAAATCAAGGAAAAAAGCAAGGAATATTATCAGGCGCCTGATAACGCCTATATAGACAAAGTTTGGAAGAAAACTCCCGGCCGGAATGGACTGGAAGTGGATGTGGAGAAGTCTTACAAAAAAATGAAAGAAAATGGCGAGTTTGATGAATCATTGCTCGTCTTCCGGGAAATCACACCGAAAGTTCATTTGGAAGATTTGCCCCCTTCTCCGATATACCGGGGACATCCGGAAAAAGAAATGGTTGCCTTTTTAATAAACGTTTCCTGGGGTACCGAATACATACCGGATATTTTGCAAATACTACATGACAGGAAAGTAAAAGCGAGCTTTTTTATTGAAGGAAAGTGGGCAAAAGAAAATGCCAATCTGGTAAAAATGATTAAAGAACAAGGACATACAATCGGCAATCATGCTTATAATCATCCGGATATGGCGAGAATTTCAAAGGACGAAATTTACAACCAATTGTCCCAAACGAATGATATATTAAAAGCGATAACAGGTGAAGCACCGAAATGGTTTGCGCCTCCAAGCGGAAGCTATAATCAGCAGGTAGTAGAAATTGCCCATAATTTAGATATGGAAACGGTTCTTTGGACGGTTGATACAATTGATTGGAAGAATCCGGCAATTTCTGTTATGATAAATCGCGTAAATAATAAAATTCATCCTGGTGCTACGGTTCTAATGCATCCGACAGAGGCCATTCGGGCCGGTTTAAATGATTTAATAGATTTAATGAAAGAAAAGGGCTATCGGATTGGAACGATTGAATCATTAGTTAGTGAGGATCGGTAATGCATCTTGAATTTTGCTGACATAGGAGGATAAACGTTGATACAGAGATATACGTGTAAAAATGGAGTGCGAATTGTATTAGAAGATATTCCTGCTGTACGCTCTGTTACGATCGGTATTTGGGTATTAACCGGGTCGAGAAATGAAACGGAGGCAAATAATGGCATTTCCCATTTCCTTGAACACATGTTTTTTAAAGGCACGGAAACAAGAAGCGCAAGGGATATAGCAGAAGCTTTTGATTCCATTGGAGGACAAATAAACGCTTTTACATCAAAGGAGTATACATGCTATTACGCAAAAATTTTAGATACGCATAAAGAATATGCGTTAGAGATTTTAGCAGATATGTTTTTTCATTCTTCCTTTGATGAAGAAGAAATGGAACGGGAAAAAAAAGTTGTATATGAAGAAATCAAAATGTACGAAGATACGCCCGACGACATTGTTCATGATTTGCTGGCAAAAGCGTCCTTTGGCAATCATCCACTCGGATATTCCATCTTAGGGACGGAAGAGAGACTGCAGTCTTTTACACCAGATGATTTGCGGAACTATATTAAAGAACGGTATACACCGGAAAATGTCGTCATTTCCGTTGCAGGTAATGTAGATGAATCGTTTTTTAAGGAAATCGAAAAATACTTCGGAAATTATGAATCACAAAGCAAAGGCACAAATATAGAAAAAGCCACCTTTGTCGGTCAAAGTATTGAACGAAATAAAGATACAGAGCAAGCCCACCTTTGTTTAGGGTTTGACGGACTTCCTGTTGGCGATGAAAATATTTACAGTTTGATTGTAATGAATAACGTGCTTGGCGGCAGCATGAGCTCCCGTTTATTTCAAGAGGTTAGGGAAAAACAAGGTCTAGCCTATTCTGTGTTTTCGTATCATTCCTCTTTTCAGGATAATGGGCTGCTTACTATATATGCCGGAACAGGAAAAGAACAATTGCCGATACTGCGGGACACGATTGAACGGACATTGGACAAATTAATCAAACACGGAATTACCGATAAAGAATTGCACAATAGCAAAGAACAGTTAAAAGGCAGTTTGATGCTTGGACTGGAAAGCACGAATAGCCGAATGAGCCGAAACGGAAAAAATGAATTATTGCTGAAACGGCATCGTACATTAGACGAAATGCTTCAGGAAATCGACAAAATTACCCATGAATCGATCAATAAAGTAATCGAAAATGTATTTACTCAGCCGGCTGCAAGCGCGTTGATTGCTCCATTTTCTAAATCGAATTAATACGGGAATAGTCCTCTTAGACAATGCATATGGATGTACTAGTGAATGTAAAGGAGGAAGTCCTGTGCGTTTTAAAGATATCGGTTCCAAAGAAATCGTCAACGTCAATAAAGGTACCCGGCTGGGAATTTTAGGACAAACCGATCTGGAAATCAATGAAAGAACTGGGCAGATTGAAGCCTTTATTATTCCGAATTATAAATGGTTTGGTTTAAAAAAAGAAAATGAAGAGACGAAAATTCATTGGTCATCGATTAAAAAAATCGGCGAAGATATGATTTTGGTGGAAATGGACGCAAGCAAATAATAGCAGCAGTAAGGAAGTAGACTAGTATAACGGCATACTAGTCTATTTTTTTGTTTTTTTAATGGTTCAGACACTCCTATGCAGAATCGTCATAAGCTATATAGAATGATAAGCAACTATGTCTGGAGGGTATGGAAGCGAATGAACCGATATATTGCCGTCATCGGTGGAGATGCTCGATACATCGAATTAATACGACAATTACAAATTGTTCCAAATACAACGATTATCCTCGTCGGTTTCGATAAGCTGGAACAAGGCTTTATCGGACTGAAACAAATGGAACTGTCTGAATTGGAAGCAGAAAAATTAGATGTTGTTATATTGCCAATAACAGGTACAGACAAGGAAGGATATGTGGAGACGGTTTTTTCTGATCAAAAAATTAAGTTAACCGCCGATTGGTTCGGACGGTTAAAAAAGTCTGCAATCATATTTACAGGGATTACAAGTCCATATTTAACGGAAAAAGCAGAACAAACAGGGATTACATTAATCCCGCTTTTAGATCGAGACGATGTTGCAATTTATAATTCAATACCGACAGCTGAAGGAGCGATTATGCTTGTAATCGAACATACCGACCATACGATTCATTCATCCCGGATTATCGTTACCGGTTTTGGAAGAGTCGGCAACACGGTTGCGAACAAATTCGCCAGTCTAGGTGCCAAAGTTTCGGTAGCCGCGAAAAGCATCCGGGATTTAGCACGGATTACCGAAATGGGACTGACAGCAATTCCGCTGGATAAACTTGCCGACTTTTCCAGTGACTGTGACGTCATCATAAACACGATTCCGGCTTTAGTCATTGACCAAAAGGTGATCCAGCATCTGCCGTCCCATGCGAAAATCATCGATTTGGCCTCCAGTCCTGGAGGTACCGATTTTGCCTATGCAAAGCAGCGGGGAATCGAAGCCTTTTTGGCCGGAAGTTTGCCGGGAATAGTCGCTCCGAAAACAGCAGGAAAAATATTGGCTGATGTTATAAAACAGATTTTACTGGAGGAGAGGGGATAAGAATGCCTTTTCAAGGAAAACGAATTGGGTTTGGAATTACCGGTTCCCATCATACGTTCAGCCGTGCCTTTGCCCAAATTGAAAACTTAGTGGCAAAAAAAGCCGAAGTGTATCCGGTAGTTTCTTTTACGGTGCAGCATACGGATACGAAATTCGGCAAGGCTGAAGACCATTTACAGCGATTGGAAGAAATTACCGGCAGAAAGGTCGTCAAAACGATGCCAGACGCAGAACCGTTTGGACCGGATTTGCCTTTAGACTGTATGATTATTGCACCCTTGACCGGGAACTCGATGGCAAAACTTGCCAACGGAATTACCGATTCTCCGCCGCTCATGGCAGCAAAATCGACATTAAGAAACGAAAAACCGGTAGTTTTAGGAATTACGACAAACGATGCCCTCGGATTAAACGGAAAAAATTTAATGCAGCTTTTAAACACGAAAAATATTTATTTTATTCCTTTCGGGCAGGATAATCCTTTTAAAAAACCGAATTCATTAGTCGCTAATTTAGATTTGCTGGAAGAAACGGTGCGTTTAGCAATGGACTCCAAACAAATTCAGCCAATTCTTATTCCTTATATCGACTAAAGTGTGTTAAAATATAAAATTAAGAAATCACAAAACTTTGGGGAGGAGTCATTTGAATGACAGGAAAATCACTTTATAATGTGGCAGTAGTCGGAGCTACAGGTGCAGTAGGACAGAAAATCATATCCCTTTTACAAGAAAAAAAATTTCCAATAAATGAAATAAAGTTATTATCTTCGAAACGATCCGCCGGAACGAAAATCCGGTTTAATGATAAAACGATTACCGTGGAGGAAGCAACTCCGGATAGTTTTGAAGGGGTGGATATCGCCCTATTTTCTGCCGGAGGTTCGGTATCGAAACAGCTGGCAAAGGAAGCGGTCAAACGGGGTGCAGTTGTCGTGGACAATACGAGTGCATTTCGTATGGATGAGAAGGTTCCCCTTGTTGTGCCGGAAGTGAATGAAGAAGACTTGACCCGTCACGAAGGAATTATCGCCAATCCAAATTGTTCCACCATTCAAATGGTGACCGCATTAAAACCAATACGTGACCATTTCGGCCTAAAACGAGTTATCGTGTCGACATATCAAGCTGTATCTGGAGCCGGCAACCAGGCAGTAGAAGAATTGGAAAAGCAAGTAGAACAATATATGAATAAGGAAGAAATGACGGCTGACATATTGCCTGTAAAAGGTGATAAAAAGCATTATCCGATTGCCTTTAATGCCTTGCCGCAAATCGATGTTTTCCAAGATAACGGGTATACGTTTGAAGAAATGAAAATGATTAATGAAACGAAAAAAATCTTGCACGATGACAGTTTGTCCGTCGCTGCTACCTGTGTACGCCTGCCGTTTATTACTTCCCATGCCGAAAGCGTTTATATTGAAGTGGAAAAAAACGGCGTAACTGTCGAAGATTTATGGAGAGTGCTGGAAGAGCAGCCGGGGGTTACCGTTATGGATGATCCAGCAACACAAACATATCCGACCCCATTGCAAGCGGCTAACAAGGAAGACGTTTTTGTAGGGAGAGTAAGAAAGGATCTCGACCATGAAAAAGGATTCCATTTCTGGGTCGTGTCCGATAACCTGCTTAAAGGAGCAGCCTGGAATACAGTTCAAATCGCCAGCAGCTTAATCCAAAATAATTGGTTACAGAAGAAGTAATATCGAGGTGTTCATATGCAAATAGTCGTTCAAAAATTCGGCGGAACATCGGTAAAGTCGGAGAAAACGAGAAAGCATGTTATTAAACATATTAAACATGTCCTTGAGCGGGACAGGAAATTAGTAGTCGTAGTATCTGCCCTAGGACGCAAACCAAGTCCCTATGCTACGGATACACTGCTCGATTTGGTAGATTATCCAAACCATGCCAATTCCAACCGGGAAATTGACCTGCTCCTTTCTTGCGGTGAAATTATTTCTGCAGTTGTCCTTTCCAATGAGCTGCAAAAACATCAGATTCAAGCAACAGCACTAACCGGTGCTCAAGCCGGGATCATTACGACAGAAGATTTTACATCGGCAAAAATAAAAAAAGTAAATCCGGAAAGGCTGTTAAAGGAACTGGAAAAAAACGATGTTGTTGTCGTTGCGGGATTTCAAGGAAAGTCCGAATCCGGTGAGACAACAACCATCGGGAGAGGCGGAAGCGATACGACTGCTGCAGCCTTAGGCGCAGCACTGCAGGCGGAAAGCATTGAAATTTTTACCGATGTCAATGGAGTAATGACAGCTGATCCGAGAATGGTGAAAAAAGCCCAGTCACTTGATGTTGTAACTTATTCGGAAATATGCAATTTAGCGTATCAAGGGGCAAAAGTTATTCATCCCCGGGCAGTGGAAATCGCCATGCAGGCTAAAATTCCGATGCACATTCGTTCTACCTATTCCATGGATTCGGGAACATTGATTACCGCATCCCGGCAGGAACATCTTGGAACCGATATCCCTGATCGTCTCATTACAGGAATCGCCCATATGTCCCAATTGACGCAAATTCGGGTGCAAACGAAGGAAGAATCTTACCGCAAACAGTCTGAAGTGTTTAAGGCGATGGCTGAAGCGGGAATTTCATTGGATTTTATTAATATTTCTCCTGCAGGTGTTGTGTTTACAGTGCCAAATGCATTGGCGGAGACGGCGGTATCGATTTTGCGCAATCTCGGTTTCCATTTGGAAACGACGGAAAATTGCGCGAAAGTATCGGCTGTCGGCGCCGGCATGACCGGTGTGCCGGGAGTTGCTGCCAAGATTGTTCAGGCACTGACTGATAAAGGGGTAGAAATACTGCAATCGGCAGACAGTCATACGACAATATGGGTGCTCGTCCATGAAAAGCATTTAAAAGTGGCCGTCAACGCCCTGCACGACATTTTTGAATTAGATCATATTAATCAGTCGATGAAAAAACTGATTATGAAATAAACAGGTCCGCGAAAACGAATTTCGCGGACCTGTTTATTTGTCAGGGGAAATCAATCGCTGTTTGGCCAATAAATCTGGCTGCTCTATACGCATTGGATTGTCATTTACGTTCATACTATGGATGAGTTTTGTAAAAGGAGATGAACATCGATGACAAAAGATGCAGGTAAAAAAGAAGAACAGCAATCCGGATCTTCGTTAGTACAAAAAATTCAGGCATTAGGACAGACGAATGTTCCGCAAGCACCCGATTCCAATATCCATGTCCTATCCATTATTGGCCAGGTGGAAGGACATATGCAATTGCCGCCGCAAAATAAAACGACAAAATATGAACATTTGCTCCCTCAACTGATTGCGATTGAACAAAATCCAAAAATTGAAGGGATGATTATATTACTGAACACCGTTGGCGGTGATGTGGAAGCCGGCCTTGCCTTATCAGAGATGATTGCTTCCATGTCTAAACCTACCGTATCCATCGTACTTGGGGGAGGACATTCCATCGGTGTGCCGATAGCAGTATCGACCGATTATTCCTTTATCGTCCCGACTGCTACGATGACAATCCACCCGATCCGTCTAACCGGACTAGTAATTGGCGTTCCGCAAACCTTTGAATATTTGGATAAAATGCAGGAAAGGGTGATACAGTTTGTCATTAACCATTCCAATATTAAAGAAGAAAAATTTAAAGATTTAATGTTTGCCAAAGGAAATTTAACGAGAGACATCGGCACCAATGTCGTTGGCCGGGAAGCGGTCGAATACGGATTAATCGATGAAGTTGGCGGAGTAAAGGAAGCAATGGAAAAATTGAACGAGCTGATCCAAAAATCAAAACCAGATGATGAAAGTCAGGTGATTCAGTAATGTTATATACTCCATTAGATTATTCCGAAATTTTCCCCCCGTCAGATGAAGAATTTGCCAATCGGAAATATGTAAACCATGAGGGGAAATTGTTCGTCATCGACAAAACCGAAGAAGGCACATACCAATTAGTCCAGCTGATTTCTTCAAATCCCCATGACTATTTGAATAATGATTACCTTCCTGGAACGACATTAACATGATACTTCCACAAATTGGATTTATGTTATAATAGTGGTAATGTAAATCGAATTTTTGTGTCACAATACTTCGCTTTCACTTTTTACCAAGGGCGACTGATGATGTCTAGCGCCCTTTGGTTGTTTTTGCGGTCACTTCGACCGAAAGCAGACTGTATTCTTTAACAGTCCAGGAGTAATTCCGTTCAAATGGAACGCGATGGTTCGAATCACGCAAAATCGAAATTGCTTTATTGTTGTATTTATTTGTGCATCAATGGCAATAAATAGAATTAGTAGATTTCCATTTAAAATCTGGAAATCTATGAAAATAGAGGTGATTAAGATTTGGCAAAAAAAAAACGCAGGAAAAAAAGGAATACGAAAAAAAACAGGCAGCTGAAATACGAATTGACTGGCCTGTTATTAATATTTCTGGCCATTTTTGGCAGCGGTGCATCGGCAATTAGCGACGGGGTCATCCCCGGCGGTTTGGATCATTTTTTCCGGCTTTTATTAGGAATCTGGTATTTTATCGCATCGATCTTTTTGCTGTTTACTGGTCTGTATATGCTGATTAAAAGGAAAAAGCCTAATTTCCTCCATCGCAGACTTGTCGGATTCTATCTATTTTTTGCCGGAGTTCTCCTCTTAACCCATATTCAGATTTTCGAAGATTTAGTCCGGGAAAATATTACGATTATCGGAACAACATGGGACAATATGATGGGGTACCTGCTGGGGAATGGGACGACGCTGGACATTGGCGGGGGAATGATCGGAGCAGTCCTTTTTACGTTTTGCCATTATTTGTTTTCATTAGCCGGTTCAAAAATCGTTGCCGTTTTTGCCATGGTTATCGGCTTGCTCTTTATTAGCGAAAAGTCCCTCGGTGAAATATTTTCAAAGGCCGCAAAACGAATAAAAACACGCTGGAAGAAGATTCGGACGAGCTGGCAACAGCGGGTTGAGGAAAGAAGGGAAGCCCGGGAGACACAGCTCTTTCAGGAAGAACAGGAAGAGCTGCCGCTGGCAGATGAAGAACCTGTCATCAATGATTTTGCAGATGTAACGTATATGATGGAACAGGAAACGCCAGAACAGATAGTGGTAGAATCGGATGAAGCAGAAGAAGTTGACTACTCCATGACGGTAACCGAGCAGGAAAATTATGACTATGAATTGCCTTCCATTGATTTGCTCGACGAACCGAAACATACGGCAGAACAGCAGGAACGTTCAGAAATTCAGGCAACGGTAAAGAAATTGGAAAAAACTTTCCGCAGCTTTGGCGTAAACGCCCGGGTAACAAAAGTACATGTCGGACCTGCTGTAACGAAATACGAAGTTTTCCCTGAATTAGGGGTAAAGGTGAGCAAAATCGTCAGTTTGCACGATGATTTAGCTTTAGCTTTGGCCGCAAAAGATTTGCGGATTGAAGCCCCGATTCCCGGAAAGTCTGCCGTCGGTATCGAAGTGCCGAATAAAGAAGTGGCAATGGTTTCGTTAAGAGAAGTACTGGATAACACTTGGAATCAGAAACAATCCAAATTATTAGTTGCCCTCGGAAGGGATATATCCGGTGATGCGGTAGTAGCTGAATTAAATAAAATGCCCCACTTGCTCATTGCCGGTGCAACAGGAAGCGGGAAAAGCGTCTGTATTAACGGCATTATTACGACGATTTTAATGCGGACGAAACCCCATGAAGTAAAAATGATGATGATTGATCCGAAAAAAGTGGAATTAAACGTCTATAACGGCATTCCCCATTTGCTTGCTCCTGTTGTTACCGATCCGAGAAAGGCTTCGAGGGCATTAAAGAAAGTTGTGGCGGAAATGGAAAGGCGCTATGAACTATTTTCCGATACCGGCACGCGAAATATTGAAGGCTATAATGAATTTATCCGCAAATACAACCAAAGCACGGATGAAAAACAGCCGCTTTTGCCGTATATCGTTGTCATTGTCGATGAGCTGGCCGATTTGATGATGGTTGCCTCCAGCGACGTGGAAGATGCGATTACGAGACTTGCCCAAATGGCGAGGGCTGCAGGGATTCACCTGATAATTGCTACCCAGCGGCCGTCGGTCGATGTCATTACCGGGGTTATTAAGGCAAATATTCCATCGCGAATCGCTTTTAGTGTTTCCTCCCAGACAGATTCACGGACAATTTTAGACATGGGAGGGGCGGAAAAGCTGCTAGGGAAAGGGGACATGCTTTTCCTTCCGGTCGGTGCTTCCAAGCCAATCCGTGTTCAAGGAGCATTTCTTTCCGATGATGAAGTTGAACGGGTTGTACAGCATTGTATCGAGCAACAAAAAGCAACGTATCAGGAAGAAATGATACCGGACGATAATGACGAAATGATGGACGAGGTGGATGATGAACTATATGATGATGCGGTTCAGCTCGTAACAGAAATGCAGAGCGCTAGCGTTTCCATGCTGCAGCGGCGGTTCCGTATCGGCTATACGAGAGCTGCTCGTTTAATTGATGCCATGGAAGCGAGGGGGATTGTCGGTCCTTACGAAGGAAGCAAACCGCGGACCGTCCTTGTGTCGCCAGATCAGGAAGAGAAAACATCTTAAAGACGACTTGCTATTAGCAAGTTGTTTTTTTCATATAATGGATGATAAAGAATGAAATTGCTTAGAATATAGAGGATAAGTTCTGCTTATGAAGGAATAGGAGGATGGAAGATTGGAATCAACCGTTGAAACTCAGGGGATTCGTTATCATTTTATCGAAACGAAGAAGTTTAAAACGATTCATTTCGTTGCCAAATTTAAAGCCCCTTTACAACGAGATACGATTACAAAAAGGGCGTTAATTCCTTATGTATTAAAGGAAGGGACAAAAAGCTATCCGAAAAGGCAATTGCTGAGAAGAAAATTGGACGATTTATACGGCGGTATGTTTTCTGCTGACGGTTCAAAAAAAGGGGAAAATCATATTATTACCATTCGTCTGGAATTGGCAAATCCAAAATTTCTTCCGGATAATACGGCCATTCTAGAGGAAGGAATCGCACTATTTAAAGAGCTGTTATTTCATCCAATTGCCGATGGCAAAGCTTTCATTCCGGCGATTATTGAACGGGAAAAACAGACGCTAAAGCAGAAAATACAATCTTTGGCAGACGACAAAATGCAGTACGCAAATTTACGTCTCATCGAAGAGATGTGCAAAGGTGAACCGTACAGCATCCGTGTTCACGGTTATGAAGAAGATTTGAACGAGGTAGATCATAAAGGGCTGTACGAATACTATCAGAACATGATAAAAGAAGATGAATTGGACGTATATGTCGTCGGTGATTTTAATCGGAGAGAGATGGAGCAGACGTTAAGCAAATATTTGCAGCGTGACGTTCATCCGATGAAAAAAATCTCCCTTTCCGGTGAAAAGCGAATTTCGAAACAAAAGGAAGTTATTGAAAGACAAGCAGTCCAGCAGGCAAAGCTCCACATAGGCTATCGGACAAACATTACGTTTAAAGATGAAGAATATCCGGCATTGCACGTTTTTAACGGCTTATTCGGCGGTTTTCCTAGCTCAAAATTATTTATGAACGTCAGGGAAAAGCATAGTCTAGCCTATTATGCTTCTTCCCGAATGGAGAGCCATAAAGGCCTTTTGTTTGTATTTAGCGGCATTGCACCAGAAAACTATACTAAGACGAAAAATATTATCCGCGAACAATTCGAAGCGATGAAGGCAGGGGAATTTACCGAACAAGCCTTATGCGAGGTGAAGGATTTAATCAGTAATCAGCTGTTAGAAACGATGGATCATCCGCAAGGGATGGTGGAGCTTTTGTATCAGCAAGTGCTTGCAGATACAGAACAGGACCCAAAGGAACTCATCGCAAAAATTAAAGCTGTTACAAAGAAAGATGTGATTGATGCAGCAAAGAAAATTGAAGAAGATACGGTGTATTTATTGACGGAGGAAGGAGGGAATGCCAGTGCATAAACAGCATTATGCCCATATTGGGGAAACGATTTACTCGGAAAAATTAGATAATGGCTTATCGGTATTTCTTTTGCCGAAAAAAGAAATGGCGAAAACATACAGTATTTTTTCAACGAATTACGGATCGATTGACCAAACTTTTGTTCCAATTGGAAAACAGGAGAAAATTACTGTTCCGGAAGGGATTGCCCATTTTTTGGAACATAAGCTTTTTGAAAAAAAAGACCGGGATGTTTTTGCGGACTTTAGCAAACAAGGAGCTTCTGCCAATGCTTTTACGTCCTTTACGAAAACTGCCTATCTGTTCTCGGCTACATCCCAGATTGAAAAAAATGTAGAAACGCTGCTTGACTTTGTCCAGGAACCATTTTTCTCCGACGAATCGGTAGAAAAAGAAAAAGGAATTATTGCTCAAGAGATTAAAATGTATGATGATCAGCCAGAGTGGCAAGCATTTATGTCAGCATTAAAAGCGATGTTTGCCCATCATCCGGTCCATATTGATATTGCCGGAACGGTTGAGTCAATCAGCAAAATTACGAAAGAGGATTTGTATACGTGTTATGAAACGTTTTATCATCCGGACAATATGACTTTGTTTATTGCCGGGAACTTTGATGTGGACACGATGATGGATTTGATTAAAACCAACCAGGAAAAGAAGCAGTTCAGGAAAACCGATGCCATCATCCGGGAATATCCGGAAGAACCGCCGGAAGTATATCAGAAAGAGAAAAAAGTGACCATGGCTGTCTCGGTCCCAAAGTGTACGATTGGAATTAAAGAATACGGCAAGGAACTCGATAAAAAGGTGTATTTGAAAAAGGAAATGCTTACGAATATTGTTCTTGATTATCTGTTTTCTAAAGGGGGAGCATTTTACGAAAAGTTATACGAAGAAAATTTAATCGATGAAAGTTTCTATTTTGAAACGAACTTGGAAAAAAATTTTGGCTACTCATTAATCGGAACAAATACAAATAATCCGGATGCCTTCAGCAGAAGATGCAAGGAACTGCTTTTATCCACTGCGAGTTTGCCGGTGACGGAGGAAGACGTTGAGCGGATGAAACGGAAAAAAATCGGTCAATTGCTCCGTTCAATGAATTCCTTGGAATTTATCGCCAATAAATTTATTCATTACCGTCAGCAGGACATCAGCTTTTTTGATTTAATTCCTTTTGTCCAGACGTTGACGTTGGCTGACGTCCGCGAATTCCTAAAAAATTGGATACAAGAGGAAAAATTATCGGTATGCACAATAATGAATGAGTAGGGTGAAAGATGAAGAGAAATATATTGATTATCGGAGCAAGCGGAGAAATCGGAAGGAGCATCGTTCGTCTTTTGGCAAAGGAAGATACCCAGTTTATTCTCCACTATAATGAAAATCGCTCATGCCTGGAGGAAGTGCTGAAAGAGGTCAATCCGCTGCAAATATTAAGTGTCTTAAAAGCGGATTTTCGAAAAGAAGAGGAGATCTGGCAGTTCATTGAAAACATCGCCTTTCCCGTCCATGCCGTTATTTTTGCCGGAGGAAAAGCCCATATTGCCCAATTGCAAGATACAACGGAAACAGCGATGAAGGAGTTGTTCCATCTTCATTTATATGCTCCTTGGATGATAACGAAGCATCTATTGCCGGAAATGATCCAAAGAAGATGCGGCCATATTATTTTTATTACTTCGATTTGGGGAAATAAGGGAGCAAGCATGGAAACGATCTATTCCTCGGTGAAAGGCGGTCAGAACAGTTTCATTAAAGCTCTTGCCAAGGAGGTCGCAAATAGCGGCGTGTATGTGAACGGGGTTAGCCCAGGGTACATTGAAACGAAGATGAATAATCATCTTTCGAGAGAAGAAAAGGAAGATCTGTACGAAGAAATACCGCTTAAGCGGCCGGGAAAGGCGGAAGAAGTGGCTAAAGTCGTTCAGTTTTTGCTAAGTGATGCCTCCAGTTATATTCAAGGTGAAATTATACATGTTGCCGGCGGATGGGAGTAATCTTTCTGTGATTGGAATGCATAATTGCCGATGAAATTCACATACTATGCGTGTAATAATTCCAAGGAGGCAAAGAAATGTCAGTTCTTGATAACTTTGAAACGTGGAAACAATTTTTGGCCAATCGGCTCCAACAGGCGCAGCAGCAAGGAATGGACCAAAAGACGATTACGAATTTAGCTGCAGAAGTAGGGGACTATCTGGCACAAAATGTAGATGCAAAAAATAAAGAAGAACAAATTTTAAAAGATTTATGGAATGCAGCTAGTGAACAGGAGCAGCAGGCATTGGCAAGTACGATGGTAAAATTAGTACAAAATCAGGGAAATAGTTACTCGTAAATGTATGTAGAGGCTGTATGTATATACAGCTTCTTTTATTG
>Ga0079224_100006924_pt1 | contig 15117 bp, 25 predicted proteins | sample Stecom2015_FD_80414 | JGI IMG/M metagenome (GOLD analysis project Ga0079224, IMG submission 80414) | Agricultural soil microbial communities from Utah to study Nitrogen management - Steer compost 2015 | ecosystem: Environmental > Terrestrial > Soil > Agricultural land | place: USA: Utah...
AAAAAGCATCGAATCGTTACATCATTGACAGAAGGAAGAAATAATGGCTCGTTCAATTAAAAAAGGTCCTTATATCGACCACAACTTAGAAAGAAAAGTTCTTTCTATGAATGAAGGAAACAAAAAGACCGTAGTCAAAACATGGTCGCGCCGGTCGGTGATTTCACCTGACTTTGTGGGCCATACCTTCGCCGTACACAACGGGAACAAGTTTATCCCCGTCTATGTAACAGAGAATATGGTTGGTCATAAGCTTGGTGAATTTGCGCCCACGCGCACGTTCAGAGGCCACGCAGAAAAGAAAAAGTAATAGGCAATGGAAGCAACAACAAAAATAAAGAAGTCTGTTCTTATCAAACAGCGCAAGGAGCAGGAAAAAGCTCAGGTAGGAGGAGCTTCTACTGCCAAATTATTGAACTGCCCCACCTCGCCGCGTAAGATGCGCCTGGTGGTAGACTTGATCCGTGGCCAGAAAGTAGAGCATGCGCTTTACATCCTCAAGCATACGGGCAAGGAGGCAGCTATCCGCGTTGAGAAGTTGTTATTGTCCGCGATCAATAACTGGGAGGCCAAGAACGAAGGCAGATCGGTGGAGGAGAGTGGCTTGTACGTCAAAGAGGTGTACGTAGGCGGAGGACGCCAGCTGAAAAGGCTTCGCCCCGCGCCGCAAGGCCGCGGCTACCGCATCCGCAAGCGCTCAAACCACGTCACGCTCGTCGTCGACAGCAGGAATAACAACGTAGAACAAAACTAATTTATCGAGAAATGGGACAAAAAGCAAATCCAATAGGTAACAGGTTAGGAATCATCAAAGGATGGGATTCTAACTGGTTTGGCGGGAAGAACTATTCCGATAAGTTAGTCGAAGACGAGAAAATCAGAAAATACCTGTCGGTACGTATCGCCAAAGGGGGCGTGTCGAAGGTGGTAATCGAGCGCACGCTGAAGCGCATCACGGTGACCATCCACACGGCGCGTCCGGGTATCGTTATCGGCAAGGGCGGATCAGAGGTGGACAAGATTAAGGAGGAGTTGAAGAAGCTGACCAAGAAGGACGTGCAAATCAACATCTTCGAGATCAAGCGCCCCGAGCTTGACGCACAGCTGGTAGCTGAAGGCATTGCCAAGCAGCTGGAGGCACGGATTTCGTTCCGCCGGGCGATGAAAACGTCGATCGCCTCTACCATGCGCATGGGTGCTGAAGGTATCAAAGTGATGTGTTCCGGACGTTTGGGCGGCGCCGAGATGGCCCGTACCGAGCAGTATAAAGAAGGACGGATCCCCTTGCACACCTTCCGCGCGGACATCGACTATGCGCTGGCAGAAGCACTGACCACCTACGGCAAGATTGGCGTGAAGGTCTGGATCTGCAAAGGCGAAGTGTATGGCAAACGCGACCTGTCGCCCAACTTGGGCCAAGGCTCCGGCCCGAAGGGACGTGGCGAGGGCTTTGACCATGGCGATCGTCGTGGCGGACGTGGTGGCGACCGCAGAGGTGGCCGTGGCGGCGACCGTCGTGGCGGTGCTAAACGTTAAGCAGTTTATAATTATTGATCAAACAGACTGTCGACCGAAGACAGTGAGCTAATAGAATACGAACATGTTACAGCCAAAAAGAACAAAGTTCAGGAAGATGCAGAAGGGCCGCATGAAAGGCAACGCCAGCCGTGGTGCTGAGTTGGCTTTCGGTTCGTTCGGCATCAAGACGATGGAGTCCGCTTGGATCACCAGCCGTCAGATTGAGGCAGCACGTATCGCCGTTACCCGTTACATGAAACGTGAAGGGCAAGTATGGATCCGTGTGTTCCCGGACAAGCCCGTTACCAAGAAGCCTGCCGAAGTGCGGATGGGTAAAGGTAAGGGTGCTCCCGAGTACTGGGTGGCGGTAGTGCGCCCTGGGCGCATGCTCTTCGAAGCCGAAGGCGTACCCCTGGAAGTGGCTAAAGAGGCCCTGCGCCTAGCCGCACAGAAACTGCCCGTGCAAACCAAGTTTGTTATACGTAGGGACTACGTGGAAGCATAGCAAATCGCTGGCGCTGTCTAGCCCGGCCCTAGCGATGCCGCCGTTACCGGCATCTGCTGTATCTAAGGGCCCTCACGGAGTATCCAGCAACATGGCCGCCAAGGTAGGGCCCCGGGCAATGCCCAGGCACCGAGCCGCAACGGCAAACAAGTAAACAACGATGAAAAATTCAGAGATTTTAGATTTATCAACGGAGGACATCGTAGCCGCTATCGCAGAAGAGAAGGCTACCCTCAGCAAATTGAAGTTCGCTCATGCTGTGTCGGCGATCGAAAATCCTAACCGGATTAGCCAGACCCGCAAAACCATCGCGCGCTTGCAGACGGAATTGACGAAACGCAAGGCCGAGAAAGCAGCTGCCCCTACGGCAGACGACACAGCCACTGAAGCATAATTAAAGTCGACATGGAAAGAAATTTAAGAAAAACAAGAATCGGCTTGGTAGTAAGCGACAAAATGGACAAGTCCATCGTGGTGGCCGTAGAGCGTAAAGTGAAGCACCCGATCTATGGCAAGTTCGTAAAGAAAACTACCAAATTCAAGGCTCATGACGAAGAGAACACCTGCGGTATCGGCGATACGGTGTTGATCATGGAAACGCGTCCGCTGAGCAAGACAAAGAACTGGAGACTCGTTGAAATTATAGAAAGGGCTAAATAATGGTACAGCAGGAATCAAGACTCAATGTAGCCGACAACAGCGGAGCTAAGGAAGTGTTAGTGATCCGCGTGTTGGGAGGCACCCGCAAGCGCTATGCGTCTATCGGCGACAAGGTCGTTGTGACCGTGAAAAGCGCGCTGCCCTCAGGAAACGTCAAGAAAGGCTCGATCTCAAAAGCAGTACTGGTACGTACGAAAAAGGAAATCCGCCGCAAGGACGGTTCGTACATCCGCTTTGACGATAACGCCGCTGTCTTGTTGAACAACAACGACGAGCCACGTGGCACGCGTATCTTCGGCCCGGTGGCCCGTGAGTTGCGCGAGAAGCAATTCATGAAAATCGTATCATTAGCTCCGGAGGTATTATAAATCATGGGACAAACGAAAAAATCGACACATAAGATCAAGATTCGCAAAGGCGACTTGGTTCAGGTAATTGCCGGTAACTCAAAAGGAACCCAAGGAACGGTCCTGGAGGTATTGACCGACAAGAACCGGGCGATCGTGGAAGGCGCTAATATCGTCAAGAAACACACGAAGCCTAGTGCTACCAACCCCAACGGGGGCATCATTGAAAAGGAAGCTGGCATCCACATCTCCAACTTGGCACTCATCGATCCCAAAACCGGCAAGCCGACGCGGGTGGGCCGCAAAGTGGTAGAAGTAGACGGCAAGAAGAAAATAGTTCGCATCGCTAAAAAATCTGGGGAGGAAATTAAGTAATGGCATACGCACCGAGATTGAAGACCAAGTACCGTGAGGAAATCCGGACGGCTCTGAAAGAAAAATTCCAATACAAAAGCGTCATGCAGGTTCCCAAGCTGGAGAAGATTGCCATCAGCCAGGGCGTAGGCGCTGCTATTGCAGACAAGAAACTGCTCGAGAACGCCATCAACGAGCTGACCCTCATCACCGGGCAGCAAGCCGTGGCGGCGAAGTCGAAGAAAGACGTCTCTAACTTTAAGCTGCGCAAGGGCATGCCGATCGGCGTGCGGGTGACGCTGCGCGATGCCAAGATGTACGAGTTCCTCGACCGTTTGGTATCGGTGGCCCTGCCCCGTATCCGCGACTTCCGCGGCATCAACGACAAAGGCTTTGACGGGCGTGGCAACTACACGCTGGGTATCACCGAGCAGATTATCTTCCCGGAGATCAACATTGACAAGATCAGCAAGATCCAAGGGATGGACATCACGTTCGTGACCTCGGCCAACACCGACATCGAAGCACTTGAGCTGCTCAAACAATTTGGATTACCGTTTAAAAATCAAAATACGAATACAAATGGCTAAAGAAGGAATTAAGGCACGCCAGGTAAAGCGCGCCAAGCTGGTAGCTAAATATGCGGAAAAACGCGCGGAGCTGAAAGCGGCCGGCGACTACCAAGCATTGGACAAGCTGCCGAAAAACGCTTCGCCGGTACGCTTGCACAACCGTTGCAAGCTGACGGGTCGCCCCAAAGGATACATGCGCCAGTTTGGCATTTCGCGGGTTACCTTCCGTGAGATGGCGTTGGCCGGCAAGATCCCCGGGGTGAAGAAAGCCTCTTGGTAAGCACGCGACCGGGCGGAGCCCGCATTACAACGAATGTCAACCGATAGCAGGTCCGGCCAAGGCGGCGCGGAAACCGTTATCACAATAATTATAATCAATGAATACAGATCCAATAGCGGATTACCTTACACGAGTAAGGAATGCCATCAAGGCCAACCACAGGGTTGTAGAAATTCCTGCATCGAACTTGAAGAAGGAGATGACCAAAGTTCTCTTCGACAAGGGTTACATTGCTAATTACAAATTTGAGGACGACGGCGCCCAAGGTACGATCAAGATCGCCCTCAAGTACAATCCGATTAGCAGGGTTCCGGCTATTCGCACCTTGACGCGTGTGAGCAAGCCCGGCCTGAGAAAATATGCAGGCGTGGATAATATACCGCGCGTACTGAACGGTTTGGGTATCGCCATCCTGTCTACGTCAAAAGGCGTGATGACGGATAAGGAAGCCCGGCTGCAGAACGTAGGCGGCGAGGTTTTATGTTACGTATATTAATCAGGAGGAACGCACGAAATGTCAAGAATTGGAAAAGCTCCCATCGCTATCCCTGCTGGGGTAACGATTACCGTGTCAGACAAGAACCTGGTAACGGTTAAAGGACCAAAAGGCGAACTCTCCCAACAAGTGGACCCCGCCATGATTATCGAACAGGAAAACGGCGAATTGCTCGTCAAGCGTCCTACCGAACAAAAACACCACAAGTCATTGCATGGGCTTTACCGCTCGCTGCTGAACAACATGGTCGTTGGCGTGACCGAAGGATACAAGACGGTGCAAGAGCTCGTGGGTGTAGGTTTCCGTGCCAGCAGCCAGGGCAGTACGCTGGACCTGACGCTGGGATTCTCCCACCAGATCGTGATGATCCTGCCCAAGGAAGTGAAAGTATCCACCACATCCGACAAAGGCAAGAACCCAACGATTACGCTAGAGAGCATCGACAAGCAGTTGTTGGGCCAGGTAGCCGCAAAGATCCGTTCGTTGCGCGCGCCAGAGCCATACAAAGGAAAAGGTATCAAGTTTGCCGGCGAGCAATTGCGGCGCAAGGCAGGTAAATCGGCAGCCAAAAAATAAGAATCATCATGTCAGCAAATAAATTATCTCGCAGAGAGCGAATCAAACGAGGAATCAGAAAACACCTCAGCGGGACAGCAGTACGCCCGCGCCTGTCTGTGTACAGAAGCAACAAGGCAATCTATGCCCAGGTGATCGACGATGAGAGCGGACGCACGCTAGCGTCAGCGTCTTCGCTGTCCAAGGAGTTTTCCGCTTCGGGAAACAAAGTGGAGCAGTCTAAGGCAGTAGGCAAGCTGGTAGCCGAGAAGGCCATTGCCGCCGGAGTTAGCAAAGTAGTTTTTGACCGCAACGGATACCTCTACCACGGCCGCGTGAAGTCGTTGGCAGAGGGTGCGCGGGAAGCTGGGTTGGACTTTTAACTGATCAAGAATATGTCAATGAACAATATAAAACGAGTAAAATCCAGCGAGATCGAACTGAAGGACCGCTTGGTAAGCATCCAGCGCGTGGCTAAAGTCACCAAGGGCGGCCGTACGTTCAGCTTCTCCGCCATCGTGATCGTCGGCGACGAGAACGGCGTGGTAGGCTTCGGGCTGGGCAAGGCCAAGGAAGTGACCGAAGCCATCACCAAAGGCATCGACGACGCCAAGAAAAACCTCATCAAAGTGCCGATCATCAAGGGTACCGTGCCGCACGAACAGTATGGCAAGTATTCGGGAGGCAACGTATTGATCAAGCCAGCCGTTAGCGGTACGGGCGTACTGGCCGGTGGTGCCATGCGCGCCGTATTGGAAAGTGCCGGCGTGAAAGACGTATTGGCCAAGTCACTCGGTTCATCAAACCCCCACAACGTGGTAAAAGCTACCATAGACGCCCTGCTGAAAATGCGCGACGCCTATACCGTAGCCCAGCAACGTGGTGTGGACTTAAATAAGGTTTTTAACGGATAACACATCATGGCAAAGATTAGAATTACCCAGATCAAGAGCGTGATTGACCGGAGCGAGCGCCAAAAAAAGACCATCCAGGCTTTGGGCTTGCGCAAGATCAACCACTCGGTGGAAGTAGAAGCTACTCCTGCCATCATTGGGATGGTCCGCAAGGTTAACCACTTGGTAGCCGTAGAGAGCATTTAAAATATAATATGGGAAAATGTTTATTTTTCCCATATTGCATTCCTTAATCGTTGCGTCTGTTTAGTGAGAGCGAAGGCGCAGCACAATTTTTTGAGCAAAGATGAACTTAAGTAATCTAAAACCAGCTGAGGGATCAGTTAAAAGCAGAAAACGTATAGGACGGGGTACAGGCTCCGGCCGGGGTGGCACGTCTACCCGAGGCCACAAGGGCGCGGGCTCACGTTCCGGATACAGCACCAAGATCGGTTTTGAAGGCGGGCAGATGCCGTTGCAGCGCCGGGTGCCCAAGTTTGGTTTCAAAAGCATTAACCGCGTGGAATATGTAGGCGTCAACCTGGATGTGTTGCAAGGCCTCATCGAGAAGCACAACCTGTCGGTTATCGACTTCGACACGCTGAAAGAGCACGGATTGGTATCCAAGAAAGACTTGGTGAAAATCTTAGGCCGGGGCGAGTTGAAATCCAAAGTTGAGGTTAAGGCCCATGCATTCTCCGCTTCCGCCCAGAAAGCGATCGAAGCCGCTGGAGGCTCTGTTGTAACGTTATAATATGAAAAAGTTAATCACGACATTAACTAACATCTGGAAGATAGAGGACCTTAGGACGCGTATTCTTAATACGCTCCTATTTTTGCTTATATACCGTGTGGGCTGCCATATCGTATTGCCCGGTATAGACCCTAATTCGGTCCAGAGCGCTGCGAACGAAGGCTTGCTGGGGCTGCTGAACATGTTCTCCGGAGGTGCCATGCAGCGCTCGGCGATTTTTGCCTTGGGCGTCATGCCTTACATCTCCGCGTCGATCGTGGTACAGCTGCTGGGCATCGCCGTTCCCTTCTTCCAAAAGTTGCAAAAAGAGGGCGAAAGCGGGCGCAAGAAGATGACGCAGATTACGCGTTACCTCACGCTGGCGATTACCCTGGTGCAGTCTGTCGCCTATGTACGTACACAGATTGAAGCGGGTGCCAAAACCATCGGCGATCCGATGTTCACTATCCTGGCCGCGTTTGTGCTGACAGCCGGTACGCTGTTCGTGATGTGGCTGGGCGAGAAAATTACCGACAAAGGCATAGGCAACGGTATATCCCTCATAATCATGGTGGGTATTATCGCCGAATTGCCGGGTGCGTTGGTACAGGAGTGGGCATCGAAGATGACGGCCGGAGGCGGTGGTCCAATCCCCTTCCTGCTGGAAATCGTCGCGCTGTTCTTTGTGGTGGTGCTAACGATACTGGTCGTGCAGGGAATCCGCAAGATTCCGGTACAGTACGCCAAGAAAATCGTGGGCAACAAGCAGTACGGTGGCGTTCGCCAGTACATCCCGCTTAAGGTCAACGCGGCCGGCGTCATGCCGATCATCTTTGCGCAGGCCATCATGTTCATTCCCATGAGCCTCCACCAGTTTTTCCCGAATCTTGATTCGCCGTTCGTGACCTCGCTTACCAACTTTACGTCGGTATGGTATAACGTCACCTTTGCGCTTCTTATCATCGCATTTACGTTTTTCTATACCGCGATTATGGTGAACCCGCAACAGATGGCCGAAGACATGAAGAAAAACGGAGGCTTTATCCCTGGCGTCAAGCCCGGGCAGGCTACCAACTTCTATATTGACAGCGTGGTCTCCAAGATTACGTTGCCTGGGGCCATCTTCTTGGCGGCCATCGCTATTTTGCCGGCTATCGCCAGCTTGCTGGGCGTCACCACGCAGTTTTCCCATTTCTACGGCGGTACGTCGTTACTGATTTTGGTAGGCGTGGTATTGGATACCTTGCAGCAGATCGAAAGCCACTTGCTGATGCGCCACTACGATGGCTTGATGAAGACTGGTCGGATTAAAGGGCGCACACCCGTAGCTACGGGCGGAGCCACGCAATCCGTCATATAGTTCTTTGCATGTCTAAAGTTTATCTCAAAACCGAAGAAGATATCGAACAACTGCGGAAGGCCGCCCAGGTCCTTTCGCAGTTGCTTGGTGAAATAGCCAAGGAAATCAAGCCTGGAATCCAGACCAAGGCACTGGACGAACTCGCTTACGCGTATATCCACGACCATGGCGGCACGCCGGCGTTCCTCAACTACCAAGGCTTTCCCTACTCGCTTTGCATCTCGGTGAACGACGAGATCGTGCACGGATTTCCGAAGGCCACGGAGCTGAAGGAGGGCGACATCGTATCGGTCGATGGCGGGGTGAACCTCAACGGGTACATCAGCGACTCGGCCTACACCTTTGCCGTGGGCGAGGTAGCGCCTGAGGTGCGGCAATTGCTCGACGTGACACTCGAGTCACTGCAACTGGGTATCGGCCAGGCAGTAGCGGGCAAGCGCGTGGGTGATATTGGCTATGCCATTCAGGAGCATGTATCGCCGTTGGGCTATGGTATCGTGCGCGAGCTGGTAGGCCACGGCGTGGGATTCAAGCTGCACGAAAAACCGGAAGTGCCAAACTACGGCCGCCGCGGAACCGGGGTGAAGCTCCAAGAGGGCATGGTGATCTGCATCGAGCCCATGATTAACTTGGGGAAAGCGGGCGTGCAGTTTCTGGACGACGGCTGGACGGTGAGCACGAAAGACGGGAAGCCCTCGGCGCACTTCGAGCACATGGTAGCAGTACGAAAAGGCGAAGCCGAGGTGCTGACGACCTTTGCCTACATCGAAGAAGTTTTGGGTAAAAAGAATTGATATAACAAAAAGATTTTTTTATCTTTGCATCCCTGTTTGTGCAGGGTTATAAATTGATAATAATCAGGACAATATGGCTAAACAAGCCTCGATAGAGCAAGACGGAGTGATCAAGGAAGCGTTATCCAATGCGATGTTTCGCGTTGAATTGGAAAACGGACATGAGATTGTTGCCCATATTTCGGGCAAGATGCGCATGCATTACATCAAGATTTTGCCAGGGGATCGGGTGAAGCTGGAAATGTCACCCTATGATTTGTCAAAAGGAAGAATTACATATAGATATAAATAGCGGCAAGCGGCTCGGCGCCGCCTGTTTTATAAGCAATAATTGATCATGAAAGTCAGAGCATCCATCAAAAAGCGCAGCGCGGACTGCAAAATCATCCGTCGCAAAGGCAAAGTATTTGTAATTAACAAAAAGAATCCTCGGTTTAAGCAACGCCAAGGGTAGAAGGACGTTGGGGTTTGGGCTGCATGGCCACGCGGACGTGTAGGGCGATCGCCCGGACGCTAAATAATCAGTCGGAAATTCGTAAATATTTAATATGGCAAGGATTGCAGGTATAGATTTACCAAAAAACAAAAGAGGGGAAATAGGCTTGACCTACATCTTCGGCATTGGGCGTTCTACGGCCCAGCGGATCTTGGATAAGGCGGGGATTAGCTACGACGTCAAAGTGCAGGACTGGGACGACGAGCAGCTGACGGCTATCCGTACGATCATCAACGAAGAGATCAAGGTGGAAGGAGCGCTGCGTTCGGAGATTCAGCTGAACATCAAGCGCCTGATGGATATCGGTTGCTATCGGGGGCTGCGCCACCGCAAGCATTTGCCGGTACGGGGACAACGCACGAAGAACAACTCCCGTACGCGCAAGGGCAAACGTAAGACCGTAGCAAACAAGAAAAAGGCAACTAAGTAATAAGTAGGGCTGAGGCGAAGGCTTGGGATGTGGCGATAGAGGCTCTTCGAAACCGCACCCCGCACCGACACCAACGCGACGCACGGGCACGGAACTATCTCACGTCTACTATCTCGGGTCTACTATCTCATATCTGAAAAGTAAAATGGCTAAGACTAAAAAAGCGACAAAAAAACGCATTGTAACCATCGAACCGGTTGGTCAGGCACATATCAGTGCGACGTTTAACAATATCATCGTTACCTTGACGAACAACCAAGGGCAGACCATTTCGTGGTCTAGCGCCGGTAAAATGGGCTTCAAGGGCTCGAAGAAGAACACGCCGTACGCTGCTTCGCAAGCTGCTGCCGACTGTGGCAAGGCAGCCCACGACTTGGGCCTGCGCAAAGTAGAGGTGTTCGTGAAGGGACCCGGAGCGGGGCGCGAATCAGCGATTCGTACGCTGCAAAACTCCGGAATCGAAGTGCTGGCGATCCGCGACATCACGCCGCTGCCGCACAACGGATGCCGCCCCCCGAAACGCAGAAGAGTTTAATTACTATTTTTTAAAGCTAAGATTCGCCGGAAATAGGCCGGACGATACTTTAAAAACACACAATAATGGCAAGATATACTGGACCTAAGTCCAAAATCGCACGTAAGTTTAGGGAGCCCATTTTTGGCCCCGATAAGGCACTGGAACGCAAAAACTACCCTCCGGGACAGCACGGCCCCTCCCGTCGTCGCGGAAAGCAATCCGAATACGCTGTCCAGCTGCTCGAAAAACAAAAGGCGAAATATACATATGGAATCCTGGAGCGCCAGTTTTCCAACCTTTTTGACCGTGCGTCGGCCAAGGTGGGTATTACAGGTGAAATTTTCCTGAAATTGCTCGAGGCACGCCTCGACAACACGGTTTACCGCCTGGGCATCGCTCCTACGCGTGCGGCAGCCCGCCAATTGGTAGGCCACAAGCACATTACCGTTAACGGCAACGTCGTGAACATCCCTTCGTACTCGCTTCGTCCGGGCGATATCGTGGCCGTTCGCGAGCGCTCAAAAGCCTTGGAAACCATATCTGAATCAGTAGCCAGCAGAAAGATCAACAGGTTTAGCTGGCTGGAGTGGGACGCTAACGAAATGACCGGCAAGTTCATCAACTATCCGGAGCGTGCCGAGATTCCCGAAAACATCCGGGAAAACCTCATCGTCGAGTTGTACTCCAAGTAATCATTGACGGGATAAGCATCGGTCTGTACGGCCGATGCTATGCCGTTAAATAAGAATAAATTTCAAACAACTTAAAAGGAAATAAATGGCAATCTTAGCATTTCAAAGACCGGATAAAGTGATCATGCAGAAGTCAACGGATTTCGATGGCACGTTTGAGTTTCGTCCATTGGAGCCCGGGTTTGGCGTCACCATTGGCAATGCTTTACGCCGCATTCTGTTGTCTTCGCTGGAAGGATACGCCATCACGTCTGTCCGTTTCTCAGGCGTGTCACACGAGTTTTCGACCATCAAGGGCGTCGTGGAAGACGTTACCGAGATTATCTTGAACCTCAAGCAGGTGCGCTTCAAAAAGACCGGCGAAATGGGCGATACTGAAAAGATCTTCGTCCTGGTCAATGGCCAAGACCAACTGACCGCTGGCGATATCACCAAGTCTTCCAACAATTTTACCGTGTTGAACCCAGACCTCGTCATCTTCAACATGGAAAATACCGTCAACCTTGAGATTGAACTGACCGTAGGCAAAGGCCGCGGGTATGTCAACGCCGAGGAAAACAAGGTCGCCGACGCGCCCCTGGGTGTGATCGCTATCGATTCGATTTTCACCCCGATCAAAAACGTGAAATACACGATTGAGAACTACCGGGTCGAACAAAAGACGGACTACGAGAAGCTGTTGCTGGACATCGCAACCGACGGCTCGATCCATCCGGAAGACGCGCTGAAAGAGGCCGCTAAAATCCTGATCCAGCACTTCATGCTGTTCTCTGACGAGAACATGCTGTTGGAGTCGCAAGCGAAGGAAGAAACCAAGGTGGTAGACGAGGAAATCCTGCACATGCGCAAGGTCTTGAAAACCGAGTTGGTTGACCTGGACCTGTCCGTACGTGCTCTCAACTGCTTGAAAGCTGCCGACATCCGCACGCTGGCGGAGTTGGTTACCTACGACGTGGCCGACATGCTTAAGTTCCGGAACTTCGGTAAGAAGTCATTGACGGAAATACAGGAGCTGGTCAAGTCGAAGGGTCTGTCTTTCGGAATGAACCTGGCCAAATACAAACTGGACGAAGAATAAATAACAACTTAGCGACCCGGGGCATAATTCCTCTGAAAGGTACCGTAGTGAATGCGGGATCCCCATTAAGAACGGTATGTCACGGTAATTAAAAACAAAAATGAGACACGGTAGAAAATTCAATCACTTAGGCCGTAAGGACGCACATCGCGCTGCGATGCTTTCCAACATGGCCTCGTCGCTTATCAAACACAAGCGCATCACGACTACATTGGCCAAGGCAAAAGCGTTGCGCAAGTATGTGGAGCCGATCATCACCAAGTCTAAGAACGACACGACGCACTCTCGTCGGGTGGTATTTAGCTACTTGAAAGACAAAGAAACGGTATCTATCCTTTTCCGTGAGATTTCGGAGAAAGTGGCTGACCGTCCAGGTGGCTACACGCGGATTATCAAGCTTGAGAACCGCCTTGGCGATAACGCCGAGATGGCTTTTATCGAATTGGTGGACTACAATGACGTGTACGTCAAAGGTGCTCCTGCAGAGAAGAAAGCTACACGACGACGCGGACGTAAGAAGTCTGGCGCTGCAGCTTCCGTGGAGGCTAGTGCCGACGAAACGACTCAGGAGGCAGCGGCTACTGAAGTAGCGGAAGCGGCGGAAGAGACTCAAGCACAAGCAGAGCCCGCAGCGGAAGAAGCAGCAGCAGCGCCGGCTGAGGAGGGAAGTCAAGAAACGGACGAAGCCCCCGCCGACGAGGAGCCTAAGAAAGAAGGCTAGGCAATTACAGCTTCATGATAAACGAACCCGTTTTTTGAATCCAAAAAACGGGTTTTTTTATTGTACCTTGGTGCCGATTTTGATGCCCAAGGATGAATTAGTTACTATATTTACCAAGGCCAAACCAGCAAATAGACAATGAAACCATTTGACGTATATCCCCTCCATCCGATTGCCATCACCCGGGCGCAAGGAAGCAAGGTGTGGGACGACCAAGGAAACGAGTACTTGGATCTTTATGGCGGCCATGCCGTCATCTCTATCGGGCATACGCATCCCCATTATGTAAAGCGCATCACGGACCAGCTCAATCAGATTGGCTTCTATTCCAATTCGGTCGAGATACCCATCCAGCGCCAGCTTGCCGACCTCCTCGGCGAGGTCTCCGGAAGGCCGGATTATCAGTTGTTTCTATGCAACTCCGGCGCCGAGGCCAATGAGAATGCCTTCAAGCTGGCTTCGTTCCACAACGGACGCAAGCGCATCATTGCCTTTAAGGGGGCTTTTCACGGGCGTACGTCCCTAGCGGTATCGGCTACTGACAACCCCAAGATCGTGGCGCCGGTCAACCAGACGGACAACGTAACGTTCCTGCCTTTTAACGACGAAGAGGCCCTCGAGGCTGCATTTGCGGCGTACGGGGAGGAAGTGTCGGCCGTGATTGTCGAAGGCATACAGGGCGTGGGCGGGATCCGAGTGGCCTCCGACTCCTTCTTACGCAAGATTCGCGCATTGACCGCCCAATACGGGGCGGTGTTCATCGCCGATTCCGTACAGTGCGGCTATGGGCGCAGCGGCAGGTTTTATTCACACGACTATAGCGGTGTAGATGCGGATATTTACAGCATGGCGAAGGGCATGGGCAACGGTTTCCCGATCGGTGCAATCGCTATTTCGCCCACGTTGAAACCGTGGCATGGCATGTTGGGCACCACCTTTGGCGGCAACCACCTGGCCTGTGCCGCGGCGCTGGCCGTGCTGGAGGTGATCCAACGCGACGCGCTGATCGAGAATGCCGCGTCGGTAGGCAAATACCTGATCGAAAAATTGAAAGGAATGGACCACATCAACGACGTTCGTGGCCGCGGCCTGATGATCGGCATCGAGCTGCCGGCCGAGCTGGCTTCCGTCAAGAAGGACCTGCTGCTCGAAAACCGGATTTTCACCGGAGAGGCCAAGCCCAACGTGATCCGCCTGTTGCCTGCGCTTAACGTCACCAAGGCCGATGCCGACCGCTTCTTGCAGGCGCTTGACGAACGCATCAAATCCGTCGTGCGCGCCGGAACAGTCCATTAATCCGCTCACTTTACAACCACACATACATGAAACGTTTTTTTTCGGTAGCCGATGTCGATGATCTCCAGCAGCTGGTAGACGAAGCGCTGGCACTCAAGGCGGCACCTTATACGCACAAGCACTTGGGCGAAAACAAGACCTTGGGCTTGGTATTTCTCAATCCCAGCCTACGTACGCGGCTGAGCACCCAAAAGGCCGCCATGAACCTCGGCATGAATGTCATGGTCATGAACATGGACAAGGATGGCTGGGCGCTGGAAACACGCGATGGCGTGAAGATGGACGGGACGACCGTCGAGCACATCCGCGAAGCGGCCGCCGTGATGGGGCAGTACTGCGATATCCTGGGCATACGTTCGTTCCCCAAGCTGCAGGATCGCGATGAAGATTACAGCGAGGACCTGTTCAACAAGTTTATCCAATATTGTGGCGTCCCGGTGGTTTCGCTCGAAAGCGCGACGCGCCACCCCTTGCAGAGCCTGACGGATCTGATCACGATCACCGAGCATAAAACCAAGCCCAAGCCCAAGGTTGTGCTGGCGTGGGCGCCGCATATCAAGGCACTGCCGCAGGCCGTCCCCAACTCGTTTGCCGAGTGGATGGCCAAAGCCCAAGCACAGGGGCTTGTCGACTTTACCATCGCGCACCCCAAGGGTTATGAGCTGGCACCCGAATTTACCGAAGGTGCCACCCTAACGAATGATCTGGACGAAGGTCTGCGGGGTGCGGATTTCGTATACGTTAAGAACTGGTCGGGCTATACGGACTATGGCAAAGTGACGCCCGTGAACGAGCCTTGGATGTTGGATATTGCGCGGTT
>Ga0079224_100006925_pt1 | contig 15117 bp, 11 predicted proteins | sample Stecom2015_FD_80414 | JGI IMG/M metagenome (GOLD analysis project Ga0079224, IMG submission 80414) | Agricultural soil microbial communities from Utah to study Nitrogen management - Steer compost 2015 | ecosystem: Environmental > Terrestrial > Soil > Agricultural land | place: USA: Utah...
CGCGGTCGCGATGTCGTCGTGGCGGTGGGTGTGCTGGTCCCACAGCAGCTCCCCGTCCAGCACCCGCACCAACGTCTCCTTGGTCAGGTCCCGCTCGAAGGGCTTGCCCTCCTGGGCGGCGTGATCGCGGGCCGCCCGATAGTCCTGCGCCGCGGCGAACGCCTCCCGGATGATCTTCGCGACCCCGAGCCGGGTGGACGGTGTCTGCTGCTTCTCGCCGTAGACCCGCTTCGGGTTCTCGCCGAGCGCGGACTTGACGGAGACGGCGTCCCGGATGACCTGCTCGTCGACCGTGCGTCCGCCCCAGGTTTTGACCGCGACCGTCTGTCCGCCGATCGGGTTGCCGGACCCTGGCTTGACGACGGCGGAGGTCACGCCGCCGGCCAACGCGTCGCGGAAACCCTCGTCGTCGATGAGGACGGCGTCGACGGCGCGGACTGCGGCCTGGTTCGGCCCGGTCATCTCGTTGACGTCGTCACCGGCCCACCCGACGGACTCCTCGTGGATGCCGAGGTGGGCGTGCGACTCGACGAATCCGGGCAGGACCCACGTGCCGGTGGCGTCCACCACCTCGACGCCGTCGGGGACGGCGACATCCCGCCCGACGGCGGAGATCACCCCGTCCCTGATGAGGACGGTGCCGTTCTCGACGGGTTCACCGTCGATAGGCACGATGTAACCGCCGACGACGGCGACGGACCGGTCTGAAGCATTCGTGGCAGGGGGTGTCACGCGGGTCATCCTGCCATCGCTCACCCGCCTGTCACGTCGCGTTCGCCGCGGCGGTGACCACCCGTCCGGTTCGCGCGGGGCGGGCGCCGTGCCTGCCGCGCGCACGCAAGCGAAGCGCCGGAGACTCGCCGGTCGGGCGCGTGGACGTGTGCCGCCGTCGCGATGCTGGCAGGCTGGCATCACCGGGTCCTGACCTGCAGGACCACGGACAGTGCAGGAGGAGGAGACGTGAGCGAGACGACACCACCGTCAGGCCCGGCCTCGGGAAGCGGTCCGTCGTCGACCGGCGGCCCCACGTCCGCCGGGGGCCGTTCCGCGGCCTCGGATCCCACCGGCGACAGCCGTGCCACGAGCCCCGGCCGGAAGGGACGAGGCTCGACCGGCCCGAGCACGTCCGGGTCGGCAGGTCAAAAGGGCAACCCGGTGGCCTGGACGGCCCTGCTCGTCGCCGCCGTGCTCACGGTGTGGCAGGCGATCTACTCCCTCACCGTCGTGGGCGTCGAGGCCTCGCGGGATGATGACATGTACACCTCGGTCTCACTGTTCGTCACCCTGGTGCTCGGCCTGGCGGCCCTGGTGCTCGGGATCGTCAGCATCGCGCAGCGCCGCGCCCCGCGGTGGCCCGGGCTCGTGGGCCTGTCTGTCGGCACCTACGCCTTCATCATTGCGGTGTTCTCCTGGGTCGGCGGCCTGATGAACGCGGGCGCCTGACCGGTCCCTCCCGTCACGGCAGCGGCCAGGCGTGCACCGGCTCGTTGGCGTGCATCAGGTGGACGTACTCCTCGAGCATGTGCGTCAGGGCCTGCCAGCGGTCCATGCCACGCCGCTCGAACGCCTCGGTGGCGGCGATCTGCCAACTCGCGCCGTTGACGCGCCGCCGGGCACGGCCCTCGATCACCGGGAGGTACCGGTCGAGGACGTCCTGTGCGACCCCGAGCCGCTCGAGTCCGCGCTGCGCCATCGGCAACAAGGTCCGGAGCACGAGCTCGTCCCACTCCACGTGGCCCAACCCGGGCCAGTACAGGCGGGCATAGTTGCCGTCTCGTGCGGCGCTGCGGAAGTTCTCCCGCGCGGCGTCGAAGCTCATCCGGGACCAGATGGGCCGCTGCTCGTCTAGCACCATCGCCACGCTCACCCCGTAGAAGAAGGCCGCGTTGGCGAGCACGTCGATCACCGTCGGGCCCGACGGCAGCACCCGGTTCTCGACGCGCAGGTGCGGACGTCCGTCCGAGACGTCGTAGACGGGCCGGTTCCACCGGTAGATGGTGCCGTTGTGCAGCCGGAGTTCGGCCAGCTCCGGTGTGCCGCCGGCGGCCAGCGTCTCGAAGGGGTCCTCGTCGGAGACCTCGGGGAGTAGTGCCGGGTAGTAGCGCACGTTCTCTTCGAAGAGGTCGAAGATCGAGGAGATCCACCGTTCGCCGAACGGCACCTGCGGACGCACACCCTGATTGCGTAGCTCCGGGGGCCGGGTGTCGGTCGACTGCAGGAACAGCTCGGTGCGGGACTCGGCGAGCAACCGGTGACCGAACACGTACGGGGAGTTCGCGCCGAGCGCGAGCTGAGACCCGGCCAGCGCCTGGGCGGCGTTCCAGTACCGGGCGAACCGGTTCGGGCGGACCTGGAGGTGGAACTGCGTCGAGGTACAGGCCGCCTCGACGGCGATCGTGTCGGCCGTCATCCGCAGGCGTTCGTCCCCGCGGATGTCGATCTCCACGTCCTCCTTGCGTGCGGTGAGGATCGCCTCGTCGAGCAGGCGGTACCGCTCGCTCGGGGAGAACCACGAGCGCCCGGGCTCGGGCGGGCGCAGCGTGGGGAGCACCCCGACCATGACCAGCCCGGCCCCGACGTCCCCGGCGCGGTCCCGGGCCCGGTTGAGGTTCTTGCGCATTCCCGACTCGAGATTCAGCAGGGACTGCCCATCGATCCGGCGCGGCTCGACGTTGAGCTCGATGTTGAAGCGCCCGAGTTCGGTCTGGTACCGCCAGTCGTCGATGCGCTCGAGCACCTCGTCGTTCTTCATCGTCGGCTGGAAGCTCGAGTCGACGAGGTTGAGCTCGATCTCAAGCCCGGTGCGCCACTCGTCCTCCTCGAAGGAGCCGGCGTCGAGCATCTCCTCGAGCGCGTCGAGACAGCGCTGCACCGCCCGGCGGTACCGCGTGTGGTCGGCGCGGCTGTAGCCGGCGCCGGCGACCTCATCACCCATCGGACCTCCTGGCAGCCTCGGACGGAGCCGAGCATGGCAGCGCCGGCCGGCGCACGCACCCCGGCGTCCACCGTGCGGTCCGCGCAGGGAGCAGGGACATAGCAGAATGCTCGGGATGCAGGATCAACCGGGCCCGCGTCGCCGCTGGGAGTGGTGGCACCGCCAGCGTCCGGTGACGCGGAAGACCATCCGCACCGCACTCGCCCTGCTGGGGACGGGCCTCGTGGCGCTCGTCTTCGGGGTGAGCTCCGCCTCGGCGACGGCATCCCTCGGCCCGCACGAAGCCGATTACCACGTCACGCTCGACAGCCGGATCTCGTTGCAGATGGGGCCACTGGGCGCCGTCATCATCGACTCGCCCGTACCCGGCCCGCTGGGCGCCCAGGTGGTCGTCCACGAGATCCCGACCGACATCGACCCCACGGACACGGACGAATCGCCCGTCCCCGGGTTGCTCGCTGACCTAGCCGCGTACGGTCAGCTGTTCTCCCACCCGGAGGCGGCGGTCGCGAACGCGGTCCGGGCGTTGGTGAGCGACGCCCTCGGGCGCACGACCGTCGCCTGGTCACTGATGCTCGTGCTCATCGCCGCCGGACGGCTCGCCTCGGGTGGCCACCTGCGTGACGAGGTCCGCCACGCGCTGGCCCGCCCGGGGGTGGCCGCGCTCGGATCGGCAGCCCTCGTGTGCGGCGCGGCCGCGGTCGTCGTGCCGGCGACGGTCCGGGACGAGCCGGCCGGGTACAGCCCGGCCGTGCTGGACGGCACCCCGCTGGAAGGCGCCGTCATCACCGGGCGGCTGGCCGACGTCGTCGCCGTCTACGGCGGTCAGATCCGCGAGGCCGTCGAGGAGAACAACGCCTTCTACGCCGACGCCGCGGACAACCTCGCGGCTGCCCTCGACGCCGAACCGGACCCGGCTCCGGTCGCCCTGCCGGAACCAGGCGAGACCGACCCGTCGCGCGGTGAGGTCCCACCGTCGCCGGAGGCCACCGAGCCCGGGGACGAACCGGACGCCACCTCCGCCACGGGCGAGGGGACCGCCGGCGAGCTCCCGGCGCCGGAGGACCTCGACCCGGTGCTGTTCGTCATGGTGGCCGACGTGCACTGCAACGTCGGCATGGGCACCGTGATCGGTACCGCTCTCGAGCACACTGGTGCGGCAGCGCTGCTCGACGCGGGCGACACGGTCGCGACCGGTACGTCGGTGGAGTCGTACTGCATCGACGCGATCGCGGGCGACCTGCCAGCGGACGTCCCGGTCCTGGTCTCCACCGGCAATCACGACTCGGTCGAGACGGCGGAGCAGGAGCGCAACGTCGGCTGGAACGTGCTGTCCGGCGACGTCGCGGAGATCGAGGGCATCCGCTTCCTCGGGGACACCGACCCCACCCTGACCTCGATCGGCTCGGGGACGGTCCAGGAGCGTGAGGAGACGGTGGACGAGATGGGCGAACGCCTCGCGGACCAGGCCTGCCAGGCGCGTGAGGCGGGCGACCCGGTGGACGTGCTGCTCGTGCACAATCCGCGGGCCGGTCTGGCGAGCATGGAACGTGGCTGCGTCCCGCTGCAGCTGTCCGGGCACTGGCACCGGACCGGGGGGCCGGAGGTCCTGGACCAGGGCGTGCGGTACGTCAGTACCTCCAGCGGTGGCGGCGCCGGCGGCGGCGCCACCGTCGGACCCCTGACCTCGGACGCCGAGATCACCCTGCTCCGGCTCGATCGCGAGACCGGACGGGCGCTGGACTTCCGGCGGATCGTCATCGGTACGGACGCCGAGGTCGACATCGGTGCGTGGGAACCGTTCCCGGTGGCCCCCTCGGCGGGCTGAAGGTCGCATACTGCTGACGGGCCCCCCGTCCCGGCGGCCCGAGTGAGAAGGGAAGATTCGTGACGCGATCCAGCTCCGCCGGTGAGGTCGAGAACTCGGAGGTCGGCGCGCACCCGGGCGCCGAGACCGAGGACGGCGACGACGAGCTCGACCTGCTCGACGCCGAGCTCGCCCGCCTCGACAGGTCGCGACCGAGCGAGCATCAGCGGGCCGGCGGCGCGCCGAAGGAACTGGCCTGGCTGCTCGTCGTCGGCGGGCTGCTGGGGCTGTGGGCCTCGATCGAGCTCGTGCTGTCGGAGATCACGGTCGCCGGAGATCCCGACGCTGCTCTCGCCTGCGACTTCAACCCGCTCATCGGGTGCGGCAGCTTCATCACCACCTGGCAGGCGCACGCCCTCGGCATCCCCAACGCCGTCGTGGGCACCGTCGCCTTCACCGCCGTGATGACCATTGGCGTGCTGTTCCTCGCCGGCGTGCGGGCGTCACGCTGGTTCTGGGTGGCACTGACCGTCGGCGCGACCGGCGCGATCGCCGCCGTCTTCTGGTTCCAGTACCAGGCGTTCGCCTCGATCCGGATGCTCTGCCCGTACTGCCTCGTGGTGTGGGTGGTGACGATCCCGATCTTCGTCAACGTGCTCGCGCGCGCGGCGCAGGCCGGCCACGTGCGCGTAGGGGAGCGGCTGCGGCGGTTCCTCGTGCTCGACCGCTGGTTGATCGTGGCGGTCTGGTATCTCGCCGTCGTGATCGTCGCCGCCGTCGTCTTCTGGAACCAGTGGCTGCTGGTCTTCGCGTGAACCGAGCCGCGGTGCACGCCTGAGCCGCTGCGGCGTGTGTCAGCCCAGGGCGGGCGAGGACATCTCCGGCGGGACGTTGGCGCCATGGCCGTTCTCGCGCAGCGCGGCACGGACCTGCTCGGTGGCGGCGTCGAGCTGCTCGGCCGGCAGGTCGGGCCGTGCGTTGTCGAAACGCAGGGCATTCTCGTCCCACGCCGGCAGCACGTGCAGGTGGAGGTGCGCCACCTCGAAGCCGGCGACCATCACCGCGGCCCGCGGAGCACCGTACGCCCGCTGCTGCGCCGCCCCGATCCGTTTCGCCACCACGGACAGGTGCGCGAGGAGCTCGTCGTCGGCGGTGGTGTACTCCTCGACCTCGGCGCGGGGGACCACCAGCATGTGGCCGTCGGTGATCGGCGCGATGGTCGCGAACGTCACGCAGACCTCGTCCGACCAGACGAAGCGCCCGGGGATCTCGCCGTCGATGATCTTGCTGAACAGGGTGCTCATGTCCTCATGGTGGCACGGGGTCTCGCCACGGCGACGCCAGGGGCGTACCCTCGTGGTGAAAGCGCTTACGCACCTCGATGTGGAGGACAAGCCATGCGGCTCATCACCCGACGGTTCCCGGCTGCCGCGCTCGCCGTCGCTGTCGTGGGCGGCGCCCTCGCCGCCTGCGCCCAGGACCCCCCGAATGCCGCCGACGACGCCGCCGAGGACGACGGCGGACCGGTCGAGCTGCGCTTCGCCTGGTGGGGCGCCGATCTCCGCAACGAGCTCACTCAGGAGGCCATCGAGGCGTTCGAGGCGGAGCACCCGGACATCACCGTCAATCCGGAGTTCTCCGACTGGAGCGCCTACTGGGACCGGCTGGCCACCACCGGAGCGGCCAACGACCTGCCGGACGTCATCCAGATGGACGAGAAGTACCTGCGGACCTACGCCGACCAGGGTTCGCTGCTGGACCTGTACAGCCTCGAAGGCCTCAGTACGGACGACATCGACCCGACGGTGCTCAGCTCCGGCGAGGTGGACGGTGAGCTGTTCGGCCTCGTCACGTCGGTGAACACCTACTCGGTCATCGCCAACGCCGATCTGCTTGCCGAGGCGGGTCTGGAACCTCCCGAGGACGAGAGCTGGACCTGGGACGACCTCGCCGAGATGTCCCAGCAGGTCAGCGACGAGGTCGACGGAGCTGTCGGCACCCAGTACCTCGGTGACGGGGACAGTCAGCTCCAGATCTGGGCCAAGCAGCACGGCGAGACGCTGTGGACCGACGACGGTGAGCTCGGTGCGAGCCGGGAGACACTGGCGTCGTTCTGGCAATACCTGCTCGATCTCACCGAGTCCGGCGCAGCCAACCCTGCCTCGACCGCGCAGGAGCAGATCAACGCCGGGCAGGAGGCGAGCGGCACCGCCACGAACCAGGCCGCGTTCGGCACGTGGTGGTCCAATCAGTACCGGGCGCTCACCTCTTCCAGCGGGCAAGAGCTCGTGCTCCTGCGGCCGCCGTTGCCCACCGGCTCGGGGGACCGCGGCACCTACAACAAGCCCTCGATGTTCTGGTCCGTCTCGGCCGGAACCGCGCACCCGGAGGAGGCGGCGATGTTCGTCGATTTCCTCACCAACTCCACCGAGGCGGGCGAGATCCTGCTCGCCGAACGTGGCGTGCCGAGCAATCTCACCGTGCGCGAGGAGATCACCGGTGAGCTCACCGTCGAGGACCAGGAGGTCGTCTCCTTCCTGGACGAGGTGTCCGGGGAGGTCGGCGACCCGCCACCGTTGACGCCCGCGGGTGCCAGCGACATCGAGCCGCTCGTCCAGCGGCTCACCTTCGAGGTGCTGTTCGGACGTGCGAGCCCCGAGGAGGCGGCAGACCAGTTCGTCGCCGAGGCGGAGTCGATGATCGCCGGCTGAGGCGCCCGTCGCCGCCTCGGCACCGCCGTCCGGTCCGTTCGACCGGCCACCGCCTCGGCGACCCGGTTGCCCGTAGAGTTCCCCGCGAACACGTCGGTGACCAGGGGAGGGGTGCGCCATGGCTGAGGACGAGGCCGGCTCGCGGATCGCCGCAGAGGCATGGGAGTCGCTCTTCCGTGCCCAGGTGACCCTGATGCGCCGGTTCGAGGCGAGCGGGGACTTCGCGCCGCTGCGCACCCGCGAGTACGACGTCCTGTTCACCCTCAGCCGCGCCGATGGCGGTCGCATGCGGTTGCGCGACCTGAACGAGAACATCCTCATCACCCAGCCGTCGATGAGCCGCATGGTCGAACGCCTGGAGCAGCGCGGTCTCGTCCACCGGGAACGGGCCGGCGACGACGCCCGCGGACTGATCGTCTCGCTCACCGACTCCGGCCTCGCGCTGCAACGATCCATCGCGCGCCGCCACGTGCGCAGCATTCGCCGTCACGTTGGCGGGGCCCTGACCGAGGACGAGCTGCGCACCCTGACGCGACTGACCACCAAACTGCGTCGCCGCCCGTGACCACGCCTGCGCTAGGCTTGGTCCCCATGACGGCCGTGGTGGAGCTCCTTATCCAGCCGCGCTGACCTTAGCGGGCGCCGGTCGCGGCGCCGCAGCAGCGCGGCTCACCTCCCTGCCCGGGAGGTCTTTTCATGTCTGCCGCCAGCGCCACCACGCACCGACGTCGAGGGAAGAGATGACCAACCAGACCGAGACTCGCCGGCCCGCCGGCACGGACGCCCCGCCCTACCGGTACACCGCCGCCATGGCGAACGAGATCGAGCTGGCCTGGCAGCGGCGCTGGGCGGAGCGCGGGACCTTCCACGCCGTGAACCCCACGGGGGACTTCTCGGACGGCGAGGTGCCGGACGAGACCTTCTACCTCATGGACATGTTCCCCTACCCGTCGGGGAAAGGGCTGCACGTCGGACACCCGCTCGGCTACATCGCCACCGACGTCATCGGCCGCTACCAGCGGATGAAGGGGAGGAACGTTCTGCACGCCCTGGGCTACGACGCCTTCGGGCTGCCCGCCGAGCAGTACGCCGTGCAGACCGGTCAGCACCCGCGCACCACGACCGAGCAGAACATCGCCACCATGCGGGCGCAGCTGCTGCGACTGGGCCTGGCACACGATGAGCGGCGCAGCTTCGCCACGACGGACCCGGAGTTCATGCGGTGGACCCAGTGGGTCTTTCTGCAGATCTTCAACTCGTTCTACGACCCGCAGGCCCCGCGGCCGGACGGGGGAGTCGGGCGCGCCCGCCCTGTCGCCGAGCTGGAGGCCGAGTACGCCGACGGCACCCGACCCACCCCGGACGGGCGGCCCTGGGCAGAGCTGTCCGCCCGCGAGCGGGGCGAGCTCATCGACGCCCAGCGCCTGGCCTACATCTCCGAGGCCCCGGTGAACTGGTGCCCCGGGCTGGGCACCGTGCTGGCCAACGAGGAGGTCACCCCGGACGGTCGCTCCGAACGCGGCAACTTCCCCGTCTTCCAGCGCAGCCTGCGCCAGTGGATGCTGCGGATCACTGCTTACGCCGACCGCCTGATCGACGACCTCGACACGATCGACTGGCCGGAGAAGATCCGCACCATGCAGCGGAACTGGATCGGTCGATCCACCGGCGCCGAGGTGGCGTTCCCGATCGCCGGGACCGACGAGACGCTCGAGGTCTTCACCACCCGCCCGGACACCTTGTTCGGCGCCACCTTCATGGTCGTCTCTCCGGAGCACCCGCTGATCGCCGACGGCGCCGGAGCCGTGCCGTCCGCCTGGCCCACGGGCACGAAGGACGCCTGGACCGGCGGTGCGGCGAACCCGCAGGAGGCGGTCGCCGCCTACCAGCGCACCGCGGCGGCGAAGACGGAGTCCGAACGGCAGGACGCCGACCGCACGAAGACCGGCGTCTTCACCGGCGTGTACGCCACCAACCCGGTCAACGGCGCACAGATCCCGGTCTTCACCGCCGACTACGTGCTGATGGGCTACGGGACCGGCGCCATCATGGCCGTGCCCGCGGAGGACGAGCGCGACTTCGCCTTCGCCGAGGCCTACGACCTGCCGGTGGTGCGGACTGTGCAGCCGCCGGACGGCTTCGAGGGCGGCGCCTATACGGGCGAAGGCGAGACCATCAACTCCGCCAACGACGAGATCTCACTGAACGGCCTGGACGTGACCGAGGCCAAGGCGCGGATCATCGACTGGCTCGAGCGCACCGGCACCGGACACGGCACCACGACGTACCGGCTGCGGGACTGGCTGTTCTCCCGCCAGCGGTACTGGGGCGAGCCGTTCCCGATCGTCTACGACGCCGAGGGGACCCCGCACGCCCTGCCGCAGGACCAGCTGCCGGTGCTGCTGCCGGATGTCCCGGACTACTCCCCGCGCACCTTCGACCCCGACGACGCCACGTCCGAGCCCGAGCCCCCGCTGGGCCGCGTCCCCGAGTGGGTCGAGGTCGAGCTGGACCTGGGCGACGGGCTGCGGACCTATTGGCGCGAGCTGAACACCATGCCGAACTGGGCGGGGTCGTCCTGGTACGAGCTGCGCTACCTGGACCCGCGCAACGACACGGCGATCGTCGACCCCGAGATCGAGCGGTACTGGATGGGACCGACCGAGACCAAGCCGTCCGGCGGGGTGGACCTGTACGTCGGCGGTGTCGAGCACGGTGTGCTGCACCTGCTGTACGCCCGTTTCTGGCACAAGGTTCTCTACGACCTGGGCCACGTCTCCTCGGCGGAGCCGTTCCACAAGCTCTTCAATCAGGGCTACATCCAGGCTTATGCCTACGCCGACGCCCGCGGCCAGTACGTCCCGGCCGATGAGGTCGTCGAGTCCGAGGGCGCCGACGGCGGCGAACCGGCCTACACCTGGAACGGCCAGCCGGTCCGGCGCGAGTACGGGAAGATGGGCAAGTCCCTGAAGAACATCGTCACCCCGGACGAGATGTACGCCTCGTACGGGGCGGACACGTTCCGGGTGTACGAGATGTCCATGGGCCCGCTGGACGACTCCCGCCCATGGGAGACCCGTGCCGTCGTCGGTTCGCAGCGGTTCCTGCAGCGCCTGTGGCGCAACGTCGTGGACGAGGCGACGGGCGAGACGGTCGTCACCGACGATCCGGCCGACGAGGAGACCCGGCGCCTGGTGGCCAGGACGATCGACGAGGTCGAGATCGAGATGTCCGGGATGCGGGTCAACACCGCGATCGCCCGGATGATCGTGCTGAACAACCACCTGACCGCCCTGGAGACCGTCCCGCGTGAGGCTGTCGAGCCGCTCGTGCTCATGGTGGCTCCGGTGGCCCCGCACATCGCCGAGGAACTGTGGTCCCGGCTGGGACATCCGGAGTCGCTGGCCCACGAGCCCTTCCCGACGCCGGACCCTGCCCTGCTGGTGGAGGAGACCGTGACCTGCGTGGTGCAGGTGGCGGGCAAGGTCCGCGACCGGCTGGAGGTGCCGCCGTCGATCGGTGAGGACGAGCTGCGCGAGCGGGCGCTGGCCGCGGCCGGCGTGCAGCGCGCACTCGGGGAGCGCACCGTGCGCAAGGTCATCGTGCGCGCACCCAAGCTCGTCAACGTCGTGCCCGCGTAGCCGGCTCTGGGCGGGCGGTCGATCGAGCCGGCCGCGCGCCGCGACCGGCTCGGCCGGTGGCTGCTTTAGCATGAGGGGTTGTCCGTAAGGCGAACCCGCCTGGTGTCGACGTCGACAGACAGGAGCCCGACATGAACTCCCTCGTGCTGGCCGTGATCGGCGTGGCCATGGTGCTCGCCGGTTATGTCCTCTACTCGAAGTACCTCGCCTCGCGCGTCTACAAGCTCGATCCGGTGCGCACCACGCCCGCGCACGCGATGCAGGACGGCGTCGACTATGTGCCGACGAACAAGTACGTCCTGTGGGGCCATCACTTCACCTCGGTGGCCGGGGCCGCTCCGATCGTGGGGCCCGCCGTCGCCGTGATCTGGGGCTGGTTGCCCGCCTTCCTCTGGGTCACCCTCGGCACGGTCTTCTTCGCCGGGATGCACGACCTCGGAGCCCTCTGGGCGTCGGTGCGCAACCGCGGCCAGTCGATCGGTGCCTTGTCGGGCCGCTACATCGGCAAACGGGGCCGGAACCTGTTCCTCGTCGTCATCTTCCTGCTGCTGCTCATGGTGAACGCCACGTTCGCCACGGTCATCGCCGGGCTGCTCGTGGACACTCCGACCGCGGTCATCCCGGCCTGGGGCGCGCTCGTCGTCGCGCTGCTAGTCGGCCAGGCCATCTACCGATACCAGGTCTCGCTGCCGATCGTTTCTGTGGTCGGCGTCGTCGCGCTGTACGGCCTGATCCTGCTGGGGGACCGGTTCCCGATCGAGTTGCCCGAGACGGTGCTCGGCCTCTCGGCCAGTGCCTTCTGGGTGGTCGTGCTGTTCCTCTACGCCGGTGTTGCCTCGACGCTGCCGGTGTGGGTCCTGCTGCAGCCGCGCGACTACATCAACGGTCTGCAACTGTTCATCGCCCTGGGCATCCTCTACGTCAGCGTGCTCATCGCCACGCCGACGATGGTCGCCCCCGCGATCAACGGCGCGGTCCCGGATGACGCCCCGAGCCTGGTGCCGCTGCTGTTCGTGACAATCGCCTGCGGGGCAGTCTCCGGCTTCCACGGCATGGTCTCCTCCAGCACCTCCTCCAAGCAGCTCGCGAAGGAGACCGACGGGCGGTTCGTCGGCTACTTCGGCGCCGTGGGGGAGGGTCTCCTCGCCCTGGGCGCCATCATCGCGACGACGGCGGGCTTCCGGACCCTGGCCGACTGGGAGGCGGTCTACACGAGCTTCAGCGCTGGCGGCGCCGGGACGTTCGTCCAGGGCGGCGGCGCGATCGTCAACTCCGGGCTGGGCCTGCCCGAGTCCCTCAGCGCCACCATTCTGGCCACCACCGCCGTGCTGTTCGCGGCCACCACGATGGACACCGGCGTGCGTCTGCAGCGCTACGTCATCCAGGAGGCGGCCGAACTGGTCGGCGTCCGCCCCGGTACGGTCGGGGCCACCCTCATCGCGCTGGCCACCGGCGTCGGGCTCGCCTTCGGGGCCGGCGCGGACGGCTCTGGTGGTCTGACGATCTGGCCGCTGTTCGGCACCACCAACCAGCTGCTCGCCGGTCTGACGCTCTCGATTATCGTCATCATGCTCATGCGCAAGCGGCGCCCGGTGCTTCCCGTGCTGCTGCCGCTCGTGTTCCTGCTCGCCATGACGGTGTACGCGCTCGTCGTCCAGCTCGGCGGCTGGTACCGCGAGGGCAACTGGTTGCTCGTGGTGCTGGATGTCATCATCCTCATCGCCGCACTCTGGGTCATCGTCGAGGCGGCCGCGGGCATGAACCGCACCCGCAAGACCCCGCCGGCCGACGACGACGCCGAGGACGACGCGCTGGCCGCGGCGCAACGATGACGTCACGCGCCGCGCGGCTCGCCGCGGGTCTGCGCGAGTTCTACGTCGCGCCGTACCGGCGCAGCTTCGCGCGGGCCCGCCGCGACGAGGACGACCTCTTCCTCCTGCTCGTCCTCGGTGAGGCGCTCGGCGTCCCGGCACCGGCCGGGTACGAGACGATGGAACTGCTGCCCGTGGTCTACGAGCGGTTCCACGACTGGCACCGCCGGATGGGTATCGAGCGGTCGCCGTTGGAGCATGTCGCGTGCTGCTGAACCTCGCCGCCGGCAGGCGCGTGCTGTTCGCTGGCGGCAAGGGCGGGGTCGGCAAGACTTCGGTCGCCTCCGCGGTCGCCTACGCCCAGGCACGGGCCGGCCGGCGTGTCCTCCTCGTGTCCACCGATCCCGCGCACAACCTCGGCCACCTGTGGGAGCGGACCGTCGGAGACCGGCGGACCCCGCTGGCCGAGGTCGGTGCCGGTCGGCTCGAGGGGCTGGAGATCGACCCGGTCCGGACCACCGAGGAGCACCTGGCCGCGGTGCGGGCCACGATGCGCCGGTACATGCCGGAGCACCTCGCCGGCGAGGTGGACCGCCACATCGAGCTCGCCCGTGACGCCCCGGGCACTCATGAGGCCGCCATCCTCGACCGCCTCGCCGAGACGATCGAGTCCGCGCTGGCCACCGACGATCTCGTCGTCGTCGACACGGCACCGTCCGGGCACACCGCCCGGCTGATGCGCCTGCCGGAGACGATGTCCGCCTGGACCGAGGGCTTGCTGCGGCGCCAGCACCGGTCCGGCCGCTTCGGCCGTGCCCTGCGGCGCCTGGCGCCGGACGATGCCGCCGCGGATCTCGTCGGATCCGGTGAGCGGAAGGTCGCCGAGGAAGGGTCCCGCGGCTCGCGCGACGAGGAGTTGCGCCGGTTGCTCACCCGGCGGCGTGACCGGCTCGCGGGACTGCGTGACCTGCTGGCCGACGCCGGCCGCACCGCCTTCGTCATCGTCCTGGTCGCTGAGCGCGTGCCGGTGCTCGAGACGCTCGAGCTCCACGCGGACCTCACGCGCTCCGGCCTCGCGGTGTCCGCACTCGTGGTCAACCGACGTTCGCCCGACGCCGGACCGTTCCTCGCCGCCCGCCGTCGGGGGGAGACCGGCCAGATCGACCACCTGCGCCGCCACCTGCCTGCCGTGCCCGTCGTGGAACTCCCCCTGCTCGAGGGCGACGTGCTCGGTGTCGGCGGCGTCGCCCGCCTGGCCGACGCCATGGGTGCGGCGGCCGACCCGGGCTCGGACCGGACGGCGGATAGGTTGGACCCGTGAACGATGTGACGACGCCCCACGCGCAGACGCCTGCCGACCCGGCCACGTGGACCCTGACGCACGAGAACGGCGCGCGGTTGCGGGTCGCGGCCCGCGGCGCCACCCTGCTCTCCTGGGAGGTCCCGGAGGACAGCGGGTTCGCCGATCTCCTCGACGGCTATCGCACGGTCGAGGAGCTGGAGACCTACAACGGGTACCGCAACGCGGTCCTTGCCCCGTGGTCGAATCGGATCACGGATGCCCGCTACCGCTACGGCGACGAGGTTCACGACGTCGAACCTGGGCAGACCGGCGCGCGGGACGGCCTGCACGGCCTGGTCACCGATGCCACATTCGACGCGGACGCCGCGCCAGGAGAGACGGGGCCAAGCCTGACCCTGCGCACCGCCATCACCCCGCAGCGCAATCCGGGGTACCCCTTCACCGTCGACGTCGCCGTCACCTACACGCTCGTCGCCGGACCCGACGGTGAGCACGCCCTGACGTTCGAGATGACGGGAACCAACGCGAGCGAGCAGGACGCCCCGATCGGGCTGGGGTGGCACCCGTACTTCCGGTTGCCCGGACACGAGCGGATCGACGAGCTGCACCTGACCATCCCGGCCCGGACCCGCGTGCTCACCGACGAGGGCATCATCCCGCTACCCGGAGACGCCGCCTTCGAGCCCGTGGACCCGCCCGGAGCCGTCGGGCTCAGCCCGATCGGGCAGACCGTGCTGGACCAGGCGTTCACCGATCTCGTGCCGGACCCGGACGGGAACATCGCCTCCGTGCTGAGTTCACCACGCACCGGCGCGCGCCTGACGCTCTGGCAACGCGTCGACGAGGCGCGGATCGTGCATGTCTTCACGGGGGACACCCTCGACCGGGACCGGCGCGCCTCCGCGGCCG
>Ga0079224_100006926_pt1 | contig 15117 bp, 14 predicted proteins | sample Stecom2015_FD_80414 | JGI IMG/M metagenome (GOLD analysis project Ga0079224, IMG submission 80414) | Agricultural soil microbial communities from Utah to study Nitrogen management - Steer compost 2015 | ecosystem: Environmental > Terrestrial > Soil > Agricultural land | place: USA: Utah...
GCACGCGTGCATAGACGCGTTCGCCGGGGGTAAAACCATCGAGGTAGTTCAAACGCGAATTGGTTGTACGGAATATTTCGTCCCATTCCGGTATTCCGCTTTCATCCACGCGCGTGGCATAACAATACTCATATTCCCAAGCTGATCGCATCGAGGAGAACATCAGGCGCATCTCACCGCTTATGCGGCCGTCGAGCAGACGAACGTTTGCCGGAATACCGGGGATCGTAGATGCCTGCCGTTGGGAAACCAACTCAAAGCCCGAACTTGCCAACACCTCGCGGTTTCCATTTGCGATTGTATTGACATAAAATGCAAGTTCCTTCATCGCCTGTGCCACGGCGGCCTTTGCATTATCCTTAGCCTCTCTTTCCATGCGACTGCCACCGTTGCTGGCAATCTGATGTTTCTCCCGGTAGTCGTTCACCAACCCCTCATACGCTTCTATGGAAGGGCGGGGTTCGGGAAAGTTTTCGTTATCGGTCATCGCCGCCAAGGTGCGTCCCGCTAAAGTCGACAGGGAATAATCGTCCCATTTTTCATAAGCTATGTATACTGTTGCTTTTCTCATGTTTCTTGTTTTTTAAAGTTCAAATCAATTTTTGTGTTGTAAACGCCGATCTCAACGACGCGCTCTAAAAGTCTGTGATGACAGAAAGGATAACAATAGCTATCTTTTAGTCTCCGCTACTAGAGCCTCTACAGGCGGCCCTCTCGTACAGTTTTTTCCCTTTTGCATGCTCAAATATGGAGCGTGAAAAATGCGGGAACGAGAAAACGCGCAACGCCGCGCAACAAACAACAGAAACCTCGCAAGAACGTACAAGACCGATCTCCGGAACTGCTCTAAACACTAAAAAAAGAAGCTTTTTGATAAAAACTGTGCCAAGCAACACCCAGAGACGTTCAGCTCCTACGCAGAAACTGAATGCCCCTACGCGACGGCGACATGCCGGAACATGGAAATGCACAACTCCCACAACGTTGGAGCCGTGGGATGTGTGGATGTACGTGCGGGACACGCGGAAGCCGCCGATTTCGATATCACAATGCGAAGAACCGAACTCGTACATATGATCGCCCTATAGTATCTGTCAATTCCTACGTAGAAATCTCCGTTCGTTCCTTTTCGGAGACTAATTGCCGGACAGATACACGTAGATACTTCCCAGTTCAGATGGAGTGCTACATTGGGGCGATCAGTTTCTATCCATCATACCGTATATGACACACGTAGACCATCCGTTACGGGATAGTACCTCTAACCGCCTACACGACTACAACAGAAAACGACACGGGAATAACCGGCTTCTTCATAGAAACGTATAGCTTCTACGCCGCCGGAACGGACAGCAGCACAGATCGGATAGCCTCCATATAGAATCTGCGGATTCCAAGATAACAACCCACAGATTCCATATAGCGAAAGCCGGTTTCTACATCGAAGCTGGTCGTGCGGGGATATCCCGTCCGTTCCTTTCACTTCATACTTTGCCCTTCGGGATACTGTACCAGACCTTGGCCTCTTCTACCTCTTTTCTTATCAGACGCACCTGGCCATTCTTATCAAGCGTAGTCAACTCGTCTTCATCCCTCATCTTATCTATTTTCCAACGACTGACACCCAAAATATGCCGTGCCTCTTTTATCGTGACGAGTTCTTTTTCGGAATAGGCTTCTATGGGTTTGATCCATTCTTTTCTTGCTTCGCGAGATATAGGAGGAATAGGTGATATAGTAGGCAATTCAGGTAGCCTTTTATCCAGTAGTTCATAGATACCGTTCAATATATGGACGATCTTTTCATCTTGTACACCTGCTTTTTTGATTTCGGACAATAGTTTCTTTTTCATAGGTTTATGTGCTATTGCTAGCCATACGCCGAAATCATCGGACAAAAGAATAACTCCGGGCTTCATAAAAGCCCGTCCTCTTTCCCTTTAGCCCTATCGTACAGCCTCGGTTTATAATTTTTCTGGAGCTGGTTTACGTCCGCATGTCCCACGTCTCTTCCCAGCCAGCTTCCGTTAAATCATATCTATTATTTTCGAACAACGTTAATGTATCTTTATCCTGCAGTTTACGCGATATTTCCAGTCTATCCGTCAGTTCTGGTTCCTCCATCACCTTTAAGAAGGTATCGTATACCGTCCTGTCCAGATTCAGCACTTTCTTATTTACGATGGGAAAACAGACATATAGCATATTTACATACCGCCCGCGCTTTACCTGGAAGAACCAGTCTGCCAGCTTCCATTCCTGTAATGCTGATGAGGTAAGTTCTACAAAAATCTTTTCACCATTAGCTAAATAGATAAACGCCTCATCGGTAGTAAATTCGATAAACACGATATCCATATAGCGCACAGACCGTCCATCAAAAACAACCTCCTGATCAAACTTCGCCCGGAGATACCGAAGCAAAAACATAGGATTCCGTTCATCAAGCCAGCTTTTCAGCAATGCGTCCGGCACAACAATTTCCCTTTCTTTTATGACCTCTTCTATCCGGACGACTTCTTTGACTTTGATGATATTCTGAATCTGTACTTCTTTTTTCACCACGACAAGCTGCTCCGGCATGAGCCGGGGAAGCACATTAAAGATACCCGGCCAGCGGTAAGCCAGGATCGTGTACATCAAAACGGGAACAATAAAATAGGGAAAATCCAGACGCCAATAACTGGATTTATAGATTACGCCGCTGTAATGCGCAAGAACAACCTGCAACAGACTTGTATGTACGAAAATGACAGGAAGGAGTGCGGTAAGCAGATAGAAAGTGAGCCGCCGATATGGTGAATATCGGCTGACCAGAACGTATCTATCATTGTTCCAAAAAAACTGACAGAAAGAAATCCAACTGGCATATCCCAGCAGTAAACCCATAGTCGCTATAAATATCCATTTAAATGTTTCCGTCTGCCAGAGCTCCCGCCATGCGAATACATTGGAACGAGCATTTACGACAAGCGAAACAAGCACCAATATGACGACTAACGTCATTATTTTAATAAATAGGGATAACTTCATGTTTAGATTGATTTATCCTTTAAACGGAAATGAAAAATTTCGATTGACTGTTTGTTATAATTATCACCTAAAATACAAATAATTTTCAATTAAGCACCTTCAGCACGCGAAATTAGTCGAATTAATGGTATAACGTATAGGGGTCAAATTCGTCAAAGATCCAAAAAAAGTACAAAAATATGTACTTCGTCCTAGCTCAACCCGCTTAATCTTGATTCGGGTTGAGTTGACATGTTTATTTGTATTTCATCAAATTTTATAAACATGAAACAACCATTTAATAACGCGGGCGTCGCTCAATTTCAATCCAATTTCTTCACGTTCTCTATGGCCAAACGGACGCTAGAGATCCAAGCAATGCTAAACGACTTTCCATCTTGGATGGAAGAAAAATTTATTTTAAGTGCTTATCAGCAAGCACAGCTAGCTTCCATGCCGGCAGATTTCAGATCCATGTTGTCAACTTCCATAGCCGAATGCTGGGAATCCAATCAACCCGTTCAATTCAGCAAGGAAACCAGAACGGAGGATGACCGTAGTCCAAAAGATATTATTATCGGTCAGAAGCTTTCAACAAGCGGAGAAGATTTAGGTTCTATCAGTTCCGCAGGGACAGGCCTGTATATCTGGATAAGATATAGGCCGAATAGCTGAACAAACAAGTTGGCCATCCTGTTCCGAAATCCATGATGACCGACTTGTCCGAACAACGTTAATTTAATATTTATTTGAAGTACGAATTATTCCTCATTAAGAATAAACATTCTTAAAAAATGACAACAACAAGAGAAAATATTGCCCGGTGGGATGTCATTAATCGTAAGCGCTTCCCACGCAAATTTGCGCCCTTCCCGGGTAGGCCGGTATGCACAAAACTACATGAAACGTGAAGCCGTGCCCCATTGGAAGTACGGCCGGGGGTTTAAGAGTCGCCACATCCCCGTAACCAGCTGTGGTGGCAATAATTTTAAACTTAAATTTTAATATAATGAAAAAGTTAAAATATATTTTCGCAGCCTTGTTTGCAGTAGCTACTGTCGCAGGATTTGCATCTTTTGATAATCCTAAAAATATAGAAAATCCGAAAATAGTTGCCGATCAATATTGGGATTTTGTCGGAAGCGGCAGTTCTACTATCCCGGATAATCGGCTTAATCCCGAACATTATCAACTATCAGCAGAAAATCCAAGCTGCGACGGAAGCGAAGAAATCTGTCAGGTTAAAGCACCTGCCGATTTAACTGCCGATCCAAGTGGTAATACTCCAGATTTTATGGCTACGGTTTCCGGACCAAATCAATCTGTCAGTCTCCGTATCCAAGATGCCCATAGCAATGGTGCAAACGAAACGGCTACATTGAAAGATAATTAACTTTTAACGTACGGATACATGTGAAAGGCGGTAACCTAAAACTGATTATCGCCTTTCCTATTAGTCGTTCGCCTACTCTTTCCGGATTACGAGCGTCTCTATTGTCCGCTTTTCCTTGCTTAACCGGTAGCCGTATCTATTCAGTTCCTGCTCCAGATAATCAAAATCATCCAAACGCGAAGTATCGATATTCATTTTAAAGTGTCTCTTCGGCTCTTCCGGGCCTGCAACATAAAACGTAGGTGCGGCATTCGGTACACCGTTTATCCATGTTATCATTTCTTTCATCATAATACCCGGTTCTTCTGTTGAATCCGCCACTTCTACTGCATTTGCTGTCGGCGATATTACCCAAACATCCCGCACCGTATCTACCAATTCAACCGCATACGGAAAATACTGATCGAGTAGAATCCGAATTCTTCTGTTTCGCTCTTCTGTAGACAGATTGTCCGGAAAATACATTTCATAGCTAAAGGTATTCTCCTGCATCCATTCCAGTTTAGGACCATGTAGATGGTTATATACCAAGTCCCTTCCTTCAAAATTTTCGGTCACAATCTGTGATCCCATAAATCCACTATAAAGACTGTAGCCTAGTGTACGCAGATACAATTCCGGGATCGGATCATTAATCACCAGCACCCGTATGCTCTTTCTTATAGAATCGCTTGTAAGCATGTATTTGGATCGTACACCGGGTATATGGCTGCTGATATAAATGGACTGTTCTACCTTCGGTACCAATCCAGAAGACAATATCTCGTTATTCCATACGCGAAGAGGTTTTTTCACATCTAAGGGGAAATCCCATTTAACCGGCCAATCTAAGATTTCATCGGTCAGGAATAAATCAACATGTTTTTTGGTAACATAATCATGATTTGTTATAGCTTTTACCTTACCGTCTTTACCTAGCCAAACCAAGTGGGGCTCTGTTAAATGTGGGAATAACCGTTTTAAAACGGAATCCTCATACAAAATGGGGATAGTAGAATGATCACCGAGACGGTTCGCTTCCAAAAATTTCGATACCCGTTCTTTCTTATCCCGCGTCACGCTGATTACTTGGATATCATCTTCAAAGTCTTCCAGCAATACCTGAAATTTTTTTAAGGAAGCAATACACGGCGCACAAGTCGTAGAGCCAAAATCGAGTACGAGTGCTTTCCCGTTTCTTAAATTCACAGGCCCAGAATCTATATTCAATACATTATGGAATTCCAGTTCCGGGAGAAAATCGCCTACTTTTAACGATCCTTCTTGTCCGTAGCAAAAAGACAGTAGGAACAGCAGTCCAAATAACGCCCTGTTTTTCTTCATATTCTGTATTTTATCTTATATTTTGTTGCATGCCTGTTTTTACAATTACCTCAGCAGGAATCGTGAAGTTGTATCGGGGATCATTGGGTGACAACGTAAACGTCTCCAAAACATCGTTGACTATCATCTTCCGTTCCAAGGTCTTTGTAAACCGACCTTCTTTATTCAGTCTCTTCAAATCAGACCACCGTACACCCCGGAACAACAGTTCCTTTCTTCTCTCAGCAAGGACCAGTTTAATACAATCCTCTTGGTCAATAGCTGAATAGGGCACAAAGGTTTCGCGTTCGTACCGATGCTCAAGTAACCTATTCAGTGCCTCCAATGCTAGGTCAATATGGTTTGCCCTAGCATAACATTCCGCCTGTATCAATAAAAGTTCACTGGTTGTCAATCCAACGAAAAACGCATTATTTGAAGCACCGGTATAACCACCTTTAAATCCATAAGAGCCATTTCCGTTATCGATGAAACAGACCGTCTTGCGTAAATCATTGTCTTCATAGCTTTTATATAATGAAGAATCTACCAAAGCTGATGTCCTTCTAAGCACACTAAACCCTGTACTATAAGCGTAGAACATCGTCTCGTTATTAAACCGTTCTATGGGTATATTAGCCAAAGGGTTGAGGTCATTGTAATCGAGCAGCTCGTTGTGCTGCTCCAGTGCATTGTTAGCATTTATCAGTGCTCTTTCGTAATCGCCCATAGCTAAACAGATCTTTGCCATTGCCGCGTATGCCGCACCTTTGGAAGGTCGGGTGGGCACCGGTGTCGCAGCAGGCAATAGCGAAATAGCCTCTTCCATATCTACTATGATCTGTTGATACGTTTCGTCCACTGTTGCACGCCGGGAGATTTCATTAAAATCTGGGTTTAGACGTAATGGTAAGCCGGGAGCTGTATTCTCTGCATTCAGTTCATAGGCATCGCAAAAGGCCTGTGCCAACTGAAAAAATACATAAGCCCTAAAAAACAGTGCAGTTCCCTTTATTTCCCTTTTCCGAACCAAGTCGTTGCTTTCGACATTCGGCAGTTCATCCAATACCGTGTTAGCTATCAGCAGGTTTCGAAAAGGAAACATCCAAGATACATTGATATCCTGGTTTAAATAAAGGGGATAATCCTTCCATAGGTAATTGTCCTTTTCAAATTCTTTGGCATTGCTATAAACGTCGGGAGTCAGATAAAAATCGTCCGTTGCTATTTCCAATAAGACCGGATAATAGCCATAATTGATGTAGATCGCAGCATCCAATAAGGCCTGTAGATCGCCAAGTGTTTCGGCGTTTACTATTTTCTGGTCTTCTTTTACGTTCAGAAACTTTTCGCAGGACAAAAAAGAGAGGGAAACGAGGAATAAAAGAATCCTTATCTGGTTGTGTGGTATTTTTTTCATAGTCGTCATATTAGAGATTAGCTTTTAGTCCGAATGCAAACGATGCTGCCCTCGGCAGGTTGTTATAATCGGGATCGAGCCCCGCTTTATTCGCCGTCCAGATGAGCCCTAAGTTATTCGCTGTAGCATAAAAATTAAGCCTGATCTGTCGGCGCTTGATTTCGGGAGACCACGTATAGGCTATCCGGACGTCCTGTAACCGTACGAGGTCCGATTTGAAAACAACGGCATCAGACAGCGCGAAGAATGTATCCCGGTTTCCATCGGCAGGATAGATCATAGACGGAATATTAGTATGTTTTTCGTCCCCAGTTTTTTGCCATCGCTTTTCGTAGTCACCATGCGATACCCAGGAAGAATACAGGGAGGCATAGTTGATTGTTTCTTTTCTAAAAAATGCTCCAAATTTATAGGCTATACTGAACGATAAATCAAAGTTCTTCCATCCGATATTGTTTCGGATAAAACCATAATAGGGTGGTAAGGCTGAACCATGGAAAGCGATATTCTGTAAAGAATCTTGGAGAATGTTTATGTAATTTTTGGAATGTTCGCCGTCTAAAAACCCTATGGGTGATCCGTCCTGCGGATCTAAGCCAGCAAAGCGGTATGAAAAGACAGAATAGAAAGGTTTATCCTCTACCGGAGTAAGATTTCTTCCGGCATTGCTCACATAGTCCGAGGTATTGGATAGCGTCCCGTAAAACGACGTTACAATATCCTGAACATGGGATAACGCGATACTGGTCTGCCATCGGACAGGCCCTCGAAGGTTGGTACTATTAAGCTGTATGTCATACCCCTTGCCCCTGATCTCCGCTACATTTCGCGTGACCTCGGAAAACCCCGTTGTCTGGTCGATAGGATCTGCGGAGATTAAATCAGTCGATTTTTTGCTGAACAGTTCCAGCGTACCGGACAATCTATTCCCGAAAAAGGAAAAATCCAATCCGTAGTTGACCATTCTGACCACCTCCCATTTTAAATATGGGTTCGGCGGCGCGAGCAACCAGGCATAAGAAAGGTTAGTATAAGAAGCTGTCGATCCACTGTAGATAATCAATGGCTTGCTATTGCCTCCGCCAGAATTTCCGCTAAAACCTAATGTACCCCGGATTTTGAGATTATCTATCCATTCCTGCTTCTTTATAAAATCTTCATTGCTCAATATCCATGCAGCTCCGGTAGACCAGAGCGGATTCCAACGGCTGTTCGTCTTTATACCAAAAGAGTTGGAAGCATCTTTTCTTCCCGATATAGACCAGATATAACGGTTATCATAGGTGTACGAACCGTTCATATAGAAAGAAACAAAACGGGAGATCGCGCCATTAAAATCCTGGGCATTCGGAATTCTACTATTGGCAGCAAGTCCATCATATATCGGATAGGCGTTTTCAAAGTCGACATTTGCGGAAGTGAGGACATGGGCGTTGTAACCGTACACCTGATAACTATTGGAAGAAATATGCTTATCGGACAACTCTGCACCAGCAAAAGCCGCAACTTCACCTTTGTGTGCAAACTTTCGGTTGTAATTCGCCTGTCCACGGATTCGATGGCTGATCATATCAGAATTGCTACTTACCAACGAAGCACCCGGCGGCAGTGCCCTTTTCACAACACCGTTGTTTATCTGTGTAAACCGGTTGACGAGGTTACGGATATAATAGGAATCCTCGCTATAGAATGTTCCGCTTTTTCCAAGCTGGTTTTCCAGATTATACTGTACTGAGAGATTCAGGTCTGCAAACAGTTTATAATCAGCATGGAGTCCCAAAGCAATATGTTTACTGTTATTTGTCCGCTCTTCATCATGCAGGTCATCCAACGGACGGTACAGCCAGTCCAGCAGTTGGCCATTTCCCGTGGATTGTACATAATCCAGGTTATAGGTCATCGGGATAGGCAGTATATTTTTATTTTCATCGATTAGCTGAGCATAAGGATACAATTGTGTTTTGCCCCCTCCCGGATTGATGGGATATAGATTTCCACCTCCGCTCCTCGTGTTCCGGTTGGACAGCGTTAGCATGCCCCCAACTTCCAGCTTGGACGACGGCCGGAATGTGTTTGCTAATCTTAGGTTGAGTCTGTCATTCGTGGCTCCGGCTATCGTATGTTGATTTTTATCATAACCCAGTGCGACCAGATAGCTCATTTTACCCGTTCCTCCATTAAGGTCCAATGCATATTGCTGGTTTACTCCGGCTCGATAGATATGATCCATCATATCATTCCGGTAATCAAGTGATCGAAATCCATCGATTTTTTGAAGAGCCTCATCCTTTGTAATAAGGTCTTTGCTGGCTTTGTCCAACAAATCAACCACAGGCGATATGACGTAGAATTTCCTGTTCGGGCCATTAAGCTGTGTATCGTAAAAACCCTGATCATACAGCATCATTTCCACGTCGATAAAATCGGAAGTTGACATCCTGGAATGGTAGTACAGATCCGGTCTTTGGATAATATTGGTATTTCCGTTGAATGATACTTTTACACCTTCTTCCTTCATCGGCGTCTTTAAAGTCACCACGATGACGCCGTTTGCCGCACGCGCTCCCCAGATCGATGACGCTGCCGCATCCTTTAATAAGGTAACGGACTCAATATTGTTAGGGTTAATATTTTCCAAATCACCTTCATAGGGAAAATTGTCCACAATAATCAATGGCCCAAGTGCATTGTCCCGCAAGGTATTGATACCTCTGATATTAATTATGGGTCTACTCGCTCGATTATCAAACTGAAGACCCGGAGCGATTCCGTCCAGCCTTTCCAAAAAATTACTGCTTACCCTGTTATTCAAAAGCTCATTGTCGATCTGTACAAAACTTCCTGTAGCTCTTTCTTTCGGTAGCTTCTGATATCCTGTGCTCACCACTTCGACATCGTCGATCTGATTTTCGAGCGGTTCTAGTTGTATTTTTAGATAAGTCGTCCTTTTATCATAGTCAATAGACCGCGGTTGGAAGCCGATGTGTCTCACATCAACTGCCCCCTCTGGCTCTGTTACCGCTATACGGAACCTCCCCTCTTCATCGGTATTTGCCAAGAATCCGTCGACACGAATTGAAACACCTTGGACAGGTGTGTTATCTACACTTGACCGGACCTCTCCTTCCAGTACTGGTCTCTGCCTTTCGGCAGCCTCCCGATTTTGGGGAGACTGCGCCCGGGCAGAACTAAACATGAAAACAAAAAATATACTGATCGATACCCTATATATTATTGGGATACTGTGCTTTGTTTTAGGCCAAAGCGTGGCCAGTACGTGTAAAAACGTCATTTTTAATTCATTATAATGAATGGATCAGGGTTAATAAGAAGATAAATGCAGGAGACCGGAAGATTGTGCCATCAGCTAGTTCTGCACGTTGAAGAATGACAGCCCTATACGGGAGGTTTGATAATATTTTTAAAAAGTTGCTTCATTATTCTGGTTTTTCTATTCCTTCACGCTCTTGTACTAGCCTTATTTCGGTTCCAATTAATTTATAAAAGCCGCGTATGCGCTCTATCGGCCACTTCGTGGCTTCTGCAATACGTTCGAATCCCCTCTCGGCATTTTTCAACCATTCTTCTACCTCGTCATGGTACGCTCCATCGATGGCTTCGAGAAGCATACTCCTAAATTCTTCTTTCTCCATTCTTTGTTTTTATGCGAAGCGATAGAAACTATGGAACAAGACGCTACAGTTATCCTGCTCCCGTAGTATTTATCACATGCGGATTAAAAATAAGGTGAAAATAGGAATGCGAATTTGACGGTCTTCACGATTGGTGTTAGCATACGGCTTTGCACTATCGCATTCTTGGTTAATGCCATTCAACGGCTTTAGATACTCCGATTATTCGGGGTTTCTAATAATATTTTTTGTTAATTGCTTTCTCATACTCGTCTATTTATACCACGAGTCTCTTTGGCAGGTATAGAAACCAACAATGGCGCGGCTTCCAACCTACTGTCAGCGAGGCCGTGAGAAGCCTTGGAACGAGTAAGCGGAAGCCACGCCATTGCTGACGGGCATTTTCCCACTTATCGCCTTGTTCCAATTGAAATTTCTCACGTTTCGCTAACAAGACCCATAAGTGCTACCACCGTTATGATGGTGCAAATCTATTGTTTTAATCCAAAAAGACAAATAATCGACCTCTAAAAACGCTATTAATGTACTGAAAAACGTCATTTAATCGGCAAATAATTTGTATCTTTACTCCAAAACTACCAAACTAAATTTTGGTTACAAAACGGTAAGTTACCGGTATTTTACGGACTAAATAAATCTACTGAATAATGGGTATTGTACTTCAAGAAGAAAGAAAAATAAAACAGGGAGAAGTCGTGGCTAAGCTTCGAAGAATGCAAGGTATCAAGCAAGAAGCATTGGGTAAAATGTGTCCAAGCAATTTTTCCCAACAAAAGATTTCAGAATTTGAAAGTCAAATTGTTATTGAAGAACCTACACTTGAAGAATTAGCTAATGCCTTAGGGGTTACTGTTGAATTCATCAAGAATTTCAATGATGATAATGCGATATATAATATTCAACATAACCACGACTTTAAGGAAAATGCTGTTGCACATCAAAATCACCAACCTATATTCAATGAGAACCCTAACCTAACCTCCCTTTTAGAAAAGTTTTTAGCAGACGATAAAGTTAAAACGCAAGCTATTTTTGATTTGACAAAAGTGGTGAGTGATTTAGCTGAAGAGGTGAAGCGGTTGAGAGGGGAGTAAGTATAAAAAGGAATCTTAATTAATTTTTCGAGAAAGCAGTGACAGTTTACCATACCCAAGAAAAGAGGCATAAAGTATTAGTTTTTCCTAGGCCATGTGTTAGAGACGATGCTTGGCTTGGTGAGGCTTACTATTTTTGGAAAGAGGAAATAGATGCGGATGATTGGGGAAATAATTCAAAAAAAAGAACAAACCACTATGAGGTTTACGAATGCATTTTAAAATCTGATAATTATTTGGATACTGTTTTCAATGAGAACCATTATTACTTTTGGTTAACACAACTCGAAAAGATTGCGAAAAAGATAATGATAAAAACTGGGGAGAAACCTACTCTTAAAGAATTAAATGACTATATTCGGGACAAGAACGTATGGCCTCAGGTTGATTTCATTCAATTTCAAGATTTACCTATAAATTCGGAACGGTCTTTGGTTAAACCTATACAATATAAAAACAACAAGGTTAGAACCGTTGCGTTTAGAAAAAGAATACAGATAGCAGTATATAATAAGAATATAATTTCTAACTTTGTACTAAAAAAGACTGAAAGAGTAATTTAACAACACAGATATGTTAGACTTAGAATTATTAGAAAAGCAGTTGGACGAAGTTTTATCACAAGAAACTTCGGAAACTATGTCTTCTTGGCTTTTCAATAGAAGGCTAAAGAAGTACGTATCATCGTTGGGCGAAGGTGAATTCATCGATATGCCAAGTAATAAACTTTCTTTTTCAAGAGCGGTAAGTTATAATATCGACACCAAAATCCAAGAATATACAACAGAAATAACGAGTTCCAGTGATATGCTGTTTACAGCGGCGTAATACAATCTCCAATGAGCACAGAAACGCAAGTAAAGTTAAAATTTATTAGTGTTGACTTCCCTGTCGTCAATTTCAACTCCGAAAAGCAGTTTTTAGGAGATGGGGAAATCCATATTGATATCGAGCCTAAAGTTTACCTTCCAAAAGATGATTCTAAACACTTTAAGATTATTCAAGAGGTAAATGTTTTGGTAGAAGATACTTTTAGAATTTTTATCATCGCCATTGGAAATTTTGAACTGAACGATGTACAAGACGATCAGTTGCGTAAATCGTTCATTAACTTGAATGCTCCAGCCATCATGTTCCCTTATATCAGATCTTTCATATCAACGTTAACATCGAATTTGGGAGATGTGACAGGTACCTTAAATATTCCTCCCCAGTTTTTTAAGGGGGAGTTGCCTGTAGTTACTGAGGAGGATTTTGTTAACGAAAAATAGATTCCAATCTGAAGTCCGATCGAACCCCCTAAAACTCATAAAACTCTTTATAACAAGATCTTATATTAGGATTCATAAATAAAAAGTAGTTATCTTCTATGTTTGTTGCAAGCAAATGTAGGAGACTTTTTTTGTTTTATAGATTTGCTTTAATAGTGAAAAGAGGAAGAGCCAAGGGGTGTCTTAGTAGCTTTTGTTAGCATACTGATTTTTAGAGACAGCAACTCCAATCAGAAGGCAGCATATGAACTGCGCTTGTTATAACGAGGATCCATATTAAATTTTATCAGGTGCTATATTACCTCGAAACAATAATATACACAAATATTCCCAATGCTATGAGGGTACAGCACCCTGCTACAATGTAATAACTCCTTTTATTTAACTGTCCTCTCAGAAAGGATAAGAAAAGACCAAGCGTTGATGATAGCACAGCCAATCGTATATCCATGCCATCCGTTAAGAAATACAGCAAAACGTGTATCGCGATAAAGATAATCCAAAAGTAATACCAGAATGGTTCCTTTTTCATAATTCGATAGTTTAAAATCAAAAGCCTACGCGTACCTTATAAGGCACACGTAGGATCGCCATATATAGTCCCCGTCTATATGACTTCTTTTGGGTTATTCGTCGCGACTATCGCCGTCCGCTATTGCTTTTATCGTATAGCTATAGGTATACGCTTTATCCGTTAAGCGATATGGCTCGTGTGGCAGTGAACCCCAACTGTCGTCTCCGGCGACACCGCGTTGTTTTAAATCGACATGCAGTTGGATATCTTTTGATTTCTTCAACTGATAAGGATGCATCTGCTTTTTAGTCATGCCTGGATCCAATTCCTCCACGGCATAACGAGTAGCTGAAAACGCTATCGCTTGAACACCGGAGATTTCCAAGCCAACACCTTTATTGTTCAACAACCGCAGCCATCGCACATCCGTTTTGTTTCCAGATTCCTGCGGACGCATATATTCCAAGAAATACTGGTTATCGACATTATCCTTATATATACCTATTTCCGAAGAATAGTTTCGATCGATATAATTTTCCCAAGGGCCACGTCCGTAGTAAGACAAGTTTTCAAACTGGCTGTCTAATATCATCCTCATTCCAAAACGAGGTAATTCCGGCAATTCGCGATTGCCCATATCCATACTTGCTGTTACGGTTACAGAAGCGTCTGCATGCAAGATATATTTTACCTCATAAGGTACATGAATACCTGTCAATTCATAGCGTGTAACAATTTCGTATTGGTTAGTGCCTAGTTCACGGACATCTACCGAATTTACTTTCCGGTTCACATGTGCATTCCGCCATATCCCTAATTTTTCCGGCATACCATTTCCAAAATCATTGTCCGTTGGTGCACGCCAGAAATAAGGAATCGGAAAATTTTGTATCACGCGTGTACCGTTGACTGTATACTGCGTCAGCTCTCCTTTTTTCAAATCAAACGTGCCGCTAATTTTTCCATTGCTGAACGTTAATTTATCTGCTGTTTTTTCGATATCGAGTCCTTCGATCTCATCTTGTCCTTGCTGCGCAAAATAGTCTCCGCTAATTTTCAGCTGTTCATGCGCCACAACATGGCTAGCCGATAACAACGGTTGGTCATCTTTTAATAGAGCTTTTACATTCAGGAAGTACTCTTTATCCGCATCTATTGCCGGAAGGGCGAGCGTAACATTTTGCTGTTCTCCCGCAGCGGCGTTCACATCGAACACACCCGTTTTCAGCACCTTTCCATTTTCGATAACCTCCCATGTAAAGGTGTAATCGGATAAATCCTTGAAATGAAAGCCATTGGTTACCGTTATTTTTCCATTACTGAGGTCTTCGGCAGCAAAATCAATATTCTGATATACTTTCTTTACCTCATACGCGCCCGGATGTGGCACTGTACGGTCCGGGTTCACCAGCCCATCCGCAACAAAATTATCATCATTCTGCAAATGGAAACCACCAA
>Ga0079224_100006927_pt1 | contig 15115 bp, 11 predicted proteins | sample Stecom2015_FD_80414 | JGI IMG/M metagenome (GOLD analysis project Ga0079224, IMG submission 80414) | Agricultural soil microbial communities from Utah to study Nitrogen management - Steer compost 2015 | ecosystem: Environmental > Terrestrial > Soil > Agricultural land | place: USA: Utah...
ATGTACGTTACAGTCTAAATAATATCCTTGATAAGAACATGAATTTAGGTCGCTAGGGTGGTGAAGAATTCGCTATTGTTGCCTGTGATGTCAGCAATAATGAAATGTATCGGCGTTTAGAAGCGATGCGGAAAATGGTTGAAACGCTTGATTTTAGTGAATGTGAGCACCCCATTTCTCTAACAGCGAGTTTTGGTTATGCATCGACAGAAACCGCCGGTTATTCGCTACAGATGCTATTAACCCAGGCAGATGTGGCTTTATACGATGCTAAGAATAGTGGCCGTAATCAAACCATCGGCTACCGATCACCGGATGAAGATTAATTTAAGGCTGGATCTTTTACGCTTTTAAGATTTAAAGAGTGTGTCAAAGTGGCTTGCGGCCTTATCATCACCTAAGGTTAAACGAAACCCCGGTTGTTCGCTCAGAAAACAGCTCCCCGGCATCAACATCAGGCCTTCTTTAATGGCCATTCGGTGGATAAATTCATCGGCATTTTCATCGGAATTAATATCGGCTAACAGTGGAAAACAGGTCGCTCCGGCGGTCGGAAAATGACAACTGATACGGCCTTGGGCTGTCAGTAATTGTTTGAGTTTTGATAGATTTTCTCGAATAGTGGTTGTGTGATGCTGAAAAATAAACTCTGAATGGGGGATAACCCGAGCCGCAAAAGCCTCATCTAAAGCACTGCCACAAATGGATAAATGGCGCTTACTGATTGTAAATTTCTTAATAATTTCAGGCTGGCGACAGGCAATCCAACCCAGCCGAATAGCGGGTAAACCATAGGCTTTTGACATAACGGCGATACTGATGGCTTTCTCATAACAGTCAACTGCTGCCGGTAACCGCTGCTCTGGTTGATGTTCAAGACCGCGAAATACCTCATCGGAAATCAGCCAACAATCATAACGCGCGCATAAGTCAAGCAGCTGTTGAAAATCAGTTTTCGTTAGTTGGCTGCCGGTGGGATTATGCGGGAAATTTATTATCAGCATTCGGGTTTGGGGACCGATGGTGCGTTCTAATAAGGGCCAGTCAATACCCCAGCCATCATCGGCTAAAAGGGGCATCGCTGTTACTTGAGCACCGGTGGCGGCAGCTTCCTGATATAAGGGCTCAAAAATAGGGCTAAAGCACAGCACCTCATCGCCGGCAGATAATAAGGCGTTCATCACTATAAACAATGCTTCTTGGGCGCCACATGTGGTCAGGATATCGTTTGCGGTCGCCGATTGATAATGATGTTCGGCAATCAATGTACGCAGTTTTTGGCTGCCGGCAACCTCGGCATATTCAAAGCTAAGTTGTGAGAAGAATTCAGCTGCATCAAAATCAAGCAGTTGTGCCAATGCCTTAAAGGACAGCGGCGCAGGATTGCTGCTGTGCATATTCAGCAGACCTGCGGGCAGGCGACCGGCTAAGGCCGCCATGCGAAATTCATGACTTAAATTCGTTTGCGCCATAAGGTCAATTGGGCCACAGTGTGCTGATGTTTACGGGCAGTTTCTCGGATAACAAAGGGAATGTCGGCCGGCTCACAAACTAACTCGAAGCACTGACCCAGAATCTGTTGTAAGGCATCAAAGGTGGTGAAGTTCTCGCCGTTGACTTTAAAGCCGCCGAGCCATTGCTCGCGTTCGGTGAATTCTTCCAGCCAGGTGTAAGGTGATGTTATTGCGAGATAACCACCGGCATTAATGCGCTTGACGATATCCTTTAGGAAGGCTTCCGGTTGATAAAGACGATCTATTAAGTTCCCGGCAAACACCAAGTCATAATTGCTGTATTTTGGTTTTAAGTTACAGGCGTCACCTTGACTAAAATGGACGCGGTTGCTGCGATCACCTAAGTTTAAGCGAGCCAATTCAAATTGCTTCAGGCTTTGCAGCTCACCTTCATCGGTAATCAGGTATTTAATTTCACCGTGTTCGGCTAATTTAATGGCATTCTGAATAAAACGAGCGGAAAAATCCACCGCATCCACATGCGCAAAATGCCGCGCCAGTTCAAAACTACTGCGACCCACGGCGCAACCTAAATCCAAAGCACGCTGGCGGTGGTTGGTGGCTAACTTTGGCAGAATAAAATCGATACAGGCTTTTGGAAAGTTTGCCACATTAAAATATTCATCGCCGTAATGAAACTCTAAATACTGGGCTATTAGATCGTCAGTTTCATAGGTGTTAAAGTGTTGATTAAGTTCATTTTTGGATTCCACATAGCGAAAACCGGCGTGTTGGAAAAAATGCCGGCGAAAGGCATAACGTGAATCCCGATGGGCTTCGTTACCAGTGCTGATAAAACTACCGCCTTTTATTAGATTATGGCGACCGTCGAAGGTGGGCACGGAAAAGTCATCATACACCGGATGAACCTGAAAACCGGAAAAACCATCAATTGCGGTTTCTGTCCATTGCCAGACATTACCAATAACATCGCCAAACTGTTGGGCGCCGAACAGATGTCTATTTACCGGGCAGCTGGAGGCATTTTGTAAGTCGATATTGGCAGGTGGTTTTGACCAGTGCGGGTAATGGCTGGTTTTATCTTTAGCCAGGGTGTGATCGTAAAGGCGGTACCATTCAGCCTCCGTAGGTAGGCGTAAATCGGTATCCATTTTTCGACTTAGCCAAGCACAAAAGGCTTTGGCTTCGTGGTAGTTAACATCGACCGGCCACGACCAAGGCATGGGCATTTCTTCACTGAGACTGCGATACAGCCATTGGTCACCTTGTTTACGCCAGAAGGTTGGGTGTTGCGCTTGGCTGTACTGGCGCCATTGCCAACCTTCCTCGTTCCAATAGGCCGCATCTTGATAACCACCGGCTTCGATGAAAGCAAGAAATTCATGGTTTGAGACCAAAAACTGAGCGGCTTTAAAAGATTTTACCTGACTGTTTTGTTTACCGTATTCATTGTCCCAGCCATAGGTTTCCGAAGGCATGCTACGACCAAGCTTAACCAAGCCTTCTGGAACTTCCAGCAGTTGATTCTCGGGTGCTTGATTATCATTAGGACAGGGCTGCCAGTCAGGATGTTGTTTAAGGTAGGTTAAATCCAATTGACGTATTAAAACCGATGAGGTTTCTAAATGAATGCGCTCGTGTTCGATCCCCATCAGAATGACCCAGAAGGGGTCCTGCCATTGGATGGGTACATTTAAAGGAAGTTTATCAATTTGTTCCAGTACGGTTTGTTTTACCTGTTGACGGTAATCATAAACAGCCTGCACCGTTGGCCAATCATAATGACCGCTGTTTAAATCATCCCATGACATTTCATCAACTCCAATAGCCATCATGGCCTCCATGGCTGTATCGACCGGATCGTCGATTAGTTTCGCCACCCGTAATTTATTGACAAAGAATACCGCGGTATGGGCTAAATAAAAAATTAATGGGTGGCGTAAACGTTCCGGCTGTTGGTAGTAGGCTTCATCATTTTTTAATAGTTCAAATAGGCGCTCATAGGTTTCATAGGTACAGGTAAAGTGAGCTTTAATCTGTTGTCGAAGTTCATCGGGATTACCGTGATTTATCAGCGGTGTGGGTGTTAGATTTATGGTCATGAGTGCATTTTAACAAATATGGTAATTAAAGAATAGTTTAAGCCTAAGTTGTGAATAAGGCGTCAATAGTGATTTTTTACCCTTAAAAAGGTCGATAGCGCGGGTTATTGAATTTTGGTCATGTTAAAATAGCAGTTCATTCATTCTCGTAAATTATGTGCAAAATAATACAACCACTCAAAATAAAAGCAAAATAGCTTCTGAAAACACTCTAAACGTTCTTATCAATGCGCTCGAAGATGCCAAAGCACTGAAGATTAAGGTGCTGGATGTGACTCATTTAACAGCCATTACCGATGCCATGATTATTTGTACCGGTACCTCATCTCGGCATATGCGACATATTGCTGAAACGGCATTGAAAGCCGCTAGCGAAGCCGGTTTAAACCTAATCAGCAGTGAAGGATTGGATTCCCAAGACTGGATTATTGTCGATGCCGCTGATGCGATTGTACATGTTATGAGTGAGCAAGCCCGTGAATTTTATAATCTCGAAGGATTGTGGGATATGTCTGCACTGGCAGAATGAGAATTAATTTACTGAGCTTAGCCCATAAAATGCCGGATTGGGTAGAAACGGCCTTTAACGAATACAATCAACGATTACCCAAGCACCTGAGTCTTAATCACGTGGCCATTACACCGGCCAATCGCAACAAAAATCAAACGATTGAGCAAATTAAACTAGCTGAAGCCGAAGCCATTAGTCGTCATTTAAAACCACGACAATTGCATATCGCTTTGGATGAACGGGGTAGAAACATTGATACAGCTTATGTGGCTGAACAATTGTCTTTGTGGCAGATGCAAGGGGATGATGTTAATTTAATTATCGGTGGTGCCGATGGTTTGCACGCTGATATTATCCAACAATCACAGCAACGTTGGTCCTTGTCGCCACTGACTTTTCCACATCAACTGGTTAAAGTCATCATCGTTGAACAAATCTATCGTGGCTACTCGCTGTTAAACAATCACCCCTACCACCGTGAATAACTCAGGGTTGAAGTTGTGGTGAGCAAACTTAAAAACAATCATATCCTGTTGGCTTCGGCTTCACCGCGCCGTTATGAACTATTGACCCAACTGGGCTTTAAGGTGCTGGTGAAACCGGTAGATATTGATGAAAGTCGTTATCCGGATGAATCTCCGGCAGTTTATTGCCAAAGGTTAGCGATTGAAAAAAATCAAATCGCCGTTGAACGTTTTATTGCGCATCAACCGATTGCGATAGTTACTGCAGATACCATTGTCGTTAAGGGTGATATAACTTTAGGCAAACCCAAAAACAGTGAACAGGTAGTGGCTACCTTAAAGCAGCTATCCGGGGGTATCCATTCGGTACTGACCGCTGTTTGCGTCAGTTACGGCAATCGCTCGGTTAGCTGTTTACAGACCAGTGAAGTGACATTTGCTGAACTGGATGACGCTTGGCTAACTTCCTATGCGGCCACCGATGAGCCCCTGGATAAAGCCGGCGGTTACGGTATTCAAGGGTCAGCAGGTCGATGGATTAGTTTTATAAAGGGTAGTTATTCTGGGATTATGGGGTTGCCTTTGTATGAAACCGCACAGCTGTTAACAAAGCTGGATATAATGGCTGTTGCAGATGTCTGATGACAACCATTGTGAAATAAATTAAAGGTTTGAATAAACTATGTGCCGAGAAATATTAATCAACAGCAATGACTTTGAGACCCGCGTGGCTTTGGTTGAAGACGGCCATTTGTGTGAAGTCTGGTTAGAGCGAAAACTAAAGCATTCACTGGTGGGGAATATATATTTAGGTCGGGTAGAAAAAGTGTTGCCGGGATTACAAGCTGCTTTTGTTGCGATTGGGGAGCAACAGTCGGCTTTTATGCATGTTTCGGATCTGGCCAATGATGAGCAGGCAATAGAACCGGCAATTACGGCCATCAATCAGCGGGTGCATGAAGGTGAAAAGCTGATTGTGCAGGTTTACAAGGATCCGATTGGCAGCAAAGGTGCGCGTATTACTACTGCCTTAAGTATTCCTAGTCGTTATTTGGTGATGATGCCGCAGGCGCCGGCCATCGAAGCGATTTCAGCCCGAATTACGGATGAGAATGAACGTGCTCGGTTGCAGAGTTTACTGGCTAAGCTTAATGCCAAGCAAAATGCCTTCGGACTGATTGCCCGCACCCACGCAGAGCATGTCAGCTATACGGCTTTGTATCATGATTGGCGTTTTTTGAACCGACTTTGGGAACAAATTAATGAACGTTTAAAAACTGCAAAAACACCATCTTTAGTCTATAGTGAGTTTAGTTTGGCGAAGCGAGTAGTGCGTGATTTAATTAATGATGATGTTACTAAAATTAGTATTGATAATCCAAATCTGCATCAATCAGTGAAAAAATTTATTGCTGACTTTGCCGCTGAATGGTCCGGTGATCTGGTGCACCATAAATCGTCTCGACCATTGTTTGATTTGTTCCATATTGACGATGAAATTGATCGTTCAGTGAATCGTACGGTGCCGTTAAAGTCAGGTGGTAACCTGGTGTTTGATAGCAGTGAAGCCATGACCACCATTGATGTCAATACCGGCCAATTTGTAGGTTATAAGTCGTTGGAGGACACCGCCTTTAAAACCAATTTAGAATCAGCGCAAATGATTGCCCGACAATTGCGATTGCGTAATATTGGCGGCATTATTATTATTGATTTTATTGATATGTTTGATCCTTCTCATCGCCAACAAGTGTTGCAAACGCTGACTGAAGGTTTAGCTAAAGACCGTGCTAAAACCAGTGTCTTGGGCTTTACCCAGTTGGGTTTGGTTGAAGTGACCCGCAAACGGACCACGGAAAGTTTACTTGAAATGCTAATGGAGCCCTGTGATAAATGTTATGGCAGTGGCCGCATTGAAACCATTGAGACCGCCAGTTTTAAACTATTCCGCGAAATTACCCGATCGGTGAAACAATTTAAAGCCAATAAAGTGATGGTAATCGGCTCTTCTCGATTGGTTCATTACATAACTGAAGAACATTCTGCCACCATTGCAGAAATGGAAGACAGTTTAGGCAAGCGAATAGATTTTCAAGCGGAAGATAGTTACCAGCGGACTCAGCATGATGTGGTTTTGTTGTAAAGCTTACTAAGGTATATGACCAAAACAAGAAAACATCATTGGCTGTTTAAATTGTGGGTAAAAACCCGTGGATTTTTAGCGTTATTAATTATTTTAGCCGGTGTTTTAGTGGGGACTTTGAGTCTGCTGCTGCCTTTTGAGTCACTTTATAAGGACCGTCTAATTGCATTTTTAGAGCAGCAGTGGAATATGCAGGTTGAGGTGGGCACCATAGAGGGTTCTTGGCAAGGATATGGCCCGTTTTTTAATTTACAGGACTTGTCATTATCAGGCACCCAGTCGCTACAATTAAAATCAGCTAACATCAGTCTTAATCTGTATCAATGGTTAATACCCGGTGGTGATAAGGGAATTGATTTAAGTATTAATACCGCTGAATTAGCCATGATTCAGTCCGGCCCCAGTGTCAGCCTGAAGCGAAACGACAATGAACAACAATTATCACAAACTTTGGATCGGTTGTTACAAGCGGGTTCTTTGCGAGTTGATGCGTTGAAATTGAATATAGTGGATGACAATGAACAACCAATACTGGCTGATATTACGGCTGACTTTTTGCTGCAACAAGACCAGACGCACCGTGCTCTGCAACTAAAAATTCAAGAGTCCGATAATGAACAATTAGTCATTAGTGCCATTAGTGAGCGCTCACATCAGCTGATGAAAACCGCACAATGGTATGTGCTTTTTGATAATGTCTCCACAGACTTCTTAAAACCGCTATTAACGACCACACTTTTGCCTCAGTCTCGGGTTTCCGGGGAGCTGTGGTTAACCACTGAAGAAGGTGTTATTACAGCCGCCAATGGGCAATGGCAGTGGCGACAAAGCAGGCCTGCGCTTAGTTTTACTGCCACCATGGATTATTTGGGTGATACCAATGGTGGCCATAATGACTGGCTTATTAGTGATGTGAAAACCGATACCGGTCAATTAATTGATTTCAGTATCAATGGCCAATGGCGTGATGACATCAGTGAATACAGTAGCAGTCAAATACCCCTTATTTGGGTGTCACGACTGCTGGCGGGTTTAGATCAAACAGATACAAATAAAAGCTTTGCACGACTAAAGACTGCGGATATGTCAGGTGATATTGAGCAACTTTCGGTCCGATTTAATCATCAAAACCGAAGTTTAAAATCGATTAACGCCGACTTTAATAATTTACAAGTGCAAGCGCCTGATTTAGATGTCAGTAAATTAGCAGGCTCTTACCGTTATGAAAATAGCCGTAGTTACATTCGTATCGACAGTCAAAATGGGCAATTAAAAATACCCAAAGTGGTGCGTGGCAAAGTTAATTGGCGGCATTTATTAGCTCAAATAGATTACCAACATCAGCAGCCTGGTTTGTTGACAGTCAAACAATTGTGGTGTGATTGTCAAGATTTCACTTTAGATGCCAATTTAAATTTGTTGTTATCAAATAATCCGCAATTACAAATTAACAGCCATCTAAGTGATGTGGTTATTGATCAACTATATAACTACTGGCCGCACGAAGTCTGGAAGCCGAATACCATTGAATGGCTGGACCAGGGTTTACTGGCCGGAAATGTCACAAAAGCCCGTTTAACCGTGCAAGGAGAGATGCGAGAAGATACCTTTAAGCACGGCACCGCAACCTTTCATGCCAATGCCCATGTTGACGATGCTGAAGTCTTATTTAATCCAGGCTGGCCGGTGATTTCAGAAATCAAGGCTGATACTGAAATTACCGCCCGATCAATCACCGTTGACCTCGAGTCTGCAGTTACTGCAGGTATTAGACTTAAACCCTCTGAAGTGGATATCCCAGATTTTACCGATGTCGCCGTTATAGTATCTGCCCATGCTGAGAGTGTTGACAATCAATTACTTAGCTATTTAAAAAACAGCCCGATTGCCAGTGATATTTTAGTCAATGACGCCATTGAAATTGCTGGTATTCAACAATTGTTTTTAAGTTTGGATATTCCTATTGAGCCGGACAACGACAAGCCGACCCTAGTTGAGCCTGAAGGTTATATAGCTTTTGAAAATAGTTTTTTTAGCTGGCAGGATTTACAGTTAGAAAATCTCAATGGTACGGTGCTGATGGATGGCTTTAAACTTAAGCCGATAAATTTAAAAGCTCAGTTGGCCGGCAGTGAGACGGTTATTAATGGTGTTATTAATACCCAAGCGAGTAGTGGTGTTGAGATCGACATGCGTATGACGGGGCGTTATGGTTTAGAGCAATTGTTTACCATGGATCCGGCACTATTACCCATCCATGGGGATGCCGCTTGGCAAATGTTGCTAAAAAACAAAGGCGAAGATGTGGTATTGACTGCACGCTCAGATTTACAAGGTGTGGCCATTAATTTACCTCCTCCGTTTACTAAAGACGAAAACCAGCTACAACCGATATCAGTCACGTGCCAGCTGCCGTGTGACACCGGTAGTGTGGATATTGATTGGCAGCCGTTATTGTCAGCACAAATTATAGCCGCCAAGGACAGTGTACAGTTGCAATGGTTGCAGTTCGGTAAATTGATAACTGAATCGACTAAACCAGCTGCCACAGCGATTAGTGGTCGAATTGAGCATTTGGATCTAGATGGCTGGTTAGCACAATTTAATCGTTGGTCAGATGCCCAAGGGGAAGCCGCTAAAATTGAATTCATGGCGGTTGACCTCAATGTTGAAACATTGGTGTTTATGTCACGCAGCTTTAGTGATATACATTTGGTTTTAGCAGAGGCGGCCGACGGTATTGTGGTCGAGGTTAGTGGCCCGGCGATTAAGGGTCGAATTGATATTGCCGATGACTTAACACGCAAAGGTATTACTGCTGTTTTTGAGTATTTGCATTGGCAGGAAGCTGATGTTGAAACGCTCATGGTAGAGCAGGATAATGAAATACCGGATATTCACCTATGGGCCACCCAATTTAGTTTTGCCGGCATTCCTTTAGGCAGTTTGCGAATGGAGCTGCGCAATGTCGCTGATGGTATTAAAGTAGAGCAGTTGACGATAAAATCTGATTTATTGGAAATTAACGCCAATGGTGAATGGCTGCGCGAAGCAACCGGTCGTGGTACCTCGCGCTTTACCATTGTTATGATCTCTGAAAGAATTGCGGACTTTTTACAATCCATGGATTTTAATGCGCCAATCAGTAATGCCCAAACCTTAATTGAGATGGATGTCCATTGGCCGGGTATTCCTTCCCAGTTTGATGTGCAAAAACTATCAGGGCTGTTGAATATTAGTCTGGGTCAAGGGCAGGTGCTGGATCAACAGCCTGGGTTTGGTCGGGTTTTGGGCTTGTTTAATTTAACCAATTTGCCCAGGCGGCTCATATTGGATTTTCGTGATGTGCTCTCTGATGGATTGCACTTTGAACAAATGCAAGGTGAGTTCACCCTCAAAAATGGTGTGGCACAAACCGATAATTTCCTCATAAAAGCTTCCGCTGCACGTATTTATATGCACGGATTGATAAGTTTTGTCGATAAAACCTATGACCAGATGATAACCATCCGCCCACAAATTGGTAAAACCTTCCCAACCCTCGGGGCCATTGCCGGTGGTCCGGTAGGTGCTGCTGCCGGCTTCTTGGTGCAGGGCTTGCTCGGTAAGAAACTCGGTGAGTCCAGTGAAATAAAATACAAAGTGACCGGTAGCTGGGAGCAACCCATTATTGAATTGTTGGAAAATAATAATGACTAGAGTAGCCATTTGGCGCGGCCTGTTTTTAATCGTGATGACCGTATTGTGTTGTTATTTTGCCTATCAATCATGGCAGCATTCACTGCAGTTTGAGGATGAAATCGTTACACTTAATGAGCAATTAAATTTAACTGATAACGTAAAGTATAAAAGTAAGCAGGTGTTGCAATGGCTGACCTTCAACTGGTATGAGGGTTATACCGATCATATTGAACAGTTGCAGAATCAACAGGCACTGGCTGATAACCATCAATATTTGGCACACAAATACACCAAACTGTTTATGGCTAGTTTTGTCTTGCTGTTTTTATTGACCTTTCTGATGCCATCGATAGCAACATTGTCGACGCTATTAATTCTGACGACGGTGTCTTTAGTGACCGGCTGGTTTGCACCGGTATTGGCTATTGAGGCCTATCAAGAGGTACCGGTTCTCGGTCATACCCTGTTTCAATTTGAATCCCGTAGCATTGTCACCGGGATGCAAAAACTGGCCCAGTCCGGACAGTGGATAATTGCCGGCCTCATCTTTATATTTACCATCTTGACCCCCATAATGAAGTCCATGGTCATGGCGCTAATTTTATTTAGTCGGCAACTGCATTTTTCACGCCGTTTAATTCACTGGTTACAAGTCATTGGTAAATGGTCGATGTTGGATGTTTTTGTTATTGCTGTATTATTGACCTATTTTTCGACCAAAGCCGGTGGTGCCACAGATGCCACCTTACAAATTGGTGTCTATTATTTTATCGGCTATGTGGTGGCTTCCATGTTATTGTCGTTTATATTAAATTCAAAAACTTATGAGTATCAAACAAATACAACAGACATTTCTTGATCCCGGGGCATTAGCCATTTCCGATGTGGAGCAATTGCTTGGCGATTGTTTAGCGACCGGTGGTGATTTTGCCGATCTTTATTTTCAAGGCTCACGGGTAGAATCATGGGTACTTGAGAATCAACAAGTTAAATCAGGCTCCCACCGGATAGATAAAGGTGTTGGTGTGCGGGTCAATGAAGGTGAAAAAACCGGTTTTGCTTATACTGATGTGTTACAAAAAGACAGTATTTCTATAGCAGTTAAAACTGCACGAAGTATTGCTCGAAGTCAGGCGGATGTTAGTAGTGGTATTAATTTACGTGCCCAAAATGCCCCTCAGCTGTACACCGCCAAAGATGTATTGTCCGGCGTTGATAACCAAACGGTGATTGATTTACTTATGCGCATGGACAAACAAGCGCGTAAACAAGATCCGCGGGTTAAAAAAGTGGTTTGTTCATTGGTCTCATCGCAGGAAGAAATCATGGTGGCGGCTACCGACGGGATCTTTGCGACCGATATCAGACCTATGGTTAAGCTCAGTATTCAAGTGATTTGCGTCGATGATAAAGGTCGCATGGAAATGGGCTATGCCGGAGGTGGTGGCCGAATTTTAGTTAGTGAGGTCTTTGCCCCTGGATTTGCTGATATTTTTGTTGCTGATGCGGTCAGAGGTGCGCTGATTAATTTGCAAGCCAAACCAGCACCTGCCGGTGTCATGCCGGTGGTACTCGCCGGTGGTTGGCCGGGTGTGCTGTTGCATGAAGCGGTAGGCCATGGCTTGGAAGGTGACTTTAACCGCAAAGGTTCGTCTGCTTTTGCCGGTAAAATTGGTCAACAAGTCGCCGCCAAAGGCTGCACTGTAATCGATAGTGGGATTTTACCAAACCGTCGTGGCTCACTGCGAGTGGATGATGAGGGTACACCGAGTGCTGAAAATGTGTTGATTGAAAATGGTATTTTAAAAGGTTATATGCAAGACAAACTCAATGCACGTTTAATGGGCATGCCCGCCACCGGTAATGGTCGTCGGGAATCCTTTGCCCATTTGCCGATGCCTCGAATGACTAATACCTATATGCTGGCAGGTGATCATGATCCTGAGGAAATTATTGCTTCTGTGGAACGTGGTTTGTATGCGGTGAATTTTATGGGTGGTCAAGTGGATATTACTAATGGTAAATTTGTGTTTTCAGCTTCTGAAGCCTATTTAATTGAAAATGGTAAAATTAAGCATCCGGTTAAAGGTGCTACTTTGATTGGTGATGGCCCTACAGCGATGCAACATGTCAGTATGGTGGGTAATGATTTACAGTTTGATCAAGGTTTGGGCATGTGCGGTAAGAATGGCCAAACCATTCCGGTGGGTATTGGCCAACCGAGTCTAAAAATTGATAAATTAACAGTTGGCGGCACTCAAGTTTAAAATTAAAAAGATAAACTTAAAAAAACCCGCCCTAATAATTAAATGTTAGGGCGGGTTTTTTTTGTTGTTAAACGGAAATATTACTGTAACTTCATGAGTAAATAACTGTAAATCAAAGCACGTAAATAGGCAGTTTGGTCATTATTTGAAGCACCACCATGACCACCTTCAATGTTTTCATAATAATAAAAGTCATGGTCATAGGCTTCCATTAAGGCCGCCATTTTACGGGCATGTCCGGGATGAACGCGGTCGTCGCGTGTAGACGTAGTAAAAAAGACTTCCGGATAATTTCCATCGGCTTTGAGGTTGTGATACGGCGAATAGGTTTTGATATAGGCCCATTGTTCGGGGATATCTGGGTTACCGTATTCAGCCATCCAACTGGCACCCGCCAATAATTTATTAAATCGTTTCATATCTAATAAGGGTACTGCAGACACGACTGCATTAAATAAGTCGGGACGTAACATAGTCACCGCACCCACCAGTAAACCACCATTAGAGCCGCCATAGATGCCTAAATGTTGTGGAGAGGTGATGTTCTTGGCGATTAAGTCTTCGGCCACACCGATAAAATCATTATAAGCCACCATCCGGTTTTCTTTTAAAGCCGCCTGATGCCATGCAGGTCCGTATTCACCGCCACCACGGATATTGGCTACTACATAGACCCCGCCTTGTTGCAACCAATCGGTGCCAACAATATCTAGATAGTTAGGTCTGATTGCCACTTCAAAGCCACCGTAACCATAGAGTAAGGTTGGGTTTTGACCGTTGTAAGGCATGTCTTTATGATGCACCAGAAAATAGGGTACACGAACACCGTCTGCAGCGGTCATAAAATGTTGTTCGACTTGATATGGTTCAGCGTTAAATTGCGCTGGTAGCTGTTTAATAATTTCTAAGGTATCAACATTCGCTTGATAATAATAGAGCGTCGATGGGGTTAAGTAATCACTAAAATTGATAAATACATCGTCATTATCGTCACTGCTACCCGTTACTGAAATACTGCCAAGAGCCGGTAGTTCGATGCGTTTTTGCGCCCACCCGAAATCATTCGGTGCAAAGCGATATAAGACGCTACCGACATCTTCTAAGGTGTTAACAAAAACATAATTTTGACTGCTATTGACCGCAGCAATGGCGGTATTGGCTGTGGGGACCATCAGGTTGTTGAAAGTGGCTTCACCGTTGCGTAAATCCGCTAACTGAGTGGTAATCAAACTGCCCTGTTTAAATACGCTATTGGGTCTGTTCCAATCGGACTTTAATTCCACCAATAAATGACCATCAATCAGTCCGGAAATACTGGCATCATGAGGTATATCAAGTTTTTTTGGTTTAAAGTTTGCATCAAGTAGGAAGCTGTTAGAGGTGTAAAAACTGTCGGCCTGGGTAATCATTAAATACTGCTGGTCATTATCATAGAAGGTGGCCGGCCAAACACCCACATCAGTGCTGTCGCCGGTAAAAACAACCTTGGCATTACTAATGTCTGTCCCGCGTTGCCATAATTTAACAATCTTTGGGTAGCCTGAATCTGTCATACTGTCTGGGCCAAAATCAGTACCAACTAAGAGGTGGTTTTTATCAACCCAACTGAGACCGTTTTTAGCTTCTTTTAAAGAGAATCCATCGCTGATAAATGTTTGGGTTATGAGGTCAAACTCTTTAACCACTGTGGCATCGGCACCGCCGCGGGATAGGTTAACTAAACAGCGATCGTATTCAGGTTGTCGGCAGTTCATACCCTTATAAACCCAGTTTTCACCGTCTTTTTCAGCCAATGCATCAATGTCTAAAATAGTTTGCCATTGTGGATTTTGGGTCTTGTAGGAATTCAATGTGGTGCGGCGATAGATGCCCCTCACATGCTCTTCATCTCGCCAAAAATTATATAAATAGCCACCCATTTGACTGACATAAGCAATCCGATCATCGGCATTTAAAATGGTTTTATTGGCTTCATAAAGACGCTCAAATAAGGGTTCGTTTTCAAGGACTTCTAAAGACCGTTTATTGTGTTTTTTAACCCAATCAATGGCGCGTTCACCATCGACCTCTTCCAGCCACATGAACGGGTCATGTTGACTAACATCGATGGTGTTGGATTGAACTTGAATCGGTTTAGGGTTGTGACTACAGGCTGACAATAATAAGACAGCAATAAGAAGTGTTATATGTTTTTTACACATGGTGGTTTTAGCGTCTGTTTTGAATTGCTTTAATTATACATGAGATCAACAATCTAAAAGCTTGAAATAGCAGTAAACCATCCCATATTGAAACTTTCACATAATTGATAATACTATGACAATTCAAGCTACCATAAAAACCAATAAAGGCGATATTCATTTGGATTTATTTGCCGATAAAGCGCCTGTAACGGTTGCTAACTTTGTTAATTTAGCCCAACAAGGCTTTTACAATGATTTAAGCTTTCATCGCGTAATCCCCGATTTTATG
>Ga0079224_100006928_pt1 | contig 15115 bp, 16 predicted proteins | sample Stecom2015_FD_80414 | JGI IMG/M metagenome (GOLD analysis project Ga0079224, IMG submission 80414) | Agricultural soil microbial communities from Utah to study Nitrogen management - Steer compost 2015 | ecosystem: Environmental > Terrestrial > Soil > Agricultural land | place: USA: Utah...
AAAACTGCATATGCATGCCGGGGGGTATGGCCGTGGGGCGGTTTTTCGTCGTAAAGCGCCGGCGGGCATGGGGGCTGGTCCTGGTGGCCGTGATGGTGCCCTTGCTGGTGGCGGGCTACTGGGCCTGGCCCGTCGTCGAAGCCCGCATGGAGCGGGTGATCCGGGCCATTGCTGCGGGGACGGCTTCCCGCCGGCTGCCCATCTACAGCGTCTGGACCGAGGAAAAAATAGCGGCCATCTCCTTCGACGCCGCCTGGGGCGCCGACAAGACCCGCACCATCCTGGACATCCTGGACGAGTACGGCATCAAGACCACCTTCTTTCTGGTCACCTTCTGGGTGGAGAAATACCCCGACGAAGCCCGGGAGATGGTGGCCCGGGGCCACGAGATCGGCCTCCACTCCTCCAGCCATCCCGACTTCACCGCCCTGACCAATGCCGCCATCCGGGAGGAGTTGACGGAAAACCACCGGGTCATCAAGGAGATTACCGGGGTGGAGCCCCGGCTCTTCCGTCCCCCCTTCGGGGCCTACAATGACCGGGTCCTGTCGGTGGTGGAGGATGAACTGGGGTACCTCACCATCCAGTGGAGCGTGGATTCCCTGGATTGGCGGGACGTGACCCCCGATGACATCACCCGGCGCATCCTGTCCCGCATCCATCCCGGCGCCATCGTCCTGTTTCACAACAATGCCGAGAGTACCCCCGCCGCCCTCCCCCGCATCCTGTCGGCCCTCCAGGCCGGGGGCTGGCGCATCGTGCCCATATCCCAATTGCTGCACCCGGGCCCCTACACCATCGACCACGAAGGGCGCCAAATCCCTAAAACGAAGGAATGAACATCATATATTGATATGGTTGTTTGACCTGCATGGGGGAAAAATGTTAGGATAATTCAACAAATTCCAACCTGCCGTTGATTCTTTCAATTAGGGAAGCAGACACGTCCCCGCATCGGGGCGCGACGGCTTCCTTTTGTTTTTGGCAGGAACTCTTTACCTCCGAAGGGAGTTGGTTGCATCATGGCCGGCATTGCCGGCTGTATCGGCCACGGGCCGGCAGAAGTCCACGAGATGCTTTCGGCCTTGGCCAACCGGGGCTCAGGCAGCGCTACAGTAACCGTCCATCAAGGAATCACCCTGGGGTGCATCGGCACCCCCGACACAGCCATGTCCGCGTGGGATGAATTCCGGGGTGTCATCGACGGGGAGTTCTATCCCCCCGAGGAGCCCCAGGCAACCGTGGAAACGCCCGGTGCGGCCCCGACGCCGGGTTCCGCCGACGTCGCCCCCGGGGAAGGAGATGTACCCGGCGGCTACGATTGGCTCCACAGGTACGCCCTGCAGGGACCGGCCGTGCTGGAGAAGGTGCAAGGGGTCTTCGCCCTGGCCGCGGTAGGCCCCGACGGCTTGTGGCTGGCCCGGGATCCCTTGGGCGTCAAGCCCCTCTACTACGGCTTCGACGATCAGGAAAGGCTTTGGTTCGCTTCCCAGATCAAGCCCCTCCTGGGCCGGGTCGCCCGGCCCCGGGAATTCCCGCCCGGGCATTATTACGGCAGCAAGGCAGGCTTCCGGCAGTATTACGATCTGCCGGCGCCCACGGGCAACCTGCAGGATCTGGACCAGGCCAAGGGCACCTTGCGCCGCAGGCTGCAGCGGGCCATCCGGCGCCGGCTCCAAGGCCCCGAAGAGGTAGGGGTGATGCTCAGCGGCGGCCTGGACTCCAGCCTGTGCGCCGCCATGGCTATGGAAGCCCGGGAAGGCGAGCCACTGCCCAGCTTCGCCATGGGCATGACGGGCAGCGACGACCTGGTGCAGGCCCAGGCCGTGGCCCGGGATCTGGGCACCCGCCACTTCCAGCGGGAGGTCCAGCCCCAGGAGATCATCGCCGTCCTGCCCACCATCATCGAAGACCTGGAATCCTTCGACGCCGCCGTGGTGCGGGGTGCCGTGGCCAACCATTTCGCGGCCCAGCTGGCCCGGGAGCACGTGGATGCCGTCATCACCGGCGAGGGGGCCGACGAGCTGTTCGCCGGCTACCATTACTTGAAGCACCCCCGCATCAGGGAGCGGCTGGAAAAGGAACTGCAGCGCATCGTCCGGGGCGGCAGCCGGACCACCCTCCAGCGGCTGGACCGGATGAGCAGCCGCCACCAGTTGATGGCCCGCCTCCCCTTTTTGGACTTGGATGTGGTAAATTTCGCATGGCGGGTGCCTTCCCGGTGGAAGCTCAACCCCCGGGAAGAAATCGAGAAATGGATTCTAAGGCATGTGGCCGAAGCATATTTGTCGCCCGACATCGTGTGGCGCACCAAGGCCAAGTTCGCCCTGGGCACCGGGGTGGGCCCCTTCCTGGCCGCCTACGCCGCCGACGTCATTTCACCCGCCGAATACCAGCGGGAGCGGGAGCCCCTGCCGGGACTGATCCTGCGCGACCGGGAAGAACTGCTCTATTTCCGCATCTTCCGGGACATTTTCGGCAGCCGCGTCAAGGACATCGTGCCCGTCATGGGCCGCAGCCCCAGCCTCAATGACGAGGTGGCGGGCACGCCGGTCTGAACAGGGCCGCTCCCCCGTTTGAGGAGAAGTGATGGATGCGCTGTGACGTAGTCGCCCGCTGGCAGGACGCCGACGAGTCCCTGCTGGCGGGCCGCCGGGTTGTGGTCATCGATGTGCTGCGGGCCACCTCCACCATCGCCACCGCCTTGGCCGCCGGTGCCGCTGCCGTGTGGCCCGTGGCCGAAGTGGAAGAGGCCTTCGCCCTGGCCGACCGGCTGCGCCGGGAAGGCCACCAGGTGCTCCTGGCCGGGGAGCGGAAAAACATCAAGGTCGAGGGATTCGACCTGGGCAACTCGCCCCTGGCCCTCACCCCCCAGTTGCTCAAGGAAGCCCAATTGGTGCTCACCACCACCAACGGGACGCCGGGGCTGGCCAAGGCCAAGGCCTTCGGGGCCGCCGCCGTTTACGCCGGCGCCCTCATCAACGGGCCCGCGGTGACCGCCGCCCTGGCGGCCCAGCCCGACGGGCCCGACATCACCTTGGTTTGCGCCGGCACCAAAGGGTATCTGGCTCTGGAAGACTTCTTCTGCGCGGGACTCATAGTGGATGGGCTCACGGCCCGGTGGCCCGATATGGCCGTCAACGACACGGCCCGGGCGGCCCGCCTGGCCTTCGCCGCCGCCATGGGCTGCTGGCCCGAGCCCCTGGTCAACTGCAGCCACGCCCAAAGCCTGGCCCGGGCCGGCTTCCGCGACGACATCGGCTACTGCGCCCGCATCGGCACCAACCAGGTTGTTCCCGTCATGATGGGCGACCGGCTGGTTCCCGCTTAAGGCTCCACCGTCAAGGCAGGATCGTCCACGCTGTCGGCGTCGGCCGGCAGGGGCAGCAGTTGGTCCAGGAAGGCCTGGTCCAGCCCCCGCTGGGCCAGCAGGTGGCGCACGATCTTGATGCCGTGGAAGCGGCCGTTTTCGATGAAGATCTGGTTGGCGTCATAGCCCGCCGCCAGGACCCCCGCCACGTACAGGCCCGGCACGTTGGTCTCCATGGTGTTCCCGTTCCAGCGGGGGCGGCCCGTGGCCGGGTCGATCTCCACGCCCAGCCGCTGCAGCAGGCTGTGGTCGGGCCGGTAGCCCGTCAGCAGGAAGACGAAGTCGGCCGGCAGGCGCTCCCGGCCCTGGGGCCCTTCCACCGTCAACCCTTCTTCGTCGATGGCCGTGACCCGGCTGCCGAAGCGGCTGTCGATCTCCTGCTTGCTCAGCCGGGTGCGGATGAAGGGCAGGATCCACGGTTTGACCCGGTCGCTCAAGTCCTCGCCCCGGTGCACCAAGGTGACCCGGGCGCCGGCCCGGTGCAGTTCCAGGGCCGCCTCCACCGCGGAGTTACGCCCCCCCACCACCACGACCCGCCGGCCGTAGTAAGGATGGGCGTCGTCGAAATAGTGGGATACGTGGGGCAGGTCTTCCCCCGGCACCTGGAGGCGGTTGGGGTTGTCGAAGTAGCCGGTGGCGATGACCAGGGCGTTGGTGCGGCAGCGCCGCTCCCCCCTGCCGGTCCGGCTGTCCACCGTATCCACCACGAAGCCGTCCCCACCGGCCCTTTCCACCCGGGTCACTTCCCGGTAGGTCAACACCTTCAGGGCCAGGGCGTCGGTCACCTGGCGGTAGTAGGCCAGAGCTTCCTGCCGGGTGGGGTTGGGCTTCGGGGTGATGAAGGGGATGTCCCCGATGGCCAGGCGCTCGGAAGTGCTGAAGAAGGTCATGTTCACGGGGAACCGGGCGATGGAGTTGGCGATGCAGCCCCGCTCCACCACCACGTAGTTCAGGCCCGCCTTCTGGGCGGCCGCGGCGCAGGCCAGCCCGCACGGGCCGCCGCCTACGATGAGCAAGTCCAAATTGTCCTGCATACCCATCACCCACCCTTGGGCCTTGTATCCCCCATCCTACAGCAAAGGCCCGGCGGCGGCGCCCCGGGCCTCAAGGGAAAGTGGTACGGCGCGTTGCCGTCCATTAATTTACGTCATGGGCACCTGCCGGACAATGCGGCCTTCCAGCCGGTCGAAGATGTCGTCCAGGCTGCGGCCCGTCACCGTCAGGCCGTGGTTCCGCAGGCCGATGACCGCCTGGCTGGGGTCGGGCGCCTGGCGCACCAATTCCGCCACCGCCTCCGCCAGTTGGCGGGTGCCGCACGGGTAGTTGACCTCGGTGGAGGGGATGCCCTCCATCCAGGCGTGGACGTGGACGATGGCCCCCACTTCCGGGTGCTCCTTGTAGATCATCCAGTGCTCGATGGCGTCCACCGAAACCCGCCGGGGCTTCACGTGGGGCGGCACGCTGAGGATCATAGCCTTGTTCTCAGGATCGTAGCCCGTCACCAGCAGGATGTCCCGCCCGATCTCCTCCAGCTTGGCCTTGTTGACGCCGCTGGCGCTCATCCAGAAGGTGTCGGTGTCCCTACGGGCGCTCAAGTTGCCGTAGCTCAGGCCGCCCAGGCCGTAAAGCCGCTGGACGTGGCGGAAATCCTCGGGCGGCAGGATTTCCTCGATGGGGAAGGGCGCCGGCAGCAAGTCCAAGGCGTCCAGCCGCTGTCCGGCCAGGGTAAGCTGCCGGGTGATCTCATCCCCTTCCCACAATTCCTCCGGCAGGTCGGGGACGAACACGTTATTGACCACCAGTTCCGAGGTGGCCAGGGGCGCCAGCCTCTTGATCAAAGTCCGGAAGAAGGCGTCCTTGTCCTCGGGCCGGTATTCCACCGGGTAGGCCCCCTGCTCCAGGGTGATGAAGTGGAACCGGGGATCGCCGCTGCTGCCCGAAACGTACAGGAGCAGATTGGACAAGGACCGCACCAGCAGCGGGTAGCCTGCCCGCAGCACATCCTCGGGAACCTGGGGCACGGCCACCACCCCCACTACAAAGGTGGCCTGCCCCCGCCGGCGATAAGGCCGGGGATCCTCAGGGTCAAAAAAATTGAAAACCAGACGAATGTCGGGTACGGGTTCGGGCACGTGCTCGTAGCCCTGGGCAGTCAGGTGCTCCCGCAGCCCGTCCGCCAGCCACGCCAGGGCAGGCTGCCGGTCCACACCGACAAAAGTGAATTGCATAGCCGTATTCCCCTCTTTCAAATCCGTGGTCGGCTCCGGCGTACCATCACGTTACATATTAACACCAGTTCCACGCCTTATTGCCATGGAACCACGGCCTACTGACTTCTATGCCCGGGAGCCGCAGGGCAACAACGCAAATAGACCCCCGGCCTGGGGGTCCGAAAGGCTGCCGGGCGGCGCCCCGTCCGGCGGGCACAGCCCGGCCCTTCGTTTTCCAAGGCGGCTACACCGCCATAACACCCTTGATGTCGGGCACTTCCCGTCGAATCATGCGTTCGATGCCGGCCTGCAAGGTCAAGGTGGACATGGGGCAGCCGACGCAGGCGCCCAGGAGGCGGAGCTTGACCACCCCGTCCTCGTAGTCGACGAACTGGACGTCGCCGCCGTCCGCCTGGATGGCCGGCCGGATTTGCTCGATCACGCGCTCAATGGTGGCGTTCACTTCGTTGTTGCGTTCTTGGACCTGGTCCATGTCCCGTTCACCTCCCACCATCGGGTTCTTCATATTGTACCATACCGGCCCCGCCGGCAGGCGAACCGGCGCCCGCCGGGGCAGCGGGCTCGGTGGGCGGCAGGGTCCTGCTCACCAGGGCCGCCAGGATGGGCAGGGCCGCCGCCACCGTCAGCACCGGCAGCAGGCCCCATGTGTCGGCCGCCATGCCCGCCAGGGCGGCGCCCAGCCCGCCCAGGCCGATGTTGGCCCCGGCGTTGAGGCCCGACACCAAGGCCAGGTTGCTGGGTGCATATTCCTGGCTCAAGACGATGGATATGGCCATGGTGGAAACCAGCATCCCGCCCTGGACCATGAGCAGGAAGGGCTTCAGGGCGGCGGGAGCCGCCAGGGTCAGGAAATGAGTGGGCCCGATCAGGGCCAGGCTGCCCGTCAAATACCTGCGCAGGCCGATGCGATCGGCCAGGGGGCCGCCGATGAGGGTGCCCACCGCCCCGCCCAGCAGGTACAGGCTGGTGAGGAAGTTGCCGCCGGTGAGGCTGCCGCCCAGAACGCCCGTTACGTACAAGGGCAGGTAAGTGATGACCGTCATTTGGAACATGGCCCGCAAGGTGACTACGGCCAGCACCCGTATCTGGCCGGACCAGTTCACCGGCACCGGCCCAGCCTCCGTTTTCGCCTCTTCCGGCCGTTCCCGGGGCCGGGACCACAGGCTGCGCAGGGCCGGCAGCAGGCGGGCCAGCAGGACGAAGGCCGCAAAGGACGGGACCGCCGCCAGCAGCAGGCCCGGCAGGCCGAAGGCCGACATGCCCAGGGCCGCCGTGACGGGCCCCAGGGCGATGCCCAAGTTGCCGCCCACCAGGAAGAGGGACATGCCCGTGGCCCGGCGGTCCCCCGTGGTGAAGTGGGCCGCCCGCATGCCGTCGGGGTGGAAGACGGCCACGCCCGCCCCCGTCAAGGCCACGCCCAAGGTGATGGCCAGGGTGGACGCAGGGGAGCTTAAGGCCGCCAAGAGCAGGCCCGACCCCGTCAACAGCAACCCCAGGGGAATCATGATGCCGTTGCGGGCCCGGTCGCCGTAAGCCCCCGCCAGGGGCTGCAGGGCCACCGACGTCACCGACGTGATGAGGGCCAGGGACCCCACCTGGGTGTAGCTCCAGTTGTGGAAATTTTCCATGTAGGAACCCAGGGCGGGCACCGCCCCCTGGGTCAGGTCGATGCACAGATGGGCCGCGATGAGGGCGGCCAGTATGCCTCTTGTATTGGGCTGCCCACCCATTGCCCCGGCTCCTTCTACAAAAATTGCCCTGAAACTGCCAGCGGCGCCGGCCCGGTACATTGGCGCCTTGCGGCACATAAAGAATCAACAAGAAGGGTATCAATCTGACAAGGACATCTTCCAACGGGTGCAGCGAACCTCTGCGTACACATATCTGCATAACCTACAGGGGAAGAGGAGGCAAATTCCCATGGCAGACAACCAAGGAGCCGCTCTGGCCGACACCGTGGACATGGCGGCGCCGGCCGCCTCTCCGGCCGTGGACTTCAGGCGGCTGAGCCGGAGCGAGCAGCGCCGGGTTTTGGTGGCTTTGATCCAAGCGGGCCGCAACGACGAGGAAATCGGCCGCATGTATGGTCTCAGCCAGTGGCAGGTGCGCAACATGCGCTACCGCCTGGGCATAAAGAAGGACCGGGGTGGCAATGTACATGTGGATCAGGCCGACGGAGCCGCCGCGGCCGGCCCCGGCGCCGGAGCCCTGTTGGAAACCTTTCCGGCGGCGGAAGCGGCCGGCAGCCTGTTGGCCTTAACCATGGCCGGCACTGTGACCGCCCGGCAGCTGGCCCAGCGGCTGGAGGGACTCCACGCCTTCTTCAGCAGCGTCAATCCCGACCGTCCCTTCGACGTGCGCCTGCAGATCACTGAAGGCGCTGCCGAACCTGCTTGAGGTGCTCGTAAGCCGCCGGCGTGGCCTTGCGCCCGCTGGGGGTCCTGATCACCAAGCCCATTTTCAATAGGAAGGGCTCCACCACTTCCGCCAAGGTGTCGGGCTCTTCATTGAGGGTGGCGGCCAGGGCCTCGATGCCCGCGGGACCGCCGTCGTAGACATCGATGAGGGCTTGGAGGAACTGCCGGTCCAAGCGGTCCAGGCCCAGGTGATCCACCCCTTCCAAGGCCAGGGCCGCTTGGGCGGTGGTCAAGGTGGCGGTGCCGTTGCCCCGCACCTGGGCGTAGTCCCGCAGCCGCTTCAGGAGGCGATTGGCCACCCGGGGGGTTCCCCGGGAGCAGCGGGCGATGGTGCGGCAGGCCTCCGGCTCCAAGGGCAGGCCGATGATGCGGGCCGAGCGCTGTATGATCTGCTCCAAGTCCTCGGGGCTGTAAAAGTCCAAATGGTAGAAGAGGCCGAACCGCTCCCTCAGGGGCGAGGTCAAGGCGCCGGCCCTGGTGGTGGCGCCCACCAAGGTGAAAGGCTTCAAGTTCACCTTGATGGTGCGGGCGAAGGCGCCCCGGTCCACCACGAAGTCCACCCGGAAGTCCTCCATGGCGGGATAGATGAACTCCTCCACCGCCCGGGGCAGGCGGTGGATTTCATCGATGAACAGGACGTCGCCGTACTCCAGGTTGGTCAAGATGCCCATCAGATCGCCCGTCCGCTCGATGGCCGGCCCCGAGGTGGCCACCAGCCGGGCTCCCATCTCGTTGGCCACGATGTGGGCCAGGGTGGTCTTCCCCAAGCCCGGAGGGCCGTGGAGGAGGAGATGATCCAAGGGCTCCCCCCTGCCCCGGGCGGCCTCGATGGCGATTTCCAGCTTCTCCAGCACTTCCCGCTGGCCGATGTACTCCGACAGGGAGCGGGGCCGCAGGGTGGGCTCGTGCTGCAGGTCTTCCCCCTGGGCTTCGCCCCCCACCAGGCGTATGCGGTTCATGACCCGACACCGCCCTTCGCGCGCCGGAAGATGGCTTGAATGACGTTTTCAGCCGTGGCCGGGCCTTCCAGCCTGGCGCCGGCGGCGGCCACCATGCGCTGGGCTTCCCGCTGCTGGTAGCCCAACTGCTCCAGCACCGCCAGCACTTCGTCCACCACCTCCGCCGGCAGGCCGGGCACGCCGTTGGCCCCGGCGGCCCCGGGCACCCCCGCGGCTTGCGGCGCCGGGCCGGCTCCGGCCTCCACCACGGGGAGGAAGGCGGCCACCTTGTCCTGGAGCTGCTGGATGATGGCGGCGGCCCGCTGGGCGCCCACCCCCGGCAATTGCTGCAGGAAGGCCTTGTCCCCGGCGGCGATGGCCTGGGCGATGGCCGCCGGCGGCCGGCTGAAGGCCCGCAGGGCCCCCCGGGGCCCTAGGCCGCTCACCTGCAGCAGGAGGCGGTAGAACTCCCGCTCCTCGGACTGGAGAAAGCCGATGAGGGTGGGCGTCAGGCTCACGCTGCCCACCCCTCCCTGGAGATAGTAATGGGTGTACAGGCGGACCGTTTCCCCCACCCGGGGGACCAGGGCTTCCGCCGCCACCGGCGGCAGGAGCACGCCGTAGCCCACGCCGCCCACCATCACCACGGCCTCCTCCCCGGCCAACGTATGCAGCTCCCCTACCAGGCGCTCGATCATGTCCTCTTCCCTCTCAGGCCGGCGGTCAAGGGGCCCAGGTGGCCCCAGGCCAGGGCCACGGCCATGGCGTCGGCCACATGGTCCGGACGGGGCAGTTCCCGCAGGCCCAAGTAGTTCTGCACCATGTGCTGGACCTGGGCCTTGCCGGCATCGCCCCGTCCCGTCAGGGCCTGCTTCACCCGGGCCGGGGGGAAGGACTCCACCGGGGTCCCCGCCTGGGCTGCCGCCAGCAGCACCACCCCCCGGGCGTGGGCCATGAGGAGGGCCGTGGGCGGATGCCGGTAATTGGTGTACAAATCTTCGACGGCCACCCAGTCCACCGGATGCTGGTCCAGGATGCCGGCCACCCCGCGGTAGATGTCGTCCAGGCGCCGGGCCAGGTCCTGCCCCGGAGCGGTGCGGATGATGCCCGCCTCAACGACCCGGGGACCGGCGTCCCTTTGCCGGCCGCCCGGGAACCGCAATATCGCGTAGCCCGTGACGGCCAGCCCGGGGTCTATGCCCAGCACCACCCGGGCTTCATCCATGGCCCACCAGTCGCCTCCCATCCAGGGACCGGGGATTCCGGCACCGAATTCATGTTCGCCCAACTTCTTCTTGCCCTACCGGACCACATCCTCCTTTCCCCGGGCCATCCCCCGGCCCCGGCGGGCCGGAACGGGCGCCCGCAACCTGCCTTTGCCGGTCATGGGGGCTATGGTATACTGGTGCGGGTTTTCTATAAAACTTGCTAAAAACTCGATAATGGCCGCCGTCGGCGGTCATTGGATAGGAGGAGAAATATGGCCGAACCGGTGAAGGGCGTGGAAGAGCGCTTCGCCGAACGGCAGGCCGAATTGTTTGGTGGGCCGCCGGCTGTATTCCCACTGCCCATTTACGTTGCCGCGGCGTCTTACATCATTGGTCTATTGGTTCCCTTTGCGGGCTGGCTGATAGGAAGCCTTCTGCTCCTCAACCGGGAGGAGTCGGCGCAGCGGGTAGGCAAGCGCACCTTGGAATTCGCTACTTTGGGCACCTTGGTGATCCTCATCCGTCTGCTGGCCAACCGCACCTGGACCTTTACCCTTTTCGGCTAGGCGCAGGGCACCCATTCCGGCAGGCGCATTGGGAAAGGAGGTAGCTGCCGTGAGTCCCGTAAACGTAACACCGCAACCCACTCCCAATCCCAACAGTGTGAAGTTCACCCTGGACCGCCCGGTAGTGGTCGGCGACAGCAAGTCCTACTTCAGTCCTGAAGAGGCCGACACGCCTTTGGCCAAGATGCTGTTCGAGGTGGAGGGTGTAGCCGGGCTGTTCTTCCTCAACAACTTCATTACGGTTACCAAGAGTCCCGATGCCGACTGGAATACCGTAGTGCCCGACGTAGAAGAACGGATCAAGAAGTACTTTTCAGGCTGAGAGCAACGGTGCCGCCGCCGGCCGGCGGTCCTGCCGGCCGGCGGCAGGCTGGGATCAGGCGGTTACTTCCGACGGCTCCTCCGCCGACGAAGCCTCGGCCGGCTCCTCAACCGGCTCATCTTCTTCCTGGACAAACTCCGGCAGGCAATAGGGACACGGCTTATAGCCGACGGACAGGGCGTATTCCAGCCGGTCCGGCGTGAACCGCTCCCCTTTCCCCTTGGCGATGATTTCCAACGCCTGGCACTCTTGTTTTTCCCGCAGCAAATCGTGAACGGTCTTGGTGGCGGCGTCGCCGAGATAGCGCTGGGCCTGACGGGAAGGTGTGGGCAACGGCACCGCTAACCCTCCTTACCACCGGGCTGCTGGACGTCCCGGTGCTTTGATGGGGACATTTCCTGCACAAAAACGCAAAGATGAATGCCAGAAGGTATTCTAGCACATTCCAAGGCCGGCGGGCCCGGCCCCTGCTCCTGGTGTATACTATATTGGTGAACATTGACGGCAGGGAGGGGCTTCGGTGGAAGTTGTACGCATCACCCCCAGGGGTTACTGCTACGGCGTCGTGGATGCCATCAACCTGGCCCGCCAGGTGGCCCGCCGCCCTGATGTGCCCCGGCCCGTCTACGTACTGGGCATGATCGTCCACAACCATCACGTGGTGGAGGACTTGGCCGCCGAGGGCATCATCACCCTGGACGGCGAAAACCGCCTGGCCCTCCTGGAAGAAATCCAGTCGGGCACCGTCATCTTCACCGCCCACGGCGTATCCCCCGCCGTCAAGGCCAGGGCCCGGGAGAAGGGGCTCCTGTGCTTCGACGCCACCTGCCCCGACGTCACCACCACCCACGACCTCATCGTCAACAAGGTGGCCGAGGGCTTTGAAATCATCTACATCGGCAAGAAGGGCCATCCCGAGCCGGAAGGGGCCATCGGCCACGCCCCCGACCACGTGCACCTGGTAGAAACGCCTGAGGATGTGGATCAGCTGAACCTGCCCCAGGGCACCCGGGTGTGCGTCACCACCCAGACGACCCTCAGCCAGTGGGACACCCAAGGTGTCATCGAGCGGGTATTGGAGTTGTATCCCGACGCCGAAGTCCACAACGAAATCTGCATGGCCACCCAGGAGCGGCAGGAAGCCGCGGCCACCCAGGCCCGGGAGGCCGATGTGGTCATCGTGGTGGGCGATCCCCGGTCCAACAATTCCAACCGGCTGGTGCAGGTGGTGCGGGAAATCGCGGGGCGTCCCGCCTACTTGGTGGACAATGTGCACGAAATCGACCCCGCCTGGCTGAAGGGCGCCCGCAAGGTGGGCGTCACCGCAGGCTCATCCACCCCCAGCCAGATCACCCGGGAAGTGATCCGCTGGCTGGAGGCCTACAACCCCGAGGAGGCTGTGGCCGGCGGGTAGGCCCTAGCCTTCCTCCTGCCCGGCGGCCCCTTTGCCGCTCATCTGCTGCCGCAACAGCTGCCATTGCTGGCGGGCCAGCCTGGACACGGCAGGCTCGGTGGACAGGTCCTGGCTGCTCACCAGGCGGCTGAGCCAGCGGCGGGCCTCCTCCAGGTCACCGGTGCGCCGCTTCAACTCGCCGATCAAGTACATGACCTTGAGGCGGCTCATGCCCCCGGTCAACTCGACATCGCCTTGGTAGGCCGCCACGTAGGCTTCCGTCGCCTCCCGCAAACAGGCTATCTCCTCTTCCTGCCGGTCGTTTTCCCGGTAGAGCCAGGCCAGGCGCAGCCACAAGGCGCCGTTGATCAAGTCGGCTCCGTAGCGGGGCAGGCGGAAGCGGGTGGTGTAGAGGGCCAATTTGAAGGCCTTCACCGCCAGGTCCAGATCCCGTAGGCCGGAGAAATCGTCCTTGGGCCGGCGGCCGCCGAACCCGTCCTTGATGGCCTGCCGCTCCAGGGCCGTAACCTCCCGGAAGGCCTGCAGGGGCGCCGCGTAGCTGCAGTGGCTGCACACCCAGACGGTGTACGGGTAAGGGCTGAAGTCGGTATAGCGGGTGTAGAAGTCGGTGTCATGGCTTTCCACCTTCAGGCGGGACCAGTTCACCTTGGCCTGCTGGAAGGTTTGATCGCAGACGGGGCAAACCTCCCCGGCCACATACAGGTACTCGTTGAGCCGGCGGCTGGTGGCCGCCGTGGTGCGGGTGTAGGTGCGCAGCCGGCCGGATGTCCATCGATCCTTGAGGCGCTGGGTTTCGGCGCTGGCGTGCTTCTCCCGCAGTTCGGGCAGGGCTGAGTAGATTTCCCGGCGCAGTTTTTCGGCGCAGTGGCGGCAGTAGCCCGATGGTCCGGCGGGAGCACTGCCGCATAGACGACAGCGGGTATCGTCGGTGGTCACAGCCATCTCTCCCCCACTGCCGCAGACCTTTCCGGCAAGCGGCGTTGCATCCAGTAATCTCTCCCATTATCGGACGCCGGGGGGAATTGTTAAGGGGCGTCCAGCCTGCCCAGGGCCGCCATCAACTGCCGGGTGACGGGGAAGGGGTCCGGCACCCGCTCTTCCAGGGCCTGCTTCAAGGGCAGGAAGTACGTGTTGCCCAGCTTGATCTCCATGATCACTTCCATATAAGCGGCTACTACGGCCGCCTCCTCCACCAGCTTGCCGGCGGGACCGGGCAGGGGCGCCATGTAGGGGGCGAAATGGGGCTGCAGTTCCCCCGGCAGGGCGGCGATCATCTGCCGGGCCGCCTGGGCCCGCACCGTCTCGACCCCGGCGGCCATGGGCCGGCTGGCCGTCTTGCTGCGGTACAGGATGTCGCCGGTGATGGCCTTGGGGGCCTCCACCAGCAGGGCCCGCTTCAAAATGTCGTCCAGGGGCAGGTCCCGCCCGTGGGCGTGGTTTTCGGCGGCGGCCATGATCCAGGCGGCCAGGGCCACCAGGTGGGAATGGGCCGCCACCGACTTGGTGGCCAGGGTGGGCAGGTAGTTCCAGCGCTTGACGTAGTACAAGGTCACCAGATGATGGAGGAAGCCGGCCAGGGACGGTTCATCCCCTAGACCCTCCCCCTGCTGCTCCACCTTCTCCAGATCGGCCATCAATTCCGTCACCATGGGCACCGGAGAGGATTGCAGCATGCCGCAGATTCGCTGCCGGGTCTCCGTGTGGAAGGCGTTGCCCAGCTGGACTTCCAGCCACGACTTCAGGTAGGCGGCGAACAGGTCGGCGGCCGCCACCACCCGCCCTTCAGGAGAGTCGTCTGCCGGCTCCAGCATGTAGGGGGCCAGTTCCTCCTGAAGACGAGGCGGCAGGGTGGCCAGGATCTCCAGGTTGGCTTCCCGCTCCAAATCGGCCACCGCCTGGGCGATGCCCGGATCGGCCCGCTTGGTAGGGGCAAGGATGTCGCCGGTGATCACCTCGTGCAGGTCGTGGGCGATGGCCCGCTTCAGCACCTGTCCCAGGTCCACCTTCATGCCCTTGGCCTGGGCGGCGGCCCCCAGGCCCCAGGCCATGACCGACACCAGGAAGGAATGGGCAGCCACCGTCTCCGCTAGGAGATTGGGCTTGTTGTTCCAGCGCTCGATGACACTCATGCCGTGGGCCAGGGACAGGAATTCGTGCATTGGCGCCTCCCTCTCGGCGGAAAGTTCTCTGCCTCACTTCCCCTGCGGGCAGGAAAATCCTGTCGGCGCCACAGCCTTGCCTTGCCCCCGAAAAGGGGGATGGCGGGAGGGCTGGGGAACCTCCCGCCATCAAGGGGTACTTGGGGGACAGCTAAGTTAGGTGTGACTCAAGCCGGTGGCCCGGGGGATTATTCTCCCGTGGCCTGGCCCAGTTGGAACCAGTCGAAGTAGACGGCCACCAGCTGCTCGTAGGCGCTGACCAGCCTCTGATAGGCCTGGATCAGCCGGTCCCGGATGGTGATGGGGTCATCGGCGTCATCATCGTCATCGTCGCCCGGCTGGTCTGAATCATCGTCGCCGGCGTCGTCATCGTCGTCGCCGTTGCCGTTGCCGGGCTGTTGGTCATCGGCGTCGTCGTCATCATCGTCGCCGTTGCCGTTGCCGGGCTGATCGTCGTCGGCGTCGTCGTCATCATCGTCGCCGTTGCCGT
>Ga0079224_100006929_pt1 | contig 15115 bp, 17 predicted proteins | sample Stecom2015_FD_80414 | JGI IMG/M metagenome (GOLD analysis project Ga0079224, IMG submission 80414) | Agricultural soil microbial communities from Utah to study Nitrogen management - Steer compost 2015 | ecosystem: Environmental > Terrestrial > Soil > Agricultural land | place: USA: Utah...
GCCTGGCGGACAAACGTTGCCGATAATTCCATCAGCGGCGTGTCCGTCACGGTTACGGATGGATGGCTTTCCAGGGGGTAACCAAGATGGCCCGGTCGTGGATATACGTAGATTTGGTAATCGCGCAAGATCACCTCATGGTTCTTCCACTTGTGGAAGGACTTGAGGTTGTCCGATCCCATTATCAGCACAAACTCCTTGTCGGGATAGCGCTCGCGCAGGTGAATTAGCGTATCCACCGTGTAGGAAGGCCGGGGCAGGTTAAATTCAATCGTGCTCGCCCGGAGATTGTCGGCATGCTCGATGGCCAGGTTGACCATTTCCAGACGGTCATACATATTGCCGAGGGATTCTTTCTTCTTAAACGGATTCTGGGGCGACACGACGAACCATACCTCGTCCAGGTCCGTAAACGTGGCCATGTAATGGGCGATAATCAGGTGGCCAACGTGGACAGGGTTGAAGGAGCCGAAGAATAAGCCAATCCGTTGCATGCTACGAGTGGATGGTGTCGTCTTTGATAAAACCCATGACTATTTCCTCCGCTTCCGCGCAGGCCACGGACAGTTCGTTGTTGTGCAGGATCAAGTCAAACCGATCTGCATAGGCCAGTTCTTTTTCCGCCTTGGCAATGCGTTCGCGGAGCTTCTCCTCGGTGTCCGTCGCCCGGCCGCGCAATCGCGAGACGAGTGTGTCTATGGAGGGAGGCATCACGAATATCGCCAGGGAGTTGTCCGGGTATTTGCGCTTAAGATGCAGCCCGCCTTCTACGTCGATATCGAAGATGACATGCTTGCCTGCCGCCCAGATTCGTTCGATTTCCGAGCGCAGCGTGCCGTAGTAGGTGTCTGTATAGACCTCTTCGAATTCTACGAACTCCTTCTTTGCGATGCGGTGCAAAAACTCTTCCTTGGTCATAAAGTAGTAATCCTCGCCGTGCACTTCCTCGCCCCGTGGCGCGCGTGTGCTCGCCGATATCGAAAAGGCAATGTCGTGGGGATACGTGTCGAGCAAGTGCTTGACGATGGTGGTTTTTCCCGCGCCGGAGGGAGCGGAGAATATGATAAGCTTGCCAGTTGACATAGTTTACAAGATGTTTAGGAGTTGCTCCTTGATTTTTTCCAATTCTTCCTTCATCCGTACGACAATCTGCTGAATCCCCGCATGGTTAGCCTTGGAGCCGAGGGTGTTGATTTCCCTGCCGATTTCTTGGGAAATAAAGCCTAGCTTCTTGCCATTTGAATCCGGCGCGTCCAATGCTTGCGCAAAGTATTCGCAGTGGCTGCGCAGGCGTACTTTCTCCTCCGTGATGTCCAGCTTGTCGATATAGAAGACCAATTCCTGTTCAAAGCGGTTCATGTCCACTTGCTCTTTGCCGACCGTCTGGTCCATGTAATGGCTAATGCGGTCGCGGATGAGCGGAATCCTGTCGTGCTCGAGGCCTTCCACCTCGCCCAGTAGCTGCAGGATAGTCTGCACGCGGTTCGCCAGATCCGTCTTCAGTACTTGCCCTTCGTCTCGCCGAAAGGCATCGAACTGAGCGAAGGCTTGGTCAAAGGCGCGGAATAACAGGATGGCTTCGGTCTCGCTTCCCTGCTCCTCGGCGTGGCTGACCACGTCAGGCATACCGAGAGCCAGGGAGAACAGCGAGGCTTGCGTATCGCCTACGCGCTCGGCGAGCGTCGTCAGCTGCTCGTAGTATTTTTGGAAAAGCACGTGGTTGATGTCGGCCGCCTCCGCCGCCGGATCCGCATACTCAACGTTGATGCCTAAGGACACTTTTCCCCGCTCGATACGTTTGCTGCATTCGCTGCGGAGCTGCAACTCCTTGTCGGAAACGGCCTTGGGCAGGCGCATGCTTAACTCTAAAAACTTGGAGTTGAGTGACTTGATTTCAACGGTGTACTTTGTCTGGTCGTCTTCGGCAATGCCTACGCCGTAGCCTGTCATGGATTTTATCATGTGCAAAAGTAACGATTTTATCCTAGACCGAACCGCCGATCCGACAATAGGTAGCCGCTCCTTTCGCGGATGCGGGCGGCTTATTCGAAATCCACACGGATGAAGTCGCCTTGGTTCAGGCCCAGTAGCCGGCTCGCGTTGCCTTTGTTGATGGCAATTTCCAGATGGTCGCTGATTCCGAATAAGCATAATTTTTCGCCTTCGGGCACGTCATTGTAGTGCCAGCTCATTTGGCGGATGGTCTCGTTGCGTCGGAATGACAAGACGAAGTCGCGATTGCGCTGGATGCGATTAAAGAGTTCCTTACTAATGTTGCTCACGACATTGCCGAAGGAATCGACAAATACCACGCTGCCGCGCAAGCTGTCATCCTCGATCACCGGTTGTACGACCGTGCGCTGTACGATATCGTTTATCGGGTCTCCAATTTCGGTCAGCTTACCTCCCGTCGCTAGGTGGATCGCCGCTTTGGCAAAGATGTCCGTCAGCGGGAAATGTAGGTATTTGAGGTCTTGGATCAGGTTGATTTCCACTAATTCGTCCGCGTCCCCATCCATGATGAGCGAAAAGATACCGTTGTCGGCCCCCACGAAATAATGGTCGTTGTAGCGAAGCGCCACATAGCGGTTGTTTTCGTGGAATACCGAATCGATCCCTACGAGATGGACGGTGTTTGGCGGAAAATGCGGATAAGCATTCTTAATCACGAAAGCCGCGTGCTGGATGTCGAACGGCGGAATTTCGTGGGAAATGTCAATGATGCGCACATCCGGATATAGGCTCAGCAGGCTTCCCTTGAGAGCCGCCTGGTAGAAATCCTTATAACCCAAATCTGTCGTAAGCGTAACAATTCCCATAAAACAAAACGAATATTCTATAGCGGCTGGACCCTAGAACCAGCATCGGCACAACACCTATGCCAAGCTTGTTGGATGGCCTCGGCATGGCGCTATACTCCCGCCCGAAAGCGAGTACTTGCAAAAATAGAACAATATACTGGTTTTTATAATTCCTTTCAAGCAAACGCCTTTTCGATGCCGTGGCGGAGCCGTTCCAAGCCGATGACCCCTAAATAATTAAAACGATAGCTAGCAAGAATTTGAGGTTTATCCCTATCTTTGGTTGCGGCATTGGTGCCACGGACGGCGGCCGATAAAAACAGGATAAGTAAAGCGAAATACACACTTGAACGAACTCAATATCATATTGGAAGGCGTTAATCCCGTGGTGTTATGGGGTGCGCAGAATGAGCATTTTGAAGTCCTGAAGCAATATTTTCCCAAGTTGCGGATCGTGGCCCGCGGCAATGAGGTGAAGGTGTTTGGCGATGATAGGGCCGTGGAATCGTTTAAGGGCTATTTTGACCGCATTGTGACGCATGCCGAGCAACATCACAATATCAGCCTGCGGGATATCGAGGCAATTCTGTCAACGGACAGCAGGGTGGGAAGAAGCACGCGGGAAGACGCGGCCAAGGACGGCGGCGTAGGCGGGGCAGAGCCTATCGTCTTCGGTCCGAACGGACTGGTCGTCAAGGCCCGTACCGCTAACCAGCGCCGCATGGTGGAGAGTATCCGTACCAACGATATTCTGTTCGCGATCGGCCCTGCGGGTACCGGCAAGACTTATACCGCCGTGGCGCTAGCCGTGCGGGCATTGCGCAACAAGGAGGTCAAACGCATTATCCTAACGAGACCCGCCGTGGAAGCTGGCGAAAGTCTTGGCTTTTTGCCGGGCGACATGAAGGAGAAGGTGGACCCCTACCTGCGGCCATTGTACGATGCACTGGACGATATGGTACCGCCCGAACGGCTGAAGCTCTTCCTCGAAAACCGAACGATCGAAGTGGCCCCGCTGGCTTTTATGCGTGGCCGGACGTTGGATAACTGTTTTGTGATTTTGGATGAAGCCCAAAACGCCACGGATATGCAGCTGAAGATGTTCTTGACACGAATGGGTCCGACGGCCAAGTTCATCGTCACGGGTGACGTCACCCAGATCGACTTGCCCAAGAAGCAGCAATCGGGCTTGCAGAATGCCATCAAACTCCTGGAGGGAATCGACGGTATCGACATCATCCACTTGAGCGGCGGAGATGTGGTCCGGCATAAGCTCGTCAGGCGCATATTGGAAGCATACGGTGATATTTGATTGATGCCGCGCGCGGCACGAGAATTTGAAGAATCTACATGAACGCAATAAAGGAGACGAATTTTAACCTGCCTCGGCAGACCGCTTTTTACCGGGGCAAAGTACGTGACGTATATACCATTGCCGACACTTACCTAGCCATGGTGGCGACAGACCGCATTTCGGCCTTTGATGTGGTGCTGCCTAGGGCCATTCCGTATAAAGGGCAGGTGTTGAATCAAATAGCGGCAAAATTCCTAAAAGCTACGGAAGACATCGTGCCCAACTGGGTGGAGACGATACCCGACCCGAACGTGACCATCGGCAAGATGTGTGTCCCCTTTAAGGTGGAAATGGTCATTCGCGGCTATCTGGCTGGGCATGCTTGGCGCGAATACCAAGCTGGGAAACGTGTCCTTTGCGGCGAGCCACTGCCCGAGGGCTTGAAGGAAAACGATAAGTTGCCGCAACCCATTATCACGCCCACGACAAAAGCAGCCGTCGGGCACGATGAGGATATCTCGCGCGATGCCATCCTAGGCCAAGGGATCGTTTCCGAAGCGGATTACCTGCAACTCGAGCAGTACACCAAAGCCCTCTATGCACGGGGTACGGAGATGGCTGCGGAGCGCGGGCTTATCCTGGTGGATACCAAGTACGAGTTCGGCAAATTTGGCGACAAGATTTACCTCATCGACGAAATCCATACGCCCGATTCCTCACGGTATTTTTATGCGGCCGATTACGACGCCTTGCAGGCTGCGGGCGAGCCGCAGCGTCAGCTCTCCAAGGAATTCGTTCGGAAATGGTTAATCGATAATGGTTTTCAGGGGAAGGACGGCCAATCCGTGCCGGAGATGGATGATGACCTGGTGCGTTCCATCTCGGAGCGCTACATCGAATTGTACGAGCACATTGTCGGGGAGCCTTTCGAACGGGCCGAAGACCAAAGCCACCTGTTGCAGCGGGTAGAGAAAAATATACACCAGGCGTTAGCGCAATTAGGCGACTAGCGTCCTAATGAAGGAAATTATGAGATTTACCATCGACAAACACGAAAGATACGTGGTCATCCAGCCTCATGTGGCCGTGTTGGACGGGGACATCGCACCGAAGATCAAGGCCGAGTTTATCCTCCGCAATACGGGCGGGCAGCGCAATATCGTGCTTGACCTTTCGTCCGTGGAGGAGGCTGATTCTTCGGGCTTGCGTACGGTCTTGCTTGCGCACCGCCTCTGCAAAGCCGCCGGAGGTCTGTTTATCCTCACCAACGTGAATGACGATATCCGAAAGCTAATCGGCCTTTGCAAGCTGGACGACGTGCTAACGGTATTGGCCGACACGACGAACGCCGAAGACCTGATCTTTTCGACGGAAATTGAAAAGCAGCTGCGGGAGGGTGACGCCGTAGAATGAAGTTTGAAGTCCTCATTTTAGGCAGCAGCTCGGCGACACCGATGTATGGACGCCATCCCACCTCGCAGCTCATCAACCATAACGAACAGCTTTACTTGATTGACTGCGGCGAGGGGACCCAAATGCAGCTGACACGCTTCGGCATCAAGGCGAACCGCATTAAACATATCTTTATCAGCCACCTGCACGGCGACCACTACCTTGGCCTCATTGGGCTGTTATCGTCGATGCACTTAGTGGGGCGAAAGGACGACTTGCACCTCTACGGTCCGCCAGCCTTGTGGGAGATTCTCGAGTTGCAGTTTCGCCATTCACAGACGGTATTGCGTTATGCGCTGCATTTTCACCCCACGCAGGATAACGAAGCGGCCGTGGTCTATGACGGTCCGCAGCTAACCGTCCGTACTTTTCCGATTGACCACCGAGTCCCGTGCACCGGGTTTAGATTGACGGAAAAGCAGCGCTTGCCGTCCATCGACAAGGAAAAGGTGAATGCGTTGGGGGTGCCTCCGGGCTACCTGTCGCTCATCAAGCGCGGGCACGATTACGTGGATGAAGCAGGCGTGAGCCACCGGTGGCAGGAGCTTACGGTGCCGGCGCCCCAGCCCAGAAGTTATGCCTACTGTTCGGATACCGTGGCATCCGGACGGTATGCGCAGGAGATTGCGGGCGTGGATACGCTGTACCACGAAGCAACGTTTCTACACGAGATGCTGGACCGCGCTACGGAAACGTTCCATACCACGGCCCTACAGGCGGGCCAAATCGCCGCAGAGGCACAAGCGCGGCAATTGTTGATAGGCCACTATTCCGCACGTTATAAAGATCTAAACCCCCTGCTGGAAGAAAGCAGGACCGTATTTCCAAACACTAAACTCGCGCTGGAGGGATCGTGGTATCCCATATCGCAAGAGAAAGCGCGATAATGCATACCCTGTTACCATGAACCATACATTTGACATTAACGCCATACTGCGGGACAATATCAAGAACCTAGTGCCCTACTCGTCTGCCCGCGACGAATTCAAAGGGCAGGCGACGGTGTTGCTAGACGCCAACGAAAATCCGTTCGGCTCGCCGTTGGAAACCGATTACAATCGATATCCCGATCCGCGGCAGCTTGTGCTGAAAGACAAAATCAGCAGGATAAAAGGTGTGCCCGCCCCGAATATTTTCTTGGGAAATGGCAGTGACGAAGCCATTGATATCCTGTTTCGCGCATTTTGCCGGCCCGGAATCGATAACGTCGTCCTGGTACCGCCTACCTATGGCATGTACGAGGTATCGGCCAATATTAACGATGTGGCCGTCAAAAAGGTGAATCTGACTCCGGCTTTCCAGCTGGACCTGGAGGGAATTGCCGAGGCCATCGACGCCAATACACGGCTGATATTCCTTTGCTCGCCAAACAACCCCACCGGAAATTCGCTTGACCGTGAGGATATGGAGACAATCCTCGCCAATTTCAACGGCATTGTCGTAGTCGATGAGGCCTACATCAACTACGCGCGGCAGCGCACGTTCATCCAGGAGCTGACGGAATACAGTAACCTGGTCGTGCTGCAGACCCTTTCGAAAGCATGGGGCCTGGCCGGTCTCCGTTTGGGGATGGCCTTCGCCAGCGAAGAAATCATCGAGGTGTTTAACAAAATTAAACCGCCGTACAACATCAACCAGGCAACGCAAGATCTTGCGTTGAAAGCATTGGAGCGAATTGAGGAGGTCAATGAGTGGACACGGCAAACCGTGGCCGAACGCGAGCAGCTGGTGAAATCCTTGCTCGAACTTCCCTTTGTCGAACATATTTATCCGTCGGACGCCAACTTTATCTTGGTCAAAACGCTCGACCCGCGTGGTATATACGAAAATCTGGTCGGCAAAGGAATCATTCTTCGCGACCGGTCTAAGGTGGAGCTGTGCGCCGGATGCCTACGCATCACGATTGGCACCCCGGCCGAAAACGCCAAGCTGATGGAGGCCCTGCGGCAATACGCATAACTGGGCAGGATGACCGGATTTGCTTTATTAGAAAGGGATTTGTTCCTTTGCAGTGCGCTTGGCCAAAGCGTAGAGCGGGCTCATGCCCCAAGATAGAGAAACGACCATGCCAGACAATATCATAAAAAAAGTCCTATTTATCGACCGGGACGGAACCTTGATCATCGAGCCCGAAGACGAACAAATTGATTCCTTTAGCAAGCTTAAGTTTTATCCGGGTGCCCTGCAGTACCTGCCCCGGATTGCGCGAGAGCTGGATTTTGAGCTGGTGTTGGTAACCAACCAAGATGGATTGGGAACCGACTCGCATCCCGAGGCAAATTTCTGGCCCGTCCACCGCTTTATCATGGAGACCTTTGCCGGTGAAGGCGCCATGTTTGCTGCCGAACACATCGACCGAACGTTTCCGGCCGACAATGCGCCCACGCGCAAACCCGGCATCGGCCTGCTGGAGCAGTATTTTGACAAAGCGAAGTACGACTTGGAAAATTCATTTGTCATCGGCGACCGAATCAACGATGCTAAACTTGCCGAAAACTTAGGCGCGAAAGCCATCTGGCTTCGCAATGACGATGCGCTCGGCGCGGCGGAAGCCCACGTGCTAGGCGACGGCGTGGTGGCATTGGAAACAAGCGACTGGAAACGCATCTACGAATTCCTGAAACTCGCCGACCGCACCGGCTCGCACTACCGCAAGACAAACGAAACCGATATCGCCATTCGGGTCAATTTGGACGGAACCGGACAAGCAAACATCGATACAGGCCTGCCGTTTTTCGACCATATGCTGGATCAGATAGCCCGACACGGCAGCATCGACCTAGACATCCAGGTCAAAGGCGACTTGCATATCGACGAACATCATACCATTGAAGACACCGGTATCGCCCTGGGCGAGCTGTTCTTGCAGGTGTTAGGCAACAAACGCGGTATCGAGCGCTATGCGTTTACCTTGCCGATGGACGATTGCCTCGCGCAGGTAGCCTTGGATTTCGGTGGGCGCAACTGGATCGTGTGGGAGGCGGAATTTAAGCGCGAAAAAATCGGAGACTTGCCCACGGAGATGTTCTTCCACTTTTTTAAGTCCTTTTCGGACGGTGCGAAGTGCAACCTGAATATCAAGGCCGAGGGAGACAACGAACACCACAAGATAGAAGCCATATTCAAGGCATTTGCCAAGTCTATCAAAAAGGCGGTGCGCCGCGACGTGGATCGCATGATCTTGCCGAGTACCAAGGGCGTATTGTAGCATGAGCAAATTGACGGATGATCGGAATCATTAACTACGAAGCGGGGAATATATTTTCGCTGACAGCGGCCTTAGGGCGTTTGGGCATCCCGTTCGGGATGGTCAACGACGTCGGCGACTTTGGCAGATACGACCGTTTCATTATCCCGGGGGTAGGGCACGCAGGCGCGGCGATGGAAAAGCTGCGGGCAGCGGGGCTGGAATCCCCCATCCATACGATTAAAAAGCCCGTGCTGGGCATCTGCGTGGGCATGCAGTTGCTGACCGCCCACTCCGACGAAGGGGATAGTGACATGTTGGGCATCGTACCGCTCCGTACCTTGCATTTCCAAGGCCGGGTGGTGGGCAAAGTGCCGCATATGGGATGGAACCAAGTGTTGCCGGCTGCAGGTTGTCCGCTCTTCCGGGATATCCCAGAAGGAAGCTATTTTTACTTTGTGCACTCGTATTTTATCGAATATAATGCTACTTTTACCGCTGCTTTAGCGCACTATGGGGTGGCGTTTTCCGCTGCGCTCCAACAGGGCAATTTCTACGGAGTGCAGTTCCATCCCGAGAAGTCAGGCAAGGCGGGCGAACAATTATTATTGAATTTTTCCGTGTTGTAAAAGCGGGCGATGTACCGCGCTACGGTGATGCCATCCGCGGGCCCCAACGGCAGCCTCGGCATCCAAAATAAACTCAACAAAATATTATGTATATTATTCCAGCGATCGATGTCCTAGACCAAAAAGTGGTGCGCCTGCGCGAAGGTAACTATGGTGACGTGACTACCTACGACGTAACCTTGGAAGGGATGATCGAACAGTACCAGGCCAAGGGCACCGAGCTTGTGCATATCATTGACCTGAATGGCGCAAAGGGCGACTTTTCCAATCAACAGTATCTCTTCGATGTCTTGAAGAAGACGGAGATGAAGGTCCAATATGGAGGGGGCGTTCGCAGCATCGAGAAAATCCGCGAATTGATCGACGCCGGCGTGCATCGCGTCATCGTGGGTACCCAAGCCATTACCAACCCCACTTTCCTGGATGAGTTGAGCACGCTCAACGTCGGGAAAACCAAGCTTTCGGACCATATCGTCATCGCCATCGACGTGCTTGACGAGGTCATTAAATATTCGGGCTGGATTGAAAGCTCGCCGCTAAAATTGATGGACTATATCGACCGTTGCCTGTCGCTCGGCTTCTTCCGCTTTCTATGCACCGACATCAATAAAGATGGCAAACTGGGCGGCGCAGGCGTGGAACTTTACCAGAAGTTGCTCGAACATTCGCCGATTATCAAGCTTATCGCCTCCGGCGGAATCAGCTCGATGGCCGATATCGAGGCGTTGCACGCCATCAATGTCGAGTCTTGTGTAGTGGGCAAGGCAATCTACGAAAACCGCATCTCCATTGACGAGATCAAAGACTGGAACCTGAAATCGCTGATTAGCTTTTAAGCATGTTAGCCAAACGCATTATCCCTTGCTTGGACGTCAAGGACGGGCGCACCGTCAAAGGCGTCAATTTCGTCGACCTGCGGGATGCGGGTGACCCCGTGGAGCTTGCGTGGGAGTATTCCCGCCAAGGGGCGGACGAGCTGGTTTTTCTGGATATCGCCGCCACGCACGAAGGGCGCAAGACTACCGTTGAGCTCGTACGCGCGGTAGCCAAGCAGATTAACATCCCGTTTACCATTGGCGGGGGGATAAACGAGCTGGCCGATGCACATACCTTGCTGAACGCTGGAGCCGACAAGGTTTCGATTAATTCGGCTGCCGTGCGCAACCCGGCGCTCATTGACGAACTCGCCGCCGCGTTTGGAATCCAGTTCGTCGTCGTGGCGGTGGATACGCGGCACGTCGACGGCAAGAATTACGTGCACCTGAATGGGGGCCGGCTGAAAACCGATATCGAAACGGAAGACTGGATCAAAGAGGCCGAAAGCCGCGGCGCCGGCGAGATCCTGCTGACCTCCATGGATCACGACGGTACCAAAGCGGGATTCGATTGTGGGCTGCTGAAGAAGATCAACGATAGGCTCTCCATCCCACTCATAGCTTCCGGCGGCGCGGGAAACATACAGCACTTCGTGGACGTATTCGAACAGGCACAAGTGGATGCTGCCCTCGCTGCGTCGGTATTCCACTACGGCGAAATCTTAATCCCGGAACTGAAGGATGCTTTGCGGGAGCGGGCGATCGAAGTTAGGTAGATCAATAAATAGCGCAAACATGGTGGATTTTGAAAAAGGAGACGGCCTGGTGCCGGCAATCGTTCAGGACGCCCAGACGCTGGAGGTGCTCATGTTAGGATACATGAACGCTGCCGCCTGGCAAAAAACCCAAGACGAAGGGCGCGTCACCTTCTATTCGCGTAGCAAGGGACGCTTGTGGACCAAAGGCGAGGAAAGCGGCAATTTCCTGCAGGTGGTGAGCATCCATGTAGACTGTGATGGGGATACCGTTCTCATCAAGGCCCATCCCGCCGGCCCTACTTGCCACAAGGGCACCCGAAGCTGCTTCGATACCGAATACGGGCCAAACTTTATCCTCCAGCTCGAACGCATAGTTCAGCATCGCATAGACCATCCCGTAGCCGAATCCTACGTCAATCGACTTCGCCAACGCGGAATCAACAAGATTGCCCAAAAAGTGGGAGAAGAAGCCACCGAGACGGTCATAGCGGCATTAGCCGAAAGCGAGGCAGATTTGATCAACGAGGCTTCGGACCTGGTTTTCCACCTCATCGTATTACTTCGCGAGAAAAGCGTAAGTTTGGAGCAGATTGCCAAAAACCTCGAGGGCCGGCATCAATAACGCCATATCTACGGCGTATTGGACGAGGCCTGCCCTTAGGTTAGTCCGCTGGCATGCATAACGCCCGCCCTAAGCGGTACCGTGATGTTTAACTCAAAAAATCGCCAAAATGGAAATCCAGAAAGCAGGTACTTTGTCCGGGCATCAAAACCCGATATTCACCGTCGAAAACGGACCGTATCCGCATATGCTGTTCACCGCGGGCAACGATAAAGGTGTCGTGCAGTGGGATATGGAAACCCTGTCATTCAAGCGGATCTTATTGCCCGTACAGTCGTCGGTATACAAGCTTTACCACATTCCGCAAACGTCGTTGCTGGCCGTGGCCGAACGCCAGGGCCTGGTTACGATCGTAGACATTGATAGCGGCGATATCGTGGCTCGGCTTAACCACCACCAGCGTCCGGTGTTCGATATTATCTCGTTTTCCGATAAGGCGGAACTCGTGCTCTCGTCAGAGGATGGCACGGTGTCCGTGTGGGATTTGCGTAACTACAAGCTGATCTACCATTTTGCCGTGTCCGACCAGACTGTCCGTACAATCGCAATCAGCCCCGACGAGCGGACGGTCGTATTCGGTACCAAAGGCGGACAACTCAAGTTTTACGATGCCAGTGAGTATCGGTTGCGCGAGGAGCTGGACGCCCATACCATGCCGGTGACTTCGCTGCGATTTTCGCCTGATGGTGCCTACCTCCTCACGGGGGGGCGCGACGCGCAACTTAATGTGTACCGCGCAGGTGATTTTTCGCTAGAAACCACCTTCACCCCGCATATGTTTACCGTATACGCGATTGCGTACCATCCCGTTTTCCCCGTATTTGCCACAGGCAGCCGCGACAAAAGCATCAAGATCTGGTCGGCGGATGACTTCCGCCTCTTGCGTATTATCAGTGTCGAGCGAGGATTCGACTGCCATCGTTTGTCGATCAACGACATCACGTGGAACCCGCTGAAAAAGCAGCTGGTCTCTGTCAGCGACGACAAGACCGCGATGGTATGGGATGTCGAGGGCTAACGAAACCCGCCGGCCGGGCGGGGCTTCCCGATAGGGGTGCGTGCACGAAAGGATAAAATTAGTTACCTCTCGATAGAAAAACTCCCTATCTTTAACGACTTAAAACCTATTGCACATGTCATACAAGTCGAAGGAAGAAGTATTTTCAGAAGTGGAAGCCACCTTAAACCAACAAGGCTTCCGCATAGAGCAACAAGACCAAGCCCGCCCGTGGGGTGGTTTTTTTGTGATTGACGAAAGCCAAGCGCAGGAATTTGCCAACACCTATTTTAACGGGATTGACGTAGGCTCGCTCAAGATTGCTGGGAAACTCAGTCCCAAGATCCTTGTAGTTGCGCCCGGGAAGCGCCTATCCTGGCAATATCACCATCGTCGTGCCGAGATATGGCAAGTAGTGAGTGGTACGGTTGGGGTTGTGACGAGCGACACGGACGAAGAACATGCCCTGAAGCTATTGAATCCCGGCGATGTGATCCGACTTAACCAAGGCGAGCGCCATCGGCTGGTGGGTCTGGAAGGCTGGGGCGTTTTGGCCGAAATCTGGCAGCATACCGACGCCGACAATCCTTCTGACGAAGACGACATCGTGCGGGTGCAGGATGACTTTGGCCGGTAGCGGCCTTGCGCTAGTCCCGCTTGGAACCGGATAGGTCTGTGACGGCGTAGGGCTGTTGTACCGCGGCGTGGGCAGCCTGTTGGGCGATGATGGCCTGGGCTGCCGATACCCCTTCCGGTCGGAACTTGTCCACAGGGGCGAGCTCCCCAAATAAAGCCTCAAACCAAGTGCAGGCGGCCGTAAAGCGGCCGATGCCCTGGTCGAGGTGATAGCCGTCGCGCGTCAGGTTATCGCCGATGAAACTGGTCCGCGCGTTTTGGATGGCTGTCCCAGCAGGGACCAACAGGTCGATGGGCACCCATTGGGTGGCCTGCCGGGAAGCGTCCATGATTGCTTCGTACATCGTTTGCTGGTTGCGGTTGTAATGGGCAAACCCGTCGTGCGATGCGTCGGCGGCATAGGCCCAGGTCTGGTGGAAGATGATCTTAGCTCGGCCGTCGGTCGCCCCCTTAAGGTACCCGAAAAGTCCCGCCAGGGGCGTCTTGTAATGATCAAACTGGCCCGAAAGCGGGCTGGCTTGCTGCACGGAAATATAATCCCATTCTTCGTCGCCCAGTGCCGCCCGGATGCTGGTATTGGAGGCTTCCTGTTTGTTGCCGTCCACATCGGTTTTGCGGTAACGGTAGGCCTTGTTGTCTTCCAGGATGTTTTGCCAATGCAGCGAAAGTGGCGCCCCGCCGATATACAGGTTACCCACCACCATCTCTTTGCCGGCAGCTACGCCCAGCTCGTGCAAGTAGTTTTCAATAGCGTCTTCCGAGAAACTATTGCCGATGGCGAGTACACGCAGCACGCTGTCGTCGGCCGCTTGCGCCAAGGCCATGCCCACCGAAGAAGCTAGGAAAAAAAGGATGAAGAGGAATTGCCGGAGGTTTGCCATGATATGTGTGTTGCAAAGGTGATAATTTCTGACAATTCCAAAGATAGTTTTTTGTGAGGAATCGTGCGCATGCGATCGGGGATTCATCTAAACGGTTTTTTCGCGTTTTATCGCGCTATGTGTATATTTGATTTCAGCAATTAAACGAGCATGGCCGAGGAACTTACCCTAACGAACGGAACGAAAGAAGAACAATACGCCGCATTGCTGCCCCAATTGCGCGCACTGGTCGAGGGAGAAGACGACTTGATAGCGAATATGGCAAATGTTGCCGCGGCGCTCAAAAGCCAGTTTAATTTCTTTTGGGTGGGCTTTTACGTTGTAAAAGGAGAAGAATTGGTGCTCGGGCCGTTTCAAGGGCCCATTGCCTGTACGCGTATCACTAAGGGGCGTGGGGTGTGCGGCGCAGCATGGGCGCAAACCAAAACCCTGGTCGTGCCTGATGTCGACGCTTTCCCGGGCCACATCGCTTGTAGCTCATTGTCGCGATCCGAGATCGTAGTTCCCATTGTTCGCCGGGGTGAGGTGATTGGTGTATTGGACGTGGATAGCGACGAGCTGGACGCCTTCGACAACGTCGACCGCACTTTTCTCGAAGCAATCGTGGAGCTGGTTTAAAACCGGCCGCCCCAGACCAACCAGTCCGTGAGGTAAGCCGGATTGTACAGTATGTGTTACGCCCCATGTGCATGTGGATCGCCGCGGATTTCAGGGTGTAGATATTCATTTTTCTTTTTACATTTATCCCGCCGGCAGGTACGCTTCCGGCCAGCGGAATCGTCGGGCTAACCACGACCTGCCGCTGGCCCATCGTAGGCCATTGTCCGGTGTCACGTTAACGATAAACCTTGCAGAACTACGAGAAATCCGATTGGCAATATTTACTCAGTGTCCCGGTTATGGTGGCGGCATTGGGGTATTTTGTGGATATATATGATCTCTTGCTGTTCGGCATCGTGCGCATCGAGAGCTTGCGCGACCTGGGGCTGAGCGAGGCCGAGATCTCCTCGGTAGGGGCATCCATTCTTAATTGGCAAATGACC
>Ga0079224_100006931_pt1 | contig 15109 bp, 13 predicted proteins | sample Stecom2015_FD_80414 | JGI IMG/M metagenome (GOLD analysis project Ga0079224, IMG submission 80414) | Agricultural soil microbial communities from Utah to study Nitrogen management - Steer compost 2015 | ecosystem: Environmental > Terrestrial > Soil > Agricultural land | place: USA: Utah...
GGCGCGAGCGTAGCGCAGGGCTCCGGCCGCCGCCGTCGACAGCTGCATGCGGTCTGTCATTTCGCGAGCAGGCTCTCGCAAACGTTCGGCTTCACGACGTCGCTGCTGATCGCGCTCGCCTAAGCCGCGGGCGCGGCGCTGATCGCCGCCGTTCCGCTCTGCACGCTTATGCGCGGCTGCGAGGGGCGTATGGGCTTTCGCGGCTCCGCGCACGGGTGCGTCTCGGCATCGTGCTGCTCGCGGCCTGGATCGTTGCCGGTGTGTTCTTCGCGATGGTTCCCGAGGGGGGACTCGTTGGTTCAGTCGAGGTCGATGGCGCCGAGCACGAGCAGATAATAGCTCACGATGCCGATCACCTCGTCGTTCTCGATGACCGGGGCATGGCTGATTCCGCAGCGCTCGAAGAGCCGCGCGCAATAGCGGATCCGCATGTCGGGCCGCACCGCGATCACCGGTTTCGCCATGATCTCGTAGACGTTGACGCGCTCGGGAGCCCGATCCTTAGCAATCACCTCCTTCGCGATGTCGGAGAAGAGCAGCATGCCGTACTCGTCCCGCTCGTTGCGCTTCTCGACGATCAGGCTCGTGGCGCCGACGCGTTTCATGATGCGCATCGCCTCCATCACGTCGGTGTTGCCGTCGACGAACGTGACGCTGGTGCGCATCACGTCGCGAACAGTGACGTCGTCCTTCATATCTGCTCCTCCAACACTCCCACCAGCTTCTCTGCCTGCCTCACGACGCCCACGGCGTCCTCCACGTCAATCTGAATCGCCATGCCCGTGCCGGGCCTGGCGTCGAACTCGCCGACGTCGCGAATGTGCTCCAGTATTCTACGGCTCAGATGCTCCTCGACGATCATGAGCAGGATATCGCGGGGTGCCGCCAACGACATGCCGAAGAAGGTCGTCTGCTTCTTCATTCCCTGTCCGCGCGCGTGATGGATGACGGTGCAGCCGGTTGCGCCGCTCTCGCGCGCCGCCTGCATGATGGTGTCGGTCATGCGGTCCTCCGCGAAGACGACCAGCAGCTTGAAGTGCATCTCGATTCTCCTTGCGGCTAATCCGGTTCCCGGCTGCGGCGGCTGAGCCACTTCTCGGCCAGCATCGCGATCTGTGCGTAACCGAGGACCGTGATGGCCGGGACCGTGCACGCCATCGCGACCATGCCGAAGCCGTCGAGGAGCGGGTTGCGCGCGGGGATGAGCTCGGCGAGGCCGAGCCCGAGCGCGGCAACGACGGGCACGGTGACGACGGTTGTGCTGACGCCGCCGGTGTCGTAGGCGAGCGGCAGGATCGCGCGAGGCGCGGTCAGCGTCTGGACGAGAATGATCAGGAACACCGTGCCCAGGCACCAGTGGAGCGGAATGCCCGTAACGACCCGCATGCAGCCCAGCGTCACGCCGAGCGCGACGCCGATCGCCGCCGCGATCCTCAAGCCCCACGTGTTGATCGCGCCGCCCGTCATCTCGTTGACTCTCTGCGCCACGGTGGACAGCGCGGGCTCGGCGATCGCGGCCGCGAACGTTATGCAAAACGCGAAGAGGTAGATCAGGTGGAAGCTGCCCCAGACCGGCGCGGCGGACTGGTCGTGGGCGCTCGGCGGCGAAAGCTGCTCGACCATCATGCGCCCCGCCGGGAACAGGGCCTTGTCGACCCCGAGGATCAGCAGCCCGAGGCCGGCCGTCACGAACACGAGCCCGGCGATGACGCTCCTCGCGTGGGCGAGCTTCTGCCGCAGCACGATGCAGTAGATGAACAGCATGAACAACGCGACCGGCAGCACGTCCTTGGCCGTCGCTGCGAAGGTGCCCGGCAGCTCCCGAATCAGATCCACGTGAGAAGGACCCGGTATGCCATGACGAAAACCATCGGCATGACGATCACCAGCGCGATGGTACCGAATCCGTCGCTCATCGCGTTGCGCCCGGCGAGCGAGGACGCGAGGCCGATGCCGAGCGCGGTCACGAGGGGGACGGTGATGATCGACGTCGTGACGCCGCCGGCGTCGGACGCGATGCCGACGGTATCAGGCGGCGCCACGAACGTCAGGGCGACCACGAGGACGTAGCCGCCGATCACGAACGGCGGCAGAGGCCAGCCGAACACGATGCGCACGACGCCGAGCGTGAGCGCGCAGCCCACGGCCAGGGCGACGACGAACCGCAGGCCGAACGCGTAGCGGGCGATCGATTCCGGGGAGTGAGGGATCGTGCCGCCGGCCGCCGCGGCCCTCGCCGCTTCCGACGCCACCGCAGTCAGCGCGGGCTCCGCGAACGTGGTCCCGAAGCCGAGCAGGAACGCGAACACGACGAGCCACAGGAAGCTGCCGCGCACCGCGAGCGCGTTCGCGAGCGCTTCCCCGAGCGGGAAGAGGGCGAGCTCGAGACCGTAGATGAGCAGCACGAGCCCCGCGACGACGAGGAGCGTGCCCTCGATCAGCGGGAAGAGGCGCGAGATCGGCTGTCCGAGGACGATGCAATGAAAGAACAGGACGACGAGGACGAGGGGCGCCATGTCGCGGACCGTGCCGAGAACCATGCGCCCAAACAGCCTCATACCCCGTCCGTTCGAATAAAACGACCTCGCGCGTCTTTAACGGGGCGCGGCGTCTCGCGCGCGTGACGTTCCGCAGATCCAGGCCACGGTCCCGATTGGTGGATAGTAGCGAACGAACGGGCTCGTCCGCCAGGATCTGCAAGCAGACGGGCCGACTGCCAACGCTTCGGATTCCACGTAGTGGCGGTCCGCCGACGGATCGAGCCGCTGAGCACGTCGGTCGAGCGGCGCGTCGGTCCGACGGCGCCGGGCGCTAGCGGGGGCTCCGTGCGGCCGGGCGAGGCTTCGGCCGGTCCGTGCGAAGGACTCGCCAGCGGCCGGCGTCCGCTTCGAACGTGTATTCGTGCAGCTCGGCGAGCCGGTTGTCCGCGTCGAAGATCGCGACGCGCGGCCTGAGGTGCTCGAGCTCCGCGAGCTCGACGTCCGCGCGGGCTGCGATGATCAGCTCGTCCCCGACCTGGCACGAGCGCGCGGCTGCTCCGTTCAGCGCGCAGCCTCGTCCGCCGCGCTCGCCGTGGATCACGTAAGTGCTGATCCGAGCCCCCGTCGTCTTGTTCCAGATCTCGACGAACTCGAACGGCAAGAGCCCGACCTGCTCGCAGTGCTCGGGATCGAGCTCGATCGAGCCCTCGTAATGCAGGTCCGCGCCGGTGACGCGCAGGCCGTGCAGCTTCGCGATCATGATCGAACGTCTCAAGGGGAACTCCGGATCATCCGCGCCGCGGCGAGGAGCCGGCCGGCCAGGACGCGGTCCAAGCATTCTCGTGGGAGCGCAACTCTATCCGCGCGTCCGGCAAGCGGCAAGCGCTTCGAAAGGTGACCTGACGCCATTTTTCCGAAGAACGGTGTCTGACACCATTTTCTCGGCGCGGTTGTGTAGGGCTGCACAATCGGCGAAGATTGTGTAGGAAGGTGTAACGGAGTCCGGCGTTGGCAACGGTCAGGAAGCAGATCCTGCTGAGCGAGGCGCAGAACGAGCGCCTGCGCCAGCTCAGGGCCGAGACGGGCGTCTCCGAGTCGGAGATCGTCCGCCGGGCGCTCGAGGCGTACGATCCGGGCGGCGGCGCGGGCGCGGAGGCCGGCGAGGAGATCCGGGACGCGCTCGCCGCGCTCGTCGAGCAGAACGCGAAGACGGCGCGCGCGCTCGAGACCGCCGAGGCGGAGGTCGCCGCCACCGAGGAGTACCTGCGTGAGCTGCGCGCGCAGCGCACCGGTGAGGCAGAAGGGCTGCAGAAGAGCGCGCGGGCGGCGGCCGGATCGGCGCAGAGGCGTCAGCGCCGGGCGACGGGAGGGGGCCGGCGATGATGCGCGACGTGCTGAAGGCCCTGCGCGAGACGATCCTCCTGTCGCAACGCGTCGAGACGGTCGGCTCGCAGGTCGCGGCGCTCGCCCGCACGTCGCGGGAGGAGCTCGGTGCGCTGCGCGGCGATATCGTCGCGCTGCGCGAGCGGGTGACCCGCATCGAGGCCTTTCTCGAGGCGGCGAAGATGTTCGCGGACCGCAATCGCCTCGAGCCGCCCGGCGGCGACAGGTAACGGCCGAGTCCGAGTCACCAGCGGAAGCTGTAGCTGATATTCACGGTCCGCGGCGCGCCGAGATTGCGAAACGCGTACGACGAGCCGTCGAGGTCGCGGACGCCTCGGCCGAGCGACGTCGCGTAGTCCTCGTCGAGCGCGTTCTCGATCCGCGCGCCGATGCGATGGCGGCGTGCGGCGTCGAGGTAGTAGGCGGCCGAGAGATCGACGACGCGGTATCCGCCGTGCTCGATGCGCCCGATCCGGCTCACGTCGTCGAACACGTCGCCGACGCGGAGCACCGAGACGCCGAGCTCGACAGGCGCGGCGGCCGGACGGTACGTGAGCGCGAGCTTCGCGATCGCTTTCGGAATGTCCTCGATCTGCTCGGACGAGCCGGCGAGCCGCGCGTCGGTTGCCGTGTAGCTGAAGCTCGCCGAGAGCGTATCGGTCAGCCTGCCGTTCAGCACGAGCTCGAAGCCGTCGAACTTCGCGGTCTGGTCGAAGTTGGTGTAGATGCCGTCCGGGAACTCCGGGTCGTCGAAGTCGATGCCGATCAGGTTCTCGACCTCGCGCGCGAAGTAGACGATCTGCCAGCCTAAGGCGCCGCTCGCGGAGTTGCCGCCGAGGCCGATCTCGACGTTGCGGCTCTCCTCCGACTCGAGGTTCGGGTTACCCCTCTCGCAGCAGTCCCGCAGATAGAGCTCCTCGGCGTCCGGAAGGCGGAATGACGTGCCGATCTGCCCGCGCAGGTACAGCCGGTCCGTGAGGCTATGGCGGCCGCTGAAGTTCCACACGGTGCCGTCCGCGTTGCCGCTCGTCGTGTTGTAGCGCACGCCGAATGCGAGATCGGAGTCCGGCAGCACGGTGTCGGACGTGCGCACCTGACCGTAGACGGCGTGCGCCGTCTCGGTCTTGTCGTCGATCAGCCAGACGTCGTCGTGCCCCCAGAAGCGCTGGTAGTCGTAGCCGACCGAGTACTCGATCGCGTCGTTCGCGCGGATGCTCGCGAGCGCCGTGACGCCGTAGTCCTCGAAGCCCCAGAAGGCGTTGTCGAACAGCACGGTCTGCGTGCCGGTCAGCGTCCCGTCCGGCCCGATGTCGTTGCGCACGTCGTCCCAGCGGGTGTCCCAGTCGTGATAGTAGGCCTTGACGTACAGGTCGACGTCGTCGCCGAGCGCGTAGTCCCACTTCAGCGTCACCAGGTCCTCGACCCGCCGGTTCTCGCGCTTCGCGATGCCGTACGGCAGCGCGTTGTCGACCGCGTTGTCGGTGCGCTGCACGAGCACGGACAGCCGCGACCCGGGGGAGAAGTCGTAGCCGTACTTGAGGCCGAAGGTCGAGACCTCGTAGCCGCGCTTGCGAGCCGTCGCGCTCGGCTCGAAGTCCTCGTCCGCGTAAGGCGGAAAGCCGTCCGACTCGTCGCGCGAGCCGAACAGCACGAAGTTGTGGCCCGCAAACCCCGTGCGGTAGTCGGCGGAGACGTGCGTGCCGTCGTGCTCGTCGAAGCCGATGTCGACGCTGCCGCCGGGCTCGCCGGTGAACGAGCTCGTGACGATGTTCACGACGCCGGCGATCGACTGCGTGCCGTAGAAGATGCCCTGCCCGCCGTACAGCACCTCGATCCGGTCGATCGTGTGCGCCGGGATCGTGTCGAGCGGCGTCGTCGTGTTGTACAGCCGGTTCGCGATGCGCACGCCGTCGACGAGGAACAGCACGTCTTCGCAGCGCGAGCCTTGTAACGAGCAGTTCATGTAGTCGAACGGGCCGTTCTTCGGCGCGACATAGAACGCCGGGACCTGCATCTGCAGCGTCTGCGACAGGTCGTTGAAGCCGCCGAGGTCGATCGCCGCACGGTCCACCGTCTCGAGACGGTTACCGAAGCGCTCGAGCTCCTGCGGGATCGTCTCTTCGAGACGTCGTCCGGTGACGACGACCTCCTCGACGGCCGGCTGCGCGTACGCGGGGGCCGCGACGGCGGCTCCGACGGCCGCCGCGAGCGGCCACGTGAGAAGGAGTGGAGGCTTGATCATGGCTCTTCGGCGAACGCGAGCGTCGCGCCCGCGAGCAGGGCTGCAGAGATACGCCGAAGATAGCCGCTTCGCGCGGATACCGAGAGTTATGTACGGTTGATTAACCGTTAACGCTACGCGTCGAGCCGCCCCAGAGGCGTCGGGAGGCGCGCTCCGCGCCCTCCACGAGCGCACGAAGCTTCTTGAAAGCGATCCCCGGATCGACGCGCGCGGTCCCGGCGAACGTGCCGAATCCGCAGTCCGTCCCGGCGATGACCCGCTCGCGCCCGACGATGTCGGCGTACTGGCAAAGCTGCTGCGCGACGAGCTCCGGGTGCTCGACGTAGTTCGTCGTCGTCATGATGCAGCCGGGGATCAGAATCTTGTCCTCCGGAATGCGGGCGGCCTTCCACACGGCCCATTCGTGCCGGTGGCGCGGGTTCGCGGCCTCGAACAGCACGGCCTGCGGCTTCGCCTTCAGCACGATGCGGAGGATCCGCTCGAGCGGGATGTCGTGGTCATGCGGCCCCTCGTAGTTCCCCCAGCAGATGTGCATACGCATCGCCTCCGCGGGGATGTTCCGGACGGCGTCGTTCAGTGCCTCGACCTGATGCTCCGCGCGCTTCAGGAATTCCGCGTCGGAGAGCTCCTGAAAGCCCGTGTGACGCGCCATCGCGAGGTCCGGGCAGTCGAGCTGCAGCAGGAAGCCGGCGGCGACGATCGCCTCGTACTCCTCGCGCATCGCGGCCGCGATCGCCTCGACGTAGGCCTCGTGCGACGGATAGAAGCGGTTCTGCTGGAACGCCGAGATGACGCCCGGCGACGCCGCGTTCATGAACACCTCCGCCGGACGGTGACGCTCGACCGCGGCGCGCAGGTTCTCGAGGTCCTTCTCGAGCGCCGTGCGATCGACGACCTCGATCGGCCCCACGCACGCGGCGCGCCGGAACCGCTGCGGTCCGATCATCCTCGCCATCGCCTCGCGAAACTCCGGATGCGGCGCGAGATCGAGGTGCGGCGGCCGCGGATGATGGCCCGCGAACCCGGACAGCCGGTCCTTGACGTACGTCGCGTAGCCGATCTTCGCGGTCTCGCCGTCGCTGACGACGTCGAGGCCGAGCTCGACCTGGCGCGCGACCGCGTCGTCCACGGCACGCGCGACCTCCGCGTCGAGCGCCGCGCGGTCGAAGGGCTCGCCGCGTTCCTGCTTCAGCAGCAGCTCGAGCACGGCCTGCGGGCGGGGCAGGCTGCCGACGTGGGTCGTCAGGATGCGTTCGCTGCTCCGCAACATGGGGTCCGGCCGCTCCTATACACTTGCCGCCTCGTTGAACGGGCTTCGGGGCCATTGTCGCCCAACGCGCCGCTGCCGTGCTCGTTCGTCGTGTCTCGAGCACCGCTTCCCATGAGCCGCAAAGCGCCGTCGTCGCCGCTGACCCCGAGGTCGATCCTCTCGATCGCGGTGCCGGTCATGATCTCGAACGTGACGACGCCGCTGCTCGGCGTCGTCGATACCGGCGTGGTGGGCCGCATCCCGGATCCGGCTTACATCGGCGCGGTCGCGATCGGCGCGCTGATCTTCACGTTCGTGTTCTGGGCGTTCGGCTTCCTCAGGATGGGCACGACGGGCCTGACGGCGCAGGCCCACGGCGCAGGCGACGCCGGCGAGGTGCTCGCGGTCCTCGGCCGCGCGCTCCTGATCGCGGCCGCGGCGGGCGGCGCGATCATCCTGCTCGAGCGGCCGATCGGGGCCGCCGCGTTCGCGATCCTCGACGGCAGCGAGCGGGTCGAGTCGCTCGCCCGCGACTACTTCCAGATCCGGATCTGGGCGGCGCCCGTGACGCTCGTGAACTACGCGCTGCTCGGCTGGTTCATCGGGCTCGGCCGAACCGACCTCGGCCTCGTGCTGCAGCTGCTGCTGAACGTCACGAACATCGCGCTCGACGTGCTCTTCGTGCTCGGCTTCGGCTGGGACGTCCGCGGCGTCGCGCTCGGCACGCTGCTCGCGGAAACGGCCGCCGCCGCGGCGGGCCTCGCGATCGCGTGGCGCGAGGCGCCGCGCCTCGGCGGGCGCTTGTCGCTCGACCGGGTGCTCATTCCGGCGCGCCTCAAGCGGACGTTCATGGTGAACGTCGACATCATGGTCCGGACGCTCGCGCTTCTTGCCGTTTTCGTCTGGTTCAACGCCGAGAGCGCCCGGCAAGGCGATGTGATCCTCGCGGCGAACGCGGTGCTGCTGCAGTTCTTGAGCGTCGCCGCATTCTTTCTCGACGGTCTCGCGTTCGCGACGGAGACGCTGGTCGGTCGAGCGGTCGGCGCGTCGGATCGGGCCGGCCTCGTTCTCGCTGCCCGGATGGCGACGATCTGGGCGGCCGGGATCGCGGCCGTGATCTCGGCCGCGCTCGCGGCTTTCGGGCCCACGCTGATCGACTTGCTGACCGTTGATGCGGCCGCCCGCGCCGCGGCCCGGGCCTATCTGCCGTGGGCCGCCGCGGCGCCGCTGCTCGGCGTCTGGGCGTTCCAGCTCGACGGCATCTTCATCGGCGCGACGCGGACGGTGGACATGCGCAACGCGATGCTCCTGTCGCTCGGAATTTTCCTGACGGCGTGGTGGCTGTTGCGCGGGCACGGTAACCACGGCCTCTGGGCGGCGTTCTACGTGCACTACTTCGCCCGTTTCGGGTCGCTCGCGTACTTCTATCCGCGCCTCGTGCGCTCGGTTCCGGGGTGAGGGTAAGCTTGACGCGGGACGCATGAGCCGGCCGGTCCGGGGAGGGGCTTGATGGCCGAAACGAATCCATCGGCGACGGCGAGCGCCGGAGGCGGCGCCGGGCCGAGCGACGGGCAGCGCGACGCGCTGGAGGGGACGATCGGCAGCCTGCTGAAGGGCGGATTCGGCGAAAGTCTGTTTCGCGCGCATTTCGAGAACCTGCCCGGGCCCGCGTACATCTGGCGGCGCGCGGGCGAGGACTTCAAGCTCGTCGCGTTCAACAAGGCGGCCGTCGAGCGCGTGCGCCAGGTCGCGAAGGAGTTCGTGATGGGCTGCAGCGCGGCCGAGCTGCAGCAGGGCCTCGACTTCGTCGGCTTGCTGGACGAGTGCCTGCGCAGCGGGCGCGTCCGACAGATCGAGCTCGACTACCGGTATCGGTCGGGGATCACGCGGCGGCTCTCGGTCACGCTGATCCCGATCCACTCCGAGCACGTCGTGCATCACACCGAGGACATCACCGAGCGGCACGAGGCGGAGCAGGCGCTGCGCGCGTCCGAGGCCCGCTCGCGCGCGCTGATGGACGCGCACCCGGACATGATGATGCGCGTCTCGCGGGACGGCGTGTACCTCGACGCGCACGTCCCGGAGCAGATCACGCGCCTGCTCGGCTTCCGCAGCGAGCACTTCGTCGGCAAGCGCATCGACGAGCTGTTCGATGCCGAGTTCGCGCGTATGCACGCGGTCTATCGCGCGAAGGCGCTCGAGACGGGCGACGTGCAGAAGTGGGAGTACACGCGCACCGTCCGCGGCATACGGCGCTTCGTCGAGGCGCGCTTCGTGCGCAGCGGCGAGAACGAGGTCATGGTCACGGTGACCGACGTGACCGATCGCATCGACCTCGAGAGGCAGATCGTGAGCAGCGTCGAGCGGGAGCGCTATCACATCGGGCACGACTTGCACGACGGGCTCGGCCAGATCCTCACCGGCGTGAAGCTGATGCTCGAGCCGCTGCGCAGGAAGCTGCCGGCGAGCGACAGCCTCGACGGCAGGACGCTGCAGCAGGCCGTCGACCTGATCAACCAGGCGATCGCGCAGACGTCCGAGCTCGCCCGGGGGCTGAGCCCCGTGCCGCGGGAGGCGGGCGTCACGCTGCGTCACGCGCTCGAGCAGCTCGCGAAGCGCTCGCAGTCGGTGTTCGGCGTCGCATGCCGGGTGCACGCGACGGCCAAGCTCGATCAGCTGAGCGAGGAGAGCGCGAACAACCTCTACCGCATCGCGCAGGAGGCCGTGACCAACGCGGTCAAGCACGGCAAGGCGACGGAGGTCGACATCCGCGCGAAGGTGTCCGCGGACGGCCTGACGCTGACCGTCGAGGACAACGGTATCGGCTTCAAGCGCGTGAAGACGCCGGGTGCCGGCATGGGGATGCACATCATGCGCTATCGCGCCCGCGCGATCGGCGGCGAGCTCACGGCGAAGACGCGTCCCGCCGGCGGAGCGGTCGTCTCTTGCTTCTGTCCGTTCCCGTCCCCGCCGGAGCCGTTCGCGGCGGGACGCGACACGCCCGCCCCGTGAGAGGCGGCGCGGGGCGCTACCGGTCCGCGTGCAGCTCGCGCTCGCCGCCGACGGGCGGCTCGATGGCCGCAAGCCAGTCGCGCGTGTCGCGGCCGGCGCCGCTCTCGAGCCACGCGAACACCACGCTGTGCCACAGCACGCGCTGCACGTAGTCGCGCGTCTCGTTGTACGGAATGTTCTCGATCCACACGTCCGCATCGAGCGGACGTCGGGGTAACCAGCGCCGTGCGGCGTTCGGGCCGGCGTTGTAGCCCGCGAGGGCGAGCGGCAGCTGGTCGGCGAACTCATCGAGCAGCGCGCGCAGCTCCGCCGCGCCGAGCGCGAGGTTGATCTCCGGCACGAGCAGGTCCGCGCGCGTCGGCTCCGGGCGATCGAGCCGGCGCGCGATCCGCCGCGCGGTGTCGGGGAGGAGCTGCGCGAGGCCGAGCGCACCCGCCGCGGACGCCGCGTCCGCCCGGTACAGGCTCTCCTGCCGCACGACGGCGTAAAGGAGCGTCGGATCGACGCCTGCGAGCGCGGCGGCGCCTGCGACGGCGTCGTCGTATGGCGTCGGGTAGAGCAGACGGTAGTCGTCGAAGATCCGGTGCGACGTGGCAGTCGCGACGCCCATGTCGTACCAGCCCCAGCTCATCGCGAGATGGATGCTCTGCACGCCGTCGTCGGCATCGAGCGCCGCCGTGCCGTAGCGCCACTCCGCGGCCGCCTCGGCCGGCATCCGTGCGCGGAGCAGCTCGCGGGCGCGCACGAATGGCGGCCGCGCGGCGATCTGCCCGATTCGCCGGGCGTCGACCGGCACCGCCGTTTGCCTCGGCGTCATCGGCACGCCGAGGCGTGCCGCCGCCAGCGCGGCGTAGTAGTTGTCCGTCGGCAGCACGCTGCGGTAGAGCTCGCGCGCGCGGCCGCGCTCGCCCGCCTGCTCGGCGGCGCGGGCCGCCCAGTAGCGCCATCGGGTCTCGTCCCGCTGGGCGGGCGACATGGCGGCTATCGCCTCCGCCGCGCGGCCGAAGTCGCCGGCCCAGAGCGCGGCGCGCGCGAGCCAGCCGAGCGCGTAATCGTCGAGATGCTCGGGCGCGACGCGCGCGAAGATCTCGAGCGCTTCCGGCCGGCGGTCCCACGCGAGCCCGAGCGCGAGCGCGAGCATCGCCCGGCTCGTCTCGTCGCGGTCGAGCCCGAAGGCTTCGACGAGCGCGGGCAGGCGCTCGAGCGCCTCGGCCGGCTGGTTGCGCGCGAGGCGCCGCCAGCCGTCGGCGAGCGCGCCTTCGGGAAGCGGGGTGTCGGGCGCGGCGATCAGGCGGTCGAGCGTGTCGCGCGGGCGCTCGATCAGATCCGCCCAGCGCAGCCACGGCGCCGCCCGCCCGGCGGGCAGGCGGCCCGCGATCACGCGCGCGAAGCCGGCATTGCCGTTCTCGAGGAGCAGCCGGACGCGCCCTTCGATCAGGTCGGCCGTCATCAGGCCCTCGGCGCGCAGCCACTGGAAGACCGGCTCGCAGTCGAGCGGCAGCCGGCGGCCGGTGAGCCACACGTCGACGATCTCGGGCGCGATCCCGTCCACGTCGCCGACGCCGATGCGCGCCCGCAGCGTCGCGCAGCGCAGCGCTTCGCCGCCCGTGCCGGGGTCCGCCTCGGCGAGAAGCGCGTCCCACAGCTCACGCCGCGCGAGGCTCTCGAGACGGGCGCGGCGGACCGCGCGCGTGACCGGCTCGTCGCCGTGGCGCTCGAGAAAGGCGCGCGACGCGGCGTCGGCGTCCGCGCCGGGGCCGTCCGCGGTCTCGAGGGCGCGCACGAGCCGCGCGGCCTCGAGGTACGGATAGAGCGGATAGGCGCGCAGCCGCGCACTGTCGTCGGCGCCGCCGGCCGCGCCCGCCCGGGCTGCGCGCAGCGCCGCGAGGAACTCCGCCCGGGCCTCGGCGAGCGATGCCTCGGACTCGGCCTCCGCGAGCGGCGCCTCGCCGTGCTCGTCCGCGATGAGCTTCGGCACGCCGAGCAGCACGGCCGAGACCGTCAGCGCGGCGATCCGGCACCCGGCCTCCCGTGCCGGGCCGTTTCGCCGCGAAGCTCGCCGTGGATCGTGACGTCGCATTCGCCTCCCTGTGCCGTCGTTCGCGGCTTCGTCCGTCCGTCAGCGCGTGTGCTGGGTCCTGAAGCGCTTGCCGCGTGCGGTGCCGCCGCCGCGCTCCGCCGGCCGGCCCGTCGGCTTACGGCGGCCTTCCGGCGTGCGGCCGGTGCCCTTCGGCTGATATCTCGGCACGAGATGCCGCTTGCCATTGCCGATCAGGTCCTCCCTGCCCATGCGGATCAGCGCCTCGCGCAGCATCGGCCAGTTGTTCGGGTCATGGTAACGGAGAAAGGCCTTGTGCAGTCGGCGGACCTTGAGGCCCTTCGGCACGTGCACGTCCTCGCTGTCGCGCGTGACGCGCTTCAGCGGATTCTTGCCCGAGTGGTACATCGCGGTCGCCGTCGCCATCGGGCCCGGCAGGAAGGCCTGCACCTGATCCGCGCGAAAGCCGTTCCGCTTGAGCCACAGCGCGAGCTCGAGCATGTCCTCGTCGGTCGTGCCCGGATGCGCCGCGATGAAGTACGGGATCAGGTACTGCTCCTTGCCCGCCGCCTTCGAATAGCGATCGAAGAGCTTCTTGAACCGGTAGTACGTGCCGAGGCCCGGCTTCATCATCTTCGACAGGGGCCCTTCGGAGATTGCCTCCGGCGCGATCTTGAGATACCCGCCGACGTGGTGCTGCGCGAGCTCCTTGACGTACTCGGGCGATTCGGCCGCGAGGTCGTAGCGCACGCCCGACGCGATCAGCACCTTCTTCACGCCGGGCAGCGCCCGCGCGCGGCGATACAGGCTGATCAGCGGCGCGTGGTTCGTGTCGAGATTCGGGCAGATGCCCGGATACACGCAGGACGGCCGCCGGCACGCCGACTCGATCTCGCGGCTCTTGCACGCGAGGCGGTACATGTTCGCGGTCGGGCCGCCGAGATCGGAGATGACGCCGGTGAAGCCCGGCACCGTGTCGCGAATCGTCTCGATTTCGTTGAGGATCGATTCTTCGCTGCGGCTCTGGATGATTCGCCCCTCGTGCTCGGTGATCGAGCAGAACGTGCAGCCGCCGAAGCAGCCGCGCTGGATCGTGACCGAGAAGCGGATCATCTCGTACGCCGGAATGCGCGCGTCCCCGTAGCTCGGGTGCGGGCGGCGCGTGTAGGGCAGCTCGTAGATCCGGTCCATCTCGGCCGTCGTGAGCGGCACCGGCGGGACGTTCAGCCACACGTCCGTGTCGCCGTGGCGCTGCACGAGGGCGCGCGCGTTGCCGGGGTTCGCCTCGGTGTGCAGGAGCCGCGATGCATGCGCGTAGAGCACCGGGTCGCCGCGCACCGCATCGAAATCCGGCAGCCGGATGTAGCTCTTGTCGCGGTCCGCGCGCGGCACGCGGCGCGCGAAGCGCACGACGTGCACGCCGGGCTCCGCGGCGTTCGCGGCCCGGCGCCGCTCGGGCGTCATCGCGTAGGGGTCCGGATGCGCGTCGATCGCGCCCGGCGTGTCGATGTCCGTCGAGTCGATCTCGGTCCAGCCCGGGCCCGCCCGCGAGCCGACGAACGCGGTGCCGCGCACGTCGCGGATCTCGTCCGGCGCCTGTCCCGCGGCGAGCCGGTGCGCGATCTCGACGACCTGCCGCTCGCCGTTGCCGAAGACGAGCAGGTCCGCTTTCGAGTCGAGCAGGATCGAGCGGCGCACCTTCTCCTGCCAGTAGTCGAAGTGAGCGATCCGGCGAAGGCTCGCCTCGATCCCGCCGATCACGATCGGCACGTCCGGGTAGGCTTCGCGCGCACGCTGGGAGTAGACGATGACGGCGCGGTCCGGCCGCTTGCCGCCGACGCCGTGCGGCGTATACGCGTCGTCGCTGCGCCTGCGCCGATCCGCCGTGTAGCGGTTCACCATCGAATCCATGTTGCCCGCCGTGATGCCGAAGAAGAGCCGCGGGCGGCCGAGCCGCATGAAGTCGGCCTTCGAGCGCCAGTCGGGCTGCGCGATGATGCCGACCCGAAACCCCTGGGCTTCGAGCACGCGGCCGATGATGGCCATGCCGAAGCTCGGGTGGTCCACGTACGCGTCTCCCGTGACGATGATCACGTCGCATTCTTCCCAGCCGAGCGCCGCCATCTCCTCCCGCGACATCGGCAGCACCGGCGCGGGCGTCAAGCGCGCGGCCCAGTGCTTGCGGCGGGCGAAGAGATCGGGAGCGGACGGAGCGGTGAGGGCGGCCATGAGCACGTCGACGAGGCGGGGGCCCCAAGTGTAGCCCGCATGGCTCGCTGGCGGCACCCGGCGGGGCGCGTGCCGTCGCGGATGCCTGCTGCGCTCAGTCCCGGTTCAGCTTGGGTTCGCTGTAATCGAGGCGAACGGACGGAGGACCGGAGACCGTCATGAAAGCGAAGCGTCTCGAGTGTCTGTGTCTGCTGGCGTGCCTTTCCGCCGCCTGGCCGCTCGGCGCGGCCGAGCAGGCCGAAGGCGAGCATGTCGTGCGCGCCGCGTCGGGCTACAAGGCCGAGCGCGACCCGGACACGCTGCGAGAGATCGGCTCCTTCACCGAGCGGCGGATCGCGCCTTCCGAGCGGATCGTGCGCCCGAGGAGCGCGCCGAAGGACGGCGAATCGTACACGGCGTCGGCGTTCCTGTCCGATCACTGGATCTACGACGCCGGCATCGAGCTGTTCGTCGACGCGGACAACGACGGCTACTAC
>Ga0079224_100006932_pt1 | contig 15109 bp, 17 predicted proteins | sample Stecom2015_FD_80414 | JGI IMG/M metagenome (GOLD analysis project Ga0079224, IMG submission 80414) | Agricultural soil microbial communities from Utah to study Nitrogen management - Steer compost 2015 | ecosystem: Environmental > Terrestrial > Soil > Agricultural land | place: USA: Utah...
ATGTATTTATTGGCCAGGCGAATATCTCGCAGAGGTGCGGCGCGCTGGCGGGCCTGTCAGCGCTGTACGACGAAGTTGGTAAACAGCAGATCCTCCACCAGCGGCCTGCCGCTCTCCTCCTGAAATATTTTTTGCAGCGCAGCCAGCGCATCGTTTCGCAACTGCTCCTTGCCTTCCATGCTCGTTATCGCTTCCTCGTTCTGGCTGCTGAGCAGCATGACCAATTCGTGCCGGATGCGCGGCATGTGGTGCGCCACTTTCTTGTTTGCCCCAGGATCCTTGCCGATGCGCAGCGAGATTTCCGCTTTCAGAAAGTGAATCGGGCCCGGGCCGCCATAGTTGGCGATCAAGGCGGGCTTGATATCGAGATATTCGCTGGCAGGCTCGGGTTCCTGCTTGGGAGAGCTGGCCCAGGCGCCGGCGGCACCTGCCAATAAGAGGGCGAGATAACAAGAGGGCAGACGACGCGACATGAATGTTCCGCAATAACCACGAGTGAGAAGTGGCTTTCAGTGTAGCGGCGATTTTGGGGTTGGAGAACTTGAGTCGCTATCGTCGTTGCCCTACTGTATCGGCCTTTCCACATAAGGGTACGCCGTATGACGCCGCGTTCGATATTCGTGCTGATGGTTCTCGCCATTGCCGCAGTTTTTGGCTATGCGCTGTATACGCAGTATGTCGATGGGCTGGAACCCTGCCCGCTGTGCATGACGCAACGTTTCTTTTATGTGCTGACCGCAGCCTTCGCGCTGCTGGGTGCGCTTCACCTGAAACGTTCGGCGATCTATGGCGGACTGATTGTCGCCAGTGCACTCGGCGGTGGCGCAGTAGCGGCACGCCAGGTGTGGTTGCAGCATCTGCCGGCGGATCAGGTACCCGCGTGCGGACCGAGCCTTGAATACATGTTTCAGACCTTGCCGTTCGGCGAGGTGCTGTTGCGCATGTTCAAGGGTGACGGCAACTGCGCGCTGATCGACTGGCAATTTCTGGGTCTCAGCATGGCGGAGTGGTCGCTATTCTGTTTTGTGCTGCTCGCGATGGGTGGTGTGTGGCAGCTGTGCAGATCCAAGGTATCGGCGCCGCAATGATTCGCGGTTTGCTTGAATAACTTCAATGCAGCTAGGTGCTTACGTGTTGCTCTTAATTTAATACTTGCATATATTGAGCGAGTCGGGAAAACCACATAACAACATTAACGGTCGCGCAGCTTCGAGAGTATGCTACCCGAGCAGATACCCGCACGAGGTATCACCCGTCCGCGACCACCGTCTTTTGGGGTAAAGCCATGCTGGAACACTGTGATATCAAAGAGCGCTGGAGCGGCGTCGACAAGCTGGTCGATCGCTGGCTGGCTGAGCGTCAGGCTCTGATCGTGCAATTCTGCGCATTGAGCGGCATTCACGAGCTCTCGCCCAACAGCGGCAAATCCAATAGCACGCGGCTGAAGCAGCTATGCGAGATGCTGGTCGATTATGTTTCGGCTGGTCATTTCGAAATTTATTACGAATTGTTGAAGGAAGCGGAAGCTTTTCAAGATGGCAGCGCAGAAGTGGCGCACGCAATGATGCCGCAGATCAATGCCACCACCGCTGACGTACTCGACTTCAACGATAAATATCTTGAGAAGACGCAGGTGCCGATAGCCGGCTTGGCCAAAGACTTATCGCACTTGGGCGAAGTATTGGCGGAGCGTTTCGATTTCGAGGATCAGTTGATCCACACCACGCATTCGAATCATCGCGAACAGGTCGCCTGATCGATATGTAAATAAAAACGCCCGCTGCATGCGGGCGTTTTTATTTCTGGCATCTATTCCTGAAAGCTAAATAAATCTTCCTGATGTATTTAGCTTCCGCGGCTCGCGCAACGCTTATTTGGCGTCGGCTTTTTCCGGTTTCTTGATATCGAGCAGTTCAACTTCGAAGATCAGCGCCTGGTTGGGGCCAATCACGCCACCGGTACCGCCCGGGCCGTAGGCCAGGTCCGACGGAATGTACAACTCGAACTTGGAACCGACCGGCATCAGTTGCAGGGCTTCAGTCCAGCCGGGAATCACGCCGTTGACCGGAAAGGTCACGGATTCGCCGCGTTTGTACGAGCTGTCGAATTCGGTGCCGTCGATCAGTGTGCCCTTGTAGTTCACTTCCACGGTATCGTCAGCTTTGGGTTTGGCGCCCTTGCCTTCGGTGCTCACCTTGTACTGCAGACCACTGGCTGTGGTCTTGATGCCTTCCTTCTTGGCGTTTTCTGCCAGGAATGCTTCCGAAGCCAGCTTGTTCTTGTCGCCGAGTTCTTTTTGCTCCTGTTCACGCTTGGCCATCAGCTTCTGCCCGAACCCCTGGATCGTGGTTTTGATTTCCTCTTCCGTCATCAACGGCGTCTCGTCGGTCATGGAAGCTTTCAGGCCGGCGGTGAAGGCGTCGACATCGACAGTGAAGTCCTGCTTGAAGCGCTTGCCTTCCATCAGGCCAATACCGTAGGAGACCTTCTGTTCATCGGTTTCGAGCTTAACTTCCTTCTTTTCTTCTTTGGGCTGACAGCCCACCAGGGCGGTGGCGACGGCAGCACAGATGAGCAGCTTGTTACGCATGAGAATTCCTTATTGGTCGAATGACGGCTTCAAGGCGGGCCCGCAATGGGATGCGGCGCCGTTAATGCGGGCGACAGTGTACTACCGCCAATCGTCGATTGAATAGCGCATGCCGGCGGCAGCGCCAAGTCGGTCACAGCCCTTGCAGCGCGGGCCTCTCCGCCCCACACGCGGGGCGAGAAAGGCTGCTTTGGCCACCATAATTAAAAAAAGTTTGGTCAACTGGATAATCAGAAACAACTTTGTATAATCAGATCGGTGCAATTTTTCATCAACGCTCAGGAAAACGGATATGGCGAGCAAAAAAAAGTCCCCCTCCAAGAAGGTCGGCAATCCCATCGCCGAGTTGGAAAAGCATCTGTCCGAACTTTATAAAAAACTGATAAAAGCCAAGGAGCAAGAGAAGAAGGACTCCAAACAGTCAGTTTCCATCAAGGCAACATCTGCCAAACCAGCTGCCAGGAAAGCGGCACCCCAGAAAGCAGTGAAGAAAGCGACGCCCAAAGCCCAGCCTGTGCCATCCGCGGCAGCGAAGAAGGCCGCTGCGGCTCCGGTTAAAACGGCGGCGGCTAGGACAGCTCGGGCGAAATCGAACGGCAGTAAACCGCCGGCTGGCGACACAGCGCCCGCGCCCATAAATAAGGTGCCAGTAAAAAAGCCGCCAGCCAAAGCAGCATCCTCCAAAAAGCCGGTTGCACAGAAGGCCACCGCGCCAACAACGGCTATAGAGCCGGCGCCGCAGCAAGAGGCGACTCTTAAAATAGCGGCCGCCGAGCTCGCACCGATGGCAGCCCCCGAACTTGGAGCCGACATCAGGCCGGCAGCGGAAAAGGCTGTACCGGCTCGATCGCTTCCGGAAGCACCGGTGCCGCAGCGTCCGGCGACTGGCGCATCAACTGTTGCGAAGGACGCGAAGCGCGAGGTGGACCCAGAGGATGCAGCACCGCTCAAACCACCGGCGGCGGCGAGTCGCAAGGTTCGTCCCGCACCTGCCGCGACAGCGCAGCCCAAATCGGGGGCGGCCGAGAAGCCCGCGGACACGTTGGAACCCGGGCGCATGCGCAGCTTGTTCGATCCTATCGACGACTGATGGGTAATAAACAAAAGCCCGCCGAGTGCGGGCTTTTGTTTTGCGGTGCGCTCGGGATATCAGTCCGGGGCCGGCTGCAGCGCAGCGATGAGGCGCGCCAGCGTGTTATCGGTAGGCCGCCATCCGGGAAGTGCTTCGAAGTAGACGCGAAGATTGTGTGACAGTGCCGCAGTTGTCGGCCTCTTTTCCGCGGACATATCCCTGAGGGTGGCTTCGATCAGCTCGAGCTGCAGCTTCTCGGTGTTCAACTCCAGCATCTTGACCTCCATATAGAGAGACTCGACCGCGGGCTTCTGCTTTAAATAGCGGCGCACGCCGCGCAACGGCAGTATGCAGTGGGTTCGCCATTCCTCGCACAGCGCGTTGAGGGCGTCGACATCACTTCCCTGCCAGCAGTTACCACAGGCGGCCAGCCAGGCGGCCGCCAGCAGCATGTTCACGTCGGCCCCAAGCTGATCCTGCGCGTGCAGGCACACCTCGGCTACGCCCTCGCGCGGATAACAGCTACTGGCAAAGCTCCATAAGGTCACAGTCATTTTTTCTGCTTTTCTCCGAGAATCGGTGGGGCATGGCTATAATGCGCGCCCATGATCGAACTGCAATCCATTTCCCTCCACCGCGGCAACCAAATCCTGTTGCAAGATGCCAGTTTGCGTATTCACCCGGGCGAGAAAACCGCACTGGTGGGCGCCAACGGCTGCGGCAAAACCAGTCTGTTTCTGCTGCTGCAGGGACGGCTGCAAACCGACGCCGGCGCGGTGTCGATTCCCTCGCAGTGGCGCATTGCGCACATGGCGCAAGAGGTCTCGGCCGGCGATCGCAGCGCTCTCGATTATGTGCTCGACGGCGACACCGAGCTGCGGCGTATCCAGGCGGAGCTGGCTGAAACCGCCGATGATAATCACCTTGCCGAACTGTATGGCGAGCTTGATGCCATCGATGGTTACCAGGCTGACCGGCGCGCCGAACAGCTGCTGCTAGGGCTGGGCTTCCCGTCGGAGCAATGGCGTCAGCCGGTCAGCAGTTTCTCGGGTGGCTGGCGCATCAGGTTGAATCTGGCGCAGGCGCTGATGTGCCCGTCCGATCTGCTGCTGCTCGATGAACCCACCAACCACCTGGATCTCGATGCGAGCCTGTGGCTGGAGCAATGGCTGGCGCGCTATACCGGCACGCTGGTGCTGATTTCGCACGACCGCGATTTCATCGACAACAGCTGCGAGCAGATTGTCCACATCGAGACTGCACGGTTGAACCGCTATCGCGGCAATTACTCCAGTTTCGAGCGCCAGCGCGCCGAGCGCCTGACCCAGCAACAGATCAAGTTCGACAAGCAGCAGGAACGCATCGAGCACATACAAAGCTTTATCGCGCGGTTCCGCGCCAAGGCGAGCAAGGCCAAGCAGGCGCAGAGCCGTATCAAGGAACTGGCGCGGATGGAGGAGCTCGCTCCGGCGCACTTCGATTCGCCGTTCGATTTTGCCTTTCCGAAGCCCGAGCGTTTTTCCGATCCTCTGCTGAAAATCAGCCAGACCGCGCTCGGCTATGGCGACCAGACACTGCTGCACGATGTCAGTCTCGGTATTCATCCCGGCTCGCGTATCGGTCTGCTCGGCGCCAACGGAGCCGGCAAGTCGACGCTGTTGAAATCGCTGGCCGGCGCGCTGCCGTTGCTTGCGGGTGAGCGCGTCAGTGGCGAGCATTTGAAGCTCGGTTATTTCACCCAGCATCAGCTCGAAGCGCTCGATCTAGACGCCAGTCCGATACTCCATATACAGCGCCTCAGCCCGCAGGCGCGCGAACAGGAAATACGCGATTTTCTCGGCGGCTTCAATTTTCGCGGCGATGCGGCGGTGGCGGCGATTCGCAACAGCTCAGGCGGCGAAAAGGCGCGGCTCGCGCTGGCACTGATCGTGTGGCAGAAACCGAACCTGCTGGTACTCGACGAGCCCACCAACCATCTCGATCTCGAAATGTGTCATGCACTGACGGTGGCGCTGCAAGCATTCGAGGGCGCTGTGGTCATCGTTTCGCACGACCGGCATTTGTTGCGCAATACGGTCGAGGAATTACTGCTGGTGGCGGATGGCGCGGTGACGCCGTTCGACGGCGACCTCGACGATTACAGCAAATGGTTGCTCAGCGAAGCGCGCACTCAGCGCAAGGATGCCCAGAAGGCGAATGCGGTAGCTACTGCAGCGCCCGCTGCGGCGCCAGTCGCTGCAACCAAGACCGATCGCAAGGCGCAGCGGCAGCAATCGGCTGAGCAGCGCGGTCAGTTGAGCGCGCTCAAGCAACAGGTGCAAAAGATCGAGCGTGAAATCGCGACGGCGCAGCAGCGGCTGGCGGTGCTGGGCGAATTGCTTGCGGATGCAGATCTATACGAAAGCGCGCAGCGAGATCAACTGCAAACCTTGCTGAAAGAGCAGGGCACGTTGCAGCAGAGACTCGGCACCGCCGAGGAAAAGTGGCTGTCATTGCATGAAGAAATCGAACGCGCGCAATAGCGCGTTTTATCTTCGTATTAGCTCTATGGGTGTACTCGATTGGTGTAACAGCCCGACACGCCCTATTCAAGCGCACTGAACTGCTCGGTTGAACCGTTCCGGTGGAGAAGTGAGCTATTGGCGGTGGCGAATAATCACGACACCGAGTGCACCCATGGCGAGCAGCGCCACTGTACCCAGACCGCTGCTGATCAGCGGTGTGATACCGGTGTCCGCCTGAGCAAAAAAAGAAGTTGTCGCGAGCAGCAGCACAGAGGCCGTGGCCCGTGCAATTGCGTCCTTTCGGTAACTAAACATCGTGTTTCTTCCCTGTGAACTGATTGCGATTGATCCGCCATGGAATTCATTCCATGCATCGCATTAACCGGAATTTGGTAGCAAGGGCGGGACTCGAACCCGCGACCCCAGCATTATGAGTGCTGTGCTCTAACCAGCTGAGCTACCTTGCCAAAGGCGGTGTTTTGCGAGGCGCGCATTGTCCCGATTGATGTAGGCACTGTCAAGGCTGGCGGCGGCGTCGATAACGCGGTACTGCCACACACAGCGAGCCGGCGACGACAATCGCCGCACCCAGCCAGCTCACGGCATCATGATGTTCACTCGCAAACAGATGCGGCCACCCGCTGGCGGCAATACGTGTGGCGAGCAAAGTGAAAAGTGGCGTCAAGGTGAGAATGGCGCTCACGCGCGAGGCATCCCAGCGCGCCAACGCTTCGTTGAAGGTGATGTAGCTGGCCACGGTGACGATCATGCTGCCGATTGCAAAGGCGTGACCGCCAGCGCTCATCGCTGCGATTGCCCCCCAGGAAATGAACGGCGACAGCAGGATCGTGCCGAGTACGTAAATGATCACCAGCACCTGTTGCGGCCCGAGCAGTCCGGTCATTTTTTTCTGTGCGAGTCCATAGGTCGCCCAGAATACGGGTGCCGTCACCAGAATCAGCAGACCGATACCGTAGTCGCCCTGGCTGTCCATGCCGCCGAAGCGGTCGTGAAAAAACAGCGCCATGCCGCTGACCACCAGCACACCGCCACCCCACTGGCGCGGGCTGAAGCGCTCGCGAAATATCAGCACGCCGCCGAGCAGCAGCATCACGGGGCCGAGCTGACTGAGTACCTGCGCGGCGCCGGGGCTGGTCAGGCGCAGCCCGTAAAGAAACATGACGTTGTTGATCAGCATGCCGCCGACGCAGAGGGCTACCAGCAGCAGCACATTGCGTTCACGCAGCGGCCGCCATGTGCTGCCGCCGAGAATCCACAGGTACAGCGCGTTGCCCAGCGCGCACAGCAGATAGCGATAACCGGTGGCGGTGAGAGGATCGAGATGATCGACGAGGCCGCGCAGCAGCAGCGGCATCCAGCCCCACAGTATTGCGGTGGCGAGCGACAGCAGCAGGCCGCGAACCCAGCTTGTTTGATTCATGGGTGATTCCAGTACAGCGAGCGCTGCCAGCATAATTTATTGCGTTGGCAAAGGCGCCATAACGTTAAGGGCTTGTCGAAGGCTGCCTGCGGTGAAGCATGCGGCGATCGCTAGTGACGCCGCGCGCCCGAGCAGTGACAATGACCGCCACAACTATTGCCACAACTACTGTCACAACTGCCGCGACAACTACTGCCACGACTACAAGAGGGTATCGATGATGGTGACGTATCTATATTGGTTTCTGGTCATTGCATTGACCATCGGCGCGCTCTGGCTGGTGGGCGTGGGTATGGGTAAATGGGGGGCGGGACTGATCATCGCGGCGCTGGTGTTTCTGATCGGATTGATTGCCTACTATTTTCACTTCCAGCAGGTTTTCGTGAAGCGTTGGGGCGGGGTCATGTCCCTCACCGTACCGGCGGGGCAGTTGCACATGGGCGTGACCTGGAAGGACGACAACCTGTGGGTCGAGAATTACGATCCTGCCAGCAATACCTGCGAGTTTCGCGAATACGCGCGCGGCGATCTGCTGGAGGGCCGCGTCATCATCAAGAATTGCAATCCGCTGAAGGCGCCGTGATCCGCCGCCGCTTTCAAAACGGCAGCAACCACGGCACCAGCGCGATGCTGACTACGCCGGTAAGCAGCGTCAGCGGCACGCCGACCCGCACGAAATCGAGAAAGCTGTAGCCGCCCGGACCGACCACCAGTGTATTCACCGGCGATGATACGGGCGTCATGAAGGCGGCCGAGGCGGCCAGCGCCACCGTCATCGCGAACGGATAAGGCGATGTACCCAGCGCGGAGGCCAGCGCCACGGCTATGGGCGCCATCAGCACGGCGGTCGCGGTATTGGAGATAAACAGACCCAGCAGTGCCGTCACCGCGAACAGTGCCGCCAGCGCGGTGCGCGGCCCCGCATCGCCTACTAGCCCCTGCAGTGCCTGTGCCGCCAGTTCGATTCCACCGGTCTTCTGCAACGCCACCGCGAACGGCAGCATGCCGACGATCAGCACCAGCGTCTGCCAGTGAATCGCCCGGTACGCGCTGGCCATGTCGATGCAGCCGAACAGTCCCAGCAACAGACAGCCGATCAGCGCAGCCTGCACGTTCGGCAGCGTTCCTGTCGCCATCAAACCGATCACCAGCAGCAGGATTGCGAGGGCGTGAGGTGCGCGGGTCGCGGCGGGAGGTGCTTCATCGAACTCCACCGGCAGCTGGATGATGACCAGTTGCGAGGTGTCCGGCCGCAGTTGGCGGATCGCGCGCCACGGGCCCACCACCAGCAGCGTGTCGCCGGCGCACAGCGGCTCGTCGCGCAGGCTCTCGCGATGCGGATGCTGGCCACGCTTGAGGCCGATTACGGCCAGGTTGAACAGCGAGCGAAAGCGCGCCTGTACCAGCGTCTTACCGATCAGTGGCGAGTATGCCGGCAGCATGACTTCGGCCATGCCGATATCCTGCGCGCGATCGCTGAAATACGTGCCGGCCAGCGGCTGTCGCGCCAAGCCGAAGCGGTCCGCGACGCCGTCGATATCGATCTGCGGACCGAAGGCATCGAGCAGCAGCACATCGTCCGCTTCGAGCCGGCTGTCGGCTGTGGGCTGAATCAGGCGCCGCCCGAAGCGTTCGCGCCGCTCGATCGTCAGCAGGTTGATGCCGGCGGAGGCGCGCAGATCGAGATCCTGCAGCGTACGGCCGACCAGCGCCGAGTCTTCCCGCACCCGCAGCCGGAATTCCCGCCCCGCCAGCTGGTATTCGTCGATCCAGTTCGCTAGGCTCGCCCGCGGTGCGCCCGCCACGGCTGTGGGCTTGCCCAGCCAGCGCCGCGCCGCCAGCATATAAAGGATGGCTATCGCCAGCATCGGCACGCCGAACGGCGTGAAGGCGAAGAAACCGAAACCGGCATCTCCCTGCCTTACCAGTTCCGCATGCACCACCAGGTTGGGCGGGGTGGCGACCAGCGTCATCATGCCGCTGATCAGCGCGGCGACGGACAGCGGCATCATCAGCCTGCCCGCCGGTGTGGCCGTGTTGCGGGCGATACGCAGAACGATCGGAATGAACAGCGCGACCACGCCGGTCGAACTCATCACCGAGCCAATCGTGGTGACGATGACCATCAGCAGTGCGATCAACCGGGTTTCGCTGGCACCGGCCCGCGCCACCAGCCAGTCGCCGATGCGCTGGGCGATGCCGGTGCGCACCAGGCTCTCGCCGATCACGAACAACAGCGCGATTAGCACGATGTTGGGATCGGAGAAGCCGGCCAGCGCCTCGCCGACACTGATGACGCCGGTCAGCGGCAGCGCGGTCATCATCAGCAGCGCGACCGCGTCCATGCGCGGGCGGTTCAGCGCGAACAGGGCGACGGCGCAGGCGAGCAGGGCGAGGACGAGAGTGAGATCGGTGGGCATGATCGCTGTTGCGCTCAGCGTGGAATCGGTCAGCGGCGGAGCGTACATCATCCGGCCGCAGGTCCCGCTACCAATCGTGCGCAGTCGGAATTTCGTTCCTCATATCCGGTTCAACGGAATCTTCAGATAGCGCACGCCGTTCGCCTCAGCCGGCGGCAGGTCGCCGGCGCGCATGTTGACCTGCACCGCCGGCAGCAGCAGCTGTGGCGCCGCCAGCGTGGCGTCGCGCTGGTGGCGGGCGCTCACATACGTCACCTCGTCGATGCCGTCGTGGATCTGCACATTGTGCGCGCGCTGCGCCTCGACGCTGGTCTCCCAGACGAAGTCGCGGCGCCCGGGCGGCAGGTAGTCATGGCACAGGAACATCCGCGTCGCCGGCGGCAGCGCCAGCAGGCGGCGGATCGAGCGATACATCGCGTGCGCGTCGCCGCCGGGAAAATCGCAGCGCGCGGTGCCGTAGTCGGGCATGAACAGCGTGTCGCCGACGAACAGCGCATCGCCGATCCGGTAACTGACGCAGGCCGGCGTATGTCCCGGCGTGTGCAGCACTTCCACCTCCAGCTCGCCGAGCGCGAAGCGTTCACTGTCGCGCAGCAACCGGTCGAACTGGCTGCCGTCGCGGGCGAAGTCGGCGCCGGCGTTGAACAGATCGCCGAACACCTTCTGCACGCGGGTGACGTGTTCGCCGATCGCCAGCGGCGCGCCGAATAGCGCGCGCAGGTGGGCGGCGGCGCTGAGGTGGTCGGCGTGCACGTGGGTCTCCAGTATCCACGCCACCGTCAGCTGCCGCTCGCGCACGTGCGCGGCGACGGCATCGGCCGCCGCAGTGCCGGTGCGGCCATCGCTGACCGAGTAATCGAGCACCGGGTCGATGATGGCGCACTGGCGAGTGGCCGGGCAGCTCGCCACGTACGTGATGGTGTTGGTGTCGGCGTGGAAGAAGCCCTGCACGCGCGGGCGCTGGTCGGACTGCATCGATGTTCTCCTCGAAGGACGGGTTCAAATCTGCCAGTCGGATGGGCCGGCCAGCTCGACGAAGGCGCGGTGCACGGACAGGTGGATCTGTCCGCTCAGCTCGGCCGGCAGCGGCGAGCGCCGCAGCGCGTCGAGCACCGGCCCGCGCACCTCGGCTAGGTGCAGGCGCAGGCCGCGCCGGAGCAGGTCGGCATTCAATTCGCGCAGCGTCTCCATCGCGGTCGCGTCGACGTGGCCGACCGACGACAGCACCAGCAGCACGTCGGTGAGCTGCGGCCGCCGCGCGAGCTCGCGCCAGATGCGCTGCTCCAGCGCGGCGACGTTGCCGAAGAACAGGTGCTCGTCGACGCGCAGCGCCAATGCGCGCGGCAGCGTCTCGACGCGGTGGCGTTCGACGTTGCGGAAATGCTCGGTGCCCGCCAGCCGGCCGATCTCGGCGATGTGCGGATGGCTGGCGCGCCACAGCAGCGTCAGCAGCGACAGGCCGATGCCGAGCAGTATGCCGCGCTCGACGCCGAGCAGCACCACCCCGGCGGCCGTCGCCAGCAGTGCCGCGGCGTCGCTGCGATCGTAGCGCCAGGCGCGCCGCAGCTCGGGCACGTCGACCAGCGAGGCCAGTGCGGCGATGATGGTCGCCGCCAGCACCGCTAGCGGCAGCCGTTCGAACAGGCCGGTTCCGGCGAACAGCAGCACCGCCATCAGCAGCGCCGATACGACGCCGGCCAGCGGCGTCTGCGCGCCGGCCGCGAAGTTCACCACCGAGCGCGCGAAGCCGCCGGAGATCGGAAAGGCGCCGCTGAGGCCGCTGGCGATGTTGGCGGCGCCGAGCCCACGCAGCTCGGCGTTGGCGTCGACGCGCTGGTGGCGGCGGATCGCCAGCGACTGCGCCATCGACAGGCTGCCGATGAAGCTGATCAACCCGATCAGCAGCGCCGGCAGCAGCAGCTGCGTCCACGGCACAGCGGCCAGCCCGCGCCCGGCGAGCGCCGGTAGGCCGGCGGCAATCGGCCCGACCACGGCGACGCCGGCGCGATCGAGATCGAGCCAGGCCACCAGCGCCACCGCCAGCAGCACGACGAGCATGGGTGCCAGCCTTATCGCGATCGCGCCGCGGCTCTCGCGCATACCCCAGCGGCGCAACAGTATTTCCCCGCGGTACTTGGCCAGCCACAGCAGCGCCAGCGCGCCCAGGCCCAGCGCCGCGGTGGCCGGGTGCAGCCCGCCGAGCCCCGCCAGCAGCGCGCGCAACTGCGCCGGTACCGCGCCGCCGGCGACGTGTACGCCGAGCAGCGGCCCGAGTTGGCCGACGAGAATCAACAGCCCGGCGCCGGATGTGAACCCGCTGATCACCGGCCGGCTCAGCAGCTGTGCCAGAAAGCCGAGCCGCAGCAGCCCGGCCAGCGCCAGCGCCGCCCCTGCCAGCAGCGCCAGAGCCAGCGCCGCGTCGACATAGGCCGGCGAGCCAGCCGAGGCCAGCGGTGCCAGCGCGGCGGCCGTCATCAGCGATGTGACCGCCACCGGCCCCACCGCCAGCGTCATGCTGGAGCCGAACAACGCATAGACCAGCAGCGGCAGGACACTGGCGTACAGGCCGGTCACCGGCGGCATGCCGGCGAGCATCGCGTAGGCCAGGCTCTGCGGCACCAGCATGACCGTCACCACCAGCCCGGCGGTGAGATCCTGCGGCAATGCGGCCGATGGGTAGCGCCACAGCCAGCCGGGCAGCCAGCGCACCGGCGCCGGTGGATGCTGCTTCATCCCATGTCTCCCACGGTCAGCCGCGCCGCTGCCATAGCTCGAACAACCCCATGCCGGCCAGCATCGCCAGCCCGAACACCAGCCCCGGGCCGGCGCCGCTGGCGGCGAGCACCACGGCCGGCCCCGGGCAGATGCCGGCCAGTCCCCAGCCGATGCCGAACAGCAGCGCGCCGCTGGGCAGGCGCCGGTCGATGCGAGCGGACGGCGGCGCAGGCAGCGCCAGCCCCAGCAGAGAGCGACGCCGGCGCCGCGCCCAGGCAAAGGCCGGTGCGGCCACCGCGACCGCCCCGCCCATCACCAGCAGCAGCGACGGATCCCAGGCGCCGCCGACGTCGAGGAATGCGAGCACCTTGGCCGGGTTCGCCATGCCCGACCACAGCAGGCCGAGGCCGAACACCAGCCCGGCGCCGAAGGCAGAGAGCAGGATCATCCCGTCATCCCCCGAGTCCGTGGCGCACGACATACACCGTCGCGATGCCGGCCGCCATGAAGATCGCCGTCGCCGCCAGCGACCGCGGCGCCAGCCGCGCCACGCCGCAGACGCCGTGGCCACTGGTGCAGCCCGAACCCAGTCGCGTGCCGAACCCGACCAGCAGACCGGCGCCGATCAGTACCGCCGTCGAACCGCCAAAATGCGGCACCGCCGGCGCGGCCAGCCAGCCGAACAGCCACGGCGCCAGCGCCAGCCCGGCCGTGAATGCAAGCCGCCAGCCGGTGTCGCCGGCGCGCGGCCGCAGCAGCCCGCCGAGAATGCCGCTGATGCCGGCGATGCGACCGCAGAATAAGAGCAGCACGGCGGTGGCCAGCCCGATCAGCGCGCCGCCGCCCAGCGCGGAAACTGGTGTGAACGCCTGCCAGTCGATCGTCATGGGGCGGCCGCCTTGTTCGCTTTGCCGTTGCAGTAGAGGTCGTACAACGTTTGCAGCAGCGTCAGCGCCGCGGCATCGCCGATGCTGTAGTGGATGTTCTTGCCCTCGCGCCGGGTCCGCACCAGCCCCTCGCGGCGCAGCACGCCGAGCTGCTGCGACAGCGTCGGCTGCTGGATGCCCAGCAGCGCCTCCAGCTCGCCGACGCTGCGCTCGCCGGCGGTCAGTTGGCACAACAGCAGTAGCCGTTCGGGGTTGGCCAGTGCCTTCAGCAAAGAGGTGGCCGCGGTGGCGGCGGTGCGCATGGCGTCGATGTCGAGTGGTTCGGTGGGCATGGAAGGGTCGATCCGGTCGCGATGGCCGCACTATGCATCGCCACGAAATATCTTTCAATAATCTATTTGATGATATATTGATTTCACGCAAAGCTGGAGCGGGATAGTGGAATGAGGCCGAGGGCCAACCCAGGTCTGCACGGCATCCACCCGGAGCATCGCGAGATGGCGATTCAGGATTTACTGGATAGGGACTCGGACTTACTGGGTAAACTGTCCGGGGTCGCCAGGGAGCCTGATTAAGTCATCCCCGCGCAGGCGGGGATCCAGCAAGCACTTGAATTTCTGGACTCCCGCCTTCGCGGGAGTGATGGGTTGTTATTCCTAGATAAGTCGCCAGGCTTGCTATATAAGAGCGCTGGGCTTACCCGATAACGATAAAAAGGTGAGAGAGGGGCGATGATTATCGTAATTCTGCGCGCGGAGCTACAGCCCGGCGCTGACAGGGACGTGGAGCAGATGTTATCGCCTGCGCTCGCGCTGGCCGCGGCAACCAAGGGATTTATCGCATCTACCCGCTACGCTGCCGGCGAGGAACAGCTGCTTTTACTCGAGTTCGAATCGCATGAAGCGCTGGCGAGCTGGCGCGATCACCCGGATAACTCCGCTACACAGGGCGCCGGCCGCGACCACCTGTTCAGGCGTCTGCATATCCAGGTATGCGATCTGGTGCGCGCCTACGAGATAGCCAGCTGATAGGCGGGCAGCGTCAGGATAAATCGCCGAGTGCGTGAGGCTTAGACGTTGAAGCGAAAGTGCATGACATCGCCGTCCTGCACGATGTAGTCCTTGCCCTCGAGGCGCCATTTGCCGGCATCCTTGGCGCCCTGCTCGCCCTTGCAGGCGATGAAATCGGCGTAGGCAATTACTTCGGCGCGAATAAAGCCTTTTTCGAAATCAGTGTGAATGACCGCCGCTGCCTGCGGTGCGGTGGCGCCGATACGCACCGTCCACGCGCGCACTTCCTTGACGCCGGCGGTGAAGTAGGTGTGCAGGCCGAGGAGGCCGTAGCCGGCGCGGATCACGCGGTCGAGGCCCGGCTCGCTCATGCCGAGTTCGGTCAGGAATTCCGCTTTCTCGTCGTCTTCGAGCTCGGCAATTTCCGCTTCCAGCTTGTTGCAGATCGGCACCACCACGGCGCCCTCCTC
>Ga0079224_100006933_pt1 | contig 15107 bp, 15 predicted proteins | sample Stecom2015_FD_80414 | JGI IMG/M metagenome (GOLD analysis project Ga0079224, IMG submission 80414) | Agricultural soil microbial communities from Utah to study Nitrogen management - Steer compost 2015 | ecosystem: Environmental > Terrestrial > Soil > Agricultural land | place: USA: Utah...
GTTTCCAGGGGATGCATCCGCATGCACAACGAGGATGTGGAGGATTTGGGCAGACGGGTGGGCATCGGCACCCAGGTGATCATCCAGGAGGGGCCCGCAGGCGTTTCCGACAGGCGTCACACCTCCGATGCGGATCCCCTTCCGCAGTGAAAAGGGCCCCCGGGGACGCGGAATAACCGTCCCCGAAGACCCTTCTCGGCTTCAGTCCTTCAAGGAAAAGTTCCCACACCCAACCGGAGGAGCATATCCCGCCTCGTTTCCGGATCGATCCAAGGCATTACCCAGCCCGGATCCCCGGCGACCCGTTTCTCGCCCCTCCGGTGGTTTTTCATCGCATCACGGCTCATGCTCCCGTTCACCAACCCGCCTCCGGGTGACGAACCAGCTTCACTTTTCGAAGGAGAAGCGACGGGCTGTCGTCATCCGCCTCCGCCAGCGGACGGGATGTGATCAGAAAGGAAAAGGGCTCGTAGGCGCGCCCGTCCTGGAGAAGCAATCCCGCGTGATCCTTCGGAAAGGCGATGGCCTTTTCCGTCCCGTCCTCCAGACGGAAGCAGAAAATATACGTCCTTTTTTCCCGGTCATACAACCAGGCGTAACGATATCCCCTGGAGGGGCGCTCCACCACGTCCCCCCACTCGGGGATCGACAAGACGAGCACATTCTCGTTCCCCAATTCCGCCCATGCCCCATCTTCGGGAATGGCCGCCTCCTGCACCCGGGGAATGTAGCGTTTGGTCATTCTCTCTCCCCTTCCACCTCGTTCAGCCCCCAGCCATTTGGATCAGCAGCGGAGCGATCGCCGTCAGGTCCCATCCCTCGGTATCGATGGCATCCAATCGGCCGGGGGGACCGATGATCATCGTGGGAACCGGATTCATCGTGTGGGTTTTGACCCGAAAGTCCTCACTGTTTCCGTGATCGCTCACCAGAACCACCACGTCATCTTTCCGCCTTTGACGGATCAATTCACCGAGAAAGCGATCGTAGGTCGTCACGACCCAGGAGATCAATTCGGTATCCTGCCTGTGTCCCGCCAAATCGCTCAGAAAAAACTCATGGACGGCCAAATCGTAATCCCATGCCGTCTCCAACAGGTGATGGGCCGCCTCCTCCGGAGCGATTTCCGATATGCCCGGATGGCGTCCCACCAGCGTTCGGCGGGTAAGATCATGATAAACCGCGCGACCGGAGAGCAAGTCCTCCATCATCCGCAGCGGTTCGCGGGCGCTCTGGATGGCCGCCGTCGATACGGAAACCCAACCCCGGCGCGTCGTTGGGAGGTTGAAATACTCCTCCGAATAACTGTTGAGAAACGTGGCCTTTTTTCCGCGGCGTTCAAACTGCAGGTACACATTATCCCGCTTCACCCATTCCCGCAGCCTTCGGAAGGGCAATCCGCTCAGGTGCCTTCCCATCGCCGCGGGGGCATTCCGGCCGGTAAAAATGGTCGCTTGTCCCGTAGCGCTTTGGGGCAGACCGGCGACACCCAACGTCGCATCCGTTTCGATCAGAAGCGTCGACTCCGTTGGGCGGCCGACAGCGCTTTTCGTGAGCGAATGCCCGTCCAAGATCCGGTCCAGATGGGGCGTCGGCACCGTGAACCACGGGTTGTCGGGAATTTCGTCACCCAGACCGACTCCGTCGATAAACAGCATGATGACCGACATCCAGATCCTCACTTCCCACTGTCGGTTATCTTTCTATTTTACCACGCCCCTGCGCCGGTGTTGAGGAATAGCGTCCAATATACTATCATAACATGCAGCGATAAAAACCCGGAGGATTGACATGCGCCTATTCAGTGAAATGAATGAGGAGGAACTCCGGCGGGAGATCGGGCGCCTAGAAGAAGAATGGAAACGGGCGCAGAGAAAAGGTCTCCTCAGCGAACAGGAGATCCTCCGTCAACGGCTCAATATGGCCAAGTCCTACCTGATGGATCCGCATCAAATCAAACCCGGCCGCAGATACAAGGCGGAAGGATCCGATAAACCCTTTTTGGTGGAATACCTCAGGGGGGTTATGGCCTGGGGACACTGGGAAGGGGAAGCCGAATCCGTCGCCCTGCCGATCGGGATTCTGAATCCGGATGAACCGGTGGATTGAGGAGGCGTCGAGGATGGCCCCGGACAAGCAGGCAATCCGCATGCGCGTATGGAAGGCGATGGAAGAGGCCCGTGTCGGCCGTTTTCCCCTGCCCTTGACCGGGCGGATTCCCAATTTTCAGGGGGCTGAACAGGCGGCCCACCGCGTCACGCAGTTGGAAGCCTACCAAACGGCGCGAACGGTGAAAGTGAATCCGGATTCGCCCCAACTCCCCCTCCGCGCCCAGGTGCTGAAGGACGGAAAGACGCTGCTCGTCCCTACGCCTCGTCTAAAGGCCGGGTTCATCCAGGTGCGTCCCGAATGGGTTCCCCCCGGCGAAGAACGCCGGGCTGCCAGTCTTTCTCGGCTTCGGGAATACGGCCGGGAACTGCCCCTGTCGGAACTCCCCGCCGTCGATCTGATCGTCGTCGGCTCCGTCGCCGTCCATCGGGACGGGCGGCGGCTGGGAAAAGGGGAAGGGTACGCCGACCGGGAATACGCCATCCTGCGGGAGTTGGGCAATCCTCCCGTCCCTGTGGTCACCACGGTCCATTCCATCCAGGTGGTGGAGGAGGAGATTCCCTTTGAGCCCTTCGACCTCGCCGTCGATTGGATTGTGACCGAACGGGAAACGATGGCCACCCGCACCCCGTACCCCAAGCCCTCCGGGATCGACTGGGAACGGGTTACCGACGAGGAGCGCAAGGAGATGCCGGTCCTGGAAGAGATCCGATCATTGCTCCTTCGAAAAAGAGAAGCCTCCGATTGAGGAAACGCTCGACTCGCGAAAGATCTCCGGCGACGGCGTCCGGGTATATTATATAGAGATGATAGGATCGGCATTTCCTTCGGAAACCGGCTGGCGCACCTGCGCAAGGAAGGAGGAATTCCATGGCAGACTGGAATCTGTCCGATGCCTATACGGATCAAAAGGCAGAAACCATCCGGCTGGAGATCGGGCCGGCCTTATACGAATACTTGATGAAAGAATCCGACTTTGCCGCGACCATCCAGAGCCTGCGGAAATCGGTTCTCCAGGAGCGAGGGGTCTATCTGCCCGCCGTCCGGATTAAAACCGGTTCCGCCGAGGAGCCGAACCGTTATGTCATCCGCATCCGGGGCAGGCGGGTGGCCGACGGCGAGCTGTATCCGCCGCTGCGATTCTCCACCCAACAGGAGTCCGATCGACCCGCCATTCACCCGATGAAACGGGTCGAAGGGTATTGGACAGAGGGGGAGGGGGAAACGGCCCGGGAGATCATCACCGCCCACCTGCGCCACATCCTCCACTCCCGGGTGGATGAGCTCTTCACCTACGAGCTGGCGGTCCGCTGGCTGAAACAGGCGCGATCCCACGTCCCCGAACTGGTCGACGAGCTGAAGGAACGGGGAATGACACCGGGCCTCCTCTGGTCGGTGATCAAACTCCTCCTTCGGGATCGAATCCCCATCCACCCCTTTGAGGAGCTATTGGAAAACATTTTGGACTACTACATTTCCCATCCCCCTCACGGGTATGCCCCGCCGGAATGGACCCATCCACATCCCGAATCCATCGCCAAATTTATCGCCGAAAAGCGGAAGCGGCGCATGCCCGCGAAAAAAAGTACCGGCAATGTAATCGGCTTCGTCAAATGAACCCTCCGATGGCGGAGGGTTCTTTTTTTGATGGAAAAGGTCTTTTTTGATTAGTGAAAGGGATTATCTTGGAATTTTTTTGAACATACTAGCCCTAGGAGGTGCAAAGCGATGTATTACGTGATCCGCGATTCGGAAAAATATCCCCCGACCATCCTTCATGAAGACAATTACTTTCAGTGGTACAATCCCATGAAAAAGGATCATCGGGTGGAGTTCCGCGGTTCGATGAACCAGTGCTACGACTACCTCATGTCCCGGTATCCGGACATCCAGGTGTAAAAGGGATGCGCTTTTCAGGTCGGGAACTTTCAGAAAACTCGCCCTTAACATCCATCCGAAACGCGTCACGGGCCGACGGGAAACCCCTCGGCCCTTCCATTTTTTACTTCCCTTTCCGCAGTAATCCGCACTAAACAAAAAACGCGGGGCATGCTCTCCCGCGTCGTTTCCGATCTCAGCGCTTTTTCTGCCGAACGGGGGGAAGGAGACGAGTCCGGTCCACCATCCGTTTCGGCTTCCAGGTGGAAGGATCGTTTTCGTCGAACTGCTCCAGATATTGGATCACTTCCCGGGTGATCGGGGTGGGGGTGGAAGCGCCGGCGGTCACGCCCACCTTTTTCTTCCCCTTCAGCCACTCCGGGTCGATTTCCGTCACGTCGGCCACCCGGTATGCATCCACACCGGCGATCTCCTTCGACACCTGGGCCAACCGGTTGGAGTTGTTGCTGCGGGGATCGCCGACCACGATCACCAGATCCGTCCCCCGGGCCTGTTTGGCCACGGCTTCCTGCCGAAGCTGGGTCGCCAAGCAGATCTCATTGTAGATCTCCGCCTGGGGGTATTTCTCCTTCACCCGTTTCATCAGATGCTCGGTATCCCACTTGCTCATGGTGGTCTGGTTGGTAACCAGGACCTTGTCGGCCTTCAGGTCGAGGGCATCCACATCCGCTTCCCGCTCCACCAGATGGACGCGGCCGGGAGCCACTCCCATCGCTCCCTCCGGCTCGGGGTGGCCGCTCTTGCCGATGTAAACCACCTCGTACCCCTCGGCGACCTTCTCCCGAATCAGGTCGTGGGTACGGGTCACATCGGGGCACGTCGCATCGACCACCGTCAAACCCTTCTCCTGGGCGCGGCGCCGCACTTCCGGCGACACCCCGTGGGCGGTAAAAATCACCGTTCCCTTGTCCACCTGATCCAGCAGCTCCAGGCGGTTATCCCCGTCCAGGGTGATAATCCCTTCCTTTTTGAAGGCTTCCACCACATGCGAATTGTGCACGATCATCCCCAAGATATGGATCGGCCGCGGAAGGGTGGGATCCTTCGCCGCCTGCTGGGCCAGCACCATGGCATCGACAACACCGTAACAATAACCCCGGGGGGCAATTTTAACCACTTCCATAACCCTTTTCCCCTCCCAGCCCTGTTTTCTTTTTCAGGGCGGATTCTTCCCTATTATATCTCACCTGCCGTACAAAGGCCAAAATGCGCCTTACCGTAAGAAAAGGGGATTTTTCAGGAATTTGGAAAACAAGCAAAAAATGTCGAGTTTTGTATGTTGAGGACAGCCCGTAAAAATCATTTTTTATTGGTTCGAATTATCGATATGCATTGATAAAACGGGAAGAATATTATATGATTCTTTAAAGAGATAAACCTTTTCGCACGCTGGATGAAGGGCACGATAAACCATCGGGTGACAGGCCAGGAGGGAATTCGTTTTTTGAGGAGGGGTTACTTCGTTGAGGAGGAAAAGTCTTTCAATTTTGACAGTCGCCCTCTCCCTGACGCTCGTCAGTCCTTCGGTCTATGCCGGCTCCCAGGAGCCGCCCATCGGCCCCGCTCCGGGTCCTCCAAAGACGCCGGCTGAAAAGGAAGCGCCGTCAACGCCCAAGCCATCGAATCCCCCCGGGCAGAAGCGGACCCTTGAACCGCCCTTCGACCTGTCCCGGGAATCCTCGGCCGCCAAGCCTTCGAAGCCCTCCAAGGATGCGCCGGATGGGACATCCGACAAGGGAGAGCGAAGCCAACCCCTGAAAAAACGCCTGGAACGAGCGCTTCCATCTCCAAAGGACTTTACCGAACCGAATCAGTCCGGCCCGATCTGGAAACGGTTGAAGCCGACCGATCCCGAGTCCAAATCGGCGAACCGCTCCGGGGCAAATTCAAAATCTTCTCCAGAAACCTCGGATGAACGGTCTGCGGAGAAGCAGCCCAACCCCCGGCAGGAGCGGAAACCGACGGACTCAGCCGACCTTCGCCGGGGACAGGAGCCGAACACCATCCCTCGAGTGGCGGAGGCAAAGCCGGCCGGGGTTCCGTCCGAAAACCGGAAGCAGGATTCGCCAAAAAAAACCTCGGACACTCCCTCCCCGGAAGCGGCATCATCCGCGGACCGGGCAACGGCCAGGACCGGAGGAAGTTCACCGAACCTGGCGATAGCAACCCGTCCCGGGAAAGAAGCGGATCGGCGAACGGAGGTCGCCGCATCCTCCGCTCAAACCGATCGGCAGCTTCCCCGCACGGAGGAAACCCCCCTGCCCAAAACGGCCAGTCACGGCCCGTGGATGATGATCATCGGCCTCTTGACGGCAGTCGTCGGCTGGGCGGGGCGAAAAATCAGTTCCTCCGAGGGTTGACGGAGAGTGAAGCGACACGTCTTTTCCCTCATCACCCTGGCGGGTCTGGGGCTCTTCGCCTTCGGACTGTGGGAGATTTGGCAGCTCTGGAACATGGATCGCCAAACGGTCCCCGACGCCTCCACATCGGCCCAAACCTCCCGGGAGACAGCCCCTCCGACGAAATCGGAATCTCCCAAGTGGGTGGTCTATGACCGCCGGCCGGAGCGGGGACAAATCTTTGGAAAACTGTCCATCCCCCGGATCAACGCGGAATTCCCTCTGGTGGAAGGAACGAGGGAGCCCCAGCTCCGCAAGGGGATCGGTCACGCGGAAACCAGTGTCCTGCCGGGAGAACCCGACACCTCGGTGATCGGTGGACATCGGGAAACCCGGCTTCGGCAAATCGGTGAACTGGAAAAGGGCGACCCCATCCTTGTGGAAACGGAGGCGGGACGGTTCACCTTCCGGGTGACCCGTTCATGGATTGCCGATCGATCCGAAACCGTAAGATCCAACGGTAAAGGACAGGCCAAACTGCTACTCGTCACCTGTTATCCCTTTCACTACGTCGGCAATGCGCCCAAGCGCTACCTCGTCGAGGCAAAACTGACCAGGATGATTCCCAATTCCTGATGAACCACGGGACAGAGGGCCTCTGTCCCTTTCCGTTATAGCGAAAATCGATAGTGGTTGTGGAGATCACCGCGTCCCTGACAGCCTCGGCAAACCCTTACCGGGGCGTCGGAGGAAACCGCGACCTTCGCCGTGACAAGGCGCTTCGCGGACCACCTCCCCTATCGATTCCCGTTTCACTTCTGACCGAAAGGGGGAAAAGGCGTGTACTGGCGAAGGGTGCGGATGATCGTGATCACGGCGATCCTCCTCTTCCTCGCAGCCAAGGGAGCCTACGACATTCTCCGCCCGCCCCGGGCCCCTGCCGCAGCGGACACCGACAACACCAAAAGCGCGCCCGTTCAGCTGGAAGCCCGCAGAGGGGCGGAAAACTACGCCGTCTATTTCACCCATTTCTGGTTGACGGGCAACCTGGAAGAGGCCAAAAAGTTTGCCGCAGAGGGATTCAATCCGCCGGCCTTCGGGAAACCCCGAAAGGTGGAAAATATCATCGCATGGGATATGAAACCCTCGGGCAAAGAGAAGGCGAATGTCACCGTTCGCGCTCTCCTGGATGAAGGACAGGTCGTATATCTGTCGGTTCCGGTCACCGTGCGTCAGGATCGTTTCGGGGTGATCGGCCTGCCGAACTTCATTCCCGAGCCGACGCCGGCGAAGGCCCCAAAAGAGGAGCCCCTCCCGCCGGTGACGGATTCGGCCACCACGCAAGCGGCCCGTTCCCTGGTCGAATCCTTCTTCCGGCAGTACACCCAGGGGACTCCCCAGGACCTGGCCTTGCTCTTCAGCGACAGCCGGCCGCGGCGGGTGTTGTCCCCATCCCTCAAAGCCGAGTACGGGGGACTGGAGAGGATTCACGTCAGCCGACCGGAGAAGGACCAGCTGCAGATTGACGCCCGGGTTCGGCTGAAAATCGATGGAGAGGCGGTTCCTCAGACCTTTCAATTCCAAGTGGAGAAGAGCGGAAACCGCTGGTTGATCAAAAAGACCATTCCGGAAATCCCGCGGGAGTAAAGGAGGAAAGCTGATGGATCGGTTATTTCTCGCGCTCGTGCTCTTGCAGGCCCCTCAGGAGAATAAACTGTGGAACTTTGTTAACAATTTTGAAAACTGGATCCGTCCCAACCTGGAGCAAGCCTATTTTCTCATCGTCCCGATCATCTTCTTCACCATGCTGGTCGTCAAGAGCGCTCGTCCCAAACTGCCCGCCTTCATCGCGGGGGCTGCCATCGCCGGGGTTTTCATCTTAAAGGAAGATGCGCTCCGCAACACCATCGAATTTTTTGCCGGGTTTTTCTGAGGCGGTGGAACCGTGCAACGGATGGACGAAGAGTGGGTGCCTTCCTACCACGAGGGGTGGAACCGATCGATCCGCGTCTGGGTCTCGCTGATCTGGATTCCCTTCTTCGGTAAATATCTGAAGGGGTTTTGGCTGGATTTCCAGACGGCCATCCTCTTCTTCCTGTTTGAGGGGATCGCCTACGTGATGGATCAGTACCTGGGCCTCAGCCTCCTGCCCCTGAACCAGTACGTCACAGTGCCCGTCGGACTGGTCTTCCTGATCAACAAATTCATCAAACCCCGGGCCCGATCGCTCGTTCACGGGTTCATCTCCTTCATCGAATTCATCCGGACGGAAAAAAGGGTTTCCGGCAACCTGGAGCCCGTCGATGCCGGTCGGGAGCGGTTCCGCATCCTGAGTCGACGCGTTCCGGTCCGGAACAAGCGCAAGAAAAGCGGCGGTTGAGTCGACCGCCGTTTTTCTCAAGGAGGGTATGAATGTGAAACGGAAACGGCTTGAGGTGCCCGCTCTCTTTCGTTCCGGCAACCTGATGATCACGAAAGACGGGAGAGGCCAGGCCTTTTATCGGGTGCCGCAGGTGAACTACGAGTTTCTCTCCTCCGCGGAAAAACGGGGATTGCGCGATCATCTGGCCAACTTTCTCAATGAATTTCCCCACACCCTGACCTGGTGGCAGGTCCCCGTCCCCCACTCGCCCCAGGATGTGTTGGATCAGGGCCGATCCCAGGTTCCCGCCGATCGGCTCAAGGCCTGGGAGGAAAACATCCGGTCCACGGCGGAGGCGATTCGGGAAATGGTCCCCTACCGGCATCCCCTCTATCTTGCCGTCGACCTGGAACCGGCCACCGGAAACCTGGGCGAGGAGATCGCCCGCAACTTCTATGAGATCATCCGGGATCCCATGGCCCTCATCGACGACATCATGGGCGGCGAACCCTATCGCCTGCCCTGGAGCGAGTGGAAACGATTTGAACAGGCGGAGGAGGAAATCTTCCAACGCATCCGGCAGGAATTCCACTCCGGCATCGAGCGCTGCAGCGAAAGCGAAGTGCTTTGGCTGATCGAACGGTGCGGATGCCGGGGCATCAGCCCTCCCTACCAGGAGGAACCGATGGAGCTGGTGGTGCAGGACGGCCACATCTACACCTCCCGGGCCGATCTGGAACGGGGGCTCCACGATGTGGTCCTGGACTTCGGGAAACAGCTCGGGATGGTCAAGTGGACCAAAGAGTTTCCCGACGGCCAGAAGAGCGGCTGGTTTTCCCACCTCACCCTCTCCTGGCTGCCCTGGGGGCTCCGCTTTCCCGGCGGGGCGGAAATCTTTCAGCACGTGCGGGAGCTGGACTTTCCGGTGGAACTGATGGTGCGGACCGTCCCCATTCCCCACGAACAGGCCCTGTCCCAGCTGCAAAACGTCTTCCAGTACATCACCGGGCAAATCCAACATGTCAAAGAATCCGCCCGGGAAGGGGACTCCGATTCCGACGACCTGACGGACTTCGAACACGATCTGGAACGGAAAGACACCAACCAGGAGCTCCGGCAAAAGGTGAAGGAGGAGCAGATTCCGCTCTTCCGGGCGCAGATGATTTTCACCGTGTGGGGAGACAGCCCGAAGATGGTCCGGGAGCGCCGCCGGAAGCTGATCCAGGCGATGAAGGAGATCGATCTTCGGCTGGAGGTACCGATCGTCAAACAGAAGACCCTGTATTGCCAGACCCTTCCGGGATCGTCGGAGATCGACTCCTTTTACTTCGTCCGGCCCACCGCCGAATTTATCGCCTCCTTCATGCCCATCGGCTGCAGCGAGGTGGGCGATCCCTCCGGCACCTTCGTCGGCATCACCGTTCCCTCGGGCAGCCGCCACGGCGAGCGCGCCGTCGGCTGTTCCCCGGCCTATCTGGATGAATCCCGGGCGCGCAACCAGCTCTCCCTCACCTCCTCCATGCTGATCATGGGAACCCTCGGCCGGGGCAAATCGATGCTGGCCAACTGGCTCATCTACAATCGGCTGATGCGGGGAGTGAGGCAGTTCGTCTTCGAGCCGAAGGACGAGAAGTGGGCCTGGGCCTTTGAGCTGCCGGAACTGCGGCCCCTGATGAACCTGGTTTCCCTGAGCACCTCCGTCCGGGACAAGGGAAAGCTGGACCCGCTCCTCGCCCTCGGCAAGGATCCCCGGATGAGGGAGGACGCCAACGAACGGCAATACGTCACCGATTTCGCCCTCACCCTGCTCCTCTACCTGGCGGGGGAACCGGATACCAGCCTGGCGGGGCAGGCGATCGGCTACGCCGTCGACGAAACGCTGAAGAACGACGACCATCCGACCATGATGCGGGTCATCCATTACCTGGAGGCCTTCCTCCGGGGAGAAGTCCGCTTTCCCATCAACCGGGAAGCCGCCCGCAGCGAAGTGGACCGGGTCGCTTCCTTTCTGAAGCGGCAAGCCACCCGGACCAAGGCCCAACTCCTGTTCGGCAGCGGGGAGGAGGATCCCGTCGACCTTTCCTCTCCCCTGACGATCGTCCAGATGCAGGATCTGCAGTTCCCCGACCCCAGCCGCCCCGACTACCGGCAAAACATGGCCGTCTTCACCTGCATCGCCGATCTGGGACGGCGCTTCGTCAACCGGCCGGGAAGCGCCAAGTCGGTCACCTTTGAGGAGGGGCACAAGCTGCGGGATGAAAAGGTGGGCCAGATGACCTACCGGGAGCTGATCCGCACCTGCCGAAGCAAGGATGCCGATGTGGTGATGATCGTCCACAACGCCCGGGATCTGCGAATCGACCCCTCGGCCAAATACCGGGAAGGGGAGGACGGCGGGGAAGAAATCCGCTCCAACATGGGGAACCGCTGCATCTTCCGGGTCAGCGACGAGTCGGAGGCGGCATCGGCCTGTGAGATCCTCGGCATCGAACCGACGGAGCGGAACCTGTCCGAAATCATGAACCTGGATGCGGGAGAATGGATCATGCGGGACGTCGAACAGCGGGTGGCCAAGGTGAAGTTTGATCTGCGCAAGGTGAACCCCCGCCTGTTCCGCGCCTTCGACACCCGTCCCGAAGCCATGGCGGAGCGGGAGCGAAAATACGGACACCTGCGCAATCTCCCCCTGGAAGAAGCGTATCAGCTGCTGGATGAAGAGACGAAGGGAGCGGCGGGATGATCCGCACAACGCGTTGAAGGAGACCGGCCGACCGGAATTCTGCTTGGTGAAGCGAGGTGAACAGCCGTGACGAAAAAAGCCCGTCCCTTCGTCCTTGCCCTGCTCCTCCTTTCCTTCCTCGGCGCCCCGACGGTCTTGGCGGCCGAGGACAGCGCCGTGGAAAACATGTTTCCCAGCCGATCGCCGGTGGACGGGGAGAACGAACTTTACGAGCAGTTCAACCTGGACAGCTACTACTTCGACGACAACTACGGTTTCACCGAAGTGTTCCGGAAAGCCTGGAACAGCCTGTGGGGGATGGCCTTCGTCGTGGAGATGGCCTTCCTCAAGCTGGTGATCTACATCTCCCAGCTGATCATGGTCCTGAAAATTTTCGATCCCCTCGCCTCCCTGGTCTCCGATCAGGTCCAAAAATTGGGGAGCTCCGTCTTCGGCACCATCCTTGACGGCCTGCTCATCATCATGAGCACCTGGATCTTTATCCAGCTGTTCCGACGGCGCATCGCCCAAACCGCCAAGGAGGTGGCCTGGGCCATCCTGGTCCTGGCGATCGGCACCTCCTTTTTCGCCAACCTGTATACCTACATGACCAATGTTCACGGATTCACCCAGGCGGTGTCGGGCCAGCTGCTCCTTCAGGCGATGGAAACCGCCAACGGCCGGGCCATCGCCACCGATGAACCGGAAAAGGCGGGACAGATCCAGGCGGGAAACAAGATTTGGGAAAACTACGCCATCATCCCCTGGCAGCTGGCCACCTTCGGAAAGGCGATGAAACCCGGCTCGGAGATCTCCCCCGACTCCCCGGACCCGATCGCCCGGGATACCTACCTCCTCCTCTCCGCCACGGAGAAAGAACGGGAAAATTTGGTCAAATCCTGGACCGAGGGGGACAATCCCCGCTACCCCTCCATGACCAGCTGGTCCGGTCTGATCGGGCGAACGGCGGTCACCTTTTTAAACGGGGTAGCCATATTGATCTTCGGGTTTTTTTATCTCATCCTTTCCCTGTTCGTCTTCGTCACGAAGATGCTCTTCCTGATCACCTCGGCGATGGCCCCCTTCGTCTTCCTCTTCGGCGTATTGCCCGGTGCGGGGGTTTTCGCGGTATTCAACTGGATCAAGGAGTGGCTGAAAACCGGCCTGTACGGCATTGTGGCCGCCTTCCTCGTCAGCATGTACATGCTGCTCTCCACCAAGATGTGGTCCTTCGTGGATGATTACGGCTGGCTCCTGGGCGGTCTGGTGCCCCAACTCCTGCTGGTAGGGGTATTGGCCTGGAAGCCGGTGCGGGACCGGGTGATCCAATTTTTCAAAGCCCCCTTCGGCGCCCCGGGCCACGTCATCCGGAACATCCCGGCCCAGCCCTTCCAGGTGGTGCAGGAAAAAACGGGCGAATCGGTACAGCGGGTGGTGGAACGGACCTTCGAACGAAAAAGGCGGCGGGCGGCCGAAAACTCCGGGGTCAAAAAATCCGGCGGGGTGCAACGGGGATACCTGCAGCGCGTCTTCGGAGGTGCGGCAGTCCAGTCCAAGGCCTCCTCGGCATCCCGCAGCGGCGGTCAGTCCCCTTCATCCGCCGGCAAATCCGGCCAGCCCCTGCGCGCCCGGCTGTCCAAGGGGCCGGTACGACCGACGAAGGCGCCTTCCCACGCCTTTTCCGCCTTTGCCTCCCAGCCGGCGCCGGCCAGCGGACGGCTGCGCAACCGCCAGCTGATCGCTCCGGAACATGATATCCGGGGACGGATCAATCCTTCGGCCCGGAATCGGATCCGACCGGCGTACCGGACCGGTAAAGTCAACCTCAAGGGACTGAGGAGCCGATGAACAGGAGACCCCCCCTCCGCCGCTCTCCCCGTTCCTATCGGCGCCTGTTCTTGGTTTCCCTGATCATCTGGCTCCTTCTGGCCTTTTCCATCGTGGGATTCAGCCGCTGGATGAAACTGCGGTCGGCATCCCCCGCCCCTCCGGAAAAGGCCGTTGCCGCCGAAGAACCGGCACGGCAGTCCGCTTCCCAACCGGAGCCGGAGGAGGAATCCTCTCCCCCGCCCATTTCAGAGAAAGACCGGCGACAGGCGGAGCAGGTGGCCGAGAAGTTTGTCCGAAGGATGGTGACGATGCCGGAGGGCGATTCGCCGAAGGCTGTGGCCGAGGCGGTCAAGCCTTATGTATCCCGCGGTTATTACCGGGAAATCCGTCAATCGATGAGGATGGATGAACCGAGGACGATTCGGGAGCTGACCCTGTGGCCGGTGGAACCGCCCCTTCACGAAGGAAGCCTCAGTTACCAAGCCGTGATCATCACCGAGGACAACGAGGAACTCCATCTGTGGTTTTCCATGAAGAAGGAAGGGAACCGTTGGGTCGTGTGGCAAAGGGAGGAGGGCTTTCGGTGAATACCCTGGGGCGATGGCTTCTGTACGGGCTGCTGTCGTTTCTGATCTTCACCTTTTCCGTTGTCCTCCTGACGGTGCTGATGGTCATGGGCATCAACCGGGACCCCATCCACCACGTGGCGGGAAAACCGAACCAACGAGCCCTGAACCAGATTCCCTCCGAATTCCTGGACATCTATCAGGAAGCGGGGGCGAAATACGGAATCCCGTGGAACGTCCTCGCCGCCATCCACAAGCGAGAGACCAATTTCGGAAAGACCACCCAGCCGGGGGATCCGGAACGAAAAAACATGATCTCAAGCAAGGGAGCGATCGGTCCCTTTCAGTTCCTGCCCTCGACCTGGGAAGCCTACGGCGTCGACGGCAACGGCGACGGGATCGCCGATCCCTGGGATGTGGAGGATGCGGCCCATTCGGCGGCCCGATACCTGCGGGATCACGGGGGACAGTCGGACTTGGAAAAGGCCCTGTGGCATTACAACCACGCTTCCTGGTACGTGGAGGATATTCTCCGGATTTCCGACGAATATTTGGATGAAGAATCGAACCCATCCGTCGCCTCCGCCGCCTCCGCCTTTCAATGGCCGGTGCCGGAAACCGGTCCGGAACACATCTCCTCCGGCTTCGGTTACCGGATGCACCCGATTCTGAAGACCCGGCGATTTCATGACGGCATCGACATCCCCGCCGAAACGGGCAAGCCGGTGATCGCCGCAACCGGGGGCTACGTCCGCTTCGCCGGAAAGCTGGGCGGTTATGGCAACACGGTGATCCTGGAAACGGCGGACGGACTGGAGCTGATGTATGCGCACCTTTCCTCCATCGGGGTCCATCCGGGAGAGCCGGTTCAAGGCGGGCAAATCATCGGGGCCGTGGGGAGAACCGGCCTCTCTACGGGACCCCACCTGCACTTCACCGTGCGGAAAAACCGGGTGCCGATGGATCCGTTGAAATTCTTCCAAACCGGAGGCGGATAAAAAAACCTCACCTGACTTTCTCAGGTGAGGTCGATCCGTGGTCGGATCAATCGGATCGGTTTTTTCCCCGCTCACGAATGTATAAAGCCATCAAAATCAACGAACCCAAAAGCGACATCAGAAGCAAAATTCCCGAAGCATTTTCCACAGCCCGGCTCAACATTACAAACCCCCCTCATGCTGTTCGCCCTGCACGGGGTGTATGATCTTCGGGAGATCCGTTGCACCTATTTCACATATACTATATATATTCCGCTTTGTACAGTAAAATTTAATGATGTGCGA
>Ga0079224_100006934_pt1 | contig 15107 bp, 12 predicted proteins | sample Stecom2015_FD_80414 | JGI IMG/M metagenome (GOLD analysis project Ga0079224, IMG submission 80414) | Agricultural soil microbial communities from Utah to study Nitrogen management - Steer compost 2015 | ecosystem: Environmental > Terrestrial > Soil > Agricultural land | place: USA: Utah...
CTGCTGGATGAGTATCTGACCGAACCGCTAATACTGACACGCGATAATAATGATAAGCTGCACTGCCTTTCAAATGTATGTACTCACAGGGGAAATATAGTTGTCGAAGATCCATGCAATCTCAATGTATTAAAATGCAGATATCACGGAAGGAGATTCGAGCTGGACGGGAAGTTCAAGTCGATGCCGGAATTCCAGGAGTGTGAGAACTTCCCCACCGATGCAGATAACCTTACTAAAGTAGATTTTGAGCAGTGGAAGAATTTCATATTCGTTTCGCTCAACCCAAATCATTCACTGGAGACATACCTGAAACCGATCTCGGAAAGGCTGAATTGGTTTCCATTCGACAGGCTAAAGTTCGAGCCATCCAGATCCAGAGACTATCTTGTGAAGGCTAACTGGGCTTTGTATTGCGATAACTACCTGGAGGGATTTCACATCCCGTTCGTACATTCAGGATTAAACGCGACCCTGGACTACGGGAAATATGAAAGCGAGATATATGAATACTGCAACCTGCAAATAGGAATTTCCGACAAGGGTGAGGACACATTCGATCTGCCTGAGAATTCGCCGGACTTTGGTAAAGATGTGTCGGCATATTATTACTGGGTTTTCCCGAATATGATGTTTAATTTTTATCCGTGGGGATTATCCGTAAATATAGTAAAGCCAATCGCTGTAAATCTCACAAAAGTTTCTTTCCTCACATACGTATGTGATCCAAATGCTCTCGATAAAGGTGCAGGAGCGGGTCTGGATAGAGTCGAACGCGAAGATGAGGACATTGTAGAGATGGTGCAGAAGGGAATAAATTCGAGATTTTATAAGTCGGGCAGGTACTCACCAAAACGTGAGCAGGGAGTTCATCATTTCCACAGGGTGCTGGGGGAGTTTTTGGGTTAATATTTAAAACATCCTTCTATGATAGTTTATCTGTCCCAGATGGTAGCCTAAATGAAACATCAAAAATGTAATTACCCCTCCAACTGTTCTTCCCTCGCCAAAATTATCAAGAGGAAACGCTTTATTTAGATCATCCCGGGTTAAGCTTTCCAGAACCGGAGTAATCACTCCGATTGTCGAATCAATCTCCTTTAATAATTCCTCTCTCGAAAGACCTTTGACGGTAAACTCATTATCTCTATCACGAACATAGCCGGTATTTCCCAGAGTTGCGCCGATGAAATGTTTCAGATTTCCGCAAATATGGAGGGCAAGATTAGCAGGTGTGTTTTTAATGTCACCGTGAAGTTTCCAGAGGTCATCTTCATCTTTATATGTAAGTATCTCTTCTCTAAGGGTTTCGAGATTTCTTGCAAATAATATGTCGTAATCATTCAATGCCATCACATCAATAAAACATTGGGTACTTCTTAGGGTCAGATTCATACAAAATATCATATACGGACCGGAAAACATCTTCAGCATTCGGTTTTGAGAAGTAATCTCCATCCGTACCATACGCGGGACGGTGCTCCTGCGCTGCCAGGCACTGTGGCTTCGAGTCGAGATACTTCCAGCCTTCCTGTTCGTCAATAACCTTCTGCATCATATAAGATGTTGCTCCGCCGGGTACATCCTCATCTACGAATAGAATCCTATTTGTTTTCTTCAATGAATCTGAGATAGAACCGGATAAGTCAAAGGGGATAAGGGTCTGGACATCTATTACTTCGCAAGAGACATTAAGCGTTTCAAGTTTATGTACAGCATCCATTACAATGTCAACACACGCGCCATAAGTTACAATGGTTATGTCTTTCCCTTCTTTGACAGTTTCAGTCATACCGAGAGGAACGGATATCTCGCCGATATTATCAGGCAGAGATTCCTTAAGCCTGTAAGCATTAAGCCGTTCGATTATAAGCCCGGGTTCGTCTGACTGCAGGAGCGTATTATAAAAGCCTGCCGCTTTAGTCATATTACGAGGGACACATACATAAAGCCCCCTGAATGAACCCAGAATAGCGCTCATTGGGGAGCCGGAATGCCATATACCTTCGAGCCTGTGACCCCGTGTACGAACGATCATTGGAGCCTTCTGCCCGCCTTTGGTGCGGTAAAGCATTGTCGCGAGGTCATCGCTGATGATCTGTAAACCATATAAAAGATAATCCAGGTATTGAATTTCGATTATGGGCTTGAGACCTCTTAGAGCAGTACCAATCCCCTGCCCTACAATGGTTGCTTCACGTATACCGGTATCGGTCAATCTCAATTCACCAAACTTCTCCTGGATGCCGATCATACCCTGGTTTACATCGCCGAGCTTTCCGATGTCTTCGCCAATGGCAAAGATGCGGGGATCGCGTTCAAATGCCTTCATAAAGAATGCGTTCAGAACCTCGCTGCCGTTTAGTTTTTCTGCTCCATCACTGTAAATTGGCTTCACTTCAGGAACATCGAGAGCACTGTATGCGGATTCACTATGTAAGTATGAGCTGTAGCGTTCGAAATTCTTCTTTTTAAAATCATTATACCATTCTACTAGGTCTTTTCTTTCCTGTACATCGTCCGCACGGGAAACCCTCAGTACATCCATTACAGCACCGGATATGACTTTCCTGTTCTTATCTATTGAAGTTTTTAAATCATTATAAATCTTTTGAACTTCTTCTTTCGCTGCACTTTTCTCAGCTATTTTAAGAATTAAAGCTGCGGCATCATTTGCGTCTTTCTTTATAGGGTTCAGAAATTCATCCCAGGCTGCTTTTTGAGCATCCTTTACCATTTTCTTTGCTTCCTGTTCTATGGAATCAAGCTCACCTTCTGAAGCTATTGCATTAGATAATATCCATTCGCGCATTTTTGTAATGCAGTCCATATCCTTTTCCCATTGGAGACGCTCCTCAGATTTATACCTCTCGTGAGAACCCGATGTCGAATGTCCCTGCGGCTGTGTTACTTCCTGGATATGGAACATCACCGGGATGTGTTTCTCGCGACAGGTCTTAATACCTTCTTCATAAATTTTACATAGCCCTTCATAGTCCCACCCTTTTCCCCGATAAATCTTAAATCCTTGCCCGGTCTCTTCGTCATATTCGTATCCTTTGAGAACTTCCGATATATTTGATTTTGCGACCTGGTATTCATTAGATACTGAAATTCCATATCCATCATCCCAGATCGAGATTGCCATTGGCACCATTAGTACCGCTGCAGCGTTTATTGTTTCGAAGAACATTCCTTCCGCGCAGCTTGCATTTCCTATCGTTCCGAACGCGACTTCATTACCCTTGTTCGTAAAGTCTGTCATTTCGTGAAGGTCCTTGTTATTACGATACAATTTCGATGCATAAGCAAGCCCGAGAAGTCTCTGCATCTGGCCGGCAGTAGGAGAAATATCCGGGGAAGAATTTTTCATCTCCATCAGGTTTTTCCAGTTGCCTTTTTCATCAAGACTGCGTGTAGCAAAATGTGAGTTCATCATTCTGCCTGCGGATGCAGGTTCGTGAGAAACATCCGTATCAGCATATAGCTGCGCAAACCATTCTTTGATAGTAAATATACCCGCCGAAAAGGCAAAAGTCTGATCGCGGTAATATCCTGAGCGAAAATCTCCATTCTGAAAAACCTTTGCCATTGCAAGCTGGGCAATTTCCTTTCCGTCGCCGAAGATGCCGAACTTTGCTTTGCCGGTCAGAACTTCCTTCCTTCCAAGCAAGCTTGCTTCGCGGCTTTCAACAGCGAGTTTATAATCTGCTATTACATCTTTCTTATATTGTTCGAAATTTTTATCTGTTTTATCGGGTTTTTGCGTAGTATTTGCCATAAGTATGTGAATTACTGAAGTTAATTTATAATATTCAGTAAGATACAAATTATGAAGAAAAGGTTAAATGCTAAAGGGAGGGAAGAATTTAAGAAGAAATAATAAGGTTAACTAATTTTCAACTTCTCCAACATTTCATCGGTCAAAGTATCGGAATAAACCCCATAGCCATTAACCAAAACCCCCTTTACACTGTGCTTATTCGATGAAATAGCATATAAAATCGCTGAATCACCAGGATCGGATTGTCCTTCAAACCTGTAATATTCATCTATCTGAAAATCAGAGGGAAATATCTTTAATGTACTGCTTCGGCAGTCGATGCAATCTTCTGAAAGGTTAAAATCTTCAGTGTACCCCTTTGATTTCAATTCATTCAGTTTTTCAGAAAGAGTTGTAGTATTTGACATTTCTCTGACAATTTTAATTATTAAGAATTCCCGTAGATGTTTGACTCACCACCATCGATTGCAATGGTTTGTCCGCTTACATAGCCATTTTCTTCACTAAGAAGAAAAGCAACTACTTTAGCAACTTCTTTAGGCAGTCCTAACCGCTTAGTTGGATTACGCTGGGCATATTCTGTCTCGGCTGCCTTTGGATCGTCCGGGTTCACTTGCTTAAACGCTTCTTCTACCATATGGGTAAGAATTGCGCCGGGTGCAATTGCATTGGTTAGTATCCCATATTTTCCATATTCAAGCGCGGCATTTTTTGTCATGCCTAATACTGCGTGCTTGCTTGCAACGTAAGGGATCTGATTGAGTACTCCACGTATGCCGCCAACTGACGCAACATTCACAATGCGTCCGAAATTCTGTTTCTGCATAACAGGGAGCACATAGCGCATTCCATAGTAAACACCCATCAAATTTATGTCAATCACTTTCTTGAAAGTGTTTACATCATATTCGGTTATTGCAGCTTGTTTTCCTTCGATCCCGGCATTATTGTATAATCCGTCTATTCGCCCAAATTCTTTTACTGTTTCATCAACATAATTTTTTACTGCCTCTTCGCTTGATACATCAGCAACTACTGTTAGAATTTTGACTTCGGGGAACTCTTTATTTTTTTCTTTTTTTGCATTTTCGAGACTTTCCTTATTATAGTCAACTAATGTAAGGTTAGCGCCTTGAGATGCAAGTTCCTTTGCCGTAGCAAGACCAAGCCCCATCGCAGCACCGGTAATTATAATTACTTTATTTTTCATTAGGTATGTTTAATTGATAAAATAAGATACTACTTCTTATTAAGAAAATCAATTAAAGCTATATACGTTTAAACTTAAACAGAGGAATATTAAACTCTATAGGATGTTTGTTTAGGTCTATTGGTGGAATGGGGCGTTTTATTCGATTTACGGGGAATTAATTCATCAGCTTTCTTAAGCAGCCATTCTCTGGCGAATAATTCATTTTCTTGAAATATTTGCTTTCGCAGATAACCATCAGAATTTTTACCTAACTTTACCTGCTCATTGATTAGTTTTCCTAGAAAATATACAAACCTTTTATGGTTATGTTTGACCCTGGATTGTATATGATCGGAATTACCAAGATAATGCCTGTATGAATCAAGCCCTTTTAAAGCTTCATCTAGATCTCCACTCTCATATAAGGACATCAAAGTATAAGCTTTTTTATCGACATTAAACCTTGAGTATTCATCCTTTATTTTCCCAAAAGATAAAACTGCCCCTGTAAAGTCCTTTTTTTCAAATGCTAATCTTCCTCTAGCATAATAAGTTGCATCTTTTCTAAGATCCTTTTGAAGTTTTGATTTAAACTTTTCTACAAATTCTTCTACCCACTCTATTTCTCCTTCTCTTACACCGGCTACAATTGCATTTCTAAATAGATCCATTGGAAAAATTTTACTCTTGGAATGCCGGTAAAATCCGTTCTCAATTATAAGTTTATAAACAGAAATAAGTTCGGTACCATATTTCTTTACTCCCGGGTTAAAACTTCTTTTTAAAACACAATAATCTAACAGTCTTGTAAAAAAATGATACCTGTAATCCGGCTCAATAAACATAGCTTTAGAAATGAGTAACCTTTTAAAATCATCATAATGCTTTTCATCGTTCATATTTGAGAATGCTTTATATTTTGCGAGAAAAATCTCAATAATCTCCAACTTATCCGGAAATTTTTTATCTGCAACCGTTTTTATAAATTTTAAACCTTCTTCAACATTAATGATCCCGTAAATGGCATCCAGATATTCATTATTTATCGGAATGTTCTTTTGTTTGCAATATTTTACATACGTATCTACCACTCCGGTTATCTCAATAATAAAGAAGTTATATAGATTCTTTGTAGCCAGGATTATATTATCAGGATTATCTTTTTTACGTCTTTTAATTTTAGGTCCGTGAAGTGTATTTATAAAGTTAAACTTGTCCTGTTCGATATTATATTTTAAAAGATATGAAGAAGCGCTCAAAAATTCAGTTTCAGAGTTTCTGTCAGCGTTTGCTAAATTATTTTGAAAAGATTCATATAAGCCTCGCACTAAAAGCTCTTCGCGTAATACTTCATTTCTGAGCAGACCTTTATTCATAAATGATCTAACTGCAATAAATTCTTCTGCCGCATGATAAAGAGCATTTAAGGAAAACCTCATAGTAGAGTCTGAATATCCCCTCTTCTTGTACTCAACCGGAAAAAGTTTCTTATAAAGGGTCAAAGCATCAATATTTCGAAAATCCTTATGCTTGTACTGCTTTACCAGCAGAATATAAAGCTGCTTTAGTTTACTCCGCTTCACAAAAAATGGTGAATCAAGAAATTTGCTGAACTCTTTATGCTCTTCATTTGAAAAGGAGCGCAATATACCAAACACTTTGCTATTTTTGATCATCTAAATTTGCAACATTACTTTTTTAGAAATACTTGCTAAAATATTCAAAATTGCGATTAATTTCAAGAATTTAACCTTATATACACTTAAAATTTGCAACATAAAATTCTTCGCTTCTTTGCTCTGATAAGACATTAGGAATAATTTCCCGAAAGTCTAAAACAAGGAGAAGAGATGAAGGCTTTTTTGTTAGTTTTAATATCGGTCTTTACAATTGGAATTTCATCCATATCTATTGCGCAGCAGGAAAGGGTAAAACAAAATACTGTATATAACAGCCCGACTAATGGTGAGGGCTACACTTATGAATATATTGAGGTTGATGGAAAAACTTTTGCTTATGTATACCTGGAAGGTGTGTTGGTCGACATATATGAAGAAGAGGATTAGGGGATACTTTTTTATTTAAATTGCCTCATCCCTACCTTCTCCATAAGCCACTTTTTACCACGGAGTTTGGGTTCTTTTTCGATTTCATACCGTAAATCGGTAAATCCTCCCCTGGAGCTCTCTTTGCCAGAAATTTTGATGAGCTTCAGGGTGAGTTTTAAAAAATTATTCACCTTTTCCTTAAGGGTGAATGACACCTTGTTACTCTCATCAATATAACGCTGCATTGAGTTGATCAATGAAAAAGCCTGGTCTAATGCACCGGTCTCAATGAATATCTTTATTAGAAGTATTTTCTTATCTATTTCGAGATTAAAATACTCTCCCTTCATTTTATTCAGGCTATTATGTGCTTCATCAAAATTTCCCCTGCTAAATAAGATGTGCGCTAAACCGCAATGATAAGCTGTCTCTTTGAATTCTTCAGGGAGCTTTGGAGCAAATTCCTTTACAAAGGCTTCAGTCCACTGGAGCTCTTCCTCATCACAGCCCATCAGGAATAATATACGGTAAAGATCAATTTGGAAGTATGGTCCCTCGGTGTGCTCATAATATCCGTTATCGACCATAATTTTAAGAATATTGAAAAGTTCAGACGGAAATTCCTTGTTCTTGTCCACACCCATTGGGTTTAACGAACAATACTTTACAAACTGAAAGAATATGTGGGAGCGGGTATTTGTATCAAGCATTTCAGCATTTTTCAATACATACTTTTTTAGATCCTTATACTCCTTTTCATCACTGCCTTCAAAAAGCTCAAAGAATTTCTCGTAAATCTTAAAGACCATGCCTGCTTTCTCCGTACCGGACTCCCGGGCAAGAAATGAAATAAACTCATTCACATTTATCTTTTCGCAGAGTTTATATAAAAAACTTTTCTCATATTCCTGGTCAAATCTCATTGCATACTTTTCAGCTCCATCATTCAGATATAAAAGCTCCAGTATGAAATAATATGTCAGATACTTTGCTATATCATCAATCTCTTCTATTCCAACTTTTTTGTTTCGTTTGATGATAAAGTCGCTGTACATACTTTCAAAGTTCTTTTTCTCTAAAGAGAACTTATACGCATTAAGGAAAAAATCACTTCCGAGCTTTGTTTTTTTCTCAAGTTTTTTTCCTAAATTATCCAGGCCTTTTAGATACTGCCTGTCAAGGTGCCTTCTCCTTAACTCCCTCCTCAAAACTTCATTATATAAAACTTCATTTTCATCTACTGACATAAATACCAGGAATTTTTCAACAGACCTTTGCAGTTCAAACAATGAATTTCTCATTGTAGCGTCATTATATCCTTTATCCTTCCATTCATTAGGGAAAAGAACTTTATATGTTTTCTCTTTATTAAACTGAATTTCTCCGGCGTCACCGGATTCACTCAGCAATTCTTCATATAATTTGATTATTTTTTTTCTTGTGGCAAACCCCGGAGCTTCAAGAAAAGCCCTAAAATCCTTTTTTTCTTTATCTGAAAAAGTGGAGAGTATTTTTAAAACTGTAATTTCCCTCATTTCTAATGGTTTTTGCAACTTAAATCCATTTAACAATAAACATAAAATATTAACAATACAGTAAATATACAAACTATTAGCCTGTGACTATTCTGATTAAGTGCAACAAAACTTTTAAAGATTCTTTGTTTAATAAAACTTTATGGGGTAAGTTGACATAACTGCCATGGATTAGTTAACAAAGGGAAAAGAAGTGAAGCGATTCACGTAAGAATGAGATGTTTGAAGCTGCCACAAAGTAATTAGTATAATATCTAAACGGGTGAAAACATTGGATTTCACCCGTTTTTTGTGTTCATTTATGAATTTAAATTACGAAATAAATGCTTTATATTTATTAAACATCGAGTAAATTGAACATTAAGGAATCATAATGAGCGAGAATAAACCAATAGAACCAAAAAAAAGCGCTTCCAAGCAGGAATGGCTCGAAGAGGCTAAAAAAGCAAAAACAAGCGGAATGAAGTTCACCTCACTTAGCGGTAGAGAACTTGATATTGCTTATACTCCGGAGGACGTGAAAGATGAAAATTACTACAATGAAATAGGATATCCGGGTGAATATCCATATACACGAGGGATTCACCATAATATGTATCGAGGAAAGATATGGACAATGAGGCAGTTCGCTGGATTTGGATCACCGGAAGATACTAATGAAAGATTTAAATACCTACTTAAACACGGTCAGACAGGACTATCCACAGCATTCGATATGCCGACTCTAATGGGATGGGATGCTGATTCACCTTATTCTGAAGGTGAAGTAGGTATCTGCGGAGTATCAATTTCATCGCTTGCAGATATGGAAATCCTTTTTTCGGGAATTCCGATGGATAAAGTATCGACATCGATGACTATCAACTCCCCTGCCATAATGGTTTTTGCGTATTACCTGGCAGTGGCAGAAAAACAGGGAGTAGCATTTGACAAACTAAGAGGTACGCTCCAGAATGATATATTAAAAGAATACATAGCTCAGAAAGAGTACATCTATCCGCCAAATGAATCTATGAGGATCATTGTGGATATGATCGAGTACTGCACTAAAGAAGTACCTCAGTTTAATCCGGTCAGCGTAAGCGGGTATCATATCCGTGAAGCCGGTTCAACTGCCGCGCAGGAACTGGCATTTACTCTTGCTGATGGATTTGCGTACATTGAAGCCTGCATCGAAAGAGGTATGGATGTAGATGAGTTCGCTCCCAGAATATCTCACTTCTTTAATTCTCACCTTGATTTCTTCGAAGAGATTGCTAAGTTCAGAGCAGCCAGAAGGATCTATGCAAAAAGAATGAAGAATAAATACGGGGCAAAGAGTGAAAAATCCTGGAAACTGAGATTCCACACACAGACTGCAGGATGCTCACTGACAGCTCAGCAGCCTGAAAACAACATCGTTAGAACAGCCATTGAGGCATTAGCTGCAGTAATAGGCGGTACACAGTCACTTCATACTAATTCAATGGATGAGACGCTTGCTTTACCATCGGATAAAGCAGTAAAGATTGCTTTAAGGACCCAGCAGATACTTGCATATGAGCACGGAGTAATCAATGTGGCGGATCCTCTTGGAGGCAGCTATTACGTAGAGAAACTAACTGATGACATCGAAGCAGAAGCAGAAAAATATTTTGAAATGATCGACCAACAAGGCGGCGTAATTGCCTGCATTGAAAATGGTTTCTTCCAGAGAGAAATAGCAGATGCTGCATATAAATACCAGCAGGAATTGGACAAAAAAGAAAAAATCGTTGTTGGAATGAACGAATTCATCGAAGAAGATGAGCAGATCGAGATACCTATCCTATATATTTCTAAGGAAGTAGAAGAACAGCAGATCAAAAGATTAAAGGAATTAAAAGCTTCAAGAAATCAAGACGACGTTAAAAATTCTTTAAAAGAGCTTCGTAAATCAGCAGATGATGGTACTAACTTAATGCCGAGAGTGCTCGATTGTGCCAGGAAGTATGTTACTCTTGAGGAAATGTGTACCGAACTTAAAGAACCATTCGGAATATACGAAGAGCAAGCAGTCTTTTAGAATTAAGAATTTAGAATTAAGAATGCAAAATTGATTTCATTATCTTGAGAGAAAATATTATTAAAGATAAGAGTTTTAATTTTGCATTAAGAATTGTAAAACTATCTAAATATCTTGTAGAAAGTAAATCTGAATATGTTCTTTCTAAGCAAGTATTGCGGTGTGGAACATCAATTGGAGCAAATGTAGAAGAGGCAATTGGAGGACAATCTAAAAAAGATTTTGTAAATAAACTGTCAATAGCATACAAAGAAGCCCGGGAAACTCATTACTGGTTGAGAATACTTTATAAATCTGAATATATAGACAAAAGATTATTTGATTCCATCGAGAAAGATTGTGAAGAGCTTATGAAGATATTAGGAAGTATTAAAATCACAATTCAGAAGCAGAGAAATTCGTAATTCATAATTTTTAATTCTTAATTTGTAAAGGCGGAGAGATTCGCCTTTTCTATTTCAATCATTTTTTTGCGGGATAAGAATTATATATACATAGTAATGTCGTGCGTTTTTACGTACGCTTTTTATTTAATAACCCAGTATTTTCTAACGGACGGACAGATGGGTGTCCCTCTGGATGATACCTGGATACATTTCCGCTATGCTGAAAATTTTGCAAAGGGGCTTTTCTTCCAGTTCAATGTAGGCGAACCGGTTGCAGGAAGCACATCGCCGTTGTGGGTAGTTGTTCTGGGAATCTTCAGTTTTATATCATCAAATTTTATTTTCAATTCGGTTTTTCTTTCCGCTGTATTTCATTTACTATCCTGTATTTTCATTTATAAAATTTCTCTCATAGTATTTAGCAAAAAGGAAAGTACCCGCGATAATGCCCGTTATATCTCGTTAATGGTGGCATTAATAACTGTCATTTCAGGCAGATTTATATGGGCAGGTTTGTCGGGAATGGAGACGTCCCTTTTCACATTCCTTTGCATAGCAGGTATTTATTCTCACATACTTAATTTAGAAGCAAAGAAATTCAACTTGCTTCCGTCACTATTCATAGCTCTGGCAACTGTTTCACGTCCTGAAGGCTTTCTACTGTTTGCGATTTATTTGTTTGATGTAACATTAATTGCGATCAAAGAGAAGAATCTCTCTAAACGCATTCCCGGTTTGCTGATCGGGATTCTAATATTTGCGGTGATCACAACCCCCTATTTTATTTTTTCACATTTTACGAGTGAGAGTATCCTGCCGACTACATTCCGGGGACAGGGAGGACATTGGAGATTTTTACCGGATAAAGATTATGTGAGGATAACCATTGAGTTTTTGCTGTCCGATAATTCCGTGACGGCATTGTTGTATGTTTTCGCCGGCTTCATTTATTTGTTTACATTCAGAAAGAAATATTTTAATGAATACCGGATATTAAACATTATATTCTTGTGGGTGTTTTTACTGCCCCTGATTAGTTCATTCATTATACCTAATTTCAGGCACCATGGGAGATACTTTATGCCATTAATTCCATTTCTCAATTTGATTGCGATTTACGCCTTCTTCATTATCCGTGACAAAGTAAAAGACATTCCACTCAGAAACCTGCTTAGCAAAAGATACGTTCTGGTACTCATTACCTGTTTTTCTCTATTCTATTACGTTACTTTTGCAGGAGCATACGGGTTTAATACACAAAATATTAATGATCAGCAGGTAGAGCTTGCAAACTGGGTAAAAGAAAATGTTCCTGAAAATGAAACCATTGCAGTAAATGATATAGGCGCAATCACATACATATCCAAAAACCGTGTCATAGATATGGCAGGGCTGGTAACACCACAGATTCTTAGGTACAGAACTTATCAATGGCAGGATAACCTGGACTCTACTTATTATCTTTTAAAAAACAATAATGTAAGTTATGTTATAATTTATGATCACTGGTTTGGACCATTTTTGAGGGAATACAGCGAATGTTTTGAGTATGTCCGCTCCGCTATCCTTGAGGATAATACTATTTGCGGAGGTGAAGAAATGAAAGTTTATAAATTTCATCCGCTTAAAGAAGAATGAAACTGATAAAAATTATACAGCTTCTCAGACCCAAACAATGGGTCAAGAACCTCTTTATCTTTGCCCCCATATTATTTTCCGGTCTATTAACCGATCTTGGTGTTTTATTAATTAATATTGAGGCTTTCCTTGCTTTCTGCCTGGTATCGAGTGCTGTATACGTCATTAATGATATCTCCGACGTAGAAGCTGACCGGGCTCACAAGAAGAAGCGTTTCCGTCCCATAGCTTCCGGTGATGTAAGCATCCCTGAGGCAAGAATAGTTTTCGTGATCCTGCTTGCATTAGCTATAGCAATATGCTTTATTATGAATGTTAAATTCATAATTGCAATTGGATTATACTTCGTTATTAATGTAATGTATACGTACTTCATTAAAAATGTCGTACTTCTGGATGTATTTTTCATTTCCTTTGGATTTATGCTAAGGGTAGCTGCCGGAGCATTTGCGATTGATGTGCAGCTCTCAAGCTGGATGATATTAACTACAATATTCATATCGTTGTTTCTTGGAATTTCAAAACGTAGAGCCGAGCTCTCGCAATCTGACCTGGAGAATATCCCGAAGCAGCGAAAAGTACTTGAACAATATTCCATCGTCTTTACCGATCAGATGAATACCATAGCAGCAACGGGTACTATTATTTCTTATGCATTATATACTGTTTCTGAAAAAGCAGTTGAAGCTTTCCATTCAGACAATCTGATTTACACAACTCCATTTGTGATATATGGAATCTTCCGGTATATGTATCTCATTCACAAAAAGAACCTTGGAGAAAGTCCAACTCAAATAGTTACAAAGGATCCCGCTATTATCATCAATTCAGTATTATGGTTTGTAATATCGTTTGCGATAATTTACAAATCCAAGTTTGGATTGTAACATTTGGAAAATCCCGGCAAAATAAAATTTAAAGCGGAACTGCTTCTGCTTTTTGTTTCCTTAAACTGGGGTATTTCATTCCCGGTTATTAAATTAATGCTTGATTATGTCTCTCCGCAGGCATTGGTATTTTACCGGTTTACTCTTACTCTCATTGTCTTCCTAATTATTTATCCAAAAATATTCACTCAGATAGTGTGGAGAGATCTAAAGTACGGCTTGATCCTCGGACTTTTTATCTACGTTGGATTTATCACACAAACAATCGGATTGGCTGAAACTACAGCACAAAAATCAGCTTTTATCACGGGAATTTACGTTGTGATTTTACCTTTTGCCCAATATTTTATACTAAGGAAGTTGCCTAAGACTGCAAATGTCATCGGAGTTATCCTCGTTACAGTAGGACTGTTCTTTTTGACACAAGTCAGGGATACAACTGTGAATTTTGGTGACCTCCTGACACTCATTTGCGCTCTTTTCTTCGCGATTCATATTGTGTACCTGGATAAGTTTATGAATGAGAAGAAGGCTAACTATAAAGCGCTTGTTCTCGGTCAGTTTTTGGTTATGGCAGTATTCGGTCTGTTTTCAATGATAGGATATGAAATGATCATTACAAATGATTATAAATTTGAATTAAATACAATATCGGTTTTTGGTTTATTATATACTTCCCTTGTATGCACATTGTTTGCATGGATAATTATAAATAAGTATCAGAAGTTTACTACGCCGGTTAAAGCCGGTATTATTTACAGTATGGAAGTTGTTTTTGCGGTGTTCTCTGCATATTTAATTATAAATGAAGTACTGGAGTTTGAACAGATTATTGGAGCCCTTATTATGCTTGCAGGTATGGGTATTTCAGAATTCTATGATCTTCTAAAAAGAAAGCAAACTCAAGAAAAAATTGGTTAAATGAAAATTGTATTCCTGATAATATTCAGCTTTCTTTTTACTTTCCCTGTTACTGCCCAGACAGGTGGTGACCACTTATGCTCAATTTCCAAAAGAAAGAATTTTTATATCCAAAATACTCAGAGAACTGATTATCCCGGTGATTCCACGATAGACGTGACGTACTATAAATTAGATCTGAAAATCACAACTTCACCTGATTTCCTTGCAGGAGAGGTTACAGTTAGAGCAAATTCACTAAAATCATCCCTTTCTTCATTCTATCTCGATTTCGAAGATAATATGATCGTTGATACTGTATTATCGGGGAATGTACTGCTCAGCTTTTTTCAGTCCGATGATAAACTCAACATCACATTAAATAATCCTGCTTCAGCCGGGAATAGTTTCGAAGTAGTTATCAGGTATCACGGTGTTCCTAAAACGGTAGGATTTGGAAGCTTTGTATTCGGACAAAACCAGGGCTCTCCCGCTGTCTGGACACTCAGTGAACCATATGGCGCTAAAACCTGGTTTCCTAATAAGGACAACCCATCCGACAAAGCCGACTCATCGGATGTGTGGATAACGGTAGCAGGTAACCTAACAGGCGTTTCAAACGGTCTCCTCGAAGAAACAATCGATAATGGCAACGGCACTAAGACTTACAAATGGAGATCACGGTACCCAATA
>Ga0079224_100006935_pt1 | contig 15106 bp, 9 predicted proteins | sample Stecom2015_FD_80414 | JGI IMG/M metagenome (GOLD analysis project Ga0079224, IMG submission 80414) | Agricultural soil microbial communities from Utah to study Nitrogen management - Steer compost 2015 | ecosystem: Environmental > Terrestrial > Soil > Agricultural land | place: USA: Utah...
CCCAGCAGGAGTATGGCCACATCCCGCAGACGCATCAGCGCAATCAGTCCGACTGCTGCGCTGACCTCCAGACCCAGGGCGTTGAAGGTCCACAGGATGCCGGCTTCGATAGTGCCGATCCCGGCAGGCAGCGGCAGCAGCATGGCCATGCGGATCGTCACAAAGATCAGGACGAAGGCGCCGAGGTCTGGTTGCACTCCGACGAATGACAGCAGCAGCCACAGTTCCGCCAGTACGGCCACCCAGGTGAGGAGTGTCAATCCGGCGGCCTCGATCAGGGCCGTACGCTGCCGCTTTCCGTGCTGGCCATTCTGTCGCCATTCGGACTGCATTGCCTGCCACTGGGCGGCACCCATGGCGCCCAGCCGGGAAAGCCGGGGACTCTTTGCCCAGCGTGCAGCCATGCGACGCAGGGCGCCGAGCAGACTTTCCGGACGCCGCACGACCAGCCACAGCAGGAGCGAGAGGCCGGCCAATGGCAGGACCGTGACCAGCCCCACGTTGAGCCACGGGACGCCTCCGATCCCGTCAGTGGCATGAAGGAACAGATAGCAGGCGGCCATCAACAGGACTGCGAAATTGATCCACAGTTCCATTACCCGGTCCAGGGCCAACGCCAGGAAGCCGTGATGCAAGGGCACGGAGCATCGTTTCCATGCCCAGTACAGCTGGAATGGCTCACCGCCGAACTGCGGCCCGGGGGTGATGAAGCTGATGCACTGGCCGGCCTGACGGATCAGGAAAACCTCCATGAGTGAGACCTGCTCGCGCCGGATGTTGAGGAGACCCCGCCAGCGCTGTGTCAATGCCAGCAGCACGCTGGTGTTCAGCGCCATGAACAGCAGCCACTGCGACGGGCTCAGAGCGACAACGGTGTCCAGGATGGCATTCAGGGGCATCTGCATCAGGGTCCAGCCGACCAGTATCAGTGCGCATAACCACAACATCGAAGTGATGATCCGGTAGCGGTTCATGTGGCACCATCCTGGCGTTCCACCCACACGTCGTCCCATTGCCACAGGCTGAAGCGGCCCCCTCCCAGCAGCAGTATGGCGGTAGCACAGCAGACCAGCGCATGAGCCCATAAGCCGGGTGATGGCGTTGGCGCCTGCCAGGCCAGCAACATGACCAGCGCGAGTGCGCCAATGCGCGCGCCCAGGCCCAACACGATCAGCGTGAGGGCGGCCACGAGGACGAGCAGGAAAATCCAGTCCGCGGTGTCTGCCGGAACGAACCCGCTGCGCCAGCCAGCCACCGGCACCAGAGCCACGGTGATCAACCTCAGCAGGGGCAGCACCAGCTGTCGGCTCAACTGGCCCAGCTGTGTCAGGATGTCGGCGGTGGGAGAGCGGGCGGGATCCAGCCGCGCGCTGACCACCAGCCAATCCACCACAAAGCCGGCCAGCATGGGCAGCATGAAGGCGATGCTGGCGATGACGGTGATGTCGGCCTGGAAGGGCGGCCACAGCACCACAGCGACCATCCCCATCTGGAATCCAGCGAGGGTGCGACGCAACTTGCTCGGCAGGAGGGGTTTCACAGGTTTGTGGCGCCAGCGGCGCCACCTTGTCCCCAGATGGAAGCAGTAGTACGCACCGCTTACCAACAGATACAGCCAGTGCACCTTGCCGTAGGCCACGGCGACCAGCGGTGCGACCAGCAATCCCAGGGCGTCGAACACCCCATCGAGATGGCTTCCCAGCAGGGAAGCCTGGTGGCTGCGGCGGGCGACAAAGCCATCCACCCGATCCAGGATGGCGGCGAGCGAGTACAGGAGCGCGGGCAGCCAGGCCACCACGCCGGGCCCGGGTGGCATGAACACAAAGCCGCCGGTGGCTGCGATCAGCCAGCCGCGCATGACGGTCATACGGTTGGCGGCTCCCAGCGTAGCGAATGCAGGTTGCTCTGCTGCCGGTCTGTTGAGCAGGCGGTGCGACCAGACCTGATACCAGACGTAGACCCACAGAAGCGACGCCTGCAGCAGCCATTGCCACGGATCGAAAGGGGTCACACTGTCGATGGTGATCTGCTGAAGGGCGAAGGCGAGGGCTGACAGGGCCAGGAGCCCCGCGATACCGGTCGTGGTCAATTCCAGTTTCATGCCGCGCAAGGGACTCCTGAATCGTGCTGCCATCAGCGCAGCACCCTGCGACATAATGACGCACATGCCGTCAGACCACAATCCATGCGGGGTTGGGCCGGGTTGCGGAGATGCCCTGGGCCGGGGATCCATGATATAAAGTGTCTATTGGTTGGCGGTTCAGTTTACCGTCACTGTTCAACTAATCGCAGGATAACCTGCGCAGGAAGGCGGAGAATGACTCAAGAGACAGACAGATCTGGTTTGATCGACTCAGGTGTGATCGACACGGCAACCAGTATTTCCCAGGCCACAGCCCTCAGCCGGCGTACCATGCTCAAGGCGATGGGAGGCGCGGCAGCGATGGCGATGATGCCCTCGGTGTTCGCCCAGGAGGAGACAGCGGCACCGATTCCCATTCGCAGAATCCAGAATTTCGGCCTGAGAGTCTCCGACGTCCGTCGCTCCCTTCGGTTCTATCAGGAGCTTTTCGGCATGCCAGTCCAGGCGCGGGTGGGGAGCACTGTGTGTCTGCGGGTTGGCGACGGTCCGACATTCTTCTCGTTGACGCCCGTGCGCGGCCGTGAGACGCCCGGCATCACCCATATCGGGCTCGGCGTGGAGAACTATGATACCGATGGACTCTCCGCGGCGCTTACCCGACACGGCCTCAACCGTGGCCCGAACCTGCCGCCCGGGCAGCCGCAGCTGTCCTATGCCAATCGCATCTGGACTGTCACCCGGCCGGGGACCAGCGGGACTACCAATACCCGCGACCTGTTCTTTGCCGACGAGGAAGGTCTGACCTTCCAGCTGTGCAGCACGGACCACTGTGGCGGCGGGGGCGAGATCGGCGAGCAGTGCCCATTCCCTGAGGAATCACCCAGTGAGGGCCTCATGCAACTGGTGGGTATCAATCACTCCACCAACTTCATGAGCAACAGCGCACGGGCCAACCAGTTCTATCGCAACCTGTTCGGCCTGGATTACCTCGCTTATCAGGGACCGACCATGCCGACCCTCAGCGTGGGCGATGGCAAGCAGTTCCTGATGTTTGTGGGCGGTGCCGAAGAAGGCAGACCCAGCCGGCCGGCCCGCATTGATCACGTCAGCCTGAGCGTGATGGATTTCGACGTGGATGGCATTCTGGGCAAGCTGACCGACTATGGGCTCACTGCCCGGGAAAACCCCTCCGAGACGCCACCGCTGTCCCACTGGGTAAGCATGCGCATGCCGGACCGGGGTGGGGCGGAAGGCGGAACGCCGGAACTGTACTTCTCCGATCCCGATGGCATCCACATCCAGCTGCAGCATGTGGATTACTGTGGTGGCGGTGGCTACCTGGGCGATCAGTGCGGTTGATTTGATGCACTGATCGATCCAGAGGACCCTGGACTCACGCGGGAAGGCCGGATATCCTAACGGCCTTCTCGTGCTGAATTGGGGGCTATTCAGCGGACATCAACCAACAATAACAGGTGTTACGCTTGAAATATTGCAACCCCTTTTCCGGGCAGGGAGCTGCCCTGCTGTGTCTGCTTGTTACCCCTTTGGTCCATGGCCAATCCTCCGAGAGTCCCGCTGGTGTCGAGGTTGATCTCGGCGGCGGTTCGGTCATCACCCTGCCTCTGTACGACAATAGCAATGCTGCCATCGATGTGGACGGTGTGATCGACGAGACCGTCTGGGGTCGCATCACCCCAATCAACCAGATGAGGGTCATCGAACCCGATACCCTGGCCGACGTCCCCTACAAAACCGACACCCGAATCTTCTACACCGAGCGCGGCCTGTATGTCTCTTTCGACATGGAGCAGCCGGCGGACAGCATCGTGCAGCGCATCAGCACCCGCGACAACATAGACCTGAACCGCGACACGGTCTCCATCACCATCGATGCCTCCGGGCAGGGCCTGTTCGGTTACTTCATGACGCTGGCACTGGGCGACAACCAGGCCGACGGCACGGTGTTGCCCGAGCGGCAGTACGCAACCCAGTGGGATGGGGCCTGGTACGGCGCCACCCGTCGCACCGAGCGCGGCTGGTCCGCGGAATTCTTCGTGCCCTGGGGACAGATGGCGATGCCACGGGCAGAGGGCATCCGTCGCATCGGCATTTATACGGAGCGCCAGGTCGCCTTCCTCGACCAGACCTGGGCGTGGCCACCGATTCCGGAATCGCGGGCCATCTTCATGAGCAACCTGCCGTTGCTGCAGCTGGAAGGGGTCGACGTGCGCCAACAGTGGAGCATCTTCCCTTATGTTTCCTCGACTTTCGATGAGATTGACAGTGAGGTGGACTACAAGGCCGGCTTTGATGTGTTCTGGCGCCCGTCCAGTAACTTCCAGCTGACCGCGGCCGCCAACCCCGACTTCGGCTCGACCGAATCCGATAACGTGGTGGTGAACCTGACAGCCAACGAAACCTTCTTTCCCGAAAAGCGCCTGTTCTTCCAGGAAGGGCAGGAAGTGTTCAACACCACGCCACGCTCGACGGGCGCCAACGGCAAGCGGCTGTCCATCGTCAATACCCGCCGCATCGGTGCACGGCCGCGAGCGCCGGACTTGCCCGCTGGCGTCAGCCTCTCCACCCGTGAACGCATTCGCCCCGCGGACCTGCTGGGAGCCGTCAAGGCAACCGGGCAGGTCGGAAGAGTGCGCTATGGGGTGATGACGGCGATGGAAGACGAGAGCCGCTTCCGCGCCGGAGATGGCAATCGCTATTATCAGGATGGCCGCGACTTCGGCACGGTGCGGATGATCTATGAAGACAGTGAAGGAGCAGCATACCGGGGACTGGGTTACATCGGCTCGCTGGTGCAGCACCCGGATTCGGACGCCGAGGTTCACGCGGTCGATTTCCACTACCTGACGACCGGTGGACGCTGGAATCTGGATGGACAGATCATCGGCACGAACACCGACGCCAGCGGCAGCGGGGCAGGGGTGTTCACCGATATCGTCTATACGCCGCGTCAGGGCATCAAGCACACGGTGCAGCTGACCTATCTGGACGAGTCCTTCAACGTGAATGACTTCGGTTTTCAGGAGCGCAATGATTCACGCGAAATCTGGTATCGCTTTGAGTGGGTGGAATCCAATCTGGGCTGGGCCCGCAACCTGCGCTTCAATCCCTTCTTCCGCTATGAGGAAAACGCGGAGGGCGATCGCACCAACAACGCCTTCCCCGTGCTCAGCGGTACCGTGACACTGAACAATCTGGACCGCATCAGCCTGGGGCTGCAGCACTTTCCCAAGCGCTACGACGATCTGAACAGCTTCGGTAATGGCACCTTTGCCATCGCAGAGCGGACCAACTTCAACATCGACTACGACACCAATACCGCGTTGCCAGTCAGTTATTCCTTCGGCTTCTCCAGCAGCGGCGAGTTCACCGGTGGCGATAGTCTGGGGGGAAATGCAGGCATCACATGGCGGCCGGTCGACAATATCGCCCTGACGACAGAGCTGAGCTACGATGATCGGGATGGCTGGCTCCTGCACCAGGAGGATCAGAACTTCACGACCTTCGCAGCCGATCAGTGGCGGGTGGACATGAGCCTGGAGTACTTCCTGACCGCCCGGCAGCAATTGAGCATGTCCCTGCAGTGGGTGGGGATCGAGGCGGAGGAGGATGAGTTCTACCACCTGCCCGCACACCTGACGACCAAGAATCGTGATCTGGTCAAGGTAGCCAAACCCGCCGGCCCAACGGACGATTTCTCGCTCTCCCAGCTCAATTTCCAGCTGCGCTACCGCTGGCAGATCGCGCCGTTGTCCGACCTGTTCGTGGTCTATACCAAGGGCGACAACCGGCGCTCGGCGCTGATGGCATTCGATGAAATGTTCGAGAATTCCTGGGACAACCCGTTGGGCAGCCAGCTTGTGGTCAAGCTGCGCTACAGGCTGGGGACGTGAGGGGAGGCCAGGCGGTGCTGCCACTGTCTGGTCATATTTGATCGTCACATTGCCCGTTTGGCGCGGTTGTAGACGAATATTTCTCTGGTGTAATGGAATCACTCAACAAGCGACGGTTGAGTGTTTCCCTCCTGAAGTTGGTTATTGATAGTCCCATTAGCAAAGACCCTCTGTTGAGGGTCTTTTTTTATGCCCGGTTTTATGTCCGGCCTCCACATTGGCTTATTGCGCCGACGCTGTCTGTTCCACCTCAGGCTCAGGGTAGTCCGCGATCATGGGACGACCAAGCAGCTGTGCCATATCGATCAGGATGTAGCTGCTTTCCACCAGCAATGGATCGTCTTCCTGAGCTTCTTCTTCCTCTTCCTCATCGTTGGCGGCCAGACTGTCGGATTCCGGGTCGAACTCCTCTTCGGTAGGCTCCGTCCAGACTTCCAGCGGCAGCCCCTTCTGGGCCAGACGCAGGTTGTTGGCTTCGAACTCGGCGCGGCGACGTTCTTCGCGCTCCCTTTTCACGACCTCTTCGTTGAGGGAGAGGGTGGTCTGCTCCCGCAGCTGGCGGGTGCGTTCGATCTGGTCAGCCAGATAGAGGAAGTCCGGATCAGTGGCCACCCGTTCTTCATGCATTGCTTGAAGATTCGGCAGTATTTCCTTGATAGGATAGTAAATATCGTGTTCTACCGGTCGGACAGTGTCCCACGGCAGCGCGCCATCCAGATTACTCTCTCCCATTTCCTCGATGGCCTGGTAGCGATCGGGGAAAGTGATGTCCGGCAGCACGCCACGGTGCTGGGTGCTGGCGCCGGAAATGCGGTAGAACTTGGAGCGGGTGAGTTTGACCTGCCCATAGTTCATGGGAATGATCTCCTGCACGGTGCCTTTGCCGAAGGTCTGGCCGCCCATCACGATGCCGCGCTGGTAGTCCTGGATGGCGCCGGCAAAGATCTCTGAGGCGGAGGCACTGGCACGGTTCACCAGCACGCCCAGGGGGCCGTCGTAAGCCACTTCGGGGTTACCGTCGCCGTAGGCGCGCACAAAGCCGTTGCGCAGGCCGGAATAGCGAATCTGCACGGTGTGGCCGGTATCGATGAAGAGGCCGACCAGGTCGTTGGCCTCGGTCAGTGAGCCGCCTCCGTTATCGCGCAGGTCCATGACCACCGCATCGACGTTTTCTGCCTTGAGCTCTTCCAGCAAGGCCTTGACGTCACGGGTAGAGCTCTTGAAGTCGGGCTGGCCGGCAGAGGCTGCTTCGAAATCGAAGTAGAAGGTGGGCAGCTTGATCACGCCAACCTTGTAGATGCCGCCGTTGTAGGTGACTTCGATGACTTCCTTCTTCGCGGACTGGTCTTCCAGCTTCACGGTGTCGCGGGTGATGGCAACCTCGTGGGCCTGGGTTTCACCAGTCGCCTCGGCCGGAATCACGTTGAGACGCACCACCGTGCCTTTTTCGCCGCGAATCTGGTCGACCACGTCGTCCAGGCGCAGGCCGATAACGTCCTTCATCTCGCCATCCACGCCCTGAGCGATGCCGATGATGCGGTCACCGGCCTTCAGCTCCTTGCCCCGCTCGGCCGGACCGCCCTTGATCAGTTCGACGACCTTGGTGTACTCGTCCTCGGTGGTCAGCTGTGCGCCGATACCCTGCAGCGACAGACGCAGCCCCATGTTGAAGTTCTCGGAGTCACGGGGTGAGAAGTAGCTGGTGTGTGGGTCAATGGTGCTGGCGACCGTTGCCAGGTAGATCTGGAAGATGTCCCGGCTGTTGGTCTTGGTGATCTGGCTGAGCTGCTGGCGATAACGCTTGCTCAGACGCTCCTTGATCTTGTCGTTGTCCAGCTTGGCCAGCCTGAGGCCCAGGGCGCTGTTCTTGATGCGCTGGCGCCACAGCTCGTCGAGCTCCTCGGTGGTGGCGGCCCAGGGCGCCTCCTCACGATCCAGCTCGATGTACTCGTCGCGGGTGAAGTCGAACTCTTCCAGATGGTTTTCCACCAGGTCGATGGCGTACACCAGGCGCTCGAGCAGGCGATGATGATAGAGGTTGTAGATTTCGAAGGCCGGGTCGATGCTGCCACTGCGCAGCGTATCGTCCAGGGTTGTGCGCAGCGCTGCGAATCCGTCGATGTCGGACTGCAGGAAGTACAATTTCTGGCCGTCCAGGGCCTCCAGGTAGTGATCGAATACCTGCTGCGAGAACTGGTCATCGAAAATGACACGGGTGTAATGCTTGTCTTCCAGCTGCGCCAGCAGCTCGACAGCAGTCTCGCCGTAGATGGGTTCGGAGCTGAGCTCGGTATAGAGGGCCTCGACGTCCAGGAGCTCTGGCGCCAGCTCTTCCACTGTCTCGGTGACAGGCAGCAGGGGCTCCTGCGGCTGCTGGTCCTGAGCGTGGACGCCGGCGGCGAAAACCATCATCAGGGCTACTGCCCGTGCCAGCTTCCTGCCGCGGAGCATCGTGCCGGGAAAACGGCTGCTCAGTCCTGCATTGCGAATGTCTGCTACTTTGATATTCATATCGCCCCGCATTGTGTCGATTAATCTGTCCCCCCGAGTCTATAACGATCCGGGACCGTCAGGAAGCCATCTCCTCTCTAATTAAGGCATTTCTCTCGTCTTTTCAATCGTTTTTGATAGGTTTTTGTCGTGCGGTGGCGTGCCGCTCGGTCCGCTCCACGTCGATGTAGCGGTCGGTGATGGCGCTGGAGCCATGGCCTGCATCATCGCGCACGTGCTCCCGGGGGCGGAATTTCACGTCCTCGGAGATGCCGGTGTGACGCAGCCAGTGCACGGTAGCCTGCGACAGACGCTCCGCTTCGTCGGGTAAACCGTCATTACGCAGTTTTTCTTCCGCAAAATCGAAACATTTTTGCACGATGCCGCGGATCTGACGCGTGCTGGTGATGCCACCCCGGCCCCTGGTCTTGTGGATCAGCGGGCTGGTTTCCCCTGGGGCGGGCAGGGGGCTGAGTCCCCTTGAGAGCCGGTAGCGACGCAGCGCGTCCAACATGCTGTTGCTGACCGAGACGTCCCTTTCCTTGTTACCCTTGCCGACGGTGGTAAACCACCAGTTGCCTTCCTGATCGGGCTGGAAGTGGCCCATCTGGGGCGCCCAGCGGGGGGTCTCCACCAGCTCGGAAATCCTCAGGTACATGGCGAACAGGGCGTGCATGATGAACAACGTGCGCTCATGGGACAGGGGATCAGCAGCTGCCATCTCCTCGGCGGCCTCGATGACCACCGACCATTGCAGGGGGGAGAGCCGCCGAATCTGGCCACGACCCTGCTGTTTGCGCAGGAACTTGCTCTTCTGGCGAATCTGCGCCACCGGGTTGGAGGCGAGGCGGTTTTCCTGAATCAGGAAGTTGAAGTAGCTGCTCAGCACGCTGAACAGGGACTGCAGCGCGGCCTGGGACGCCACGTATTCGCCCTCTGCCTGCACGTAGGGGCGCCAATCCTCGTTGGGTTCGCGCCGGCCGTTGCGGGAGACGTAGCGCGCGACATTGCGGGTGCCTATCCAGGCCGCGGGGGGCTGCCGGGAAAACTCGGCATAGGCCTCGATGTCCTCGCGCTGGATCGCCTCCACCGACTTGTGAGCCACCAGCCAGCACCATTGAAGGAAGTGCTCCAGCTCGCGGCGATAGGTGGAGAAGGTGTCCGGGCTGCCGCGATAGCTGTAGAGAAACTCGCTGGCGAGCTGGTAGTCCGCGAGCGCATTTTCTACTGGTTCATCAAGCAGATGGGCGATGGAGCTCACCGGGTGTCTGAAGGGATTCGGCATCTCGTCGAGGGTGTCGAACAAGGCCCTGGGTACCGGAATTCTATTCATGCAGGTCGAAGATTTCCTCGCGAGGTCGATTGCTGTTCATTACCGCTGTATATTACTATGCACAACGCTTCAGGATGGCGCATTGGCATGCTTTATGAGGCTTTATGAGGCTAGGAACATGAAATGTAAAGTGGCGTTGGGTCTGGCGGCGCTGATCGTCAGCCTGCAATCGACAGCCAATGCAGGGGAGGTCGTGGTGGCTGTGGCCTCCAATTTCACGGCTACGCTGGAGCAGATCGCTCGACAGTTCGAGACCAGTACCGACCACGAGGTAACGATTGTCAGTGGTGCCACCGGCCGGCATTACGCCCAGATCGTCAATGGGGCGCCGTACGACGTATTCCTGGCCGCCGATTCGGAAACGCCCGCGCGTCTGGCGGCGCAGGGATTGAGCCAGGGCGACCCGGTCACCTACGCCCAGGGCAGGCTGGCCCTGTGGAGCCATGAGCCAGACATGGTGGATGGGGAGGGCGCCGTTCTGCGCAGCAGCACGTTCAGAAACCTGGCCATCGCCAACCCGCGACTGGCCCCCTACGGCCAGGCCGCGATCGAAGTGTTGGAGGGCCTGGGCCTGTATGAGGACCTGGAGAGTCGTCTGGTGATGGGGGAAAATATCGCTCAGACCTTCCAGTTTGTCGACACGGGTAACGCCCAGCTTGGTTTCGTCGCCTATTCGCAGGTGCTGACTAACGGGCAGGCCGGCTCCTGGTGGCTGGTGCCCTCAACAAGACATTCCCCGCTGACACAGGATGCGGTACTGTTGACCGACAACCCTGTTGCCCGCGAATTTCTTCAATTCATCACCCAGGACGCGGCAGTCGCCTTCATTTTGGAAAGCGGCTATGAGCCATCGGGCGATTGACCGTAGCAGACCGGCCTCATGTTCACCGACAGTGACCTTACCGCTTTCTCCATTACCCTGCGCCTGGCCCTGGTTACCGTAGGCATTCTGTTAGTCATCGGCACGCCCCTGGCCTGGTGGCTGGCCAACACCCGGTGGCGCTACAAGGCGCTGGTGGAGGCCGCAGTGGCGTTGCCCCTGGTGTTGCCGCCCACCGTCATCGGCTTCTATCTGCTCATCGCTCTCGGTCCTCGCGGCAGCATTGGGCAGGCCTCGGAATTTCTCGGGATTGGCCCGCTGGCCTTCACCTTCAGCGGTCTGGTCATCGGCTCTGTCATCTACTCGCTGCCCTTCGTCGTGCAGCCGCTGCAGAGTGCGTTTACCAGCATCGGGCGGGCGCCGCGGGAGGTGGCTGCAACCCTCGGCGCAGGGCGGCTGGACCGCTTCTTCAGCATCGTGCTGCCACTGGCACGGCCGGGCTACATGACTGCAGCGGTCCTGGGTTTTGCCCATACGCTGGGTGAGTTCGGCGTGGTGCTGATGATCGGTGGCAACATTCCCGGACGCACCCAGGTGCTCTCCATCGCCATCTACGATCACGTCGAGGCGCTGGACTACAGCAGCGCGCACTGGCTGTCCGGCTCTCTGCTGCTGCTGTCGTTTCTGATGCTGCTGCTGGTCTATGGTTTCAATCGCCGCTTCGACATGGTCCGCGTATGAGCATCGAGGTCAGCGTCAGGGTCCAGAAGGACGACTTTGTTCTGGAAGCAGCTTTCAGCGCACCGTCCAGTGGCGTAACCGCGGTATTCGGCCGCTCGGGCTGCGGCAAGAGCACGCTTCTCAGAACACTGGCCGGCCTGGAGGCGGCGCAGCCGGGCAGTCACATAGTGGTCAATGGAGAGCCGTGGCTGCAGGAGGGGAACTCCATCCCCACCCATCGGCGCCAGGTGGCCTACGTCTTCCAGGAGCCGACACTGTTCACTCACATGAACGTGCGCAGGAATCTCGAATACGGACTCAAGCGCAATGGCAGGGAGGGGGCTGTCAGGTTTGACGAGATTGTTTCCCTGCTCGGCGTGGAGGGCTTTCTGGCGCGCCGTCCTGGCACCCTGTCCGGTGGTGAACGTCAGCGCGTGGCCATAGCCCGTGCCCTGCTCAGCGCTCCGCAACTGCTGCTGATGGATGAGCCACTGGCCGCACTCGACATGCACAGCAAGCGCGACATTCTCCCATTCCTCGACCGGCTGTGCGCCGAATCGCGCATTCCCGTGCTCTACGTCAGCCATTCGCCCGAAGAGGTCGTGAGGCTCGCCGAGCACCTGGTTGTGATGGAGCAGGGCAGAGTGCTGGAAGAGGGGCCCCTGCAGCAGGTGATGGGCCGGATCGACTCGCCGCTCGCCCGCGCTGACGATGCCTTCAGCGTCCTCACCTGCGCCATCGCCGAACCCGCTGGCCCTTGCGGCCTCAGCGTGCTCAGAACGGCAGCGGGGGAGTCGATGTACGTGCCGCGTCTCAAGGACATCCATGGCAATATTCGTCTGAAGGTCGACGCAAGGGACGTCAGTATTTGCCTGGAGAGGCCGGTTGGCAGCAGCATTCTCAACGTGCTGGCGGCGGAAATCGTGTCGCTGTCCGAGGCGGACGCCAAGGGCCAGATCCTGGTGCAACTGCGCTTGCCCGTGTCCGGAGAAAATCTGCTGGCGCGGATTTCCGAGTATTCCGCACAGCAGTTGTCGCTGTTGCCCCGCAGGAAGATCTTCGCCCAGATCAAGGCGATTGCACTGCTGACCTGAAGCTGCTTCCCGTTTCAAGAAAGCAGAAAGGGATCACGTCAATTACGGTATTTCCCGCATTTCCGTGAACGCGCCGGATCCCCTATGCTTTCCTCATCCGCTCACAATTCTCTGTTTCATTCAGGCGACAATCATGATCAGACTTGGAGGCAGTCTAGGCTACGGTATTCTCAAGGCATACGCCGGGAACGGCAGGAAGATTGGCCTGGCCACGGCCACTGCCTACGATCACCAGAGCAAACTCGAAGTCCTGATGGGATCCGGCTTCTTCTCCGAAATCAGGGACAAGGTTGTCATTGATTTTGGATGCGGTCTTGGCCACGAGACAGTGGAGATGGCTCAGCGGGGCGCCGCCAGGGTGATCGGAATCGACATAGAAGAACGGTATCTGGAGGCGGCGCGGCATTATGCCCGTCAGCACCTGGGTGAGCGGCACGAGGACATCTGCAGCTTCAGTCGGGTCGCCGAGGAGCCGGTTGACGTCATAGTGGCACTTGACTCGTTTGAACACTTCGACGATCCCTTGGCCATTCTTCACACGATGTACAAGATGCTGAAGCCGGGAGGCGCGGTCCTGGCATCCTTTGGACCCACCTGGTACCACCCCTACGGGGGGCATCTCTTTTCAGTGTTTCCCTGGGCTCATCTGGTGTTCTCGGAAGAAGTGCTCATGCGCTGGAGGTCAGGTTTCAAGACTGACGGTGCCACCCGTCTTGGAGAGGTCGAAGGCGGGCTGAATCAACTCACCATTGCGAAGTTCATGAAGATTGTGGACGCAAGTCCATTTCGCCTGGAAAGATTCGAGGCCGTGCCTATCAGGCGCCTGCGGTGGATCGCCAATCCCCTGACGCGGGAGTTTGTAACCTCCATTATCCAGTGCAGGCTGGTTCCTGACGGCACAAAAGGCGATTGAGCCAGACGCAGCAATATACGATGATAGCGCGCTTGTTTTTCAGTCACAGGACCGCGCTGCATGCTTCGCCGGATTCGTCTCGCTGCATTGATTTTTGCTCTCACGCTGTTGGCAAATGCAGGTCACACCCAGACCGCACAACCCGTTCTATCCGCCGCCGATGTGAAAACTCCCTGGACCTCCGAACTGCAGCCAGAATGGCTGCAGCAGGTGATGCCTGGTGCGGATTCGTTTTCCGACAAGGCAGGCAGTCCACCTGTTTTCCGGGCATTCAGGCACGAGGCCAGCGGCGAACAGACGCTGATCGGCTACGTGTTTCTCAGCGCCGATGTGCCGCCGGAAGAGAAGGGCTACAGCAAGCCACTTGCCATGCTGATCGGGCTCAGTGTTGAAGGTCATCTGACCGGTTTGAAGGTGCTCGACTACCAGGAGTCCTACCGTTATTCGCGGGGCGACTTCGTGGCGGATCCTGCCTTCCTGGCGCAATTCCCCAACAAGTCCATCTCTGATGAATTCCGCCTGCGCCGCGATATCGATGGCCTCTCAGGTGCCACGATGACCAGTTTTGGTATTGCCCGCGGTGCGCGCGAAGCAGCGCGGCGGGTTGCCACTGCCTATATGGATTATCAGGAAGGCGATGCCCAGGAACTTGCCTGGGCTGCCAACGCCAGGCAGGAGCTGGAGCAGTTGTCGTGGCAGGATTTGCTGGAGACAGGGATCGTCAGGCAGCTCACGATCCCCCTGTTTACTGGCGATGAGCTGGAGCTGACGCTGACCTACATGGGGCGGGAGGTTCTGGGTGAGTATTTCATCGGCAGTGAGGCCTACGCACGCACGGAGCGCGAATCCAGCATCCGTCTCGGCAGCAGGGAGATGATGCTGCTCGCCGTGGGTGGCTCCGGAGCCAGGATGTTCCGCTCGCAGCTTCTTTCCATCCAGCAGGGGGACAACCCGGCCCGGCGCGTACAGCCAAACCGCTTCGTCACTGCCGGTAATGCTGACGAAGGTGCCATTGCGGGCCGGGCGAACTACGCCGGCGCGATCGTGCTCGAGGAGGGCATCGACGTTACCCAGCCCTTCACCATCCTTTATCAGCCACAGGGCAGTGTCGATCCGTTCAGCATCGACTACGCTCTCACCGGCGTGGGACTCGCCCTGGCGCGAAATGAGCCCATCCTCTCGGCCGAGGATATCGAGAGGGCACGCATAGCCGAGTCCAATATTCTGGTGCGGCTCTGGTACGCGCCGCCCTGGGGCGACACGCCGTGGCTGGATGTGCTGCTGTTGCTGCTGACCCTCACCCTGGTCACGGCAGCCTTCATGCGCAAGGACAGCCGGCTGCGCTGGGCGGCATTGACGGTGACCCTGTTCTATCTGGGTTTCTTCAAGAGTGGCTTCCTGTCCGTGTCCCACATAACCGGCGCCATCAGTCAGGGGCCAGGAATCTTTCTTGGCAATCTGCCGATGTTGCTGATCGTCCTGTTCACGCTGGTCACGACACTCTTGTGGGGCAGGGTGTTCTGCTCCTCGCTATGCCCCTTCGGAGCACTTCAGGACTTCATCACGCGCTTCTCTCCAAAGCGATGGCGCTTGAAAGTACCGCAACGCATCCATGACAAGGCGCTGTACATCAAGTATGGCGTCCTGACGCTGATCATCGGTACCGCCCTGATCAACAGCAACCTGAGCATCTTTCAGTATTTCGAGCCCTTCGGCACCCTGTTCTTCTTCAGCTCTTC
>Ga0079224_100006937_pt1 | contig 15106 bp, 15 predicted proteins | sample Stecom2015_FD_80414 | JGI IMG/M metagenome (GOLD analysis project Ga0079224, IMG submission 80414) | Agricultural soil microbial communities from Utah to study Nitrogen management - Steer compost 2015 | ecosystem: Environmental > Terrestrial > Soil > Agricultural land | place: USA: Utah...
GCCGCCGCCTCCACCAAGCCGGCGAACAAGGCCATGAACCGGGGCTGGTACGCCGCCATGGTCTCGGGATGCCACTGCACCCCCAGGATGAAGGAGCCGTCGCCCTTTTCCACCGCTTCCACCACACCGTCGGGGGCCGCGGCGGCCGCCTGGAAGCCCGGCGGCACCAAATCCACGGCCTGGTGGTGAAAACTGTTGACCCGCAGGGGCCCCTCTCCCAGGAGCCGGGCCAGCAGGGTGCCCGCCGCGACGGCCACGTCGTGGGTGCCGTACCAAGGGGGGGCCTGCTGCCGGTGCTTCAGGGCCCCGGGCACCTGGCTCGGTATATCTTGCAGCAAGGTGCCGCCGGCGGCAACGCACAGCACCTGGAGGCCCCGGCAAATGCCCAGGATGGGCATGCCGGCGGCCAGGGCGTCCCGGACCAGGGCCAGTTCCGCCCCATCCCGCTCCGGGGTGATGCGGCCCAGCCGCGGCAGGGGATCCTCCCCGTAGTGGTTGGGATCCACGTCGGCGCCGCCGGCCAGCAGCAGGCCGTCCACCCGCTCCAGCCAGCAGGCCGTCAACTCCGGCTCCGCCAGGGCGGGAATGAGCACGGGCAGCCCTCCCGCCTCGGCCACCACGGCGGCGTAGGCCGCCGGCAGGGTCAACTGCCCCTCCGCGGTGTGATCCGTCGGAATGCCGATGACCGGCCGCCGTCCCCTCTCCCGGACCAGGCTGTCCCTCATGATCTCCACATCCCTTCCAGGTTGCCCGCGCAACGGGCTGCCCTTCCAGGATGTGCAGGGGAGCCTCAGCCGGTGAAACCCGTCAGGCCGTAGGCCTCCAGCAAGGCCTCCTCCACTTGGTCGCCGGCGGAGGCCAGCAGGGCGGCCGCCCGGGGAACCCAGGCCGCCACCTCGCCCGCCAGGAGGCCCCGCCGCCACGGCCCGCCGGCAAAGGCGGCCGCCACCTGGCCGGCAGGACTGTCGCCGGCGGCGGGACCGGGGAAACCGCCTGTGACATCGGCCGCCCCCAGGGCAGCAGCCAGCCCGTGGATCATCACCGCCGCCTCGGCCGCCGCCAATGGGGGCCGGCGGGCCGCCAGCAGGGCGCCGGTGATGCCGGCCAGCACATCGCCGGTGCCCCCGGCGGCCAGGGCCCCGTCCACCACGGGGCTCAGGCGTTGGGGGCGTCCGGGGGAGGCCATCAAGGTGCGGGCCCCCTTCAGGACCACCACGGCGGGCCGCCGGGCCGCGATGGCCGCCGCCGCCCGGGGCCGGTGGGCCTGCACCTCCGCCGTGGACCATCCCAGCAGCCGGGCCGCCTCCCCCGGATGGGGCGTCAAAACCAAGGGGGGATCCTCCCCGTCCCCGCCGGCGGACGGGACGGGGGGCAGGTCCCAGGCCTGCCCTTCCTGAGGGTGAAGCAGGCGGAGGGCGTCGGCATCCAAAACTACGGGCGCGCCCCGGGCGGCCGCCGCCCGCCAGGCCCCCGCCGCCACCGCCAGGGCGTCCGGCCTGCTCCCCAGGCCGGGCCCGATGACCACGGCATCGATGTTGCGCTGGTTGAAAAACTCTTCTATGACCGGCAGGGCCTCCGGTGTGAATAGTCCGCTGCCCCCGTCGGGCAGGGGCAGGGTCATGGCTTCGGGCAGCTGGCCCCAGGCCGCTGCCTGGGCGGCGGGCAAGGCTATCGTCACCAGGCCGGCGCCGGCCCGCAGGGCGCCCCGGGCCGCCAGCCAGGGGGCTCCCCCCATGCCCCGGCTGCCCCCCACGATGAGGCAGTGGCCACCCAGGCCTTTATGGGCCAGGGCGGGCTCGGGCAGCATGGAGCGCAGGTGGGCGCCCACGGCGCCCGGCAGGCTCAGCACCGCCGCCGGCTGAGCGGTGGCGGTGTCGATGCCGATGGGGGCCAGCACCACCCGGCCCGTGTAGGGTATGGCCGGGCCCTGGAGGATCCCCGTCTTGGCCAGTCCGAAGGTGACCGTCACATGGGCCCGCACGGCAGGGCCCAAGGGCGAACCGCCGTCGGCGTCCAAGCCCGAAGGCACATCCAGGGCAATGACCACGGCCCCCCGGCGTCCCGCCTCGTTGATGGCTTCTATGGCCGCAGCGTAGCGCTCCCGGGGCGGCCCGGCCAGCCCCGTGCCCAGGAGGGCGTCGACCACCAGAGGCGGGTGGCCGGCGGCCCAGTCCAGGACGTCGGGGCTGAACTCCGCCAATGGCCGGGGCTCCAGGCCCGCCGCCAGGGCCAGCTGCCGGTGATGGGCGGCGTCAGGGGTCAGACCCTGGCCCCCGGAGGCCGCCTCCCACACGGTGACCCGGGCCCCCGCCGCCGCCAGGTGCCTGGCCACCACGTAGCCGTCGCCGCCGTTGTTGCCCCGGCCTGCCAGGACGGCCGCCTCCCGCCGGGCCAAGGGGCCCAGCTGCTCCGCCATCACGGCGAAGGCCGCCCCCCCGGCCCGCTCCATCAAAGTCTCACCGCTGACACCTTCGACGTCGATGGTGTGCCGGTCCAGCCGCCGCATCTCGGCGGCGGTCACCAAACAGCTCCGGGTGGCTGCGTCGGTAGTCATGGCTTCCCGCCGGGGGCGCCCGTCAGCACTACGACGGCCGCGGCGTAATGGTTTTCGTGGGTGAGGGACAGGTGGACGCCGGTGACCCCCATGGCCTGCAGCCGCCGGGCCAGCCCCCCGGTCACCCGCAGGGACGGCTTGCCCAGGGGGTCGTTGACCACTTCGGCATCCAGCCAGCGGCCATCCCGCAGGCCGGTGCCCAAGGCTTTGACCAGAGCTTCCTTCGCCGCCAGGCGGGCCGCCAGGCGCCGGTAGCGATGGGGGCCGTCCCCCGCCGCCGCCTGCTCCCCGGGGGTGAAGAGGCGGTTCAAAAAGGCGGCGCCCTTGCGGCCGTGGGCCTGCTCCACCCGCCCTACGTCCACCATGTCGATGCCCAGGCCGAGGATCATCACTTTCACCTCGGCCCTTAGCTTACCGATTTATGGGGCCATTTCCTCCCGGAGCCCCCGCCGGCCCGGCGGCCGCCGGGGTCAGTCCTCGGTGAGGCTCTTCACCAGATGGCGGGGCTGGTCCACATTGCGGCCAAGGGCTACGGCCGCGTGATAGGCCAGCAGCTGCAGGGGCACTACCGACAGCATGGGCCCGAAGATGGGCTCCACCGGGGGTATGGGCAGGAAGTGGTCGGCATGGCGGGCCAGTTCACGGCTGCCGGCGGGAGCCACCGCCACCACCTGGGCTCCCCAGCGGCGCACTTCCTGGAAGTTGCGGGCCATCATCTCCTCCAGGTCGGGCCTGGTGACGATGCCCACCACGCTGTAGTCGGAATCAATCAAGGCCATGGGGCCGTGGCGGAACTCGCCGGCGGCGCACGCTTCAGCATGGATGTAGGAAGTTTCTTTAAGCTTCAATTGCCCTTCATGGGCGGTGATCCAGTCCATCTGCCGGCCGATGTAGAAGGCGTGGCGCCGCCGGGCCAAGTCCCGGCCGGCTTGGGCCACGGCTTCCTCCTCCGCCAGCACGGCGGCCACCTGGTCGGGCATGGCCGCCAGGCCCGCCAGGATGCGGGCCGCCTCTTCCCGGGGCAAGGTCTCCTGGGCCCGCCCCAAGCCGACGGCCAGCAGGACTACCGCCACCAACTGGGCCATGTAGGCTTTGGTGGAGGCCACCGCCTCCTCGGTGCCGGCCTGGGTGATGAAGGTGAAATCGGCTTCCCGGGTGATGGCGCTGCCGGGCGCGTTGGTCACCGCCAGGACAGCTGCGGCGCCCCGCTGCCGGGCAGCCGCCAGGGCGGCCAGGGTATCCTTGGTTTCCCCCGACTGGCTGACGGCCACGGCCAAAGTGCCCGGAGGAACCCGGAATTCCCCGAAGCGGAACTCCGACGCGGGTTCGGTGCGGGCGGGCAGGCCCGCCACCTGCTTGACCAGGGCGTCGCCCACCAAGCCGGCATGGTAGGCGGTGCCGCTGCCCAAAAACAAAACATGCCGCACCTGGGCCAGGGCGGCCTGATCCAAACCCGTGCCGGACCAATCCACATCCCCCGCCTGCCGTCCCAGGCGGCCGGCCAGGGTACGGCTGATGGCCTGGGGCTGCTGGAAAATCTCCTCATGCATCTTATGACGGTGGCCTCCCGGCCGGCCGGCGCCGGCCTGGGTCCCTTCTATGGGCAGTTCCTTGACCATGGTTGTGGTCTCCTTTACTGTCGGGCGGCTTCCACGATGGCGGCCGAAATGGCTTCCGCCGCCTCCCGGGCCTGGGTTTCGTCCATCGCCTCCACCATCACCCGGATGACCGGCTCGGTGCCCGAGGGACGCACCACGATGCGCCCCTGCTCCGCCAGCCCGGCCGAGGCCGCTGCCACGGCGGCCTCCACCGCCGGCAGGGCGGCAACCCGGTGATGGTCGTCCACGGCAATGTTGCGGTGGACCTGGGGCCAAGGCTTCATCCGGGCCGCCAGGTCGGCCAGGGAGGCCCCGGTGATGTCCATTTCCCGCACCATTTCCACCGCCGTCAACAAACCGTCTCCCGTCATCTGGCCCGTTTCGGCAAATATGATGTGCCCCGACTGCTCACCTCCCAGAGTCAAGCCCTGGGCCATCATGGTTTCGGCCACATGGCGATCGCCCACGGGGCAGCGGACCACCCGGCCGCCGGCGGCGGCCAGGGCCTGGTCCAAGCCCATGTTGCTCATTACCGTGGCCACCAAGGCCCGCTTGGGCAGGGCGTCCCGGTCCAGCCGGCCCAGGCCCGCCACGGCCAAAATGTAGTCACCGTCCAGCAGCCGGCCCTGGTCGTCCACGGCCAGGCAGCGGTCCCCGTCCCCGTCGAAGGTGAAGCCCGCCTGGGCGCCTTCGGCCAGCACCGCCTCCGCCGCCACCTGGGGGCTGGTGGAGCCGCAGTCCACATTGATGGCGGCGCCGTCGGGGGTGTGATGCAGGGCCGTCACCCGGGCACCCGCCGCCCGGAACAGGCGGGGGGCCAGTTCCCACAAGGCGCCGTGGCCGCAGTCCAACACCAGGTGGCGGCCGGCGGCTCCGTCCCCCAGGCGCTCCAGCAGGAACTGCAGGTAAGGGTTCAAGGCATCGGGATCTTGATAAAGGCGGCCCCCGGACCCGCCGGCGGGCGCCGGCTCACCGTCCCGGGCGATGAAATCCTCCAGGGCCTTTTCCGTCTCGGGGGGGATTTTCGTCCCCTGGGGGCCGAAAAACTTGAGGCCGTTGTACTCGGGCGGGTTGTGGGAGGCGCTGATGACCGCTGCGGCAGCAGCGCCGTGGACCCGGGCCAGGAAAGCCACCGCCGGTGTAGGGACCACCCCCAGCAGGAGAACCTGCCAGCCGGCCTGGACCAGGGCGGAAGCCAAGGCGGCCTCCAACTCCACCCCCGACGTCCGGGTGTCCCTGCCGATCAGCATCAAGGGCGAGGCCTCCCCGGAATGGAGAACCCGGGCCGCCGCCCGTCCCACTTTGGCGAACAACTCCGGGGTCAAATCCTGGTGGGCGATGCCCCGGATGCCATCGGTGCCGAAGGATACCATGCCTTTCCTCCCCGCTGCCGGGAGGCCCTCTCCTGCCGGGCTGGGTGCCTCCCTACTCCTCAGGACTTTCCCCGGGCGGTTCCGGCGCACCGGGCTCATCCTCCAGGGGCGGGCTGGTGTTGACGGGGACCACCACCCGCACCGTTTCGGGCACCACGGTGACACCTGCCACCTGCCGGCCCGCCTCGTCCACGGCGAAAACCCTGACTCCTTCGAAGACCATATTCCCGGTGATGCCTTCGATATCAACGGCGCCCACCACCCGGGCCACCTCGTTGACCCTGGTCTCGGCGCCCGTCAATTTCACCTGGCTGGGAAACACCAGGGGGCTGGCCACGCTGACCTGGCCGTTGGAGTTGCCCTCCAGGGAAATTTCCACGGGCAGCTCCCGCTCGGCGAAGGACTCCAAGGCCAGCACCGCCTCCGACGGGGTGATCTCGATGGCCTGGAGGCCGTCGGGCAGTTCCACCCGGATGACCCGGGCCACGATGCCCGCCTCGGCATCGGACAAATCCACCACCGCCGTCACTTCCGACGGCTCCAAGTCGTCGAACAGGCTGGGGCGGCCCCGCACGGTGACGCTGACCCGCTCGGGGTCCATAGTAACGATGGCCAAACCTTCGGGCAGGTTCCGGGGCACCACTTCCACCAAGGGGAAGATCTGGGTGGCCTCGGGGTTCTGCTCGCTGCTCACATACAGCCAGAGGCTGATGGCCAGCAGCACCGACAAAATCTTGATGTTGATATCCCGTCGCAACAGTCGCTCGATCAATGGCGTCACCCCGGTGCCGGACCCCGGCCGGGCTCCTTCAATTCTTGTTGCGCTGCCCGAACAGGAAGGGCCGCTGGTTGCCCTCGGCGGCCGGCAGCAGCAGGTTGGTCAGTCGTTGCCGCAGGGCGTCGTCGTCCAATTTCTGGATCAGCTTGCCCCCGTGGGCGATGGAGATGGCGCCCGTTTCCTCGGAGACCACCACGGCCACGGCGTCGGAATGCTCGCTGATGCCCACCGCCGCCCGGTGCCGGCTGCCCAGGGAGATATCCAAAGGCTGGTCCGTCAAGGGCAGGAAGCAGCCGGCAGCCACCACCCGGTCGCCCCGGATGATGACGGCGCCGTCGTGGAGGGGCGTGCGGGGCAGGAACAAGTTGATGAGCAGTTCTTTGGACACCAGGCCGTCGATGGGTATGCCCGTCTCAGCCACGTCCCCCAGACCGGTAGTCCGTTCGATGACGATGATGGAGCCGGTGCGGTTCCGGGACAAGGTTCGGGCCGCATCGGCCACCACCTGGATGACCTGGCTCACGTCGGGCTCCTGCCCCAGGTATGACAAGGAACGGCGGAACAGGCCCCCCTGGCCCACTTGCTCCAAGGCCCGGCGCAGTTCCGGCTGGAACAGGATGGGGATGCCCACCAAGAGGGCGATTTGGGCGTAGCCCAGCAGCCAGTGAAGGGTTTCCAAGCGCAGCCAGCGGCTCACGGGAGTGGCCACCAGGACGACGGCGAGGCCGGTGATGATGGCGGTGGCCCTGGTTCCCCGGATGAGGAGAAAAAACCGGTAGATGATGTAAGCGACGATTAAGATGTCGATTACGGCGAGGACCACATCGAGAAAAGTCAGGCTGCGCGCTAGGGAAATCATAGATAGATGTTACCCCCCGGCGAAGCCTTCTGCCAGCCTCGCCCCTCAACCCCGGGTAGAGCCCATGTCTTCCTGGCGGCGGCCTGCAGACACGTAGTAGGCCAGGCTCCGGAGTTCGATGCTCAAGTCGATGTTTTGCACATACACCCCCGGCGGAACCCGCAGCTGGGTTGGGGAAAAGTTCAATATGGCTTCCACGCCTACCTGCACCAGGCGGGAGGCCATCTCCTGGGCCGCTTCGGCGGGCACCGTGATGACGGCCATGCGGATGCCTTGCTCGGGGACCACCTTCTCCAGATCGTCGGTGGCAAGGATGGGCACCCCTTCGATGGACGTCCCCACCTTTTGGGGGTCGTTGTCGAAAATGCCTACGATGCGCACGTCCCGATGGCGGAGAATGTTGTAGCGGGCCAGGGCGGTGCCCAGATTGCCGGCGCCCACCAGGGCGGCGGGCACTTCCCGGTCCAGGCCCAAAATTTCCCGCAGTTGGATGCTGAGGGTCTCGGTGCGGTAGCCGACGCCGCGGGTGCCGAAGGCGCCGAAATAAGTCAAATCCTTGCGGATCTGCTCCGAGGAGAAGCCGGTCCGGCGGGCCAGCTCCGCCGACGAAACGATGTCGATTTCCCGCTGGCGCAAATCTTCCAGCACGCGCAGGTAGACCGGCAGCCGCCGAACGGCGGCGTCAGGCACCCGTCCTGAACGTGCACCCCGTCCACTGCGCATTAAGCCTCCTGCCTCCGTTCACTCAAAAACGCCGGGCCGCCACGAAATCGGCCACGGCCAGCAGCCGCTCCCGGGCCGGTCCGGCGGGAATGTGCACCAACCCCGCCTTGGCTTCGTCGATGTACTTCTGGGCCACCCGGTAGGCATGCTCCACGCCGCCGCTGGCCCGGACCAGGTCGATGGCCTGGGCCACCTGCTCATCGGTCAAGGGCCGGTTGGCCAGGATGGCCTCCAGTTCCCGGCCCCGGGGACCCTGCAGGGCGTACAGCACCGGCAAGGTGTAGATGCCGCTGCGCAGGTCGGTGCCGTTGCGCTTGCCCAGTTCCGCCTCCCGGCCCACCAGGTCCAGGATGTCGTCCACGATTTGAAAGCCCATGCCGATGCCGTAGCCGAAGCAGCGCAGGGCCTCCGCCGCCCCTTCGGGGGCCGAGGCCACCAGGGCTCCCACCCGGCAGCACTCGCCGATGAAGTAGGCCGTCTTCTTGTCGATTTGCCGCAGGTAATCCCGCACCGTGCGGCTGGTGTCGTAGGCGCCCGTCAACTGCTCCAGCTCGCCGCCCGACATGCGGAAAACCACGTCGGCCATGGCCCGGACCACCCGGCTGTCGCCGGCGGAGGCCAAGGTGGAGAAGCCCAGGGCGAACAGGTAGTCCCCCAGGAGGACCGACGCCCGGTCTCCCCAGCGGGAGTTGACGGTGTCCACGCCCCGGCGCAGGCTGGCCCGGTCCACCACGTCGTCGTGGACCAAAGTGGCCGTGTGGATCAATTCCACGGCGGCGGCCACGGGCACCAAGGTTTTCCACCGGTAGTCAAAGGGCAGGCCCGAGATGAGGACCAAAGCGGGCCGCAGCCGCTTGCCGCCCCCTGCCAGCAGGTGGTTGGCCAACTCCTCCAGCAACGGGTCGTCGGCCGTGAGGAGCCGTTCCATTTCGGCCTCGACCCGTAGCACATCATCCCTGACCTCGGGAAAAAGTTCGGCGATGACGGCGTGAACCCCCCGGTAGCCGGTGGGATGCTGCTGGACTTGTGCCTTCAAAGCGGGTGTCCTCCTACCTGCCGGTATATGACCGATGGGCCCGGCGCCGGGAAGGGCCGGGAGGTCGGCTTACGTGTTTTTCGCATAGGGGATGCTCAATCCCTTTCTGCCATCATGCCCGGCGGCGTTCCCGTCGGGCGGGGCGGGCGGGCGGCCCACATCCCTATGTTCCGTAGTAACCGAGGGCAGCCGGCCCCGCAAGTGCTCCCACAGCATGTTGCCGATGACCACCGACCTGTGCCGGCCGCCGGTGCAGCCGATGGCGATGGTCATGTGGGCCTTGCCTTCGTTGACGTACTGGGGAATGAGAAAGTCCAGCAGCCCCTTGAGGCGCTCCAGCAGCTGGTGGGTGATGGGCCACTTCAGCACGTAGTCCTTCACCGGCTGGTCGTTGCCCGTCAGGGGGCGCAGGGAGGGCACGTAATAGGGATTGGGCAGGAACCGCACGTCCAGCACCAGATCGGCGTCCATGGGCAGGCCGTGCTTGAAGCCGAAGGTCAAAATGGTCAGGGTCATGCCCGAGGCCTGGGGATCGGCGTACCAGTTGCTGAGGCGCCGGGCCAGGTCCCCGGGGGTCATGCTGCTGGTGTCGATGATGCGGTGGGCCCGGCCCCGCAGGACTTCCAGGCGGCGGGCCTCCATGGCGATGCCGTCGGCGATGCGGCCGCCCAGGACCATGGGGTGGCGGCGCCGGGTCTCCTTGAAGCGGCGCACCAAGGTGGCCTCGTCGGCCTCCAGGAAGAGGACCTGATAGGAGATGCCCATGGTGTCCAGTTCATCCAAGGCTTCCACCGTACGGTCGAAGAAGGCGCCGCCCCGCACGTCCATGACCACGGCGGCCCGGCTCACCCGGCCGTCGGTTTGAAGGCAAAGCTGGGCAAAGGTGGGCAGCAGGGCGGGCGGCATGTTGTCGACACAGAAAAACCCCAGGTCTTCCAGGCATCGGATGGCCAGGGTCTTCCCCGCACCCGAAAGACCGGTGATGATCAGGAACTGGAGGTCGTTGCGCTCCCGGCCTTGGGTCATCCTTTTGCCCCTTTCTGCTGCTGCAGGTCGATCAACAGACGGCCTCTTCCAGGGAACCAGGTCCGCTCCGGCGAAGGAGCCGGGAGGAGGCACCGACATGCGCATCACAGCCCGCGCACCCACCCGCATCGACCTGGCCGGCGGCACCTTGGATTTGCATCCCCTGTCTCTTTTCGTGCCGGGAGGGCTTACGGTCAACGTCGCCCTCTCTTTACAGTGTACCGTTGAATTGGTGCTGGGGGAAAATCCGGCGGCCGGCGAAGCTCCTGCGGTCATAGCCGCCCGGGACGGCGGGGAGCGGCTGGCGGCCCCTTCCGCGGCAGCCTTGCCGGAAGAGGGTCCCTTGGCCCCCGTGGCGGCGGCGGTGAAATATTTCGATCCGCCGGCGCCCTTTCGCCTGACCACCTACAGCCCGGTGCCCCGGGGCTCCGGCCTGGGGGCCTCCTCAGCCCTGCTCCTGGCAGCCTGCGCCGCCCTCAACGTGGCGGGCCGGCGCCTCCACTCCTTGTTGGAACTAATCCACCTAACGGCGGCCCTGGAAGCCCGGGCGGCGGGAGTTCCCGCCGGTTTCCAGGATCAGTACGCGGCGGCCTTCGGCGGTATGTCCATCCTCCACTGGGAACTCCGGGGGGCCCGGCGGGAAAGGGTGCCCCTGACCGGAGCCGACAGGGAGGAACTGGGCCGCCGGCTCCTGTTGACTTGGAGCGGCCAGGCCCACCGGTCGGGTTCCATCAACTGGGAGATGTTCAAGGCATACGTGGACAGACGACAGGAGGCCGTGGCAGGCTTCCATCAAATCGCCGGGACGGCCCGGGCCATGGCCGATGCCGCCAGACAGCGGGACTGGGCTGCTGTCGGACCATTGCTGCAACAGGAATGGGAAGCCCGCAGGGCCATCTCGCCCTTGGCCACGGGGCCTGCCCTGGAGCGGCTGGCGTCGGCCGCCGCCGCTGCCGGTGCTTCAGGCAGCAAGGCCTGCGGCGCCGGCGGGGGTGGCTGCCTCCTGACGGCGGTGCCGCCCGGCCGGCGGGATGCCGTCAAGGCCGCCTTGGAACAGGCGGGGGGCCGGGTGCTTCCCCTGGTTCCCCAAGGGCAAGGCTTGGCGGTGGAGCTGCACCGGCAGGCGCCGGTCAGTGGGACGTCTTGGGCTCCGGGGGGATGATGGCCCAGGCGATGAAGTAAAGCAGGACGCCTGCTCCCTTGAACAGGCTGAGGACGGCCCACGCCAGGCGGATAAAGGTGGGGTCCACCCCGAAGTGCTCCGCCAGGCCGCCGCAAACCCCGCCCAGCATGCGGTCCTTTTCGGAACGATACAGACGACGCAATTCCTGCCACCCCCCTGGGAAGATCTAACCGTCGGTTTCCCTGGCACCTACTATGATATCACCGTGGCTCGTCTGGGCGCGGATGAACACCCGCCGGGGCTGCTCCCCGAAATGGGCGCTGCGGGCCCGGACCAGGTCCCTGCCCGTGGTGCCCAGGGGGCCCGTCTCGAACTCCAGATGGGGCAGGTCCACCTGGATGCGTCCCAGGCCGGTGGCGGCGTCGATGTCGTAGCCGATGTCGCCGGCGGCGACGATGGTGACGCCGATGCGGGCATGGGAGGTGCCCAGGTGGATGTCGGCCCGGGGGCCGGTGATGTCCTCCAGGTCCAGTTGGATGCGGCCGTGGCTGGTGCCGGCCCGCAGGTCGCCCCACCGGCCGGCCAGCTCGATGCTGCCGTTGGCGGTGCTGAAGGAGGCCCGGGGGCAAACCACCTGGGTGGCCGTGATCTGCCCGTTGGCGGTGGTGGCCTCCACCTGGGCGGCCTCCAGTTCGGCCAAGGTGATGCGGCCGTTGGCCGTGCGCAGGATGAGGCGGTAAGTGCGATTCCGGGGCAGCCACAGCCGGATGCCCACGCCGGCCTGGCCCGGCCCCGGCTCAGCCCGGACGTGCAGTTCCCCCTGCTTCTCGCTGACCTGGGCCATGCCCACGGCCAGCTCGGCGGCTTCTTCTTCCCGCCGGTGATGGACCAGTTTGGTCAGCAGGAGGCGGTAGCCCGGCTCGTCCCATGTGGTGACGGAAATCTGGCCGTGGTAGGTGTCCACCACCACCGTCACCGGCTCGGGGCCGGGGGGCAGTTCTCCTTTGATCTCCTCCTGGAAGCGCCAGCGGGGTCCCAGCAGGTGGCCCAGAGCCGGCAGGTCCAGCCGGGCCGCCAGGTTCTCCACCATGCCCGGCAGGCGGCTCAGCATCTTCTCCACGTCGGCGGCCACCCGCCCGGCGCCCCGGGCCACCTTGGACATGACCTTCTCGCCCTGGTGGCTCAACCTTTCCACTACCCGCTCGGCCCGGGCGGCCACCTGGGCGGCGGTGTCCCCGGGCTCCTCCCGCCGGTCGTCGTCCTCCCGGCGGTCCAGTTCTTCCTCCAAGGCCTCCAGCAGTTCGGCGCCCTCGGCGGCCGTCAGCCGGCCTTCCTCGATCATCTTCAAAATGAGCATGCGTTCTTCATTCAAGGCTGTCCTTCCCCCAGTTCCCTTTCAGGCGGCGTACCGCTTCTTCGGCCGTCAACTCCCCCCGCTCCAAGGCGGCCAGCACTTGACGACGATCTTCCTCCCGGGCGGCCTCCCGCTCCACTTCGTAGCCCAAGGCCTTCAAGACGCCATCCAAGCGATTGCGGACCGTGGGGTAAGAAACCCCCAGCTCCCGCTCCATCTCCCGCAGATTACCCCGCACCTTCAGAAAGGTGACCACGAAGTCCCGCTGCTCAGCCGTCAACCGGGACAAGGGGGATGCTTGGAAACGGCCCTCGATGGTGGTGCCGCAGCTGCTGCAGTGGAGGCGGACAACATGGGGAGCCCCGCCGCAGACGGGACAGCGGGCAGGTGTGGGGTAAGCCACCTTATCCTCTCCTTACCGGGGCTTGGCGCCCCTGAGGGGCTTTGGGGGAAATGCTAAACTCAACCTTGAACTTTGTCAATGTCGACCTGATTATCTTTAATGTCTCCTATGCATAAAATCAAGCCCCGGCGCTTTGGCGCCACCGGCTACGGGCGGTCCGGAGAGGGGCGGCCCCGGCGGGCAAGGCAGCGGCCCCGGGGAGCCGCCAGCGGGCACGAAAGTCCCGTCCGTCATCCCACGGGAGGCCGGCGGCCGTCATGGCCTGCAAAGGGGCCAGGGCCCGGCGGCTGGACTGAAAGTCGGGCAGCCGGGCCAGGTCGTCCCAGATGACGCCCAGCCGGTCCCGGAAGGGAGCCTGGTCCCCCCGGTAAAAGGCGGCCTGCAGGGCCGGATCCTGAAACAGGTGCAGGGACAGGCGCCGGTGCCCCCGGGCCACCAGCCAGGCCAGGTGCAGCACTCCCCGGGTCAGGGCCGGGTCCACCAGCCAACTGGGCAGGGTGCGGTATTCGAAGCCCCCGTGACGCTTCAAGCGCACGTCGCCCAGGAAGCCGTGGCGCCGCCGGCGGGCTGCGGCGGCTTCTTGGGGCTCCAGCATGAACACCGGCACCGCCAGGTAGGTGTCCAAAGCCCGCAGCAGGCTGCCCGACAGGGCCACCCCGCTGAAGTGGATGTGGCCGCCGGTGGGATAGCCGTTGAAGGGCTGGGCGCCGGCCAGCCATTCCAGATCCCCCGCGGCTCCTTGCCGGGCGGCCAGGGCCAGGCAGCGCCGGATTTCCCGCAGGAGGCCGTCGGGATGGGATCGGGCGTTGGGGCGCAGTTCCCCCACGGGGTATTCCCCCGGGCCGGCCCCCGACTGGGTGTCGCAGCCTACGGCACCATAGCGGGAAAAGAAATGGGATGCGGCCACCATGCGGCCGCTGTCGCGATGGCGCAGCATGAACTCGGGGTCGGCCCCCAGGCGGATGGACCCGGCCCGGTCCTGGCCCGACACCCGTTGCGCCAGGAGTTCCTTCAACTTGGCGGCTCCCTGGCGGCCCAGCATGGGTCCCAGGCGGATGCCCGCCACCGCGGGATCCCGGGCCGCCTCGCCGTCCACGGCCAGGGACACTACCGCCGAATCCAGCCCCAGGCAGTGGAGGGCCCGCAAGGCCGTGCCGGTGATCCGCTCCCACCGGCGCCATGCCAGGGGCCGCCCGTCCCTCACCCGGCTGGAGCGGGGACCCGCCCGCTGCACCCCGTAGACCTGGAGGTCGAAAACCCCCACCCTGTAGATGACGGCGCCCTCTTCCCGCCCCCGGGACTCCCCGGGGGAGAAGACGGCCAGGCCGTTCAAGGCCAGGCGCTCCTTGACCCGGCGGCTGTCCCCCAGGAGGGCCACCCCGGCGGGACTGTTCAAGGGTTGGCCCGGCAACGGGCCGGGCACCCGCCGGCTCCAATGGACCACCCACCGGGGAGGATCATGGTCCGCCGCGGCGGCGGCCGCCTCCTGGGGAGCCAGCACCTGCACGCCCTGGACATCGCTGAATAGAGGCGCCAACTGGCGGACCCAGTCGGTAACAAGCCAAAGGGCCAAGTGCTCCACCACCCAGGCAAGAAAAAGGGAAGCACGAGGCACCGGTGCAGGAGCCCCATCCTCCCCCCAATCCAGCAGGTATTCCTTATTGCCGGCTGCGGGTGCCGCTGGGCAGCATTTCCTCCTGGGACACCCAGTCCCAGTCGTGGTTCAGGTCGTCGGGCCAGTCGCCGGCGCCCCGGCAGGTTTGGACCAGGAGCCGGGTTTCGCCGAAGACGGACACCTTGAAGGTCAAGCCCACCACGACCTCCACGTTGCCTTCCTTATCCAGGCCGAATTCCACCACCTGGGGTCCTTCCAGGACGTCCACGTGCACCTGGGGCTGCCGGTCCAGCACCCCTTCCCCCACTTCCTGCAGGGGCACCTGCAGCCGGTAGCCCACCCGATCCCGGATCAAGTCGGAATCCCTGGCATAAGCCACCCACACCTGTAGTTCGTAGTCGCCCTGGAGGACTGCGTGGTCCCCCTCATAGGACGCCTCGAAGCGATGGGCGGCGGTGCGGCTGCCCAGGACCTCCTCCACAGCCCCCCGGAGGTGTTCGGCTTTGATGGTGTGCACCTGCTCGTCGGCTTTCCTGCCTCTGGCACAAATGGCCCGCACCAAAATTTCCCGGCACTGGCGGTCCTCTTGATGACCCAAGGGAGGGTCCCTCCCCTCTCTCAAGACCCATGGCCTTCCGATTCTGGAGCCATCCTATGAATAGGC
>Ga0079224_100006939_pt1 | contig 15103 bp, 6 predicted proteins | sample Stecom2015_FD_80414 | JGI IMG/M metagenome (GOLD analysis project Ga0079224, IMG submission 80414) | Agricultural soil microbial communities from Utah to study Nitrogen management - Steer compost 2015 | ecosystem: Environmental > Terrestrial > Soil > Agricultural land | place: USA: Utah...
CCCATGATGTACGCCCGGGCGAGCCCGACGTCGCCGGGCGAGGTGGCCAGGTACGACAGGCCACGCGGAGAGCGGATCTCCACCGTCACCGGTGCGTCGGCCGGCCCGGCCACGCTGCCGTCGAACCCCCGGAACCGTACCGGCGCGTCACCGCCGATGATCAGTTGGAACACGTCCGCGAGGCGCATCGCGCCACCCCCTCGTCTGCTGCGGACACCTCGTCGTCCCGCGTGGGGCACAGGTGTCATTGTCGTCGAACGGTCACGTCGCGCGGACGCACTTGTCGTACAGGTCCGGCAGCGTGCCGGCCGGGTCGTAGGCCCGCTTGAGCGCGCGGTACGCCTGGCCGTTGTAGCGGCGCCAGAACTCGTCCTTTGGGTAATGCACGGTGGAGTAGAGCGACTTGTGCCCGCCGAACTCGTCGACCAGCTGCTCGACCCGCCGGTTGTGCCAACCGTCCGGCCGGCCGCCGGTGAGCGGGACGGTCGCCCAGAAGCCCACGTTGACGTACAGCCGGCCCGGCTGCAGCGGGTACAGCGGCCACGGCCGGGCCGCGCGCAGCCGCAGGGGGCACAGCCACACCGGCCGGATGCCGATCTCCCGGTCGAAGGCGGCCAGGAACCCGGCGGTGTGCTCCACCGGGATCTCCACGTCCTGCACCACCGCCTCGCGCGGGGGCCGGCCGGCCAGCCGGTCGGCGCGCCGGCTGAGCCCCCAGCGCCGGTCCAGCGCGACCAGGCGGCGGTACACATCGGAGCGCCGCCAGCGGCGCGGCCACAGCCGGCGGACCAGCGGGTGCTGCACCCCCAGCGCCCGGGAGCACCAGAACCAGTCGGTATCCCACCGCCACAGGTAGTCGGCGACGGTGAGGTGGTCGACCGGCCGCTGGCGGATCGACCGGTAGTAGATGTGCCGTCCGGTGTAGTCGCTGACCTCGGGCGCGGTGTCGGTGAACGTGCCCAGCGTCAGGTACAGCTCGCCCGGGTCGAAGACGGTGCCGTCGAGGAAGTCCACGCTCCGGCCGTCGTGGCCGCCGGCCGCGGCGATCTCCGCCATCGCGGCCAGGCACGCGTCGGCGTCGGAGAACCGCAGGTGGCGCAGGCGTACGAACGGCCGCACCGGCTCCAGGTCGATCCGCAGCCGCAGCGCGTACCCCAGGGTGCCGTACGAGTTGGGGAAGCCGGCGAACAGGTCGGCGTGCTCGCCCTCGGGCCGGGCGACCACCACCCGCCCGTCCCCGGTGAGGATCTCCATCTCCCGCACCGACTCGTGGGGCAGGCCGTTGCGGAACGAGGACGACTCGATGCCCAGGCCGCTGACGGCCCCGCCCAGGGTGATGGTCTTCAGCTGTGGCACCACCGGCGGCATGAGACCGTGCCGCAGGGTCGCCTCGACGAGCCGTTCGTAGGTGACCATGCCCTGCACGTCGGCGGTGCGGGCGCGTGGGTCCACGTCGAGCACCCGGTGGAAGGCGGCCACGTCCAGCCGCGGGCCGCCGCGCTCGCGGCCGAACCGGAACAGGTTGGACGTGGACTTCGCCAGCCGGACCGGCGCGCCCGGTGGCAGGGACTCGTACCGGCGCCGCAGCGCCTCGACGGCCCGGGTGTGCGAGTCGTACGGTGGATCGGCCGACCGGGTACGCACGCTGTCCACCACCGTACGATATCGCCTGTCCATTGCGCCCACGGCGGTCCGCCAATATAGTGAGCAGCTACAGCCGAACGGCCCACCGCATGCGTCACTGTCGGCAGGGAGGGTTACAATGCGCCGCTTCGTGATCCGTGGCATGGCCGCGGTCGCCGCCGCCGCCATGCTCGTCCTCGCACCGTCCCTACCCGCCGCCGCGGACACCGGCTCCGGCGACCACAAGCCGGGCGCGGCGTGGGAGTTCATCTGATCGTCCGCTGAGGAACGGCCCTCCGACCCGGCCGCTGGCCGGCCGGATCGGAGGGCCGTCGCATGTCCAAGGGCCGCCGCAGATCCTCGTGGGCCGCCGCTGCCCATCTGTCGCGCCCATCCGTCGCGCCGCATCCGTCGCACCCGGGACCCGGCGACGAACCTGCCCGGTGTCGCGACCAAGAATGACCAGATTCAGCAGTAGCTATGCATCCCAGGCGCCCCCAATAATGCGGTCACCCGGGTACGCCCGCCGCCCCGAGGAGGTCGCATGCACCCGCGTCGCCTGCTTCGCCGAAGCCTGTCCGTCGCCTCGGTGGCGGCGCTGATCCTGGTCGGTCTCACCGGCCCGGCCACCGGCCGCACCCCCGACCACCAGCCGGCACCGCCGTCGCCGGCAGCCGTCGCGCCGCAGGTGCTCACCGCCACGCTGCTGACCGGCGACCGGGTGGAGGTCCAGGTATGGCCCGGCGGCGAGCGCCACGTGACCATGGTCCCGGCCCGGCCGGACCGCGGGATGGTCTCGTACCAGCACTACGCGGTGGACGGTCAGGTGTACGTGATCCCGGCCGACGCCGCCCCGCTCATCCCCGACGTGCTCGACCCGGAGCTGTTCAACGTCACCAAGCTGCACGCCGCGGGCCACACCGACGCCACGCCGGTGATCGTCCAGTACGCGCCGGGGCCGCGTACCCTGCGGGCGCCCGCCGCCGACGGGCTGGCGGTGACCGCGCAGCTCGACAGCATCGGCGCGGTCGCGGGCACCGCCGACGGGGAGGGCCGCTGGTGGAGCAGCCTGACCGGGCAGTCCGGCCAGCCCGGGCCGGCCGCCGCGCGCGCTGCCGCGGCCTCGGGCACCCTGCCCGGCGTACACCGGGTGTGGCTGGACGAGCAGGTGACCGTGGCCCTGGACACCAGCGTGCCGCAGATCGGCGCCCCGGAGGCCTGGCAGCAGGGCTACGACGGCAGCGGGCTGACCGTGGCCGTGCTCGACACCGGCGTCGACACCGGCCACCCGGACCTGGCCGGGACGGTGGTCGAGGAGCGGGACTTCACCGACACCGGCACCGCAGTCGACCACCACGGGCACGGCACCCACGTGGCCGGCACCATCGCCGGCAGCGGCGCCGCCTCGGGCGGCACCTACGTCGGGGTGGCGCCCGGGGCCGAGCTGATCAACGGCAAGGTGCTCAACGACTCCGGCTCCGGCCTCATGTCCTGGGTACTGGCGGGCATGGAGTGGGCGGCCACCCGCGCCGACGTGGTCAACATGAGCCTCGGCGCCCTGCCGACCGACGGCACCGACCCGGTGAGCCTGGCGCTCAACACGCTCACCGCGCAGCACGGCACCTTGTTCGTCGTGGCAGCCGGCAACCGCGGGCCCTTGGCGCGGAGCGTGGGCTCCCCCGGCGCGGCGGACGCGGCGCTGACCGTCGGTGCCGTGGACGCGTCGGACCAGCTCGCCGACTTCTCCAGCCGCGGCCCGCGGCTGGGCGACTGGGCCGTCAAGCCGGACGTCACCGCCCCCGGCGTGGGCATCGCGGCGCCCCGCGCCGACGGCACCGCGCTCGGCCCGATCGTCGACGATCGCTACACCCGGATCAGCGGCACGTCGATGGCCACCCCGCACGTGGCCGGCGCCGCGGCGATCGTCCGCCAGGCCGACCCGGACCTCACCCCGCAGCAGGTGAAGGCGGCGCTGGTGGGCACCGCGGTGCCGACCAGCGGGCTGACCGTGTACGAGCAGGGCGGCGGCCGCATCGACCTCCCGGCCGCACTGTCCACCCCGGTGCTGGCCGCCCCGTCACCGCTGAACCTCGGCTACTTCCCCTACCCGCACGACGACGCGCAGCCGGTGCAGTCAACGGTGACGTACACCAACCGCGGCGACGAGCCGGTGACCCTGGACCTGTCCGTGCAGGTGAACGGCGTGGGCGGCCCGCCGCCGGCACCCGGTGTGCTGAGCGTGGAGCCGTCGCAGGCGGTGGTCGCGCCCGGCGGCACCGCCACGGTCACGGTCCACCTGGACGTGCCGCAGCTGCCCGTCGGGCTGTTCAGCGGATACCTGGTGGCCAGCAGCGACGGCCAGGTGGTCACCCGGGTGCCGGTCGGGTTCCACAAGGAGGACGAGCGGTACGACATCCGGATCCAGGCCATCGACCGCAACGGCGGGCCGGCCCGCGGGTCCAGCAGCGTCGCGGTGCTGGACGTGGAGAACATGGCGAGGTTCTTCCGGCCGGGCTTCGGGTTCGTCGACGGCCGGGTGACGGTCCGGGTGCCGCCGGGGACGTACGCCGTCCTGGGCGCGATCGAGACCTACGACGACGCCCACGTCGAGTTCGGGTACGCCCAGTCGGTCGCGTTCGTGGGGGACCCGGAGCTGACCGTGACCGGCGACGTGGACCTGGTCCTGGACGCCCGGGAGGCCACCCGGATCCGGGTCGACACCCCGGCACACGAGACCGTGCCGCAGGGTGGGGTCAGCTTCGGCTACTGGCGCACCTCCGCCCAGCCGGGACCGCTGTTCAACCCGACCTGGCGGGTGCAGCACGCGTCCCGCGAGTACTACGCGATGCCGATGGAGCCGGTGACGCTGGGCGGGTTCGAGTTCTACAGCCGGTGGCGGATGGCCGCCCCGGAGGCGGAGCTGGCGGTCGCCAGCCCGGTGGCGCTGCCGCTGGACCCGGTGCTGCTGCGCCCGCCCGCGGTGGACGGCGAGCACCTGTTGCGGCTGGTCGACGTGGGCGACGGCGCCGCCGCCGACTACCAGGGCAGGGACGTCGCCGGTGCGGTCGCGCTGGCCCGCCGCGGCCCGGTCCCGTTCGTGGAGCAGGAGGCGCACGCGGCCGCGGCCGGCGCGGTGGCGCTGGTCATCACCAACGACGTCCCGGGCGACTTCACCGGTCCGCTGACGGTCCCGCCCGGGAGCATCCCGACCCTGTCGCTGAGCCTCGAGCAGGGCGACACCCTGCGGGCGCTGCTGGCTGAGGGTGAGGTCACCGTCCGCCTCAGCGGCACCGCGTGGTCGCCGTACGTGTACGACCTGGTGCTGCTGGAGACCGGAGGGATCCCCGCCGACCTGCACTACTCGGTGACGCCGCAGGAGCTCGCCGCCGTGGAGGTCTCCTACCACAACGACACCCCGGGTCACCAGATGCTGGAGGGCCGCCACTTCCTGCGGCCGTTCCACTCCGGGTCGACCCTGCTCCACCCGCCGATCGAAGGGCCGCGGACCCGCACCGAGTACGTGGTCGGCGGCGACGGGCTCGGCTACCAGCAGACGGTGTACGGAGAGGCGCCGTTCGAGGCGCGGCTGCAGGAGCAGGGGTTCACCTTCTACGAGCCCGGCACCACCGTGGAGGCGCACCGGTTCCGCCAGGTCGTCCGGCCGGCACTGCTGCCCGAGGTCGAGCCGGTGGTCCGCAGCGGGGACACGCTGGTGCTCCGCCTGTACGAGTGGGTGGACGCCGACGGGAACTACTTCCCCAACCACATCTTCGGGATCACCCCGTACCCGGGCGACACGATGCAGACCCGCGTGTGGCGGGACGGCGAGCTGGTCGCGACCACGCAGGGCTTCCCGCGGCTGGACGTCGCCACGGTGCCGGAGCAGGCCACCTACCGGGTGGAGCTGGACGTGGCACGCGACGCCGACTGGTGGCGGCGCTCCACCCGTACCCGCACCGCCTGGACGTTCACGTCGCAGCGGCCCGACGCCGGCAGCGCCCTGCTCCCGCTGCTGAGCGTCGACTACGACGTGCCGCTGGACCTGGTGAACACCGCGCCGCCGCCGCACGAGCGGCAGGGCCCGCCCGCGTTCCAGCTGCGGGTGACCCAGCAGGCGCCGGACCTGCCGGCGGTCGTGGGCGCCCGGGTGTGGATCTCGTTCGACGACGGCGGCACCTGGCGGGCCGCGCCCGCCCAGGCGCGTGGCGACGGCACGTTCCGCGTGATCCTGCCCGCCGCGGCGCGCCAGTCCGGTGGGGACGTGTCGGTGCGCGTGGAGGCGTGGGACGCCGCCGGCAACCGCGTCGAGCAGGAGGTGATCCGCGCCTGGCACCTGCCCGACCGCGGCTGAGCGGGCGCGCGTCGAGACCGGACCTGTGAAGGAGGACAGCATGAGATCGCCCCGACGGTGGCGGTGGTCGACCTCGGTGCTCGCGGTGGTGCTCGCCGCCACCGCCCTGCCCGGGCCGGCGGGTGGCGCGGTCGGTGACCCCGCCGGGACCGTGGACGGACCGGCGGCGACGGAGGTCGTGGACGCCGCCGGCGGACCGGTGGCGGCGTCGCGCACCGTGCTGCTGCTGTCCGGTGACCGGGTCACCCACACCACCTACGCCGACGGCACCACCACCGTCACCGTGGACCCGGCGTCGCGCCCGGACGGGCGGCCGGTCGCCTTCCAGACCGTCCGCGTCGACGACGGCCACTACGTCGTCCCGGTCGACGCGTTCCCGCTGCTGGCGGCGGGCACGGTGGACCCGCAGCTGTTCAACGTCACCGCCCTGGTGGAGGAGGCGGCCGGCGGCCCGGACCGGGTGCCGGTCATCGTCACCACCGGCACCGGCGCCCTGGCCGGCCCGGTTGCCAGGGGAGTGCTGGCGGTGACCGCGCCGCTGGCCGAGGACGTCCGGCTCCTGCCGAGCATTGGCGGGGCCGGGCTGTCGCTGGACCGCGACGGCGCCGGCGACCTGTGGGCGGACCTCACCGCGGCCGCCGCCGACCGGCCCACCGCCGCGCTGGCCTCCCTGAGCCGGGCGAAGGTGTGGCTGGACCGCACCGTCGAAGTGTCGCTGTCGGACAGCGTCCCGCAGATCGGCGCCGACGAGGTCCACGACGCGGGCCTCGACGGCACGGGCGTGACCGTGGCGGTGCTCGACACCGGCGTCGACCCCGACCACCCGGACCTCGCCGGCCGGATCGTCCAGACCGCCAACTTCACCTCCGACCCGCTGCGGGACGGTCACGGCCACGGCACCCACGTGGCGTCGATCATCGCCGGCTCGGGAGCGGCCTCGGACGGCACGTACCGCGGGGTGGCGCCCGGCGCCGACCTGATGATCGGCAAGGTGCTGCCCGACTCCGGGTCCGGTCCCACCTCGGCGGTGATCGCCGGCATGGAGTGGGCGGCCTTCGGCGGCGCCGACATCATCAACCTCAGCCTCGGCGGCGGGCCGTCGGACGGCTCCGACCCGGCGAGCCTGGCGGTGGAGGCGCTCACCGAGCAGACCGGCGCGCTGTTCGTCGTCGCGGCCGGCAACAACGAGGGCGACGCCTCGGTCAACGCCCCGGCCGCGGCGAGCGCGGCGCTGGCCGTGGGCAACGTGGACAAGCAGGACCAGCTGTGGTTCTCCTCCAACCGGGGGCCGCGCCGCGGGGACGCGGCGGTCAAGCCGGAGCTGACCGCGCCGGGCACCGACGTCGTCGCCGCCCGCTCCGCGGGCACCTTCATGGGCTCGCCGGTCGACGACCGCTACACCCGGACCAGCGGCACCTCGATGGCCGCGCCGCACGTGGCGGGCGCGGCCGCGCTGCTGGCGCAGGCCCACCCGGACTGGACCTGGCAGGAGCTGAAGGACGCCCTGGTGTCCACCGCCCGGCCCGGCGACTACACCGTCTTCCAGGGCGGCGCCGGCCGCGTCGATGTCGCCCGGGCGCTCGACGCCGGGGTGTACGGGCCGGCGGCCGCCAACGTGGGTGCGATCCCGGCCCCGTACGACGAGCAGCGCACCGTGCCGCTGACCTACCGCAACCACACCACCGAGCCGGTCACCCTGGAGCTCGCCCTGTCCGGACAGTCGTGGCACGGCCAGGACCTGCCCGCCGGTGCGGTGTCGCTGTCCGCGCCGAGCCTCACCGTCCCGGCCGGCGGCACGGCCACGGTGTCGTTGACGGTGGACGCCTCCGTCGGCGACCAGGGCGGTTACGCCGGGGTGGTGACCGCCACCGCGGGGGAGCTGACCCTGCGGACCCCGTTCTCCTGGTACAAGTCGGTCGGCTCCCACAAGCTGACCGTGCACAACCTGGACTTCCGCGGCAACCCGCAGGCGGACGAGCCGCTGTGGGTGGTCAAGCTGGACGGCGCCCTGCCCAACGACCCGTTCCACCAGGTGCTCTCCTCCGGGTGGAGCAGCGTGGACGGGACCACGTTCCAGGTCGCCGAGGGCCTGTACGACGTGTACGGGGCGGAAGTGTCCTATTGGGACACGCACGGCGACCGGATCACCAGCACGGTGCAGACGGAGGTGCGGATCGACGAGGACACCGAGGTCGTCCTCGACGGGCGGCAGGGCGTCAAGATGGACCCGGTGACGCCGGGCCCGACGGACCTGAAGTCCGCCTCGGCGACGTACCACCGCGGTGTCGGGGAGATGGAGTTCGGCAACGGGTTCATGATCGGGTACGACCCGATCAGCCTGTACATGCAGCCGGCCGAGTACACCGTCGGCTGGATGGAGGTCCGGGAGCTGTGGAACCTCGCCGACCCGCTGCTCACGACCGCCGAGGTGCGTGCCGGCGACATCACCGTGGAGCTGACCCCGGAGTACCACAACTTCTTCGCCGGGCCGGCGCTGGCCGGCGACCGCGACCTCGAGCTGGTCGACGCGGGCACCGGCACCCCGGCCGAGCTCGCCGCCGCCGGTGTGGCCGGCAAGGTGGCGCTGGTGGGCATCCCGGTGCCGGCCGACCACGAGGTCCCGTACACCGGGGTGTGGAGCGCGGCCGTCCAGGCCACCCTCGACGCGGCCGCGGCCGGTGCCGCCGGGGTGCTGCTGTTCACCGACGAGCCCGAGGCGAAGGCCATCTTCAGCCTCCGCAGCGACCCCATCCTGCAGCTGTCCGTGCCGTGGGCGGAGGGGACGCAGGTGCGGTCGCTGCTGGCGCAGGCGGCGCAGCCGGTGCGGCTGGTGCTCAGCGGTCAGCGGGACCCCCAGCGGCTGTACCACCTGCGGTACGTCCACGAGGACACCAGCCTGGCCGACGCGCCGCCCGTGGTGGACCCGGACGACCTGGTGCCGGTGCTGTCGCGCTACCACACCGACCGACAGGGGTGGATCCAGCGCATGGTGGCGCTGGCGTTCACCCCCCGGGAGGACGCCGTGTCCGGGTTGAGCTACCAGGCCTGGGCGCCGATGGAGGTGACCGAGCACATCCTGTCCGGGTCGCACCTGCGCTGGCACCGGGAGGCCACCCAGATCGGCCCGCCCGGCAACTTCAACGGCGAGACCCTGGTGACCCGGGAGGTGTTCCTGCCCGGCGACGAGCGCGACCCCGAGGAGTGGTTCCAGTCGCCGATGCGCACCGGGGCCGCGGACGTGACCGGGCGCACCTGGGCGGAGCTGATGTGCACGTTCTGCCGGCAGGGGGACAGGTTCCGGCCGGGTGTGTGGTACCTGGACACCGACCCGCGCCACTACAACCGGTCGCTGCTGCTGGAGGGCTCGTCGTACCGGCTGTTCGTCGGGGACGAGGAGATCCCCAACACCGGCAGCGCGTTCGTGCCGACGTTCACCCTGCGGCCCGAGCCGGCGGTCTACCGGCTGGAGATGTACGGCGTCCAGCCGGGCGTGCCGCTGGTACGCGAGCTGGCGCCCCGGATCGACACCACGTGGACGTTCCGGTCCGCCCGCCCGGACGCCGGCGACCGGCCGGACGGGTACACCTGCCCGTTCAGCGGTGACGGCGGGTGTGCGTTCCAGCCGCTGCTGCAGCTGGACTACCAGCTCAACCTGGACCTGCTCAACCGGGCACCGGCCGGGACCGCCCACACCTTCCGGCTCACCGTCGCCCCGCACTCGGGCACCGACCCGCGGCTGGCGCGGCCGGTGCCGCTGCCGTGGGTCACGGTGTGGTACTCCACCGACGAGGGTGCGACCTGGCGGGAGGCGACGGTCCGGCCCGGACGCGGCAAGAACACGTTCCTGGTCACGGTGGACCATCCGCCGCTGGCTCAGACCAGCGGGTACGTGTGGCTGCGCGCCGACGCCCGGGACGTGGGCGGCAACCGGGTGGAGCAGACCATCGAGCGGGCGTACCGCCTGCGCTGACGGACGGAGGATCCGATGCGTACCGTGTTGTCCGCCGCGCTGACGGCGCTGCTCACCGTGAGCCTGCCCGGGGCGGTGGCTGCCGCCCCCGGCGGTCCCGCCGACCCGACCGGGACGGCGGTGCCCGGGCAGCCAGCCGGACCGGCACCGGGGTCCGCCGTGGTCACGCTGGTCACCGGCGACCGGGTGACGGTGACCCCCGGCGACGACGGTCGCCTGGCGCTGGCGGTGGAGCCGGCACCCCGGGACGGGTACGAGGCCACGTTCGACGCGTTCAGCGGCGGCGGCGACACCTACCTGCTGCCGTCGGACGCCGCCCGGCTGGTGCCGCACGTGCTGGACCGGGAGTGGTTCAACGTGTCCCGCCTGGTCGAGTACGGCTACACCGACGGTGTCCCGGTCATCGTCACCTTCCCCGACCGCGCCGGTGCGGCCGGGGCGGTGGCGACCGCCGGGCCGCCGGCGGTGCTCACCGGCGCCACGCAGACCACCTCCCTGCCCAGCATCAACGCGGTCGCGGCGACGGTGGGTCCGGGCGGCGACTGGTGGCGGTCGGTGCGGTCCGGCCCGCTCGGTACGGCCGCGGCGGCGGGGACCGCGGCGGCGGGGACCGCCACCGTCGAGGGCCTGGGTGAGCTGCCGCGGGTGTGGCTCGACGGCCGGGTGGAGGCGGCCCTGGCCGACAGCGTGCCGCAGATCGGCGCGCCCGCGGCGTGGGACGCCGGCTTCGACGGCAGCGGGGTGACGGTGGCGGTGCTGGACACCGGCATCGACACCACCCACCCGGACCTGGCCGGCGCGGTGGTCGCCGAGGCGAACTTCACCTCCTCCGACACCACCGGGGACCGGTTCGGCCACGGCACCCACGTGGCCGGCATCATCACCGGTTCCGGCGCCGCCTCCGGCGGCACCTACGTCGGCGTGGCGCCCGGAGCGGAGCTGCTCAACGGCAAGGTGCTCAACGACTTCGGCTTCGGGCAGGAAAGCGAGATCATCGCCGGCATGGAGTGGGCGGTCCAGCAGGGCGCGGACATCGTCAACATGAGCCTCGGGGGCACGCCGTCCGACGGCACCGACCCGTTGAGCATGGCCGTCAACCGGCTCACCGCCGACCACGACACGCTGTTCGTCATCGCCGCCGGCAACAGCGGGCCCGGCCGCCAGACCGTGGGGTCACCGGGCGCCGCGGACGCCGCCCTGACCGTCGGCAATGTGTCCAAACAGGAGGAGCTGCACGTGACGTCCAGCCGCGGGCCGCGCCTGGGCGACTACGCGGTCAAGCCGGAGATCACCGGTCCCGGCGTGGACATCGTGTCGGCGCGTTCCAGCGAGGGGACGCTGCCACCGCCGGCGCAACCGGTCGACGAGTTCTACATCCGGGCCGGCGGCACCTCCATGGCCGCGCCGCACGTCGCCGGCGCCGCGGCGATCCTGCGCCAGCAGCGGCCGGACCTCGGCGCGCCGGAGCTGAAGGCGCTGCTGGTGGGCAGCGCGACGCCGCACCCCGACCTGGACGCGTTCGAGCAGGGCAGCGGTCGGGTGGACGTGGCGGCCGCGGTCGGCACGGAGGTGCTCGCCACCCCCGCCAGCCTGACGTACGGCGTGTTCCCGTTCCCGCACGACGACACCGACCCGGTCGGCGCCGAGGTCACGTACACCAACCTCGGCGACCGGACCCTGACCCTCGAGCTGAGCGTGACCGCGACCCGGCTGGACGGCGCGCCGGCCGACCCGGCGATGGTCACCGTCGACCCGCCGGTGCTCACCCTGGCGCCCGGACAGGCCGCCCAGGCGACGGTCACGGTGGACGTGCGGCCCGACGAGATCGGCGTCTACAGCGGCCACGTGGTGGCCGACGGCGGCGCCGGGGCCGTGGCCCGCATCCCGCTGAGCTTCTACAAGGAGGAGCAGCTGCACGAGCTGACCGTCGTGGGGATCGCCCGCAACGGCCGGCCCGCGGAGTTCAACAGCCACTTCGACGTCGCCAACATGGACGGGTCGAGCGACGTCGCCGAGTTCCGCATCCCGTTCGGGCCCGGCGGCGCCACCACCCTGCGCCTGCCGCCCGGGGTGTACTCGGTCAACGGCATCCTCGAAACCTACCTCAGCAACGACCTGGTGGCCCACGAGACGGCGTTCGTCTTCGAACCTGAGATCACCCTGGACGGCGACCGGACGGTGGTGCTCGACGCCCGCCCCGCCGAGGAGATCACCGTGGCCACGCCGGAGCACCCCGACGCCGACGTGCACCGGTTCACGATGGGGTACCTGCGCCGGGGTGCGGGCGTGGCGGAGCTGAGCAAGCTCGCCCTGCGCACCGAGTGGAACCGGTTTTTCGCGGTGCCGACCGGGCCGCCCACCATCGGCGAGTTCGAGATGCTCACCCACTGGCGGTTGGGGGAGCCCAGGGTCACGCTGGAGGTGACCGACTCGACGGCCGACCTGCAGCTGGATCCGCTGCTGTTCGTCGACTCGCCGGTGCTGGACACCGTGATCGAGACCCGGCTGGTCGACGCCGGGGTCGGAGCCGCCGAGGACTACCAGGGCCTCGACGTCGACGGCGCCGTGGTCCTGGTCCGGCGGGGCGGGCCGTTCTTCACCGACAAGGAACGCAACGCCGCCGCGGCCGGCGCGGTGGCGATGCTGGTCGCCAACGACCGGCCCGGCCACATCCCCGCGTTCGGGGTCGGCGAGGAGGCGACCATCCCGTCGGTGATGCTCACCCAGGCCGACGGCGACGCACTGCAGGACCTGCTCGCCGACGGCGACGTGACCGTGCGCCTGGCCGGGAAGCGCAACAGCTCCTACCTGTACGAGACCGTGTACCCGGAGACGCAGGGCATCCCCGCGGACCTGTCGTACGTAGCCAACCCCGACGACCTCGCCCGGGTCGACAACACCTTCCACAGTGACGTCGACACGGTGGGCGCGGAGTACCGGGAGATGTTCCGGCCGTGGCAGTTCTTCTCGGTGGTGTTCGTCAACGAGCTCGTGGCGCCGTGGACGCGCACCGAGTACCTTGTGCCCGGCGACACGCGATACCGGCAACGGTTCGCGGTGGGCAGCGGCGAGGTCCAGGAGTACCTGACCGTCTACGACTCACCCGGGCGGCAGGAGCGCAGCTGGCAGCGGCAGGTCGTCACCCCGGGGGTACGGCTCGGCGGCCCCGCCGAGGCGCCGCGCCCGGCGCGCCGCGACGGCGCCGCGCTGGTTCTGGAGCTCGCCGAGTGGGTCGACGCGCAGGGCAACTGGGGCAACCTCAGCTTCCTCGACACCGGCGCCTTCCGCCTCTACGCCGACGACACGCTGCTGGCCGAGACCACCCGGCCCCGGGGACAGTTCGCGATGCCGCCGGAGGCGGCCACGTACCGGATGGAGCTGGACCTCGCCCGGTCGGACGACGTGTGGACCACCTCCACCGCCACGCACACGGTCTGGACCCTGCCTGGCCTGCGACCCGGAGCCGGCAGCGAGCTGCTCCCGCTGCTGCTGGTCGACTACGGGGTCGACGTCGACCTCACCAACACCGCCCCGCATCCTCGGGACCGACGGGGCCCGGCGACGCTGGACCTGACCGTGCACCACCAGGTCGGTGTGGACGGTCCCGAGATCGCCGGCGCCCGGCTGTGGTTGTCCTATGACGACGGCCAGACCTGGCTGCGGCGGCAGGGGAAGGATCTCGGCGACGGCCGGTTCCGGTTCCCGCTGCCGAGCCGGGATCCGGCCGGGACCGCGGGGTACGTCTCCCTGCGCGTGGAGGCGTGGGACGTGGCGGGCAACCGGATCGACCAGGAGGTCACGCGGGCCTGGCGCCTGTCACCACGGTAGGCCGGTGGGCCTGGTGACGCCACCGCTGCCCGGGTGGTGTCACCGGGCCCACCGTACCCGGCACCGCGCCGAGGGTGGGTCACGGGCGGACCACCACCGGCGGCGGCGCGCCGCAACGGCCGGGAGCCGCAGGCGCGGGTCCCGGCCGTTGCGCGTGGTCGGTCAGGAGCTCTCCACGATCTCGGCGAGCCGGTCCATGAGGTCGCGGACGCCCGACTCCATGCCCGACGCCACCATTGCGTCGCGAGCCTCCACCGACTGGTGGACCGCCTGCGCCACGTACCGGGTCTTCCCGTCCACGGGCTCCAGCGTCACCGTTTCCAGGGACACGTGCCCCGGCGCGCCCTCAAACTCGAAGGTCTGCACGGAGCAGGGGTCGAGCGCGGAACGCGCCGGCGTCACGCCCGGGTGCCGGCGCCCTCGAACGCCTCCCACATCGCCGCGTACACCCCGCCGGCGGCGAGCAGGTCGGCGTGGCTGCCGGACTCGACGATCCGGCCGTGGTCGAGCACCACCACCCGGTCCGCCCGGGCCGCCGTGCCCAGCCGGTGCGCGACCACCAGGGTGGTCCGCCGGCCGGTCAGCCGCTCGGTCGCCCGTGTGACCTGGGCCTCGGTCGCCAGGTCGAGGGCTGCCGTCGCCTCGTCCAGCAGCAGGATGTCCGGGTCGACCAGCTGCGCCCGCGCCAGGGCCAGCAGCTGCCGCTGGCCGCTGGAGAGGTTGCGGCCCCGCTCGTGGACCGGGTGCCGGTAGCCGCCCGGCAGGGCGGTGATCATGTCGTGCGCACCCACCGCCCGCGCCGCGGCCTCCACCTCGGTGTCGGTGGCGTCCGGCCGCCCGTACGCGATCGCGTCCCGGACCGTCCCGGGGAACAGGTACGCCTCCTGCGGCACCACCCCGAGGCGGTGCCGGTACCCGGCCAGGTCGTACGCGCGCACGTCCACCCCGTCCACGCGGACCGAGCCGCCGGTCGGGTCGTAGAACCTCGCCACGAGCTTGACCAGTGTGGACTTGCCCGCACCGGTCCGCCCGACCACGGCGACCGTCTCGCCCGGGGCCACCACCAGGTCGATGCCGGCCAGCGCGTCGTCGGACTGGCCGGGGTAGCGGAACCGTACCCCGTGGAAGGTGACCTCGCCGGCCAGCCGCCGCGGCACCGACCGGGGGACCGCCGGCGCCGGCGTGCCGGGGGGCGTGCGCAGCAGCCCGCGCAGCCGCCGCAGCCCGACCGCCGCCTGCTGGTAGGAGTCGAACACGTGGGACAGCTGCTGGACGGGGGAGAACAGCAGCTCCAGGTAGAGCAGGTAGGCGATGAGCGCGCCGGCGGTCAG
>Ga0079224_100006940_pt1 | contig 15102 bp, 14 predicted proteins | sample Stecom2015_FD_80414 | JGI IMG/M metagenome (GOLD analysis project Ga0079224, IMG submission 80414) | Agricultural soil microbial communities from Utah to study Nitrogen management - Steer compost 2015 | ecosystem: Environmental > Terrestrial > Soil > Agricultural land | place: USA: Utah...
AACATTGCTTAGTAGACCAAGTAGCTCAACGGGAAAGGATGATTTTACCGTAACAGGCGTACCTGCGGGGATCGTCCTCACGTTGGCGTGATTTCCGTCGGTCGTAAATTCTAAATACTGCGTCGCAGACAAAAGTCCTGTAACCGCTACAGGGACACTCAATGTCGAGTATGTGGTGACATTCCCATCTATTGCATTCGAGGCATTGGACACCTGCCCTGTAAGCAGTCCCAGAAGATTGATTCCCTCCTCGTACGTTCCCTGAAAATTAGCATAGGTCCTCTTCTGATCCTGTCCCACAACCTTCCCTACCCAGCCTGGGGAAAAAAGCAACAATAAGATAAGTACGAATGCGTAGATGTAGCGCAGAAAGGGAAATTTAAGATAAGTAGATGATGCTTCCATTAGCTATGGGATTTATAACCGTAAATGTTTCAATAGATATCCGCGTCCTCCGGCACACCAGGTACCGGAAATCGTGTTTGCTTTTCATAGGCCAACGACAGGCACCGACAACAATTACCTCGTCATTACCGAAAATGGTATGGTTATTGTCTTTTAATTGGCGGTAGATGTTTTAGACATTTCCGGGGAGCATCTCGCTCTTCGGAAGTGTCTTTTTTAAGTCAGCCATTCTGATATAACAACCATTTGAGGCAAAGATAACGGGGGCATTATTCGGTTATGTTGTTCACTATGTTCATTTTACGGACGGTTGTTCATTTCGTTCACGTTGTGTGACTTGTTGCGGATACGCTATAAATTATCGTTAAGTTTGCTGATAAAGAAACCAGTGTTTGGAAAGACGTCGAGCCGTTAAGAATAAACCGTAATAGCCGAGGATAACAGATTAGTGACAGCGTTCAATTTATTCATGCAGATGGATTCAGTGAAATAGAAAATATTTTATATTTGGCGATGGTAAGCACAAACACGTAGTTAAGAAGGAATAACCATAACGCAATCGAATGAGAAACAATTAACCCGTCTACAATACACCCGTTGCCCCGATAATCCGGACAACAAGTTCTGTAGTCACAACATCTACCTCTACATGAAAACATACCTGCAGGCTTATTTCGATAAGTTAAAATCCCTAGTACTGGACAAGGCGCAAATTGCCCAAGTTGTACCGGCTGACTGTTACCGGCTTGCCCTTGAAATTAAATCCGTAACGCATAAAAGCGTCAGCGAAACCACACTTAAGCGGGTGTTCGGCTTTGCCTCTTCGGTACACCAACCCTCTATTTATACCCTCAATGCCCTCTCCGAATATTGCGGCTTTGAAAGCTGGGACCACTATTATATGCAAATGGAACAGGGTAAACTGCAGACATCGCAGCAGCGTTCCTGGGGGCAAATATCACTGAATGCCACCAAAATCAGTTTGTTCAATATTCAGAGCAATAAACACAAATGTGGCATTCCGTATCACTACACCATCGATAGGGAGTGCGTTGACGACTTTATAGATCAATTCCATCGGAGTGGAGCTACCACAGGAATCCTTTCCGGTGAAACCGGATCCGGCAAAACCATCGCCATATCGCGTTGGGTAGAAAAGCAAATTTGCCTCAATCACGCGACTTCCGCAAATGACATCTACCTTTTCACCAACAGTCTGTCCCTCCTGCAAGCATCGGCGTTTGGGTATCACTGCAATCGCTGGCTGGCGCATTTACTGGGGTTCGACTCTGCCGACCTCTTGGACGTATTTATGGAAAACCACAGAGACGCCGCTCCGGGCAGATTCTACCTGATGATTGATGAATTACACAGCGACCTGATTTCCGACCGGCAGTTCTACACCATTATCAACCAATTTACTGAAATGGTATGCCATTTTGCTCAATTTAAGTGGTTCCGGATCATCTTGGTATTACGGACGGCGACGCTTCGGAAATATGAGAGCCTGTTTAAAGACACTGTTATTAATCCCCAATGGTTTTCAATATTAAGCAGGACATCCGGATACAAATCGGCAAATATACCCGCACTTTCCAACGCAGAACTGCATCAACTTGTCAGAAATATAAACGGGAAATCAAACTCCTATCATGTTCTGAAATCTAATCACAGCCGATTGATTCATAACCCTCTTTTTTTTCAATACTATTACGAATTAAACGAAAAAGAGGTGGAACCCGGTAGGATGACCAAGTTTGATGAATACCTGGTCATCACCCAATATCTAAAAAAGAAAGTCTTCAATGGGATCAATACATTGGCCAAGCAAGCGCTATTGGATGAACTGACTTTGTTTATCGAACAAAGCGATAATACCCTCCAGATCAGCAAAAAGCAAGCGTACAGCATAATCAAGCCTTATAAAACTGCGTATAACGACTTACTGCATTCGGGTGTACTCGTAGAAGGAACGAGCGGGCTGGAAGTTAGACAACAAGCGATTATTCAGTTTCAGTCAAATACCGTCGCTGCTTATTTCATCGCTCTTCGCCTGTTTAATCTTAAGTACGATGCTAAGCGACTTATCCAGGAAATAAACAGCGCGAACCTCTCCAGCCAGGTTAAAATAGATGTGTTAAGGTGGTTGTTTCTCTTTTACATCGAATCTGGTGATTTGGTATTAATCGATCAATTTGATTCCATTCCTTTTTTAAACGATGAACAATTCGATGTAATGGCTTTTGTATGCGACGGATTGGACCGCTTCACAGAAAACAGCCAGACGGTAAAAAGGGAAGTGACAAGCCTGCTTCATGTAAGCAGATTCATCCACTGCGTTCTAAACTATACGTGTTTTCAGCCACAGTATGAAGCCAATATGGCGAAACTGCTTAATTTTGAACTGCTGGAAACACATGAGATCATTCTTCGCAGCAAGCTTGCCTTTATCGCGTTGATGAAATGGGAAGAAGAAGAGTTACTCGCACAACTTGACAAACTTTCCACGATGCGTCCAGAGGCACTGGAAAACTTCATCCTCAACCCCTTCCGCACGCTCTCGCACCTCTACCAATATTTTAAAGAGGGTATCCTTGATCCCAGCATATCCGTTGACCTTAATTCATTAGCTTATAAAAATCCTTTACTACAATATACCTCGGCAGGCCAACTGTTTGATCTCATGATCTATATCTTGATCAAAATAACAGGCAACAAAGAAGTGGGATATCAGCACAGTGAAGTAATTGGCCAACGTCTGGCCAAAACCCCTCCAACTTCCATATTCGAATTGGACTTTACGACGTTGGTTTATGCTCTATATCTGCTGGAATGTGATCAGGCAGATGTGGCCATGTCGCTCGTAGCCAAAGGAAATCCGGTATCCCTAAACAACCCGACTTACCGGCTTTTACATACCTTATTCCAATTACAATCAGGCAAATTTGTACACACCGGCGATTACCGAATCTTGGGCCAACGCGCTATATCCATCTGTGAAACATATGGATTTAAACTAATAGAAGCTTATTGCCGAATCCTTATTTTGGAAGACGTTCCCGAGGACGAACAGGTACAGCACATCAATAGCCTTAAATTTCAATTCGCCGCGTTCGGGTATACCATCGGACTGGGCCCGCTACCGAAAAAATATGGGTAATTGATGTGCGTTTATCAATACGGAATCTTCAGCTCTCTAAAGACAAAATGCCAAATCCATATAGGACCCAATACCAAAAGCCTTAAAAAGACACGGAATGGTATTGGGTTCTTTTCCATACGTTTGCCTAAATATAGGGCCAAAAAGGATGCCATCAGCAGCATCGAGCAAATGAACCACACCGCCGGTCCATCCGCCTGTTCTATATATTCAAGCTGTACAATAAAAAAACTGAAAAGGCCAATCATTAATAACACGGCGTAAGAAAGCGTGGTAGCTAGTCTAAGGTAAAAGTATACCATACCTGCAATAAAAAACGATCCCCAATTGAGGAACGTATCATAGCCATGTCGTTTTAAAAAATCAATCTCCGGAAATGGAATCATCCAAATCAGGCCTAGCATGGCGAATGAAAAAACAGGAATGGCTGCACATTGAATTACTCTGTTTACAGGGTCCCGAAAATAGCCGTGAAATTCGTCAAAGTAAACATCGACCTTTCTTTTCTGAGCCACCTTAGCTTTCTGCTGTCGCTTTTTATTGTTTCCCATCTTTTACCGCTACTTGGCATAAGATACCGACCGGGTTTCGCGAATTACTGTAACTTTAATTTGTCCAGGGTAGGTCATTTCCGTTTGGATACGGGTGGAAATATCTGCCGCCAGCAGCTCCGCCTGGGCATCCGACACTCGCTCGCTTTGTACGACCACCCGCAGCTCACGACCGGCCTGAATGGCAAACGTCTTCTCCACCCCTGGATAGGAAAGGGCCAACTCTTCAAGTTCTTTAAGACGTTTTATATAGTTTTCCACTACTTCCCTGCGTGCGCCGGGTCTCGCACCGGAAATAGCATCACAGGCCTGCACAATAGGGGAAATTAGCGATGTCATCTCAATTTCGTCGTGGTGTGCGCCAATGGCATTGCACACGTCTGGATGTTCTTTGTATTTTTCAGCTAACTGCATTCCCAGAATTGCGTGTGGCAATTCCGGATTGTCTTCGGGCACCTTACCTATGTCGTGCAACAATCCGGCTCTTTTTGCATGTTTCACATTTAATCCCAGCTCAGCAGCCATCGTGGCACTGAAGTTAGCTACCTCGCGGGAGTGCTGCAATAGATTCTGGCCATAAGATGACCGATAGCGCATACGTCCTACCATACGTATCAGCTCCGGATGAAGTCCATGGATGCCTAGATCAATGACGGTGCGCTCTCCGATTTCTACAATTTCATCTTCAATTTGATTTTTGGTTTTGGCGACCACTTCCTCAATACGCGCCGGGTGTATCCGTCCATCTGTTACCAAACGATGTAGCGCCAGCCGGGCTATTTCGCGACGTACAGGATCGAAACCCGATAGGATAATGGCTTCGGGCGTATCGTCAACAATGATCTCTACACCGGTCGCCGCCTCAAGCGCACGGATATTCCTACCTTCCCGACCTATGATACGGCCTTTGATTTCGTCATTCTCAATATTAAAAATCGAAACCGTATTTTCGATGGCACTTTCCGTAGCCGTACGTTGAATTGTCTGAATTACTACCTTCTTGGCTTCCTTGGTGGCCGTCAGCTTGGCTTCATCGACGATGTCTTTGATTTGGATCACCGCTTGGGACCGCGCCTCTTCTTTCAGATTTTCAATCAATTGGTTTTTAGCCTCTTCAGCAGACAATCCGGCTATGGTTTCCAGTTGTTTGATATGCTGGGCCTTCAACTGTTCCACCTCTTCCTGTTTCCGTTCATTTAACTCGGTCAGGCGTTCCAGGTTCTTTTTCGCGCTTTCCAGCTCTTGCTTTTCCCGATTCAGATTCTCCAGCTTCTGATTAAGCGACTGCTCTTTCTGCCGGATGCCGCTCTCCCGCTGATTCAACGCATTATTTTTTTGGCTGGTTTCTTTTTCATGTTCAGCCTTCATCGCCAAAAACTTCTCTTTGGCTTCCAACAGCCGCTGCTTCTTCAGGTGTTCACCCGCTTGTTCAGCCTCTTTCAGGATTTTCTTCGCTTTGCTCTGCGCAGCAACTTCCTGCTTCTTGAACAAAAACCGGAGGACGAAGCGCCCCACCGCTATCCCAATAATAAAAGCTATAATGATGTATATGTAATCCATTGTTATTTGTGTTAATTGATTTGTCTCTTATTCATTATCCGCAGCCGTCTTACCTTGCATGGTAAAAAAAAAACCGCAATTAAAAACCAGGTCTCATGTATTATAAACTTCCTTTACACAGGCTTAGCGTATTGATCATGACCAGATGGCGTATGCAAAATGGCCTACATCTCCAGTTACGCTTTGTGATATAGAAGCGTTAAGTTTAAAATAGTGAAACCCGAATTTAACTGCGGTAAACTCGTCTTAAGCTCTGATAAATAAGAACGCTATTTATTAAAGAATTCAGTCAACATACTATCCAGTTCATTTACAGCCTTTACGACACCGACTTCATCAATACTGGTCTTACGCTCCGCTTTCAGCATTCCCGTTGCATAATGAAGTACACACATCGATAATAAATCCTGCTTATCCCTTACTGCATAATTCTCCTGAAATTCCTTAATTCTGTCGTTTATTAATTTTGCCGCGCGCCGGATTACCTCTTCCTCCTCCATATCCACCCGCAATGGATAGATCCGGTCCGCAATATTTATCTTTATGGAAATTTCTCCCATGTTCGAGCTAATTCACTACACCTCACTCATCCGCCTTTACCTGAGCAATTCGATACATTTATCTATTTCCCGCACAAAATCGTTAATTTTTTGCTTCGTGTCAAGTATTTTTTCATTTATTACACCTTCATCCAACGTCCCTTCCTCCAGCGAACGGGCAACAGCCAGTGCTTTCAACTTCTCCTCCAATTGCCTATTTTTATCTGTGCTCGTATCGAACGCCACCTTCAATGATTGAACCTCCAGCTTTAACATATCGTTTTCTTCCTGTAAAGACGAACACAACTCCAATAGCTTTCGCGTGTTCTCCACTACATTCGCCAGTTGTGCCGCTACCGATGACATGTTCAGTTACCTTTTTCTTACCGTTTCTTCGCCTTCCCACTAAAGCCGTTATCACTTGCTCCTTACTTCCGCTCCAATTTCTTTTTCAAAATTATAAATTAATTTTTTAACTATGGCATCAATTTGCTTATCGGTAAGCGTTTTTTCATCATCCTGCAAGACGAATTGGAGTGCATAGGATTTCTTACCTGAGGGCAGTTTATCTCCAGTGTAAACGTCAAACACGTCCACGCGTTTAAGCAGCTTACGCTCGCTTTTCACGGCGATCTCTTTCAACCTGCTGAAGCTTACATTGGCATCAATCAATAGCGAAAGATCCCGTCGGACGGCCGGGAACCGGGCGACCTCCTGATAAACGATCTTATTTTTGCGGATGGCCTTCAGTACGGCTTCCCAATCGAAGTCGGCGAAAAAAACTTCCCCGTCCACATCGGCTTTACGTAACAGGGTTGGTAATACAACTCCAAACGTAACCAACGTCTTACCACCTCGCGCATAAGCGAGACCGTATTGATAATGGGATTGGGGGGCATCTAATTCCTGAATACCGGACAGCAGATTCAGCCGTTGTAAAACCGCTTCCACCACTGCCTTAAGATGATAAAAGGATACAGGCCTGGCCCCCTGATTCCAATGTTGTGACAGGTATTTGCCGGTAAGGGCCAACGCCAAGTGTTGCTTTTCAAAAAAGCCACTGTTATCAGTGCGATAGGTAAAGCCAAACTCAAACATTTTCAGATCAGATTGCCTACGCCGTTGATTATACGCGATGGCATCCAACACGGAAAAAAGTAAACTCTGCCGCATGACTTCCAGATCTGCACTCAACGGATTGAGAATACGAACGGCCGCATCTGCATCATCCAGGTAATTCATTTTAGTTAATGAATTTGAAAGGATCTCCCGAAAGCCATTCCCAACCAGGAGATCAGCCACCTGATGCTGGACGACCTCTTTATCCGGTTTCGGCGAAGTCTGCAAAGAAGCCTTGATCTGACGCCCCATTTCAACACGGTTATATCCATAGATACGGAGAACCTCTTCAACGATATCCACTTCCCGGGTTACATCAACCTTATAGGGGGGCACCTGAACCTTTAATTGGGTTTCTGTCTCGTTCACTACAACAATGCCCAACGCCTCAATAATTGCTTTAATTTCCGTTTCCGGAATCGCCTTCCCAATGAGCCGCTGGATTGCCGAATATCGTACATCGAAAACAAAAGGCTGCACCGGTTCGGGGTAACGATCTGAAATCGCCGTCGCGACCGTCCCCCCCGCTATTTCCGTGATAAGCAGCGCGGCTCTTTTCAAAGCCAAGACGGTTATATTCGGGTCTGATCCGCGTTCAAATCGAAAAGAAGCGTCCGTTTTGAGCCCGTGTCTTTTAGCAGTCTTGCGGACAGAAACCGGATGGAAATAGGCGCTTTCCAGAAACACGTCTGTGGTTTTTTCCGCTACCCCCGAATTCATTCCCCCGAATACGCCGGCAATACACAAAGGCTTTTCGGCATCGCAGATCACAAGATCTGCGTCAGTCAACGTTCGTTCCACCCCATCGAGCGTCACAAACCGCTCGCCTGACCTCGCACGGCGTACTACGATCCGATTGCCCGCCAACTCAGCAGCATCAAAAGCATGCAGGGGTTGACCCAATTCATGCAGCACGTAGTTGGTAACATCCACTATATTATTAATGGGCCTTACCCCTATTGCTTTCAAACGCTCCTTCAGCCATTTGGGTGAGTCGGCTACTGTAACTCCGCGGATCGTCAGCGAACTATACCGTGGGCAGGCTACAGGATCGTCTATCGAAACGGGCAACGCCTCCTCACTGCCCATCACGAACGAGTCGATGTTGGGGAGATGATAATCGCAACGCAGGTATGCAGCAAGATCTCGGGCTACGCCCAGATGCGATGCTGCGTCGGCGCGATTGGGCGTGAGCCCTATTTCAAACACAAAATCGTCCTGAACGCCAAAATAATCTTTCGCGGCCGACCCTATAGGCGCATCGGTGTCCAGCACTAGTATACCATCGTGTGACTCCCCCAATCCGATTTCATCTTCCGCACAGATCATCCCTTCCGATACTTCGCCCCGAATCTTTGATTTATTAATCCGGAACGGTTCTCCGGAAACGGGATAAACCGTAGCTCCCACCGGCGCAACCACTACGCGTTGACCGGCAGCCACATTGGGTGCGCCGCAAACGACAGAAAGCAGCGGCTCCGTGCCGATATCAACGGTAGTTATCTTCAGCCGGTCTGCATTCGGATGCGGGGCACTTGTCTTCACCTCTCCGATAACCAAGCCCTCTAGTCCGCCGGCCACACTTTGAACCGTATCCAACGATTCCACTTCGAGTCCGATATCCGTAAGGATGTCCGAAAGCTCCTCGGGGGTTTTATCTGTTTTTATAAAATCTTTTAGCCAATTGTACGATATTTTCATTACCTGCTCCGGAATTTGTGCAAAGATAACATTTTTGCGTCGGCACAAAACCTTCCTTTATAACAAGCCCTCATCGCGAAAGCTGTAATATCCTTTGTTGGTAAAAATAACATGATCGTTGACAGAAACATCGATCATCTTGGCTGCTTCAATCATCTTATTGGTTAACTGTGTATCCATCGTGCTGGGCTTCAGGGTACCCGAGGGATGGTTATGCGTAAGAATGATGCTTTGCGCACGATATTCAATGGCCAATCTCATCACCTGCTTGATATCCACTGGCGTAAAGTCGTTTCCTCCTTTACCGATCATGGCCTTCGCAAGTAATTTACACCCCCCCGCCAAATAAAGCACCCAAAATTCCTCATGGGGCAAATCGTTATACAAACGCTCCATAAATTCGTACACCCGCCTACTGCTGTTGAGCACCGGACGTGCTTCGTCTTTATGTTCCTTCCTTCTTCGCCCCAATTCAAGTGCAGCAACAATGCTGATGGCTTTGGCCTCACCGATACCTTTATACCGGCAAAGTTCCTGTACGGACAAACGAGAAAGTCTATGCAAATCGTTGTCCATATCGTACAAAATCCGGCGACATAGATCCACGGCTGACTCATTCCGGGAGCCACTGCCAATCAGTATCGCTAACAATTCAGCGTCGGTAAGGGCCCGACGGCCTTGTTCCAAAAGTTTTTCACGCGGCCGGTCGGATTCGGCCCAAGATTTAATCGCTACATGTGGTAAACGGTCCATGGTTCGTGTAAGGTTGGGTTTCTTGACAACCAAATATACGTTATTTTGACCTTCCCGTCACCCCTCCCCGGGATATTTCCACACAGGATCCCGAATGGACATATCGCTTCGGGACTTCGCATTTAAACGTTATCTTTGCTGTCCAATTTTAAAAACATGAGCAAAGCAATTATCAAGACGGAAAAAGGTGACCTGACGGTGCAGTTTTATGACAAAGATGCCCCGGGCACAGTAGCTAACTTTTTGAAGTTAGCAAAGTCAGGATTCTATGACGGCGTAACCTTTCACCGTGTGATTCCGGATTTTGTGATTCAGGGAGGAGACCCTACCGGCACCGGTGCCGGTGGCCCGGGATACTCGATTAAGTGTGAATTAGACGGTGATAACCAATTCCACGATCGGGGCGTGCTCTCCATGGCCCACCGCGGTCGCGACACAGGGGGGTCACAATTCTTTATCTGTCATAGCCGCACCAACACAGCCCACCTCGACAGACACCATACCTGTTTTGGCAAAGTGATAGAAAACGTCGACGTGATCGATGATATCCGACAGGGCGACAAAATATTGGGAATAGACATTATTGAAGAGGAAACAGCATGAACCTAAAAGCACTCGTATCGGTTACCGGCAAACCCGGACTTTTTAGGCTGATCGGCCAGAACAAAGGTGGGTTTATTTTAGAGACCCTCGATGACCAAAAAAAGAAATCCGTAGTCAATCTGGCTACGCATAAAATGGCCACGTTGGAAGATATTACGGTGTACGGATGGGAAGATGAACTGAAATTAACAGATATTCTTGAGCAAATTAAAGCGAAGGGTACGGCTCCCGATCCGAAATCCGACACTTCTACCCTGCGTGCGTTCTTCCGTGAAGTGGCTCCAGGCCACGACGAGGAGCGTGTTTACATCTCTGATATCAAAAAAATAATTAGCTGGTATCATATTCTTAAAGAACTACCTCTTTTTGATGAAGAACCCAGTGATCCGACACAAGAAACGGAAAGTAACCCATCGTAACAACGATCACAATACGCCAAATCAGTAAGGATTTGGCGTATTGGTTTACAAACCCACACACTTGATAACTATAGGTTACAACAAAAAAATGATAGCCGCCATGAGCGCCACACCTATAATTACCATCAACCAGAACAACCTGCTCTCACTGGTGGTATCTGCTCCCTTATAATGATATTTACGCTTCGGAATATTTATCATAACATCTTAGTTAACAATTGTTATCTTCTATTTGTTTAGATGCTGAAAAAAGGGAGTTTACATAAATCATTCGTGATGATAAGGCTCACCTTTCAAGATCGTAAAGGCCCGGTAGAGCTGTTCAACGAAAAACAATCGGATCATCTGGTGGGAAAAAGTCATTTTGGAAAGAGACAGTTGTCCGTTACTTCTCCCATACACCTGCTTGTCAAACCCATAAGCGCCCCCTATACAAAAGATTACATGTTGTGCATTACCAATCATTAATTTATTAAGATAACCCGCAAATTCGACAGATCGGTATTCCTTTCCGCGTTCATCCAATAAAATCAGGTAGTCACCGGACTGAACGTGTTTCATAATCAACACCGCCTCTTTCGATCGTTGTTCCTCTATGCTCAAGTGTTTTACATTCTTAATATCCGGCAAAAAAATAAACTGAAAAGTTATGTAATGTCTTAAACGCTGTTCATATTTCTCGACTAGCGCCCTGACGGAACTATCATCCGTCTTCCCGACACATAATAAGGTTATCCGCATGAACAAATTTAAGAAATTTGATCGTATCTTGAATGGAAAGACCGCAGGAGGGAGGCCCTTATTAACACGTTTGGCATCCAATTTGTTTTTGGGACGGTAATTTTTAATCTACACTTCACAAAATTTAATTATCATGAAGAAACTACTCACGTTATTAGGTTTTCTTTGCGCTGCGACCTGGCAGGTACATGCTCAAACCGATACTTCCTGGCGAATCTCAGGGGAAAATACGTTGCTCCTCAATCAGAGCTCATTCTCCAATTGGGCTGCCGGTGGCATCAATTCTTTCGCCGCTAACTTGGTTCTCAATTACGACTTCAATTACAAAAAAGCCAAATGGAGCTGGGATAACAAGATCATAGCTGCATATGGTCTTACCAAACAAAAATCCATTGGATGGCGGAAAAACGATGACCGTCTGGTGATTAATAGTCTGCTCGGCTATCAAGCAGCTGAACGCTGGTTATACACATTCTACCTAAATTTTAATACACAATTTGCTGACGGATTTCAATATAATGACGACAACAGCAGGACTTTGATATCCACCGCTTTTGCCCCTGCTTATTTAAGTTTCGGCCCCGGCTTTGCCTACAAAGCATCTGATAATTTCCGCTTCAACCTCTCGCCGGCCGCTGCCCGATTCATATTCGTCACCCACGATTCGCTCTCTAACGCAGGGGCTTATGGCGTTGACCCTGGCTCCACGTCCCGGTTCGAATTTGGTGCTTCGTTTGACGCGTATTACAAAGCGAACTTGATGGAAAACGTCAGTGTGGAAAACATCCTCAAGCTGTATTCAAACTACCTCGAAGATCCGCAAAACATCGACGTGGATTACACACTCAATCTATTTATGAAAGTAAACGACTATATCTCTGTTAATGGAGGGGTTCAGCTACTTTACGATGATAACACACTTATCCCTCGGCAGGAAGATGGTACCTTTGTACCCGGATCGGAACGCCCGACACTTCAGGTTAGACAGGTTTTCGGTGCTGGGATCACCTATAAGTTTTAACCGGATTTATTAACCCGGCTTCGAAGATGGGCGAAGCCGTCGAAGCCGGGCTTATTTCGCTTCTTCAAGGATAACGTAAACGTCTTCGTTGTCTTTTTTCATTTTATATTTTTCACGCGCAATACGTTGCAACGCCTGCGGGTCATTACGAAGATCATCTATCAATTTCGTCACCTGATCTATTTCGACCGTATAAAACTCTTTCTCTGCCCGCAATTCTTTAAGCTGGCTGTAGTAGCTATACTGCGTTGTTACATCGTGGCGGTCAAAAAACAGCATCCAAACAGCGAATGCAACACTCGCGATAATATATTTGTTGCGGATGACCGATAATAGACGTTCCATACAACAAAATAGCGTAAAAATATCGGGATTTGCAAATAAACCCGGCCATCCGGTAAAGACTACAGTAAAACTTGCCTACTTCCAAAGCGGTACGATAGCCCGATTTCATGGCTCGAATTGTTGATGGTACGGTTAAGGGGCCTGTTCTTGGGATTGAACTGATAGCTATAACCGATCCCCAACCCGCCTATATTCAACTGTGCCATACCGGCCAAATCGCCATAGCTCCGAATATTTAGTCCGATCCCGAACAGATGCCTGACAAAGAACAAAGCGGATAACTCGGCCATAGGCCGCAAACTCTCTGAATAGGTAATCAGTATGGATGGCCGGAACTGAAAATCGGTGTCCAGCGAAAACAACGCGCCTGCCGTCAGATGATATACGTTATGGAAGTTGTAACGGGAATCTTCAGGTAACCCCAGATTACCAAACATGAGTCGTGGTAAGGAAAGGCCTACGTAGTACCGATCAGGCCGGTAAAGCATGATGCCGAATCCGACCAGCACATCGGTCTCACGTATATCCTCACGTACCGTGGGATCAATCGGATCCAGGCCCGAGTAGTTCCCTTCCATGTAACTCATCCCAGCGTTCAGTGCGAAGCCAAGATATTCTGTCTCTGAAATCCGCACCCCTTTTGCAAAAAATGCAGAGGCCTCGGTTAACTTTTCCACAGCTAAGCTCTCATGCCGAACACTTAATCCGACTGTAGCCCCCGTACGGCCAAGACCTACATGCCCACTGCCCCAAATCACACTAGGGGCACCTTCAATGCCAACCCATTGACGGCGACCGATCAGTGTTATTGCTCCGTCCTGCTCCAACAGACTGGCAGCAGGATTAATGAAAGTCCTAAGCTGCCCATGCTGTGTATATGTAAGAGGATGCTGTGCCTTTGAAGTTAGTCCGCCGGCTATTAGTCCTAACGTCACGTATAACCATTTCCGTTTCATAGTTCTCACTTCTAATTTCGATTTTCCGATCAATACCTGAGCACAAACCACCCTTTTTCATACCTCCACACACCGTTCTCCTTAATTTCGGCCACGTAAAAATACGTTCCAGCAGGTAACAGCATCTGTCCGGTACTTATCCCCCTGAATGCTTTACGGTTATTGTCATAGCCCTTCGCTTCATACAACACCGTCCCGTTCCGGTTAAATACCGTAACTTTATTTTCAGGATACGCTTCAATACCCTCTATGACCAGCAACTCATTCACGCCATCACCATTCGGAGAAACAACCTTGCTTATACGGATCGGCAATGCCGCGTCCGGGTCATCCACCCGAACTGTCACAACAACCGGCGCTGCCGCCTCGTGGTTCGGGTCGCCATCCTGTATAGCGGTTATTCTCACAGTTCCCAGACGTCTTATATGAAGGACCGATTCCTCCACCATAGCCACTTCTGGTTTATCAACAGACAATGTAACCGGAAGTCCGCTACTGGATGAAGCTGCCAGTTGAACGGAGCCCGCGTCACGATCCACCGAAGAGGGGGCGTCCAGCGTAATGGATTGCTGCGCCTTGCGAACAACCAGTACTCGGCTCATTTCCGGCGTGTTGCTATAATTTTCGTTCTCGGGTACGGTCGCGGTAATCGAAGTAGTACCTGCCGCGTGTATGGTCACTCGACCATCATTCGTAACTTCCGCAATCGCTGGATCGCTACTCTCAAACGTGACTGCCTCACCACTGCTTGCCTGTGCCGTGAGCACAAAATCTTCATCACCATAGGTTCGCTCACCAATCTCCTTGAAAACGAGCGTCCTCGTTGATGGGCTGATGGTAAGGGTTGCAGTCAGTTGCAACGTCTGATACCCCTCCCCTGATAGCGTCGCGGTAACCTGCTGAGCACCTACACTGGTGCGACCGTTATTGAGGTATGACACCGAAACTCCATCCGGCAGCACTCCGGTTACAGACAATGTGCGTTCGGTCCCGTCAAAAGAAAACGTTCGATCCTCCAGGGTGACACCGGTGATCTCTTGCGGCAATGCTGGTGGAAGGATAACAAAATTTGCTCCCTCAAAGAAAAGAGTGTAATTCCTGCCAGCCATGAGATTTCCGGGCCCGATGAGATAAATTCCTACGTCCTCCCCCACCTCACGCGCTAATTCCCCGGAGAACGAATCGCCCGCCACCAGCTCCGGCGTAAAGGTGTAGGTTAACTCCGGATC
>Ga0079224_100006941_pt1 | contig 15101 bp, 16 predicted proteins | sample Stecom2015_FD_80414 | JGI IMG/M metagenome (GOLD analysis project Ga0079224, IMG submission 80414) | Agricultural soil microbial communities from Utah to study Nitrogen management - Steer compost 2015 | ecosystem: Environmental > Terrestrial > Soil > Agricultural land | place: USA: Utah...
AACGCTGAAGAACGGTGCCGACGGTGCCCGAATTGCCACGCCATTCGAACGCCAGGACAGCTCAATGCTGAGGACGCTGACACAGGCGCACTGCCTGGTCGTGCGTCCGCCATTCGATCCGCCCCGCAAGGTCGGCGATCCGGTCCGCATCCTGCCGCTGAAAATCTGACCCGCGATGCTGAACGGCATATGAACGGCGGCTTCAAAGCCCGTTCAGACGAATTCTGCCATGGTGATCACAGTACCGGCAGCGTTCCGCCGGTATCCGCGAACCGAAACCTCTCTGTCGGTTTGCACTCCCTGACACCTCCCCAACTCGGGCGGCCATCGTGCCGCCCGATTCTTTTTCAGCTGCCGGCCTCGCCGCGTGCCCAGCCCTCGCGTGTCTCGCGGGTGAAATCCGCGAACCGACGCTCGGCGATTGCGGCGCGGATGCCCGCCATGAGATCCTGGTAATAGGCAATGTTGGCCCACGTCAGCAGCATCGACCCGAGTATCTCGCCAGCCTTGAAGAGGTGATGCAGGTAGGCGCGCGAAAACCGGTTGGCGGCCGGACACCGGCTTTCCGGATCAAGCGGGCGCGGATCGTCGGCGTGTTTCGCGTTCCGCAGGTTCAGCTTGCCGAACCGCGTGAAGGCCTGGCCGTGCCGGCCGGAGCGGGTGGGCAGCACGCAATCGAACATGTCGACGCCGCGCTCCACGGAGGCGAGGATGTCGTCGGGCGTACCGACGCCCATCAGGTAGCGCGGCTTGTCGTCGGGCAGCAGCGGAGCAGTGATCTCGATCATGTCGAGCATTGCCCGCTGGCCTTCGCCGACAGCAAGCCCGCCGATGGCGTAGCCGTGAAATCCGATGGCCGTCAGCGCCTCGGCCGACTCCCGCCTGAGGGCTGGATAGACACTGCCCTGGACGATACCGAACACGGCCTGCCCGGGGCTTCCGGAAAATGCACGTCTGGAGCGCTCGGCCCACCGCATTGACAGTCGCATCGACTGGGCCGCCTCCTGCTCGCGCGCCGGAAATGGCGTACATTCGTCCAGCACCATCTGGATATCCGTGCCCAGCAGCGCCTGGATTTCCATAGCCCGTTCGGGCGTCAGGACGTGCGTACTGCCGTCGAGATGGGACTGGAACGTGACGCCTTCCTCCGAGATGCGGCGGAGCTTCGCCAGTGACATGACCTGGAAGCCGCCCGAGTCGGTGAGGATCGGTCGCGGCCACTGCATGAATTCGTGCAGGCCGCCGAGGCGGGCAATCCGTTCCGCACCCGAACGGACCATCAGGTGATACGTATTGGCGAGAACGATATCGGCACCGGTTTCCCGCACCCGATCCGGATCGATTGCCTTGACGCTCGCCGCCGTACCGATGGGCATGAAGGCTGGCGTCCGCACGGTGCCGCGCGGCATCAGGATTTCACCGGTTCGCGCCCGGCCATCGGTTGCCAGAAGGCGGAACGTGAATTCCCGGGAAGCGGTATTCATCAGCCCGCACTATTCCCCTGGATTGCCCGGTGGATCAGGCAGGCATCGCCGTAGGAATAGAACCGGTAGCGTTCGTTCACCGCGTGACGGTACGCACGCTTCATGCAGTCAAGCCCCGCGAATGCCGAGACCAGCATGAACAGGGTCGACCGCGGCAGATGAAAGTTGGTGAGGAGGAGTTCGGCGGTCCGGAAGCGGTACCCCGGCGTGATGAAGAGATCGGTCTCTCCGGAAAACGGCTCGAGCTTGCCGTCGTCGCCCGTGGCCGCCTCGATCAGTCTCAGCGCTGTGGTGCCCACGGCGACGATCCGTCCACCACGCTCACGCGCACTGGCGATCGCTGCCGCCGCATCGGCCGATACTTCGCCCCATTCCGCTTCCAGCCGGTGCTCAGACGTATCTTCCACCTTCACCGGCAGGAACGTGCCCGGTCCGACGTGCAGCGTGACGTATGTCGTTTCGACGCCACGCATCTTGAGTGCTTCCAACAGCTCCGCCGTGAAGTGAAGCCCCGCCGTCGGTGCGGCGACCGCCCCCTCGCGCCTCGCAAACACCGTCTGATAATCGGAGCGGTCGCGCTCGTCCGGTTCCCGCCGCGAGGCGATGTAGGGCGGCAGCGGCATGGCACCGGCACCGGAGATCGCCTCGTCGAGGATCGCGCCGTGGAACTCGAAAGCCAGCGTGACCTCGCCTCCCCCATGTACCTCGGCGACCCGGGCGTTCAGGTTGCCGGCGAGGCAGACACTGCTGTCGGATGCAAAGCGGATGAAGTCGCCCACCTTGAGCTTGCGGGCGGGGCGGGCAAGGGCCCGCCAGCGGCTCGCCCCTTCGCGCCGGGTCAGGGTTGCCTCGATACGGGCACCCGGCCCCGTCTCGCTCGTGCGCACCCCCTCCAGACGGGCAGCAATGACCCGCGTGTCGTTGAGAACCAGGAGGTCGCCGGACCGCAGGAGATCGGGCAGATCCCGGACGTACCGGTCGGCAAGTTCGGGTTCACCGCCCGGCCGGATCACCAGCATCCGGGCCGAATCCCGCGGTGTGACCGGGCGAAGCGCGATGAGCTCTTCTGGCAGCTCGAAATTGAATTGGTCGACCTTCACCGCGAAACTTCAGGCAACATCCGCCGCCACGCGCATCGTGACGATCCTCGCCGGGTTCGGCACCGGCTCACCACGCGGCAACTCGTCGACATGCTCCATGCCCTCGACCACCTTCCCCCAAACGGTGTACTGGCCGTCGAGGAATTCCGCATCATCGAAGCAGATGAAGAACTGGCTGTCGGCGCTGTCCGGATGGCTGGCGCGCGCCATGGACGCTGTGCCGCGAACATGCGGCTCGCTCGAGAATTCCGCCTTGAGCTTGCGGCCCGAGCCGCCCATCCCGGTCCCGGTCGGATCGCCGCCCTGCGCCATGAACCCGTCGATCACACGGTGAAACGGCGTGCCGTCATAAAATCCTTCGCGCGCCAGCTCCTTGATGCGGGCCACATGACCGGGGGCGAGATCGGGACGCAGGGCGATCACGACACGACCGGATTCGAGATCCATGTAGAGGGTGTTTTCGGGATCATTGGCAGGATGTCCGGGCATTACGGCTCCATCGGCTGAGAGGTTTGAAGATCGGCCCCGAGATGGCGGCCAAGCCAAGCCGTCACGAGACCCCAGGGAACGTTCACGACATAGACGTAGAACGGAGCGACGATGCCCCAGTGCAGGACGAAGTACTGCCCGCCGCGCATTGGTGCAAAGTACAGGAACACGGCGAGGACGGGAAACAGCGTCATGACCAGTCCGCGAAGCCACCACCGCTCGATACGCACCGGCAACAGGAACACCAAGCCCCACAGGCCGCCCCACACCATCTGGCGATAGATGGTCGTCTTCTCGAGGGCCGGCGCGATCGGCAGACCCAATGCCTCAGCCACGCCGAGGCGCCCCAGGCACCACACGGTCAGCGTGACCGCGAAGCCGCCGAGCGCGCCCGCCGCGAAATAGATCGCAGCAGGCCTCAGCGTGTGCCGGGCCACCTGTCAGCTCGCATCTGCCGCCACCTGCAACTTCACGATGATGTCCGGGTTGGCGGGCGGCTCGCCGCGCGCGATCATGTCGACATACTCCATGCCCTCAACGACTTCGCCCCACGCCGTGTACTTGCCGTTCAGGAACTGGGCATCGTCGAAGCAGATGAAGAACTGGCTGTTGGCGCTGTTCGGATCCTGCGCCCGTGCCGCGCCGACCGTGCCGCGGACGAACGGCATGTGGCTGAATTCCGCCGGAAGGTTCGGATAATTCGAACCGCCCATCCCGGTACCGGTCGGGTCGCCGGTCTGCGCCATGAAGCCGTCGATCACCCGGTGGAACTTGTGACCGTTGTAGAATCCTTCGCGCACCAGCTGCTTCACCCGTTCGACATGCTTCGGCGCCAGATCGGGCCTGAGCCGAATGACGACCCGGCCGTGCTTCAGGTCGAGGTAGAGCGTGTTCTCGGGGTCGAGCGTGAGCGCCTGGACGGGAGACAGCACGCCGGCCACGAGCGCAACGGCGAAGATGAGGGAAACGGCAAGACGCATGGATCAGCTATCCTTTCTTCGGTATCGGATCAGCCGCCCCGGCGCGCCAGGGCATCGGCGGCAGCGGCGGGAACGAAGGGGCGAATGTCCCCTCCCATCCTTGCGATCTGGCGGATGAGAGACGACGACAGGAACGACACCTCGGGACTGGCGGCAAGAAAGATCGTGTCGACGTCGCCGGCCATGGCGCGGTTCATTCCGGCCATCTGGACCTCGTAATCGAAGTCGGTGCCATTGCGCAGCCCGCGCACGATCACGGATGCCCCCGACTGCCTTGCGGCATCGACGACCAGGCCATCGAAGGTGACGACGGCAATCTCGTTGCCACTGCCCTGCCCGATTGCCGCGATCTCGCCTTCGAGCAGGCGCACCCGTTCGCCGTCGTCGAGCAACGGTGTCTTCTCATGGTGCACGCCGACGCCGATCACCAGCTTCCGGAACAGCATCGAGGCGCGACGTATCACGTCGATGTGACCGTTGGTGGGCGGATCGAAACTGCCTGGATAGAACGCGATCATTGGTCGGATACCGCTATCGGTGTCGAACGTCAGATGCAAGGCCGATTGTCGAGTCGCCCCGCTGCGACCAATTGTGAGTGCGCTTGCCGCCCGAACGCAAGCCGCACGCGATTCCCTTCTCGCGGCCGGCGCGGCCTCGCCTCGATCCACTACCGCCGCATTCCGTTCTGTTCGCCTGCGGTGACGGAACGCTGCCCGTTCGCAACCGTTCAGATGGCTCCACGGAATCGGGAGCGGAAAGGATCGGACTTGCTCGATTGCCTTATCGTCGGCGGGGGTCCCGCCGGATTGACTGCCGCGCTTTATCTCGCACGGTTCAGACGGCGCTGCCTCACGATCGACGGCGGTGACGCCCGCGCCGCCAGCGTGCCGGTCAGCCATAACATCCCGCTGTTCGCCGATGGCATCGGCGGCCCCGAGATCCTCGCCCGGCAGCGCCGCGCGGCGGAACGTTACGGCGCGATGCTGACCGAGGGGACCGTCACCGGGCTCGTGGCGAGGGACGGCGGCTTCGTTGCCGACGTCGCCGGGCACGATGGCACGTCGGGACAGGTCGCCGCGCGGCGTGTCCTCCTGGCAACCGGGGCCGTCGACATCGAGCCCGAACTGCCCGGGCTCGCCGACGCGGTCCGCCGCGGGCTGGTGCGATACTGCCCGATCTGCGACGGCTACGAGGCGGTGGGCAAGAAGGTGGCGGTGATCGGCTACGGCGACCGCGGGCTCGGAGAAGCAGAGTTCATCGCCCGCACCTACTCGCGGGACGTGACGCTGTTGACGCTCGGGGCACCGATGGATCTCGACGCCGACGGGCGGCATCGGACAGCCGAGCACGGCATCAGGGTGGTGGGCGAGCCAATCGCCGAACTCGACCTCGACGGCGACCGGATCACCGCAATCCGGACCGGCAGCGGAGCGGAGCATCGTTTCGACGTGCTCTACTCGGCGCTTGGTACAAAGGTTCGATCGGACCTCGGCGTCGGTCTCGGGGCCCGCCACGACGACGCCGGCTGCCTGCTCGTCGACCGCCACAACCAGACGAGCGTTCCCGGCCTCTATGCTGCGGGCGACGTGGTGCACAGCCTCAGCCAGATCGTGGTCGCGATGGGACATGCGGCCGTCGCCGCAACGGATATCCACAATCGCTGCGACCAGCCGATCGCCACGTAACGCCGCGGCGAACTGTAGAAGATTTCCCCTCGATCGGTTGACCGGGTTCCGCACGACTGACCACCGCCTCCGGTACGTCCGGGGCGCCGCCTGAGGACCGCCGCGGCGCGGTCATGCGCGCCCGTGAGAACGCCGGGAACCTTTTTGCACACGGACCATCCAATGATCGACCGCACGTTCACAGGGGGTGCGGCATGGGCAGTCCAGCAAAGGAGACTTTCCGATGAAGATGTTGTCGATGGCCGCGGCCCTCGCCGTGGCAATGGCGTTGCCGGCTGCGGCGCAGGATGTTTCCACGGCGCCTCCGGGCGGCGACTACCAGAAGGTCAGCGAGCTGGTGAAGCTGCCGGATTTCATTCCGGGACTGGGCGATCTCTACGTCAACCCCGACACCCTGCCCGCCGGGCCCTTCCTGGCCTATGACCGGGACGGCCAGCTGGTCAGCACCATCTACATGGTACCGATCGCCGATCTCGAGGAAGGCAAGACGTTCGACGATCTCGCCGTTCCGGGCGGCCAAGTGGATCATGTCGACATCTACTACAACGCCGGCCACCCCGGCGTTGAGAAGCCGCACGCGCATGTGGTGTTGTGGCACGTCGACGACGAAGCGCGGGTTGCTGCAGAGTGAACACCACCCGCAGGCACGTGCTGAGGGCCGGCGGGGGACTGCTCCTCGCCGGTCTGGCACCCGCCTTGGTGACGGCGAGGGCGGCAGCCGAGGTCCGGATCGAGATGAAGGGCAACGAAAGCGGCTCGCTGGTCTGGTTCGAACCGATCGGCGTGCAGGTTTCGCCAGGAACGACGGTACGCTGGCTCAATCTCGACCCGATCAACTCGCATACGGCAACCGCCTATCATCCGGACAACGACGGCAAGCCAAGGCGCATTCCTGACAAGGCAAGGCCCTGGCATTCCGACTACCTGTTGCCGAACGAGGAGTTTTCGGTGACGCTGGATGTGCCGGGGGTCTACGACTACTTCTGCGTGCCGCACGAGCTTGCCGGCATGGTGGGGCGGATCGTTGTCGGGAACGTGCAGGACGCAGACTGGCAATACTCGGACATTGCGAACGATGGCATACCCGAGGTTGCGCTCATGGCATTTCCGTCGGTCACCGACATCCTCGCCAGCGGGACGGTACACTTCGATCCGGCAAGCGGCGCCGGCCATGGCGGCCACGACACGAAATGAACTGCAGGAGGCACCATCGATGCGCCAGAAGCTTTCGCGGCACGCAAACGACGCAGGTGCGCTTGACGATATGGCGCTCGTCGCAAGGGCGCTCGATGGTGACGAGGCGGCGGTCCGGAGAATCGTCCAGTGCTACAACCGCCGGCTCTTCCGCGTCGCACGGGCCATCGTCGGCATCGATCACGAGGCCGAAGACATCGTACAGGAGGCTTACGTGCGCGCATTCACGCATCTCGGGAGCTTTCGTGGTGAATCCAGGCTCGCCACCTGGCTTACACGTATCACCGTCAACGAGGCACGCGGCAGGCTCAGACAGCGGCGGCCGACGGCGACACTCGATGAGGTCGACCGGGCAGCCGTGCGCGAGAGCGCACAGCTGATCCCGTTCCCGACGATGCGCAGCGCCGACGATCCGGAAAAGTCGGTGGCGCGGGTGCAGGCGCGAACGCTGATAGAATCCGCGATCGACGAACTGCCCCCGCCGTTCCGCGCGGTGTTTGTCCTGCGCGACGTGGAGGAGCTCAGCGTCGAGGAAACGGCCACCCAGCTCGGCATACGGCCTGAGACCGTCAAGACGAGGCTGCATCGTGCGCGCCGGCTGCTGCGCAGGGCCCTCGATGCGCAGTTGTCCTCTGCGCTTACCGAGGCCTACCCGTTCGCCGGCGAACGTTGTCGCCGCATGGCGGATGCCATCGTTTACCGCCTGATGGAGATCAAGCTCCTGAAGTAGCGTTATCGACCCGCGCGGCTGCCGCGATCTTGCGCAGTCGCTTGAGTTCCGTGAATGTCCTGGTCACGTCGCGCAGGACCGCGGCAATCCCCACCATGGAACCGGCGTCATCACGGATGGGCGCCACCGTGAACTCGATCGATATCGTGTCTCCGGACCTGGTCAGCGCCGGAACCGCCAGCAGGTCGCCCGCACCATAGCGCGACTGTCCCGTGGCCATGGTGCGGCGATAGCCCTCCCAGTGCCGCGCCCGCAACCGCTCGGGAATGATGATGTCAAGCGACTGCCCGACCGCCTCTTCCGGCGTGAACCCGAAGATCCGTTCCGCTCCGCCGTTCCAGTACCGGATGATGCCTTCGGCGTCGGAATAGATGACGGCGTCGGGAATGCCGCTGACGATGGCCCAGGCGAGCCATTCGGGATTGTTCGAAATCATCGCCGCGTCACCCGCGGGAACCCCCCGTACCATTCGGCGTGCGAACCTTCATGGTCCGCCATGCCGGGCTTCGTCAGATAGCCCTGGTATGGCGCGAATGTGCCCTTGATCGTGCGTTTGGGCCGCTCGTGCCACTGGATGTTGAAGGCCGCGAGCTTCGGATAGAAGACCATCGTCGAATACGGCAGGTGATCGTGGATCCACCAGGCGAGCGGTCGCCAGTCCTTGTCCTTCTCGTAGCGATCCAGGAACCACGGCACGACGATGCAGGCAGTAGCCCCCATGCAGCCGTCGACATCACGCCTGTCCCAGATGTGCGCGGCGTAGTTCCTCTCGTTGCTGGCGCAACTCCAACCATTGGCATTGCCGAAGGCATTGACCTCGGCCGAGCGGTAGGCCGAACGGATGGCGATCCGCCCGAACGTCTGCTGCAGCGGCTCCAGTATCTCCTCGCAGAGCCGCCTGCCAGCGGCGATCGCAAGATCGGGATCATCCGGAATGTTCTGAAGGCCGCAGAAGTTCGCGATCTCGGAATAAAGGAAAGCCCGCATGAAGAAGCTGGGCGACAAACGAACGCGCCCCAGTTCCTCCAGCGATTTGACAGTTCCCGGCCGCTGCATGTCCCCTCTCCTGCCCCGCGTCTGCCTCTACATCGAACTGCCGGCCACCGGCCAATCCTGACCGGTGCCCAGGCTCCCCTATTCATCACTGTCGCCGGCGTCCCCATCGGCTTCGTCGCCGGCAGACCCGTCATCCTCCTCTTCCGCCTCCTCTTCCGTGATGCGCTCGACACTCACCACATGTTCGTCCTGGGCGGTGTGGAATACCCGCACCCCCTGTGTCGGGCGACCGGCGATGCGGATGTCAGTCACCGGGACCCGGATCAGCTGGCCGCCGTTTGTCACCAGCACGATCTGGTCCGTATCCTCGACCGGGAACGAGGCCACAAGGCGCCCGTTGCGTTCGTTCACGATCATGGCGATGATGCCCTTGCCGCCACGCCCCGTGACCCGGTACTCGTAGGCCGAGGAGCGTTTGCCGTAACCGTTCTCGGAAATGGTCAGGACGAACTGCTCGGCTGCGGACAGCTCCGCATAGCGTTGCGGCGTGATCTCCGCGCCTTCGCCGGCTTCGGCTTCTTCGTGCCCGTTGCCCTCATCCGGCTCGGCGGCGTCGATGCCGGTGTCGGATTCCTCGCCGCGCACCGCCCGGCTCATCCTGAGATATTCCGCGCGTTCGGCGGCAGTGGCCTCGACGTGGCGGAGGATGGTCATCGAGATGACGTGATCCGGGCCCAGGGTTTCGTGGTCGCTCAGGCGAATGCCGCGTACACCGACGGATTCGCGCCCCCTGAACACCCGCACGTCGGAGACCGGAAAGCGGATGCAGCGCCCGTTGGCGGTGGTGAGCAACACGTCGTCGCCGGGATCGCAAATCTGGACGCTGACGATCGCGTCGCCGGTGTCGAGCTTCATGGCGATCTTGCCGGCCCGGCTGATGCGCTGGAAATCGGACAGTCCGTTGCGGCGAACCGTACCGAAACGGGTAGCGAACATGAGCTGCAGTTCGCCCCAGGATTCCTCGTCCTCGGGCAACGGCATCACCGTGGCGATTGTCTCACCTTCCGACAGCGGAAGCAGGTTGATCATCGCCTTGCCTCGCGACTGCGGGGTGCCGACCGGCAGCCGCCATACCTTGAGCCGGTACACCATCCCGGTCGACGAGAAGAACAGCACCGGCGTGTGCGTGTTGGCGACGAAGACGCGCGAGACGAAGTCTTCATCCCGCGTCGCCATTCCCGAGCGGCCCTTGCCGCCCCTGCGCTGGGCACGGTAGGTCGACAGCGGCACGCGCTTGATGTAGCCGCGATGCGACACGGTCACCACCATGTCCTCGCGCTGGATCAGGTCCTCGTCCTCGACCTCGAAGTCGCGCTCCACGATCTCGGTGCGTCGCGGATCGGCGAACTCTTCGCGCACCGCCGTGAACTCGTCCTTGACGATCTCGAGCACTCGCGCACGCGATCCGAGCGTTTGGAGGTAGTCGGCGATCTTGCCGCCAAGATCGTTGAGCTCGTCGGCGATCTCGTCGCGGCCCAGCGCCGTGAGGCGTTGTAGTCTCAGGTCGAGGATGGCTCGGGCCTGCTCTTCCGAGAGCCGGTAGGTACCATCCTCGTTCAGCCGATGGCGCGGATCGGCGATCAGCTGGATCAACGGCCCCATGTCCCTGGCCGGCCAGTCGCGGTCCATTAATGCCTGACGGGCCGTCGCGGGATCGGGGCTCGTCCGGATCAGGTGAATCACCTCATCGATGTTGGCCACCGCGATGGCGAGGCCGACCAGTACGTGCGCCCGGTCGCGTGCCTTGCCGAGCAGGAACTTCGTCCGCCGGGTAACAACGTCCTCACGGAAGGAGACGAAGGCCTGAAGCAGATCCTTGAGGTTCAGCTGTTCGGGACGTCCGCCGGACAGGGCGACGAAGTTGCAGCCGAAGCTCGCCTGCAGCGGTGAATACCGGTACAGCTGGTTGAGGACCACGTCCGCCACCGCATCACGGCGCAATTCGATGACAACGCGCATTCCCTGGCGGTCGGATTCGTCGCGGATATCCGAAATTCCCTCGATCCGCTTGTCGCGCTCCAGGTCGGCGATCTTCTCGATCATCGACGCCTTGTTCACCTGGTACGGGATTTCGGTGACGATCAGCGCTTCCCGATCCTTGCGTACCGTCTCGGTATGCACGCGCCCGCGCATGACGATGGAGCCGCGGCCGGTATGATAGGCCGACCTGGCTCCGGCTCGACCCAGGATAAGCCCGCCGGTCGGGAAGTCGGGGCCCGGCACGATCTCGATCAGGCGATCGATGGTGATGGCAGGATCATCGATCAGCGCGATGCAGGCGTCTATGACCTCTCCGAGATTGTGCGGCGGCATGTTGGTGGCCATGCCCACCGCAATTCCGCCCGCACCGTTGACCAGGAGATTTGGAATGCGCGCCGGCAGTACGACCGGTTCGCGTTCCGAGTTGTCATAGTTGTCCTGGAAGTCGACGGTAGCCTTGTCGATGTCCTCGAGCAGGGCATGCGCCGCCTTCGCCATGCGCACTTCGGTGTAACGCATGGCCGCCGGCGGGTCGCCGTCAATCGAGCCGAAGTTCCCCTGCCCGTCGATCAGCGGCAGGCGCATCGAGAATTCCTGCGCCATGCGCACCAGCGCATCGTAGATCGATTGGTCACCATGCGGGTGATACTTGCCGATCACGTCGCCAACCACGCGGGCCGACTTGCGGTAGGGCTTGTTCCAGTCGTAGCCGTTCTCGTGCATCGAGAACAGGATGCGCCGATGCACGGGCTTCAGGCCGTCCCGCACGTCCGGAAGCGCCCGCGAGACGATGACGCTCATGGCATAGTCGAGGTAGGAGCGCTTCATCTCCTCCTCGATCGCAATTGGTGTTATCCGGTCGGATTGCGGCGGTTCGCCGCCGGTGGGTACCGGGTCGTCTAGGTCGGCCACTTCAACTCCCTGGAATGTCCGCGGACACTGGACGAACCGGATGCGGACAGGTTGTGTCGGCGCACGTCAATGGCAAACTGGAGCGACTCGCTCTGTTGATCAAAATATAATGATTGCGCGGCCTTGGAACAATGTCGGCTGGGCTTTCCCGCATTGTCGAGGTGCGTGTTCAGCGCGGCGGCATGTGCCACTATTGCCGTGTCGGCCGGATTGCACTAAACGGCCCTGTCAACCACGCCAGTGAGGGATCATGGCGGCTGCGTCGTCGAGAAAGGTGATCTATGCCGCCCTCCTGGGCAACAGCCTGATTGCCGCGACCAAGTTCGCAGCCTCCTTCTATACCGGCTCGTCAGCAATGCTGTCGGAGGCGATTCACTCGGTGGTCGACACGGGCAACCAGGGGTTGCTGCTCCACGGCCTCAGGCGGTCTTCACGCCCGGCCGACGAAGCCCACCCGTTCGGGTACGGACGGGAGCTCTATTTCTGGGCCTTTGTCGTTGCCATTATCATCTTCGGTGTCGGCGCCGGGGTATCCATTTACGAGGGTGTGGAGAAACTTCGCCATCCGCATCCGATCACCAGTCCGGCGGTAAACTTCGTGGTGCTCGGCATCGCCATGGTTTTCGAGGCCGGCGCCCTTTACGTGGCGATTACGGAATTCTCCCGCGTACGCGGGGATGTCCCGTTCTGGCGTGCCGTACGTACCAGCAAGGATCCGGCCCTGTTCACGGTGCTGTTCGAGGATACCGCAGCGATGCTCGGACTGGTCATCGCGATGATCGGGCTGGCACTGGCAGAATATCTCGAAATGCCGTGGCTCGACGGTGCGGCGTCGGTCGGTATCGGCCTGATCCTCGCGGCGACCGCGGCGTTGCTGGCCTACGAGACGAAGGGGCTGCTGATTGGCGAGTCGGCGCGGGACGATCTGACTGCCGGGGTGCAACAACTCATCGGCGAGATGGATGGTGTCTGCAATCTCAACGAATTGCGCACCATGCATCTGGGACCCGAGGAAGTGCTCCTCACGGTCAGCCTCGATTTCCACGACGACCTGCCCCTGGGCAAGGTGGAAAGGTCGATCTACCAGCTCGAGGTCGACATCAAGCGGCAGTTTCCCGAGGTGCGCAGGCTGTTCGTGGAAGTGCAGTCGGAACGTCATCACGAGGCAGCGCTTGCGGCGGACGAGCGGTTGGCCGCGCCGTGAACCATCTGCCGCGCCGGCTACTTCCGACGCAACCGCACCGTTACCCGTCCCTTTCTGTTCACGACCAGAAACCAGGCACCGTCACGCACGATATGCCAACACCTCGGCTTCTTGCCGGTCAGACCTTGAACATCACGCATAGCCGTCCACGTTCGACGCTCCACCTTCCCTCGTCGAACTTGCCGGTCGCGTGTGCACGAAGGGATCCGTCGCGGCTGACCTGAACCTGTATCGGGATGCGATCCTTGTAGATCCCCTGATAGGTTCCCGGCACCAGCCTGCGGATTTCCCCGGGCGACAACGCCTCGCCGGCCCAACTCTCCGGCACCGCGGCGAAGCCGATCGCACCAGCCGCCAGAAGAACCGATGCGATCGCCGTCCGTCGCACAGGGCGCAATGCCAGTCAGAACGGAATCTCGTCGTCCAGTTCGCGCGCAAAGTCGGTCTTGCGCTCGCCGCCCTCCTGCTGGAGCGGCCCGGAACGACCGAAATCTCCCGAGCGGCCGTAGTCTGCAGCCTGATCGCCACTACCGGCCCGGCCATCCAGCATGGTCAAGGCACAGTTGAATCCTTGCAGGACCACCTCGGTGGTGTAGCGCTCCTGGCCTTGCTGATCTTCCCATTTCCGGGTCTGGAGCTGACCCTCGAGATAGACCTTCGAGCCCTTGCGCAGGTATTGCTCGGCAATCCGGCACAAACCCTCATTGAAGATCACCACCCGATGCCATTCGGTACGCTCGCGCCGCTCGCCCGTTGCCTTGTCCCGCCACGTCTCCGAAGTCGCGACGCGCAAATTGGCGACAGGACGGCCGTCCTGGGTACGCCGGATCTCGGGATCGGCCCCAAGATTGCCGATAAGTATGACCTTGTTCACGGAGCCGGACATCGTATGCTCCTTTCCTGTCTGGAGGTCGCGTCGCCCGTCGCGGCCACTGTAGCCAAACCAACCGCACCGCACCACCCGCGGCCCGGCGTCGTCCACAAGGGTGCCCATAGGGCGATCAAGAGCCAACCCTGGTGTTCTTCATTTGTTCCTATCATGATATGGGTGTTGCCACAAGTGAGCGAGACGTGTCTGTCCGCCGACCCTTGGAACGTGAAGAGATCAGACACTACACCTGCAGGAGATTCGCATGATCAGATATCTGGAGACATCGAACGCACCGCCTTCGTTCAGCGCCTATAGCCAGGCGGTCGAGATCGGACGTCCCTCGCGCCTCCTGTACATTTCGGGGCAGGTGGGCGTAACGCCTGATGGACAACTGTCACCCACGGCCGAAGGGCAGCACGAGCAGTGCTGGCGCAACATACTGGGTATCCTCGCCGAGGCCGGCCTTGGCCCGGAGAATCTCGTCGACGTTCGCGCCTATGTGGTGAACCATGAGCAGACGCCGCTCTATCGTGAAGTGCGCGATCGCATGCTTGGCGGCGCAATGCCGGCCTCCACCCTGATAGTCGTGGCCGGTCTCGCTCATCCCGACTGGCTGGTCGAGATTTCGGCCGTTGCCGCGGAAGCCGCGAAGTGAGCGATGCCGGGCAGGCGCGGGTCACGATCGATCCGCGTCAGCGGCCTTCCTCACTTGCCTGAACGCAATGTCGCGTGTGATTCTCATGCAGATCCATGCGGTACGAACTCATCGATCAGTGCCGCGACCACGTGTGGTGCCTCGAGCAGGATCGAGTGCCGCAGCCCCGGCAGGATATGCAGCCGGGAACCGGCAATTCGTTCGTGCATCAGCCGCGCCATCCGGGGATTTGATCCGATATCGTGTTCACCCGTCGCGATAAGTGTCGGGCACTTGATCTCGTGCAGCCGATCCGCGAGGTCGCTGGTCGCGAGCACGCGGTAGGCGGCCGCGTAGGCAGCGGGGTCATTCCTGCGATTCTGTTCCGCATGAGCGGCGATGATATCCGGATGTGCCTTCCGGAAATCATCGGTGAACCAGCGCGACAGCGAGTTCTGAAAGTGGCCCCCCGGAATGCCGTTTGCCACCATGTCCAGTCGCTCGAGAACGCGGCGCCTTTCCTCGTCCGTGCGTCCAGCGACCGTGCTGATGAGCATCAGGTGGTCCACACGATCAGGCAGCGACAACGCGACGCTCTGCGCCACGAGACCGCCGAGCGAGAAGCCGGCCACGTGGCAACGGTCAATCCCGACTGCGTCCAGAAGCGCCCGCAGATCGCTGGTGAAGCCGTCCAGATCGTATGGTCCGGCAGGCTTGTCGGACTGGCCGTGGCCGCGCAGGTCATAGCGGATCAGCCGGAACGATGGTCGCAGGATTGCGAC
>Ga0079224_100006942_pt1 | contig 15100 bp, 13 predicted proteins | sample Stecom2015_FD_80414 | JGI IMG/M metagenome (GOLD analysis project Ga0079224, IMG submission 80414) | Agricultural soil microbial communities from Utah to study Nitrogen management - Steer compost 2015 | ecosystem: Environmental > Terrestrial > Soil > Agricultural land | place: USA: Utah...
CACGGCCCGCACGATGGCCAGACCCAGCCCCGACCCTCCCTTGTCGATACGAGTGGAGACGAAGCGGCGAAATAGCTGCGAACGGACGTGCTTGGCTACGTGCCCAGTGTTCTCGACGCGCACGCGCACGCGATCGGCCTCACCGGCCACCAAGACCTGCACGGCGGCGTCCTTGGCGCCGTGCACCAGCGCGTTGTCTATGAGGTTGCTCAAGGCGCGCCCGAGCCACAAAGCATCGCCACGAACTCGAGCATCACCGTGAGACGTGAGCTCGATGCGACCATGCACGGCCAGGGCTTCGATATGGCGCTCCGCAACCTCCGCCAGGTTCACCAGTCCGAAGCTCGCGATGCCGCGCGCCTCGATACGAGCCAAGCTGAGCAACTCGTTCAATAGCCTTTCGATGCGGCAAGCGGCTTCGTGGATGCGCGCCACGAAACGCCTCGCCTCTTCGGGCTCTTCGAGCGCGCTTTCTTCCAGCACCTCCGCGCTGGCGCGAATCGCTGCCACGGGGTTCTTCAACTCGTGCGACAAATCAGTAGCGAAGGTTTCGACGAAGGGACGGCCCTCCAGCTGTCTGCGCATCGAATCGATCGAACGAATCAAGCGGGTCACCTCGCGCGCCGAGCCGGAGCCGGGCACCCGAGTTCGCTCACCGAGGCTGACGCGTTCGGCAAAGCGCGACAACGCTTCTATCGGAGAAGCAATGGCGCTGCCAATCCAGGCTGCCGCCAGCGCCGCAGCCGCGCCGAGCACCAACGAAATCACCAGTACGGTCGGTGCGAAATCTTCCAAAAGCCTCAACATCACCAACGTGGGCTTGATGACGCGTACGCTGCCAACCCGCTCGCCCTTCACCACCAAGGGCATATCCACCAGTACGATGCCCGGGCCAGCGTGCACTCTGCCGCCTTCCTTGGGGAACAGGACCTTTCCAGACTCGTCGAGCAGCACCAAGCGCAGGTCCACCCCCGTGGCCTTTTCTTGTGTGAGACGGCGCGCCATTTCTCGAATCGGGGCGCCGCTGAGCTCCATTTCGCCCTGCATGATGCCTGCAATGGCCCTCGCCTCGTCCTCGGCTGCTTGGGTAGCCAAGCTCACCGCGCGAGCTTCGATGCGGTCGATGACCATCAAGCCCAGCCCGAAAGCAAACGTGCCCACGATGACGGCGAGCGCAAGAAACACCTGCATGCGGATCGACATTCCGTGAGTGCGCGTGCGCAGCAGACGTGAAATGATGAAGGCAACGAACAGGATCAACCCGATCGAAGCGCCGGCGACTACGACGAGACGGATCACGGCGACGGCGAGCTTGCAGGCTCGGACTCGGTAACGCGGTAGCCCACGCCGCGCACGGTTTCAATCAACCCGGGGTCGCCACCGGCGTCGCCAACCTTGCGGCGCAAGGACTTGATGTGCGAATCGACCGTACGATCGCTGATGGCAAAACCATCTCCCCAAACAGTATCGATCAAGCGCGCACGCGTGTAGACCCGGCCCGGCTCGGCGAGCATGACGCTCAGCAGATCGAATTCGACGCGCGTGAGCTCGACCTCCACTTCGTGAACGTACGCGCGACGGGTCGACGGGTCGACGCGCAGCGACTGCTTGCTTATAGCGCAAGAGCCCGCCGTCGCGGCTCCCGGTTCGAAGCTACCCGGGCCGGCTCGGCGCAAGACCGCGCGCACGCGCGCTACCACCTCGCGTGGTGAAAACGGCTTGGTCACATAGTCATCGGCTCCGCTTTCCAGCGCTGCGATCCGATCGGCTTCGTCCTCACGGCTGGAAAGCACGATGATGGGCGTCTCGATACCCGCGTGTCGCCATTTGCTGATGAGCTCGAACCCGCTGCCGTCGGGGAGCATCAAGTCGAGCACGATCAAGCTGGAGCCGTCGGCAGTCAACTCCGCGTCCGCCGCATTGGAGGCCGTCACCGCCTCGAATCCGTCGCGCTTCAAGGCATAGGCCACGGACTCGGCTATGGCCGGTTCGTCCTCGACTACCAAGATTTGCTGTACCATTGCGCCCCAAAAAGCCTAGCATGTCTGGCCTGTCGGTGAGAAACCCATGCGCACGCTACTCCTACTCAGGCACGCCAAGTCGAGTTGGAAACACGCCGACCTGCACGATCACCAACGTCCCTTGAACGAGCGCGGAAAGCGAGCCGCTCGCGAAATCGGTGAATTCATGAAGCGCAACGCACCGCTGCCGAACCTGGTGCTTGCCTCGAGCGCGGTTCGCGTCCAAGAAACGCTGAGTCTTTGGAAAGCGGCCGCAGGTTACGAAGGACTCATCGAGATCAAAAGCGAACTGTATCTGGCAGAGCCCAACACCTACTTGGCTTGTCTGAACGCATTGAACCACGAGGCCAACGTCGTGATGTGCGTCGGTCACAACCCAGGGCTCGAACAGCTGGTGACCACGCTCACCGGGCAGGTCGAAGAGCTGCCGACCGCCGCACTCGCCCAAATCGACGCGCCCGTAGCCACCTGGTCCCGCCTCGCACCCACCACGGCATGCAAATTGGTGAACGTATGGAGAGTCAAGCAGCTTCCGCCCTCCGAGACTTGACCCGCTCAGGCTGATTGAAGAAACGCGGAGGGCGCGCGCAAGACGGCGAAATGTCCAGTAATCCGGTACCTGTGGCGGCGTCCCGAATCCATGACGGGACGTTCTGGACGGCTGGTCTTTCCACCCAAGGGGCGGTATGAGATAGGTTCGCCTATGGGCAAAAGCCGCCTTCCCCCCAAGAAAGACGTCGCCCTCGCGCTGCTCGAGAGTTCGACGGTGTTCGTCCATCTAGACCCCCGGGCTGAAGGTGTGACAGTGCCACCCTGGTTCAAAAAGCAGCCACAGTTGGTGCTGCAAATTGGCTTGAACATGCCGGTGCCCATCCCGGATCTGAGCCTCGACGGCGACGGAGTTTCGTGCACGCTGAGCTTCAACCGTTCACCCCAATTCTGCAGCGTCCCTTGGACGGCCATTTACGCCCTAGTTGGCGAAGACGGGCGCGGCATGGTCTGGCCGGAAGATGTGCCCCCTGAAGTCGCCGCTCAAACGCGCCGAGCCGGCGATGAACCGAAGCACAAGAAAAAGAAGAAAGCTCACCTGCGCGCCGTCGAGCAAAAAGAAGCTCGGCCAACGGCGATTTCGCGCAAGCCGGGCGGGTACGTCGAGGATGCCGAAGCGGAAGCTCTCGATAACGGTCAAGAACCGAACCGCGCGGCTCCCGGAAGCAACGTCAGCGAGGTGGAAACAGCGGATCAAGACCAGAGTGCCGCTCCCTCGTCCAAGCGCAAGCTGCCGCCCTACCTGCGCATCGTCAAATAACGTCAAATAATGTCGTCACGCGGGCCTTCGATTCCCTGAGTACAGCGGCCCGTAAGCGTGTGGTCAGAGGCGATCTCACCGCAGTCGGTGCAGCGTATTCTGGAGTCGCTCGAGAAGATCGACCGCGAAACCCCAGACCACGCTCGGAAATATAGTCGCCGCTACGCCTCACCAAAGACCCCGCTCTCCGGTCGTCTGTACCCTGTTCCTAGTTCTTTGTTCAGTTCGTCGTTGCATACGCCACGCATCGGCCGGGAAAACCGCCAACTTTGGACGAGAACATCCGAAGAACTAGGAACAAGGCATGTGACTGACCGTGCCAGCATGCGCTCTGGACACCTTCTTGCGGGCCGCTGTACCAAGGACCACCAGGCGATCCTCAAAGACCACCCTCAAAGACCACCGAGCCCGGCCGCGCCGGGGCTCCCTGCTTGGCCTCCCATACCGCCAGCTGCGCCGCTTTTTGCCAGGCAGCTCCAGCGCCCGTCCATGACACCACAGACGTAGCCTGTTATGCAGCCGGAAAAGGTGCAATCGCCGGGGACACATATCGCGTTGGGATTGCAGGTTTCACCCGCCCGACAGTCCGCGGGCTCGGAACAGGGCTCACGCTCTACCGCGGGTTCCGGAAAACAGGTTCCATTTCTGCGGTCGCACAGAAAACCAGGCGCGCAGTCACCGTCGTACCAGCAGTCCGGTTCAGCCGAAAACATGGGGCAAGCTTGCGCAGCGAGCCCCGCAAGCAGCAGCAAGCCTTGCACGCACCGCTTGCTTCCTTTGCTGGAGAACCCAATAATACCGCGAAACGTCATGGGTGCGCGCTGAGTCTAGCAAGACGACGTCGGCAGCGGCAGCTCGAAGCGCACCGTATTATGGGGGCGTTGTGGGAGCATTGCGGTACATGCCGCTATGACGCTGAATCGCGCCAGATCGCGACAGCTTCCGCTCGAAGGTCGCGCTCCGGCGTGCAAGCTTCCTGCTTTTTCGATAGTTTCGACTAAGATTGCTGGCCCAGAGGATCGACGAAACAGCAGATGGATGTCAGGTGTGGCCGCTGCGGCACGGAATACGAGTTCGACGATGCCTTGATCTCGGAGCGAGGCACGACGGTCAAGTGCACCAATTGCGGCTATCAATTCAAGGTATTTCCCGATGCGGCAGCGACTGCTCCCGAGCGCTGGATCGTGCGCACCCTGGGCGGGCAAGAGCTCGTTTATACGACGCTCCGCGATTTGCAACGCGGCATTGCGCGGGGTGAGGTCAGCGCCAACGACCTGCTCTCGCGGGGCGACCGCGCGCCGCGACCTCTCGCTTCGATCGCAGAACTAGAACCCTTTCTGCGAGACGCGGGTTCGACGACTCGACGCGTTCCGCGAACACTCCACGGTGTGGCTCCCGCAGCGAACTCAGCCAAGGGAGGTGACGGGCCCCCCTCGTTGGGTGCTTGGAGCGCGCGCTCGGATGCGCCGTCGGCCACGCATCCCCCCGTCACGTCGACGTTGCCCATTACCGACCAGCCGAGTGTGCCCGCACCAACCTCGACGCTGAGCGTCGAGCCCATACCAATGGCTGCGCCAGCGAGCGCGCAGCGCGTCGCACCCGAGCCAGCCATGACCGCGCCCTTACCGCGGGACGATGCGCCCAAGCCCGCATCGAGCCCGCTACCCAACCCGCCATCGAGCGCCACGTTGGAGAAAGAATGGCCAGCAGAAGGCAGCGAGGATCAGGCGGCAAAAAACCTCCAGCAAGCTCGAGCGCTGCTCCAGCACGATGATCAAACCGATCCGCATTATGCGCAGGCACCAATCGGGCGCCACGCCCGCTCGCGATGGCTGGTGTTCGTGGTCGTCGTGGCCGCTGGAGGCTTGCTCGCAGCCACCGTCGGCAGACGCTACCTCGAGCGCTACGTCACACCCACCAGTAGCTCCTCGACTCGTTCCGATCCCAGAGTCAGCGAGCTTTTGATGGAGGGACAGCGACTGATGGCGAAAGGCGAGCTCGAGGGAGCCAAGGAAGCCTTGGCCAAGGCCACCGTGTTGGCCGACAAAGACCCGGGGGTGTTGACCGCGTTGGCCCAGCTACACGTACTAGAAGCCGATGTGGTGTGGCTCAAACTCAAGCTTTTGGATCCCGGAGACGAACTGGCCGTCGAGCGAGCGCAGAAGGAACTGAAGAGCCGCGGCGAGCGCGCCGCTCGAGCCGTCGAACACGTCAGCAGCGTAGCTCCGGGAGAGCCCACCACGCTGCGCTTGAAAATCAACTTGCAGCGCCTGAGCGGCAAGCTCGGCGAGGCGCGCCGTCAGGTTGGGGCGATCAGCAGAGACGCCAACCTGGCAGAAAACGCCTATGCGCTGGCCGCCTTGGACATGGCGGAGCAATCGCCTGTTTGGTCCAGCATCATTCATCGACTGCGCAGCGCGGCCGTTTCAGAAGGAAGCATCGGCCAGGCCAGGACCGCACTCGTGTACGCGCTGCTACAGGCCGGCCAGACCAGCGCGGCGCAGACCGAGCTCGACAAGCTCACGAAACTCGAACCCGCCCCACCGCTGCTGTTCGATCTAAAGGCTTATGCGAGCCGCCATTCCGAAGCCAGCGTAGAATCCGAAGCAGAAACCGATGCTTCGCCGGACAGTCCACCCGATTCCGATGCGCGCTCGGCGACCGAAGCCACTCGCGGGGGTGACTTTCGAGCGCAGCTCAAGCAAGCGTACGCTGCTCTGGAGCGGCGCGAGCTCGACAAAGCCGAACGGCTATACCGCTCCGTGCTCGACAGGCAACCCGGCAATACCGAGGCCTTGGCAGGCCTTGCAGAAGTGGCAAACCAGCGCAACGACAAAACTCGCGCGAGCGAGCTCTACGCACAGGTGCTGGAAAAAAATCCTTCGTACTTGCCGGCTCTGATGGCCAACGCGGACCAAAAGTGGGCCGCGGGAGACAAGCAGGAGGCGCTCAGACTCTACCGCCGCATCTTGGACCAGGCGGGCGCCGGGTCGAACTATGGACAGAGAGCTGCGGCGCGCATCGCAGAAGCCAATCGCGAAAGCGCCGCGAGCGAAGGCCCTTCTACGGAGCCAAAGCCGCAGGACGAAGCGCCACGGCAACCCGAGCCGGAGCCAAACAGCAAACCAAGCGTCGATGAAACACCACACATCGATACGACCGACCTCCCTGAATACCACCAATGACGCGTCGACTCGATTTCAAGACTCTGGCAGCGGCATGCACCGCGCTCGTTTGTTTGCTGGTCATGCTCGGGACGGGCTGTCTAACCCGCGAACGATTCGCACCCGAAACCGAAGACAACGACGGGGAGGAGGGGTTCGGTATCGCCGCCAGCACTGGTCATGTCGCCGTATTCGACCTGTCTCGCGGCGCCCCCGAACAAATGTCAGGCGGACTGTTTCAGCTACCTGCCAGTCACAGCTATGCGGGCTTGATCGAAGGACTCGTCAAAGTCCGTGACGATCCAAAAAGCAAGAGTGTTTTCGTGCGGCTCTCGCAACAGACGTACGACTGGTCGCAAAGCGAGGAAGTAGGCCGCCTGCTCAACGAAGTGAAGCGCTCCGGCAAGCAGGTCATTTGCCACGCTCACACGTTGACCAACACGACCATCTGGCTATTCGCACGCGGTTGCAACCGGGTGTGGCTGAGTCCCGCCGGCGAGGTGATGAGCGTGGGCATTGCAGCGCAGCTGACCTACTTGAAGGGTGCCCTCGACAAGTTGAAGATACAAGCGGACTTTCTCAGCATGGGCCGCTTCAAGAGCGGTGGTGAGCCAATGACCCGCGAGGGACCCAGTGAGGCCAGCCGCGAGAACCTCACTCAAACCCTGCAATCGATCAGAAAGACATGGCTCGACGGAGTGCTCGGCGCGCGCAACGCGCCAGGTCTCGAGCGAGCCCTGGAGGACGGACCCTTTACCCCGGCAGTAGCTCGTTCGAAGGGGCTCATCGATGCCGTTGGCTTCGAGTCCGAGGCGCTCGACGAGGCTAGGCGTAAGGGCGACGTGAAGCGCACGAACACCGTGTTCGGTCCCGGCCGTAAAGAAGACGACGGGGGTTTGGCCGAGCTGATTCGCATTCTGGCCGGCACGGGCGATCGGCGTACCGACCGGGATCACGTTGCCGTGGTCGCGGCTGTCGGTGCCATTACCATGAACAGCTCGGAAGGCTTCGGCAGCGATGGCATCACGGCGGGGGCCATGCTGAAAACGCTACGCCGCCTCAAGAAAGACAAGTCGGTGAAAGCCGTCGTGCTGCGCCTGGACTCCCCGGGTGGTTCACCGCTCGCGAGCGATCTGATTTGGCATGAGATCATGGCGCTGCGCAAAGAAAAGCCCGTGATTGCATCCGTCGGAAGCATGGCTGCATCGGGAGGCTACTACCTGGCGTGCGCCGCGCACTCAATCCTCGCGGAACGCACCAGCATCGTCGGCTCCATCGGAGTGTTTGGTGGCAAGTTCGTCATCGGCCCGGCACTCGAGGAGATTGGAATCACGAGCTTTACGTTCCCGGCCAGCAACGAGCCGGGTGCAGCCGCACGCGCAGCCTACCTGTCACCGCTCACTCCGTGGGACGAACCCACACGCGAACGGGTGGCCGCGCACATGCGCCACATCTACGAGTTGTTTCTCGAGCGAGTGGCCAAAGGCCGTGGAGTGCCGATAGACAAGGTGAGAAAGAGCGCAGAGGGCGCGATTTTTTCTGGAAAGCAAGGCAAGGAGCGCGGCCTGATCGACGACTTCGGCGGACTGCAACAGGCCATTTCATTGGCGAGGCGCCGAGCCGGCCTACCCACGGACGCGCCGGTGGTCGTCGAAGGCCTGCAAGAGTCATTGATCGAATCCTTGTTTTCCGGAGACGACCCGCGAGCGGGCGACGTAGAAGCGGCTCTCGCGCAATGGCAAGCTCGGCAGCGGCACTGGCGCGACCTGGTCCCGGAGAATCTGAGAACGTTCGTCACCAGCTTGCTGCCCTTGGCTCAAGGGGAGCACAGCTTGGTGGCCCTGCCGTTCGTGCTCTCGGTCCGTTAGCGCTTGAAGCGCCCCTTCAATGCGAACAGCACGACGAGGGCACCGATGACACTACCGATGAATCCGGACGGTTGCAGGGCAAGGAGCGAACGACCCAGCAACAAGTTGCCCAAGACCCCTCCTACGAGGGACCCAGCACACCCCAACAGCGCCGTCGCGAAGCAGCCCATGGCCTGAGTGCCGGGCATCAGGGCGCGAGCGATCAGCCCAACCACCAGCCCAAACAGCAAGAAGGCGAGCAGCGACATAGGCCGAACATAGCTCACGGGCGGGGCGAGCCACCACTCCGGGTTTTTCGGCCATCGAGCGGAGCCCCCCTTGACACTGGGGCATATGGCCGCACGATGAACTGGCATGTTGCTACTCGCAATCGAGCTCTACACGTACGTCGTGTTTGCTTCGGTGATCCTGTCCTGGATTCGATTGGACCCGTCGAATCCCTTCGTGCGAGCAGTCAACGCACTCACCGAACCGGTGCTCAAGCCCATTCGAGCCGTCTTGCCGACGTTCATGGGCCTCGACTTTTCACCGCTGGTGCTGCTTCTGGCGCTCTCGATCATTCGTCGTTTCGTCTGATAGCGCCCCGAGGCGAGCTGTAAGCCCAACCGAGACAAATGGCGCTCCGGCCATCAGAAGGGCGGCCTGGGCGCTCGCGGCCAGTCAGTCGACCAACGAAAGGCGCGGCACGACCTGCGGGCGGCTGGTTCCCGGGGGCGCATCTGTATTAATGTCCGCGCATGAGCCTCGTACAGGTCGCGCAGGGCTGTTTGTTCATGGCTGCGCTGGTCTTCGTATGGCCTGCGGCGGCGCAGAGCACGGCGGGCAACAAGGCCGCAGCGGAGGCGCTCTTCGAAGAAGGGCGTACCCTCATGCAAAAGCACCAGTATGGAGAAGCGTGCTCCAAACTGGAAGCGAGTCAGAATCTCGACGCCGGGCTGGGCACGCTGATGCTGCTCAGCGACTGCTACGAGAAGACCGGCAGGACCGCCAGCGCCTGGGCCACCTTCCGGGAAGCGGCCGCCGTGGCACGCATGCAGGGTGACGAGGAGAGAGAGAAGGTGGCGCGAGCTCGAGCCGACGCGCTCGAGCCAAATCTGGCCAAGTTGGTCATTCGCGGCCCCGAAAGCACCATGCAAATCGAGGGCCTGCAGGTGAAGATGAATGGCCAAGCCGTAGCGAAGGCCCAATGGGGTACACTCATCCCCGTCGATCCCGGCGAGGTCGACTTCGAGGTGTCGGCGCCTGGCTACAAGTCGTGGCAGCTGACCGCTCAAGTCGTTCAGGGGCCCAGCGAAACGGCGATCGATATTCCGGAGCTTCAACGCATGGAGCAAGCCGCGGACACGCCGACCGAAACCACGACGGCGTTGCAAGACGGCGGTTCAGGCTCCGCCGAAGCGTCGCTGTCCATGGATTCCGGCAGCACCGGCAGCGACGACGCCTTCAAGACCGTGGGCCTCGCGCTGGGGATCGCGGGAGTAGTCGGAGCCGGAGTGGGGGCCTACTTTGGTTTACGCGCCAAGAGCAAGAACGACAAATCCGAGGACCACTGCATCTCGAAGAACCAGTGCTTCGCGGAGGGTGTCGACCTGCGGGACGACGCCAAGAGCGCGGCCACGGCGTCTACCATCGCGTTCGGATTGGGTGGAGCACTCCTGGTGGCGGGAGGCGTGCTCTATTTCACCAGTTCTGACTCGGAGACCGCCGAGGCGAAGCCGGCGCTGCGCTGGACCTCGAGCTTGTCGCCTGTCGGTGGTCAACTCGGTTTGGAGGGCAGCTGGTGACCCGCTATTCGGCAGCCCTACTGCGATTCATGCTGGCGTTGGTGGCGCCCATGGGTTGCAGTGCGCTCTTGGGTATCGAAGACGCCGAGCTGATCCAAGGCGAAGGCAGCGGCGGTGCCGGGGGCGCCCCACAAGACGGTGACCTGTGCGAGACCTATTGCGATACGGTCCAAGCCAACTGCACGGGAGAGCTCGGAGTCTACATGAGTCGCGGCATCTGCCTGGCGCTCTGCGGCGCCCTGGAACCCGGGAAGCCCGGCGACACGGGGGTCGACACCGTGCATTGCCGCTTGGGGCAGGCGATTGCAGCGGACAGCACGGGAGAGCCGGAAAACCATTGCCCCTTCGCGGGACTAGGCACCAGCGGGAAATGTGGCGCCAACTGCGACGCTTTGTGCAACGCGATGCTGGAGTTCTGCACGGACGAGTGGGCCTCGAAGACGGCGTGCATGGAGGACTGCAACGCTCTGGATGACCAAGAAACCTTCGACAACTCGCTCGATTCAGGCGGTGATGTCCAATGCCGCCTATGGCACGTTGGGGCCGCCACGCAGAGCGTCGTGCCCCATTGCAGCCACGCCGCCGGCGCGGATCCGTGTGTCGAGGCAGACGACTAGCGCACGAAGCGGATCCCACGACCAAGCGTCGCATCCATGACTTCCCAGATGCGATCGTGGCGAAAATGGTGAGCGACTTCGGGATCGGGACAGCGGGCACTGCGCTTTAGCGCCGCACTGCACCAACCGCGAAGAAACGCGATGCCCTTCGAGTGCGGCGCATCCAGACAATACGCGAGCCCGCGGGCAAGCACCAACGCGGGGTGGAGGTGCAAATAGTACGCGTAGCTGCCGCGGCGATGAAACCCTCGCACGTGGCCTTCGCGAGTGCTTGTCTCCCGCCGATGCGTGGCCACTAGATCGGCCATCAACAGTGTGTGAAAGCCGCGATTCTTGGCCTTGAGGTTCGCAATTGCGTCGTACCCCTGATAAGTGGGAAGCCCACCGATCGCCTCCCAACAATTCCTTCGAAATAGCTGCGTAGGCCCTCGCGGACGATCGCTGCGCTGCCATCGTTCGACGCGCTCGGAACCCGGCACCTTCAACACGCTGGAGGCGACGCCCAACTTGGGATCGCTGGCAAACCGAGCCAGGAGCCTGGCGTAGTGATCGACCGGCAGCAGCACGTCCGCATCGAGGATCCCGCAAAACTCTACCCTAACACCTCGCTCCGTTGCTCGCTCGACCGCCTGTTCGAGTCCCCAGCTCTTGATGCGGGCAATGTGGCCTCCTAGGTACTCGTCTGGATCCTCGGGCGCCGTCAGGACGATCACCCAGCCCAACTGCTCGGCTCGCGCTTCGAACCACTCTCGGCTGCCATCGGTACTATGGTCGTCCACGATCAACCAGAGTGCCGGGCGCACTTGCTGGCGTTCTACGCTCTCTACCAACTGGGGGAGCAGGCTCAGCTCATTTCGCATCGGCGTACACAGCACGTAGTCGTTCGGCACCGTTTGTCTCCCAGTCGCTTCGGCCCCTAACGTGCGGCTCGCCGCAGCGTCTCGCAGCGTGGCGCTTGACGCACCACGGTGACCCCTTGATTGCTGGGGACCAGGCGATTCCACAGCTCGGTGATGGCACGACGCCCGGTGAACACGTCGATATGTTGACCTTTGACCTTGAGCCCTCGGTCCTGAGCGATGAAGCAGCCGTCGTGGAACGAGTCTTGCGCCTCGCTCCGCGGCAGCCCATCGAACTCAGGAATGTACAGCACCTCTTGCATGGGTATGACGCTGTCGTCTACCGCGACCGTAACTAGCGGGGTGATCGCTTGCCCCAAGGCACCTCGACCCCAGGGGAAGTCGCTGCTGCTCAACGCGTCGAAGCAAATCTTCTGCTCCGTGCGCGGGCAGGTGCGGGCGCATTCACAGTCGCGCTTGGCAAAGCTCACCGTGATCCCGGTAGTTAGAATGCCACTACCCTGCACGCACACAGTATCGTGAAACTCGAGGGGCACCTGCTTGATCGGCTTGCAGTTTCGATCCATCAAAGCAACGGCATTGCCGCCATAGTCCGACTCGCTCGGGAAGTCGTAGTACGTATTGCGAAAGGTGCCGAGGACTTGCCCTTGCTCCTGAGCCGGCCTGAACGCGGCAGCCGGCTGCCGCCCACGCGAGTCCGCCGGCTGCTCGAATCGGCTTTGACGTTTCGATGGATGAGCCGGCACCGCGGCCCACGGATCGTCGGAACCTGGCAGGGGTTGGTTCATCCAGTCCGAGCCGGCCGTGTGGCAGCCGAGCATCAGCAGCGCCACCCAACAGCCATGTGGCACCCTGCCTGGCGTCCGGCGCGTCACTTGGAGCACGGGTTCGGATTGCATTCGCCACCCTGATCCGGCGTGATCTGCGCTTCGAGGCTCAGGGTGTGATTCACCCAATGATCGATGATCGGCTGAGGGACGTTGAACTCTTCCAGCGTTTGTTTGAGCAGGGTCAAGCGCCTACGGAACTGTCCTCCCATGATCGCGTGCTTTTCGTGAGCTTGGGCGAGAGGTCTACCCGAATAGGCGATGTCAGCGCCCAGATGCTGGGCGGCGAACTCGTACTCCATTTGTTTCAGCCGAGGTTTCTTCACTCTCGCGAAGAAGAACCCGATCATCGTGTCGGCACAAACTCGATCCACGAAACGATCGATGATGGCTCTGAGCACGGGCTCGCCGCCGAGCTGCTCGAACAAAGTGCCTTTCATGCAGGACTATTTACACCGACGGCCCGAGTGATGCTACTGAGCGCTCAGTCGTTGGCGCGCAGCTTGCTCGGAGGGATCCAAAAGCTGAGCTTCTTGCCATTCGATTTTGGCGCCCTCGCGATCACCCATTTTTGCCAGCGCATCACCCAGCTCGATCCGCGCCTGGGCATTGCGCGGATCGAGTGCAACCGCATACTTTGCCCAAATCATGGCGGGCTTGGGGTCCTGTTGTGCCGTCAGGCTGCGGCTCAGCCCTACGGCCGCTTCGATGCTCTTGGGGCTCATGACGATCGCACGGCGCAGCATCCGCTCCGCGTGAACCCATTCGTGACGCTTGAGGTGCTGCTGCCCGCGCCGCAGATCGCGTTTGGCCAGGCTCGCCAGCGCATCGGTCTGCCCAGCTGCATGCCCCGCGGCCACCAACCATTGCTCCTTGGCTCGCTCGTATTCGCCTATCCTCGCCAACGCGTCGCCCAACAGCCCCTTGGCTCGCGTGTTACCGGCGTCGAGCTCGAGCGCACGCTCGAGCAACGGTACCGCCTGCTTTCCGTCGCGCCGGAGCAAGAGCAAGTGTGCCATGCTCACCAAATAGCCGACGTTGTCTCGATCCCAGCGCACTGCCAAGCAATAGGCGTGCTGCGCCCGATCCACGTCGCCACGCGTGATCCATTTGTTGGCGTCGCGCGCCTGGGCATACGCCGCGCCGGGGTATTGCCCCTGACGCGGTGGTTTGTCGGCCCACAGCTCATCGCACGTGGGCGCAGCGTTGCCACTGCCATCCAGGGTGGGGAGATCCACGTCCGTCGAGGCCGAGGCCGCTGCCACGGGAGAACGTTCCGGCGCTGGCGACCGCGCCGAAGCCGTCGCCGTGGCGGCTGCTCGAGCCTTGGCTGCCTCCGGCTGCGCGGCGTTCTCGGGACGGGCCTGGGCGGCCTGTGCTCCCTTTGCGGCCTCGGGCGGTTTGGCCGCAGCGCTGCCTTCGTCGTTGGTGAAGACACGCCAGAGGACCACCACGAGCAACCCTTGCATGATAGCCAGGCCAACGAGCAAGGCAGCTGTCATCGGGCTGATGCCTCGCTGAGATGGCGCCGCCACGGCGCCCTGCGCAGCAGCCGCGGGAGCCAACGGCTCGGCTAGTCCAAGGTTCGACGCGTTGCCGCCCGCGTTCGACATCGGCGAAGCTGCCGAAGGCGGCAAGGCCATGCCTGTCTCCGGCGGTTCCAGGTTCGTCAGCGGGACTACGGGCGCCGGCCGTACGGAGGCTGGGGCCATTTCCGGGGCTCCCGCGGGCATCGACGGAGCGATCGGCGGAGGCTCTGCATCGGCCATGTTGAGCGCCACGTCGACGGTGGTCATCATGTTGGCCGTAGCCGGATTTTGCACGGGTTCCACGCTGACACGACCGGAGCTCAGTTGTAAGAAAGCCGAGAGCGCCGTCGCGCCTTCGAAGTGCTCGACGGGCTCGAGACGTGTAGCCGTCGCTCCCACCACCAGTTTGTTCGCAAGATCGACCTGAACGCTGAGGCGCCCGTTGTTCACGGTCACGCGAATCGAGCTGCCGGCCGCGGTCAGCGCGCGTAAGCAGCGTGCCGGACCCGTGATTTCTAGACGAGTATCGAACCCGTGTACTTCTTGGGCGCGCTGGCGAATGCTGTTCTCGGGTTCGGACAGCGCGGCCAACGTTCCGGCGAGGCGCTGAACGGCTGCCTTGGGCGCGGCATCCGTTTCGGCCCAAAGCTCCTCCCAACGCACGACCAACAGAGAGGCCCACCGCAGGCGCGTGTCGTTGCGCATGCGACGCACTAGGTCATACCCCTCACCTTGCACGTGCGCCTCGCCGATCAACAAGATCGTGGGGTCGACCTGACGCATACGCGCAAAGCGCACTTCGCTGGGGTTCAAATCCGTAACGATCACGGTCGCGCCCAGCGACCGCAGTTCTTGAGCGATGTTGTCTGCCCTCGCCGCGTCCGAGTCGGCCAGAGCGATCCGCACGTCGCTCAGATCCCCCGTGTCCGCTGGCTGGTCCGGCTTTGCGGCTCCGAGCACCTGAACCGTGCCGCTGACGTGTTCGTCGAATTCATAGCGCAGCGGCTCGGCTGCCAGCACGTGCTTGCGCGCGCGCTTCACGAAGTCGTCGATCAGATCTGCGAGCGGGCGCCCCTGACCCAGCACGAGCCGCACGGCTTCGGCGTCGCTGCCTTCACCGG